>Ga0265797_10010576_pt1 | contig 11733 bp, 8 predicted proteins | sample P2T30metagenome_FD_192433 | JGI IMG/M metagenome (GOLD analysis project Ga0265797, IMG submission 192433) | Plant litter microbial communities from East Loma Ridge, Irvine, California - P2 T30 | ecosystem: Environmental > Terrestrial > Plant litter > Unclassified | place: USA: California... | reverse complement strand
GCGCTCTGTGGGTCCAAGGACCCGCGGTCATCGCGACATCTACACCGCGCTCCTGCAGGCGCTCGACCGCTTCGACTCCCTGATCCAGGAAAACGTCCTGCCATCCGACCTGGACGAGGACGGGGATCTCGAGCCGCTCCAACGCCGCACCGAAGTCGTACGCCTCCCAGAATGGGTCGTGACCATCCCGGCGCGAGATCCACTCCCGGTACCAGGGCGCCCGGTCACCGAAGGCCTCATCCGCCCCCCTCGACAGCGGAAGGGCGCGTTCACGGAGCGCATCCTGCTCGCTCGCCCGTCGCGCCTCGATGGACGCGCGCATGAAGCCCGACTCCTGACGCAGCGCGGCAAGCGTCCACCCGAACCAGATGTCCAGGGCGAAGGCGCCGTCACGGTGGATGTGGCGCCCGGGATTGAAAGGTGCGCATTGGATGACGCTGGTGACGAGCTCAGGCGGCGGGTCCATCAGGATGGCGAACTGCGCGCATCCCGGATACGAGCCTCCAGCGGTGGCGAACGTCCCGGTGAACCATGCCTGCCGCCGCAGCCAGATGACGGTGTCCGCGCCATCCGCTGCCTCGTTCACCAGCGGCTCCAACTTGCCACCGGAGCCGAACGTGCCTCGGCAGCGCGCGAGGACGACCGTGTAGCCATGCCGCGCGTACATGCTCGCGGTGAGACCGGAGATGAGGGGCGGCCACCCGTAGGGCGAACGGAACAGGACCGTCCCCTTCGATTCGCCGAGCGGGACGAGGACGTCGGCGAGGAGCTCGACGCCGTCACGCATGGGAATCGGCGTGCCGTCGATGACCCTGTAGCTGTGCGTGGCCTTCGGCAGGTCGAGCATCCGAGTTCCGATCGCGTCCCAAGCTGCGCGCATGGCGGAGCGACGCCTCCCCCATGTTCGCGCGACCGCCGTCGGCTTTCCCATCAGTCGGTGCTCTCCGACTGGGAGCAGGAGACCCGTGCGACTACCAGCGCAGTCGACCGCACCAGGTCGAGGTGAATCGTCATCGAGGCGCCAATCGTCGTCGTGAAGAGCCGCGTACCGACAGCATAGTTCCGCTAAGCGGAATCACGTTGTACCAGTGAGAATGACGCTAGCGCATACCGGTCGCGTGATCCATGGCTCGGATGCCATGGTCAGGATCCGCTCGAAGCGGCCATCGCGGTACGCAAGCTGGCCACGGAGGCAGACGGACCGTACTCATCAGCGCTCCGGATGGGTCATCTCGGGCCTTCCCAGAGCAGGCGGTCCGCCCCCGTGCCGAGCGCCCGCCGATGCACGCTCCCGCACCGCTTCGAAGGTCGACACCCGTCGACCAGATGCGCATGCGTCACGGAAGAGCTCCAGCCGGCACCCTTGTCCGAGCCGACCGGTTCGGCCGGCTTCGGAACTCCTGCGATGCATGGCCGAGGGCGTTGCCTCGAGCGTGGCTGGGGATCCTGACCTCGGCGGCGGCGAGATCAGGGCATCGCTGATCCCGCGCGGATCTGCACGAGGGTGAGCTCGAGGAGCGGTACGGGGACACCGAGGTCCCGTGCATGCCGCGAGAAGTCGCCGAGAAGGTGCTCGGCCTCGGTGGGGAGACCGCCGATGAGGTCGCGATAGAGCGAGGTGGTGAAGGACGAACGCTCCTCGGTCAAGATCGCCAGGCACTGGTCGTGTGCCGACGCGGAGACGGGGTGTCCGGAGGCTTCCGCTACCTCCTCGACCTCCCGTACCGCGTCGAGGATCCACGGGAGGCCGCCCGCCCCGAGCACCGGCCCCACAGCGCTGCGGAACAGGCAGGTGATGACGTTCGCCGCGACGATGAACGCCCACTTCTCCCATAGCGCGCTGACGATGTCGGTGGAGATGGTGAGCTGCGAACCCGGGACGTCCAGGATGTCGACGATCGATCGCGGCATCGAGGCGCCGTCCAGGGTGCCGATCGTGAGCGTTGCCAGTCTGGTCATCTGCCGTACTGCGTCCCCGTCGAGCGTGGCCACGATCTTGGCGGAGCCCCCCAGCACGCGTCCCGGGAAGCGCTCCTCGAGAAGGTCGATCTGCGCCATCCCGTTCAGGACCGGGATCACGCGCGCGTCTGCACGGACATGGGGACGAACGTCGAGGACGGCACGTGCGAGCGCCGCGGCCTTCACCGTCACGAGCACCAGATCGAACTGCTCGTCCGACTCCCCCGCCACCAGCGCGTGTACCCGATGGGTGCGATCGCCCGTCGGTGAGATGAACCGGAGTCCGTCCCGCCGTAGCGTCTCCGCTCGGCGGGAGCGCACGAGGTACGTCACGTCACGACCGGCCTCCTGCAGCAAGGTGCCGAAGGCCCCGCCCGTCGCACCAGCCCCGACGATGAGGATCCGTGTCATGTGCTGTCTCCGATCAGGGGCCGCGGGACGCCTCGGCTCGACAGCCGGTCCGAGGCAGCGCTCCGTACGCAGGAGCCATCTTGACGTGGCGACGCCGCTCCGCCCTGTCGACGCAGGTCCTCTGCCGCCGTGCCTCGTGGCCTGAGGTCAGGCCCAGAGTACGTTCCGGGGTGCAGTTTTCAGATAAGCGCCATAGTGTTTCGATTAACGAAACGTTCGGTCGTGGTCGGCGTCGACGATGACGCCTCCGCCACGACTCCCGTCGATGACGTCGACGCCGACGATCAGGAAGGCAGCCATGCCCGGCACCGCACGCCCCCAACACTGGAATCTGACGCGAGAGAGCGTCTGGGAACTCAGCCGTGCCGGGAGCCCTCGGTTGCTGCTGGGCGGTCAGGTGCACAACTCATCGTCATCGTCGCCCGAGGCCATCGCGGCATCGTTCGCTCACGCACAGACGATCAACGCGAACATGGTGATCGCTCCGGTTAGCTGGGCGCAGTTCGAGCCCACCGAGGGGACCTTCGACGCGTCGCTCCTGGACACGATGCTCGCGAGAGCGGACGAGCTGGACCTCACGCTCGTCCTGCTCTGGTTCGGCTCGTGGAAGAACGCGACATCCACCTACTCTCCACGATGGGTGAGGGCCGACCGCGAGCGGTTCCCCCGAGCTGAGATCGATCCCGCGGGCCATCGGCCCATGAGCTACGACGGCGCGACACCCGTGCCGGTCCTGACCGCGTTCAGCCCAGAGCTGCTCTCGGCGGAGAAGAGGGCGTTCGCGCAGCTGGTGCAGCATGTCGCCCACGAGGATCTCGCCGGCGTGGTTGCCATGATCCAGGTCGAGAACGAGGCCGGGATCCTCGGAGACAGCCGAGACCGATCCCCCCAGGCTGAAGCCGTGTGGAAGGCCGAGGTGCCGGGGGCCTTCCTCGCGCACCTGGAGTCCGCTCCATCCGGCTCGCTCGCGCGTCGCCTATGGGAGGCGCAGGGGTCGCCCCGGAACGGGACGTGGGCGGATGTGATCGGAGCCGATTCGGCCGCGGACGAGGTCTTCATGGCCTGGGGCATCGGGAGCTACGTCGATGTCCTTGCGTCGCACGGACGCGAGTTCCTGGACATCCCCATGTTCGCCAATGCGTGGCTGGGGCCCCAGCCCGGGATGGAGGAACCGGGGCAGTATCCGTCCGGCGGGCCGGCATCCCGTGTGCTCGACGTCTGGCGAGCCGCTGCGCCGGAGCTTGCACTGCTGGCTCCCGACATCTACATCCCGGACGCCGACCACGTCATGAAGACGTATGCGGCCGACGGGCAGCCCTTCTTCGTCCCCGAGTGCCGGCCGAGCGCCGGGGAGCTCGTCAGGGCGGTGGGAACCTACGGCGCCGTCGGCTGGTCGGTGTTCGGGATCGACGACTCGAACCCGCATGGCCAGCTAGCCACGACGTTGGGCTACCTGACCGGCTTGGAGGCCGAGATCCTGGAGGCGCGAGCAGGCGGTCGCCTGACCTCGGTGGTCCTCGATCCGGGAATGGATGCGACGGAGGTGGTGGTGGGTGACATCCGGGTCATCGCCCGAGCGGCCTTGCCGCTGTTCCGGCACCTCGCCCTGGACGCGGGGGTCGTGATGCCCGAGGGAGATCTCCCGGTACCGGATGAGACCATCCCGGGGACGCTCATCCCCATCCAGGGCGAGAAGCGGCCGTTCGCTCTGGTCATGAGCCGGGCGGATGACACCGTGGTCGTGATCGGCCAGGGCCTGATCTTGGACTTCGCGACGCCGGACGGCTGCGAAGTGGACGAGGTCGAGGAACTGGTCGTGCGCGCAGGGACCGTCACATCCGGCCGGATCTTCAACGGAGACGAGCGTCTCCAGAACCTGCCGGTCACGCATGTCGGTGGTGCGAGGATCACCCTCCTTCGGGGCTGAAGCCGGAGGCGCGCACCAGTCCACGTGCAGGGCTCAGGCCCTCTCAAGGCCTGCTCACGCCTTTCCGTCGGCAGCTGCTCGACCCTGATGGGCTCGGACACGACCGGGCGGCGTAGGCGGTTAAGGTGGTAATAGGAACGGAACTACGTTCCGTGGAGTGGGACGGCGGACATGGGCGAGTCAAGTGATCGGATCGTCGGAGCAGAGCGGGTCCTCGCGGTCCTGTCGGAGCTGGCCGACCACCCCTCCGGCATCACGTTGGATGACATGGCTCAGCGTCTGAAGAGCTCGAAGTCGACCGTGCACCGCGCTCTTGCCGTCCTGCGACGGGCTGGCTTCGCCGAATTGATGTCCCGGGGCGTTTACGTCCTGGGGGACGAGTACCTGCGCCTCGCGTTCCGCAACCACGCCGGCCGCCCCGAGGGGCTCCGCATCGAACCGGTGCTGCAGGAGCTCGCGAGTCGATATGGCGAGACGGTCCACTACGCGGTGCTTGACGGCAACGAGGTCGTGTACCGGGCGAAGGTGGATCCGCCGGCGGGATCAGTCCGCCTCACGTCCGAGATCGGTGGACGCAACCCTGCGTACCGGACAGGGGTCGGGAAGATGCTCCTCAGCCTCGACGTCGACTCCGAAGCCGAGCTCGCTGAGCGGCTCGGCACTGACGAGCTGCCACGGCGCACCGATCGGACCATCACCTCGGTTCCCGCGCTGTGGGAGGAGCTGCAGGTGACGCGGGAGCGTGGTTACGCGGTCGACGACCAGGAGAACGAGCTCGGCATCAACTGCATCGCGGTGCCCGTGCGGCCGACCGATGGGCTGCGCGCGATAGGCGCCGTCAGCATCAGCGCTCTTGCTTTCCGCATGCCCCTCGAGGAGCTCGTCGCGCAGCAGGCCGGGATCCGAGCGATCGTGGATGAACGGCTCGGATCCCGCAGCTGAGACGTTGCCCGGTCAGTAGGTGGCGCGCCCACCGCTGATGTCGTAAACGGCGCCGGTCGAGAACGACACCTTGTCCGAGGCGAGCCAGGCGACGAGTTCGGCGACCTCCTCCGGTCGGCCGGTCCGCTTCATCGGGATCAAGCTCGTGATGTGCGCTAGCGCATCCGGAGCGGTCTCGGCATTCATCGGAGTAGCGATGACGGCTGGTGCGACGGCGTTCACGAGCACACCGGTGGTGGCCAGCTCCTTGCCGGCTGATTTGGTCAGGGCGATGACCGCGCCCTTGGACGCGGAGTAGATCGACAGGTTCGGGTTGCCGTCCTTGCCGGCCATGCTCGCGAAGTTGACCACGCGACCCCAGCCGCGCTCGACCATGCCGGGAACGAAGGCGCGCATCGTGGCGACGGTGCCGAGGACGTTGACCTCGAGGACCTTGCGCCAGTCGTCCGCCGCGGTCGCCACGAGCGGCACGCCGGGCCCGACGATGCCGGCGGAGTTGATGAGGATGTCGATGCCGCCTATTCGCTGGGCGACGGCGGTCAGCGCCTCCTCGTCGGTGATGTCGACATGGTGGTCGACGTCTCCGGCGAGGTCGAGGGTCACGACGGTGACCCCGTCCTGCCGGAGACGATCAGCGGTGGCGGCTCCGAGCCCTCGGGCTCCTCCTGTGATGACGGCGGTTCTCATCGGTCAGCTCTCCTTGTTCAGCGTGGCGGCATCGAGGCCGACCTGGATCTTGGGGCCCGGGCCCGCCCCGTCGGGGCGTTCCCCGCGGAGGACCGGGGCGAGGTCGGTGAGGTCGACGGTCGCCGCCACGAGCGGGCTGGGGTCGACGGCGCCGTTCGCGTAGGCCTCGATGGTCCCCGTCAGCCCGGGGGACGCACTGAGGATCCCGACAGCGGTGACGTCCTTGAGGGCGAGCGTGCGGGTGTCGAGCAAGCTGGGGCTTCCCGAGAGGCCGACGTAGACCACGCGTTTGCCTGGTTCGACGAGGTCCAGTGCTCGTGCCGGGAGCTGAGGCGCGTTCGAGGAATCGATGACGGCGTCCCAGGTCACCTCCGGAAGCTCGTCCTCGGCCCAGACCCCGTCGAAGCCGAGGCTGCGCGCGAAGGTCAGCGAGCGTTCACTGCGGCCCATGAGGTGGACCTCGGCGCCGGCCGCGCGGGCGAACATCGCCACGAGGAGCCCGATCGTGCCGGGTCCGAGGACGAGCGCGCGATCTCCGGGCTGCAGCGCGGCAGCCTGGACGGACCGCAACGCGTTGCCTCCCGGCTCGACCAGGGCGCCGAGGGCGTCGTCGACGGTGTCCGGCAGCTCACGCAGGGAGCTCACCGGTACGCTGACCTGCTCGGCGAGTGCACCGGGGCGGCCGTCGCGAACACCGAGCTCACCGCGGAATTCGCACACCCACTGCTGGCCACGACGGCACCGGTGGCAGACGCCGCACCCGAGCATGGTGTCCCCCGTCACCCTGCGGCCGATCCAACGCGGGTCGACGCCGTCGCCCACTGCCGACACGATGCCCATCCATTCGTGCCCGATGCGGATCGGGAAGGTGGTCACGCCATCGGCGAGGTACTGCATCTCCCCGGAGAAGAGCTCGATGTCGGTTCCACAGACGCCGGCTCGCTGGACGTCGACGACGACGTCGCCGGGGGCCGCGATCGGAGGCGCGACGTCCTGGACACCGCCCTCACCTGGAGCCGTGATGACGAAGGCCCTCATCGCGGCGCGAGCACGTTCTGCCGCTGACGGCCGAGCCCCTCGATGCCGAGCTCCATCACGTCTCCGGGCTGCAACCAGATGGGGGGCGTGAAGCCCATGCCGACTCCCGGAGGCGTGCCGGTATTGATCAGGTCGCCGGGCTCGAGGACCAGGAACTGGCTGAGGTAGTGGACGATGAAGTACGGATCGAAGATCATCGTCGAGGTCGAACCGGTCTGCCTGCGCACGCCGTTGACATCCAGCCACATGTCGAGCGACAGCACGTCGTCGACCTCATCGGGAGTGACCAGCCAGGGTCCTGCGGGGTTGAAGGTCTCGGCCGACTTGCCCTTGCTCCATTGGCCGCCGCGCTCGAGCTGGAAGGCGCGCTCGCTGACGTCGTTGACGGTGACGAACCCGGCGATCGCGTTTCGCGCGTCCTCCACGGAGTCGAGGTAGCTGGTGCGGGTGCCGATGACGATGCCCAACTCGACCTCCCAGTCGGGCTTGGTCGAACCACGGGGTATGCGGACGTCGTCGGCCGGTCCGATGAGGGTGTTGGGCGACTTGGTGAAGAGGATGGGTTCGGTAGGGACCGCCTGGCCGGTCTCTGCGGCGTGGTCGCTGTAGTTCAAGCCGATGCAGAGGATCTGATGCGGCCGAGCGATCGGGGCGCCGACGCGGATGCCCGCCAAGGGCAGCACAGCGCCCGCCGCACGACGCTCGTCGACGACCGGCCGGAGACGCTCGAGACCCCCTGAGCCGAAGAAGCTCTCATCGAAGTCGTGGACGACGTCGGAGAGGTCGATGTACGAGTCACCGTCGGCCAGAGCGGCGGGCTTCTCGGAACCGGCGGGGCCGATGCGGAGCAGTTTCATGGATGAGTCCTCACGAGTCGATGGCGGGATCGGGGCGGTCGAATCCACCCCAGAGTGGTTGGGGTACCCCGAGCGGCCCGGGCACGGCGGTGAAGATCTTCCCGGAATCGGGAAACCGGGCGAGGGCTGCCTCGTCGAGGTCCTGTGTGGCTGTGGTGATGACGAGCGTCTCCAGGAGCGGGCCGGCGAACGCGACACTCGACGCGTGAGGCGCGGGCACGTCGACCACGGCGACGAGCTCGCCCGCCGGCGAATACCGGTGCACCTCTCCTCTGCCCCATACCGCCACCCAGACGTGGTCCTCGGCGTCGAGGGTCAATCCGTCCGGGAAGCCGTCCTGGAGCTCGAGGAAGGTAGAGCGCATTCCGGCGCCGCCCGTCGTGGCGTCGTAGTCGCGCACGCTGATCCGGCGCCGGAGGGTGTCGACGCTGTACATGCGGGTTCCGTCCGCAGTCCAGCCGAGTCCGTTCGAGAGCGTGAGATCAGCGTCGAGGACACGGACGGAGCCATCGTGGTCGACGATGGAGAGCGTCTCGGTCGACGAGCCCCCCGGGAGGAGGCTCAAGGAGCCGACGAGCAGGCGGCCGGCGGGGTCAGCCGCAGCGTCGTTGAGACGTCGCCCACTGCCGGCGGGCAGGATGCGCGGACCGTTCTCGGTGGTGCCGTCGCTGCGGCGCGTCAGCAGCTGCTGAGCGCCGGCGATGATCAGGTCGCCGTTCGCAGCTACAGCGACAGCACCGATGGTCCCGGCGAAGGCGAGTCGATCCGTGGTCCTGATGGAACCATCCACCTCGAGTGCCCCGATGAGGACCTCGCCCGCGTCGATGTCGACCCAGAGGAGCCGATCGCGCGCCGCATCCCAGACGGGACCCTCTCCCAGCCGGTGGCGGTTCGACGTCGCTGCCCGCGCGCGAACGCGGGGTGTCACGACGCCTCCTCCGCGTACAGACTGCTCGAGCGCCCACCATGCGTCGACGTCGTCGTCTTCACCTGATGCTCCATCCTGTCGAGAGCTATGCTAGCCACAGTTTCGAACAGGTAAACAGTCATTCCGAAAGTTGGCAAAACAATGGCGTCTCGACTCCGAAGCTCTGACTGGTACAGCGGTGATGATCGGAACGCGTACATCCACCGGGCGTGGATGCGGCGCGGGGCGCCCGCCAGCGCCTTCGAGGGGCGACCGCAGATCGCGATCGCGAACACCGCGTCCGACCTCACCCCGTGCAACTCGCATCTCGATGAGGTCGCTCAGGCCGTGAAGAACGGCGTCTACGAAGCCGGCGGCATCCCGCTGAACCTGCCCGTCGTCTCCCTCGGAGAGACGCAGGTCCGGCCAACGGCGATGCTCTGGAGGAACATGGCCGCGATGGCGACGGAGGAGATGTTCCGAGCGAATCCGATCGACGGCGTCGTCCTCCTCGGCGGCTGTGACAAGACGATCCCCTCTCTCCTGATGGCAGCAGCCTCGGTCGACCTCCCGGCTGTCGTCGTTCCGGGCGGCCCCATGATCACCGGGACGTTCCGCGGGCAGGACCTGGGCTGCGGCACGGACGTCTGGCGACTCAGCGAGGAGGTGCGCGCCGGCGAGATCGGCGCGAAGGACTTCCTGAAGTCGGAGTCGTCGATGATCCGGAGCCGGGGACACTGCAACACGATGGGTACCGCTTCCACGATGGCGCTCGTCGCCGAGGCCCTGGGGACGATCATGCCGGGCCTCGCCGGGACGCCCGCTCCGGACAGCCGCCTGCTCGAGGCGGCGCACCAGACGGGACGGCTCGCCGTGGAGCTCGTCCGGGAGGACCGCCGGCCCAGCACGTTCTTGACGAAGGGCAGCTTCCACAACGCCATCGTCGCCCTCGCGGCGATCGGCGGATCGACCAATGCGGTCGTCCACCTGCTCGCCATCGCCGGGCGCCTGGGCATCGACCTCACCATCGACGACTTCGACCGCATCGGCGCCGACGTGCCGTTGCTGGTCAACCTGCAGCCGGCTGGACGCTACCTGATGGACGACTTCCACCGCGCGGGAGGGTTCCTCGCGGTGCTGCGAGAGGTGCGGGATCTCCTGGACCCCGACGCACTGACCGTCACGGGGCAACCGCTCGTCGAGTACCTCGACGACGCGCGCGTCTGGGACGCGGATGTGATCCTGCCACGGGACGCCCCGCTCATCCCCCGCGCCGGCATCTCAGTGCTGCGAGGAAGCTTGGCGCCGGGCGGCGCGATCATCAAGCCGGCCGCCGCGTCTCCCCACCTGCTCAAGCACCGCGGTCCCGCCGTCGTCTTCCACAGCATCGAGGACTTCCACGCCCGCATCGACGACCCGGACCTCGACATCGACGAGAACTCGATCATGGTGCTGCGCGGTTGCGGCCCCAAGGGATACCCGGGGATGCCCGAGGTGTCGAACATGCCCCTGCCCAAGAAGCTCCTCGAGCAGGGCGTCCGCGACATGGTGCGCATCTGCGACGGGCGGATGAGCGGGACCGCCTACGGCACCGTCGTCCTCCACGTCACACCGGAGGCCGCCGCGGGCGGGCCCCTGTCCCTCGTGCGCACCGGGGACAGCATCCTCCTCGACGTGCGCGCAGGTCGTCTCGAACTCGAGGTCCCGACCGAGGAGCTCGCTGCGCGCACCCCGGACGAACAGACGGTGCAGGCGTACGCGAACCCCCGCAGCGGCTGGGAGCGGCTCTACGTCGACCATGTCCTGCAAGCCGATACCGGTGCCGATCTCGACTTCCTCCGAGGCTCGCGCGGGTCGGAGGTGTCTCGTGAGTCGCACTGACCGGTCGACCACGCTCGCGCCCGTCCCTGACGCCCTCCTGGCTGATCTCGAGACGGCCGCTCCCGGTGCCGTGGGCGTTCGGGCGACGGACCGCCTGGCCGCCGCGCACGACGCTTCCCATTACCAGCTCATCCCGCAAGCGGTAGTCACCCCCAGCTCTGCCCGTGAGGTAGCCGCAGTACTGGCAGCCACCGGTCGTCACGGCGTGCCGGTGACCTTCCGTTCCGGCGGCACGAGCCTCAGCGGCCAGGCGGGCTCCTCCGGGGTGCTGCTGGACACGCGCCGGCACTTCCGCACCATCGACGTCCTCGACGGCGGCGCGCAGGTGAGGACCGGACCGGGGTCCACCGTTCGCGCCGTGAACACGCGACTCGCCCGATACAAGCGCAAGCTCGGGCCCGATCCCGCGAGCGAGATCGCCTGCACCATCGGCGGTGTCATCGCGAACAACTCCAGCGGGATGTCCTGCGGGACGACGGACAACGCCTATCAGACGTTGCAGTCCGCCGTCCTCGTCCTCCCGAGCGGAACCGTCGTGGACACTGCTGCACCGGACGCCGACGAACAGCTGCATCGTGACGAGCCGGACATCGCGGCAGGACTCCTGCGGCTCCGCGACCGGGTGCGCTCGGATCCACGATCCGTCGAGTCGATCCAAGCCCTCTATGCGATCAAGAACACGATGGGCTACGGCCTGAACTCCTTCCTCGATTACGACCGGGCGGTCGATCTGCTGACGCACTTGGTCATCGGCAGCGAAGGGACGCTGGCCTTCGTCGCGGAGGCGGTGTTCCGGACCGTCCCGGTGCACTCGTCCGTCGCCACCGGTCTGCTCGTCTTTCCGGACCTCGCTGCCGCGACCGCGTCGCTGCCCGCGCTCGTGGCGTCCGGGTTCGCGACCATCGAGCTCCTCGACGCGACGAGCCTGCGTGTCGCGCAGCGCGATCCGGAGGCGACCGCCGATCTGCTCGCCCTGGAGGTCGTCGAGCATGCCGCCCTGCTGGTGGAGTTCCAAGAGGATTCAGCCGACGCGCTCGAGGTCCGGCTCGCGCAGGCAGCCGAGGTCCTGGCGAACCTGCCGATCACCTCGGACGGCGTGCTGAGCACTGATCCCGTACGCCGAG
>Ga0265797_10010575_pt1 | contig 11733 bp, 7 predicted proteins | sample P2T30metagenome_FD_192433 | JGI IMG/M metagenome (GOLD analysis project Ga0265797, IMG submission 192433) | Plant litter microbial communities from East Loma Ridge, Irvine, California - P2 T30 | ecosystem: Environmental > Terrestrial > Plant litter > Unclassified | place: USA: California... | reverse complement strand
TGGATCATGGCCGGATCAGCCTAGCCGGGGTCAGACCAGGCAGCCCGGTCCGAGCAGGCTCTTCAGCTCGCCGAAGAGGTCGGCGGTGACGTCGACCGGCATGGGCACCTCGAAGCTGCGGGCCACGCCGCCCTTGACGAGCTTGAGGCGGACCTCGGTGCGCCCTCGGTGCCGGCCGAGCACCGCGGCGAGCTCGGTGACGACGTCGCTCGTCGCCCGCCGCTCGGGGATCTGCAGCACCAGGGGCCCGGAGTCGACGCCCACGCCGAGGTCGGGCTGGAACATGCTCACGGCGTGCAGGTTCATGCCGTCGTCGCGGACGCTGACGCGGCCCTTGAGCACGATGATCGAGTCGCCCACGAGGGACGGACCGAACTCCTGGTACGTCTTGCCGAGGAACATGGCGGAGATCTCGCCGCCGAAGTCCTCGACGGTGACGATGCCGTAGGGGTTGCCCGAGTTCCGGGCCACCCGGTGCTGGACGCTCGTCACCAGGCCCGCGACGGTCACCTGCTCACCGTCGATCGACGCGTCGCTGGCGAGGATGTCGGTGACGGTCGTGCTGCGGTGCTTGGCCAGCGGCAGCTCGAGCCCCGCGAGCGGGTGGTCGCTCACGTAGAGGCCGAGCATGTCGCGCTCGAAGGCGAGCTTGTCCTTCTTGGTCCACTCGGGCCGGTCGGGCACGTGCTGCACCGCCTGCGGCTCGTCCCAGAGGGAGTCGAAGTCGAAGCCCACCTGGCCGTTCGCCTCGGCGCGCTTCTCGCTCACCGCGGCCTCGACCGCCGACTCGTGGACCTCGACGAGCGCCCGACGCGTCGAGCCCAGCGAGTCGAAGGCACCGGCCTTGACGAGCGACTCGACCGTCCGCTTGTTGGCGACCGGCAGCGGGACCTTGCGCAGGAAGTCGTGGAAGGACGAGAACGCGCCCTCCTTCTCGCGCGACGCCCGGATGTGCTCGACGACGTTGAAGCCGACGTTGCGCACGGCCCCCATGCCGAAGCGGATGTCCTCGCCGACGGCGGCGAAGAAGCCGATCGACTCGTTGACGTCGGGGGGCAGCACCTTGATGCCCATGCGGCGGCACTCGTTGAGGTAGAGGCCGAGCTTGTCGCGGGAGTCGCCGACGCTCGTGAGCAGCGCCGCCATGTACTCGGCCGGGTAGTGCGCCTTGAGGTAGGCGGTCCAGTACGACACGACGCCGTACGCAGCGGAGTGCGCCTTGTTGAAGGCGTAGTCGGAGAAGGGCAGCAGGATGTCCCAGATGGCCTTGACCGCGCCGTCCGAGTAGCCGTTGGACTTCATGCCCGCCGAGAAGCCCTCGAACTGCTTGTCGAGCTCGGACTTCTTCTTCTTGCCCATGGCCCGACGCAGGATGTCGGCCTGCCCGAGCGTGAAGTTCGCGAGCTTCTGCGCGACGCTCATCACCTGCTCCTGGTAGATGATGAGGCCGTAGGTGCCGCCGAGCACCTCGCGCAGGGGCTCTTCCAGCTCGGGGTGGATCGGCGTGATGTCCTGCACGCCGTTCTTGCGCAGGGCGTAGTTCGTGTGCGAGTTGGCGCCCATGGGCCCGGGGCGGTACAGCGCGATGACGGCGGAGATGTCCTCGAAGTTGTCGGGCTTCATGAGGCGCAGGAGGCCTCGCATCGGCCCGCCGTCGAGCTGGAAGACCCCGAGGGTGTCGCCCGAGGACAGCAGCTCGTAGGCGCCGCGGTCGTCGAGCTCCAGGTCTTCGAGCACGAGCTCGAACCCGCGGTTCGTCTGGATGTTGTCGAGGGCGTCGTTGATGATCGTGAGGTTGCGCAGCCCCAGGAAGTCCATCTTGATGAGACCGAGGGACTCGCAGGCCGGGTAGTCGAACTGCGTGACGATCTGGCCGTCCTGTTCGCGGCGCATGATCGGGATGATGTCGAGGAGGGGGTCGCTCGACATGATCACGCCGGCGGCGTGCACGCCCCACTGGCGCTTCAGCCCCTCGAGCCCGAGGGCCGTGTCGAAGACGGTCTTCGCCTCGGGGTCGGCGTCGACGACCGCGCGGATGTCGCCGGCCTCCTTGTAGCGGGCGTGCTCGGCGTCGAAGATGCCCGTGAGCGGGATGTCCTTGCCCATGATCGCGGGCGGCATGGCCTTGGTGAGCTTCTCGCCCATGCCGAAGGGGAAGCCGAGCACGCGCGAGCTGTCCTTCAGGGCCTGCTTCGCCTTGATCGTGCCGTAGGTCACGATCTGGGCCACGCGCTCGTCGCCGTACTTGGCCGTCACGTAGTTGATGACCTCGCCACGACGACGGTCGTCGAAGTCGACGTCGAAGTCGGGCATGCTGACGCGGTCGGGGTTGAGGAACCGCTCGAAGATCAGCCCGTGCCGGATCGGGTCGAGGTCGGTGATGCGCATGGCGTAGGCCACCATCGAGCCGGCCCCGGAGCCGCGGCCCGGGCCGACGCGGATGCCGTTGTCCTTGGACCAGTTGATGAAGTCGGCCACGACGAGGAAGTACCCCGGGAACCCCATCTGCGCGATGACGCCGACCTCGTAGTCGGCACGCTCGCGCACGTCGGCGGGGATGCCGTCGGGGTAGCGGTAGACGAGGCCCTTCTCGACCTCCTTGATGAACCAGCTCTCCTCGTTCTCGCCCTCGGGCACGGGGTACCGCGGCATGTAGCTGGCGGAGGTGTCGAACTGGACGTCGCAGCGCTCGGCGATGAGCAGCGTGTTGTCGCAGGCCTCGGGGTGGTCGCGGAAGAGGTGGCGCATCTGCGCGGCGGACTTGAGGTAGAACTCGTCGGCGTCGAACTTGAAGCGGTTCGGGTCGTTGAGGGTCGAGCCGGACTGCACGCAGAGCAGGGCGGCGTGGCTCGTGGCGTCGTGCGCGTGGGTGTAGTGCAGGTCGTTGGTCGCGACGAGCGGCAGGCCCAGGTCCTTCGCGAGGCGCAGGAGGTCGCCCATGATGCGCCGCTCGATGCCCAGCCCGTGGTCCATGATCTCGGCGAAGTAGTTCTCGGCGCCGAAGATGTCGCGGAAGTCGGCCGCCGCCTTCACGGCCTCGTCGTACTGGCCGAGCCGGAGGCGCGTCTGCACCTCGCCCGACGGGCAGCCGGTCGTCGCGATGAGCCCGTCGGAGTACTGCGAGAGCAGCTCGCGGTCCATGCGCGGCTTGAAGTAGTACCCCTCGAGGGACGCCCGCGACGAGAGGCGGAAGAGGTTGTGCATGCCCGCCGTGGACGCGGCGAGCAGGGTCATGTGCGTGTACGCGCCCGCGCCCGAGACGTCGTCGCGGCCGCCGTCGCCCCAGCGCACGCGGGTCTTGTCGCTGCGGTGGGTGCCGGGCGTGACGTAGGCCTCGGTGCCGATGATGGGCTTGACGCCCGCCTCGTTCGCGCTCTTCCAGAAGTCGAAGGCGCCGAAGACGTTGCCGTGGTCGGTGACCGCCACGGCGGGCATGCCCTGGGCCGCCGCCTCGGTGAGGAGGGGCTTCACCCGGGCCGCGCCGTCGAGCATCGAGTACTCGCTGTGCACGTGCAGATGGACGAACGAGTCGGTGCTCTGGGCCACGCGGTCTCCGTCAGGACGAGGTCGGACGATGGACGTCGAGTCTAACCGTCGGGGCCGACGCGCACGACGGTCGGGAGGAGCCCGGGGCCCCTCCCGACCGCGCCGGCCCTAGCGGTCGTCGATCGCTCCCCCGACCTCCTCGAGGCGCCAGCCGACGGCCGTCGTGTCGACCGAGGTCGCGCCTCCTGCCCGCACCACCGTGAACCCGGCCCGCTCCCCCGCCGGGGTCGTCACGGTCACCGTGCGCGTGCCGTCCGGGCCGGGGAAGGCCCGGAGCACGAGCCCGTCGAGGTAGTCGTGGTCGGGACGGTCGTCACGGCCACCGAGCGGCAGGACGGCGCCCTCGCGCACGTACAGGGGCAGCGTCGTGACGTCGTGCACCTCGGTCCGCCAGGTGCCCGGACCGGCGTCGACGACCTCGCCCGTCCACCAGTCGGTCCAGCACCCCGCGGGCAGGTACACCTCGACGGTGCCGTCCGCCGAGAACACGGGTGCCACGAGCAGCTCGTCGCCGAGCAGGTACTGCGTGTCGACGTGGGCCGCCGTGCGGTCGCCCGGGAACGCCAGGGCCATCGGGCGCATCACCGGCAGGCCCGTGCGCGAGGCCTCGAGGCCCGCTGCGTAGAGGTACGGCATCAGCGCGAGCTTGAGCTTCGTGAAGCGCCGCGTGACCTCGACGGCCTCGTCGTCGAAGGCCCACGGCACCCGGTACGAGCTGCTGCCGTGGAACCGGCTGTGGCTCGACAGCAGGCCGAAGGCGGTCCAGCGCTTGTAGACCTCCGGGTCGGGCGTGCCCTCGAACCCGCCGATGTCGTGGCTCCAGAACGAGAAGCCGCTCATCGCGAGCGAGAGCCCGCCGCGCAGGGTCTCCGCCATCGACTCGAACGTCGAGGTCGAGTCGCCGCCCCAGTGCACGGGCAGCTGCTGGCCACCGGTCGTCGCCGACCGGGCGAACACGACGGCGTCGCCCTCGCCGCGGACCTCCTCGAGCACGTCGAACACGGCCCGGTTGTAGAGCTGCACGTACCAGTTGTGCATGCGCTCGGGGTCCGAGCCGTCGTGCCAGACGACGTCCGTGGGGACGCGCTCGCCGAAGTCGGTCTTGAAGGCGTCGACCCCCTGGGCCTGCAGCGCACGGAGGTGGCCCTGGTACCACGCCGTGGCCTCGGGGTTCGTGAAGTCGACGAGCCCCATGCCCGCCTGCCAGAGGTCCCACTGCCAGACGCTCCCGTCGGGCTTGCGCACCAGGTACCCGGCGTCGGCCGCCTCCCGGAAGAGCTTCGAGCGCTGCCCGATGTACGGGTTGATCCACACGCAGACGCGCAGGTCGCGCTCGTGCAGGCGGGCGAGCATGCCCTCGGGGTCGGGGAACACCCGCGGGTCCCACTCGAAGTCGCACCAGTGGAACTCGCGCATCCAGAAGCAGTCGAAGTGGAAGACGCTGATCGGCATGTCGCGCCGGGCCATCTCGTCGACGAACGACGACACGGTCTCCTCGTCGTAGTCCGTCGTGAACGACGTCGACAGCCAGAGGCCGTACGACCAGGCGGGGACGTGCGCCGGACGGCCCGTCAGGCGCGTGTACCGGTCGAGGACGTCGGCCGGCGTCGGGCCCGCGATCACGTAGTACGTCAGCTCCTCGCCCGCGACCGAGAACTGCACGCGCTCGACCGCCTCCGAGCCGATCTCGTACGAGACGTGGCCCGGGTGGTCGACGAGGACGCCGTACCCACGGTTCGTGAGGTAGAACGGGACGTTCTTGTACGCCTGCTCGCTCGACGTGCCGCCGTCCGCGTTCCAGACGTCCACCGTCTGGCCGTTCTTGACCAGGGGCCCGAAGCGCTCCCCCAGGCCGTAGACGAGCTCGCCCACGCCGAGCGACAACTGCTGCGAGACGTAGCTGGGCGAGGTGAGGCGGTCCGAGCCGGCCCTCGCGTTGCCGACCATGGTGCCGTCGAGGTGCGCGTCGGCGGCCACCGAGTGGTAGCCGATCGACCTCGCGCCGGAACGGGTGAGGACCCTGCCGCCGTCCGAGAAGGACAGGTCGAAAGGCGCGCCCCTGGCGATCGTCGCGGTGAGCCTGCCCGAGGTCAGGGTCGCGCCTCCTGCCGTCGTCTCGGCCGTGCCGACGCCGGCGGCCCCGCCCTCGGCACCGACCAGGTCGAAGCCGATCTCGTCCCTGCCGCCCGAGAAGTGCTGGACCGTGACCCCGATGACGCCCTCGAGGGGCGAGGTCAGCGTGACCGTCATCGAGGGCCGGTTGAGGGTGTCGCCCCGCGTCGCGATGACCTTCGTGGGGGCCGTGACGACGACGGAGCGGCCGTCGTCCTCGACGTGGACGGCGTACGCCTCCTGGGCGAAGAGCGAGGCGACGCCGGGACGCGTCTGCCAGAACCCGTCGGTGAACTTCATGGGGAGCCTTTCGGTGGGAGGGGCGTCACTTGACCGCGCCGGCCGTGATGCCGCGGGTGAGGGTGCGCTGGAAGATCAGGAAGAACACGAGCGTCGGGACGAGGCCCAGCAGGGCGGACGCACTCGTCGTCGTCACGTCCATGAGGCGGTCGCCCTGCAGCGCCGTGATGGCGACGGGCACGGTCTGGTTCGAGTTCGAGACCAGGAAGGTGAGCGGGATCAGGAACTCGTTCCAGGTCCAGATGAAGAAGAAGATCGCCAGCACCGAGAGCGTCGGACGACTGATCGGCACGATGATCCGCCACAGGATCTGCCAGCGGCTCGCCCCGTCCAGCGACGCGGCCTCGAGCACCTCCTTGGGGAAGGTGCCGTAGACGCTCGCGAGCAGGTACGTGCCGAAGGCGCTCTGGATGACCGTGAAGATGATGATGACGGCCCAGATGTTGTCGTACAGGCCCACCTGCTTGAAGAGGAAGTACAGCGGGTAGAGCAGGGCCTCCTGCGGGACCATGTTCGCCAGCAGGAAGAGCACGATGATCCAGGTCCGGCCGCGCACCCGCCCGATGCCGAGCGCGTACGCGTTGCAGACCGAGATGACCACGGCGAAGAGCGCGACGAGCCCCGCGATCACGAAGCTGTTCCAGAGCTTGGCGGGGAACTCCACGCGGTTCCAGAAGTTCACCAGCCCGTCCAGGTAGATCGAGCTCGGCAGGCTGAGGGGCCCGCCGTTCGTGTAGTCGGTCGGCGACTTGAACGAGTTGACCAGGATGAGCAGGAACGGCAGCGCGATGATCACGCCGAAGAGGACCGCGGCGACCAGCACCAGCCAGTCGGTCGGGGTCTTCTTCTTCGTGCGCTGCTTCACGCGGGGAGCCGGCGACGGCTCCACGGGGTGGATCCGGTCGTCCTTCACGGGCGGGGCGACGGTCGAGGCCATCAGCGCTCCCTCTCAGATCGTTCGACCCGGTTCTGGGCCTGGATGAAGAAGATGGTGATGACGACGATGACGAGGGTCAGGGCCGTCGCGATGGTCGCGCCGTAGCCGACCTGCTGGCTCTGGAAGAACTCGCTGTAGGCGTAGTAGCTGGGCACGATCGTCGAGTCGCCGGGGCCGCCGCGCGTGAGCGCGTAGATCGGTCCGAAGACCTTGAGCGCCGCGATCGTGCAGGTGAGCACGACCACGAAGATCTCGGGCCGGATCATGGTGACGGTGATGGCGCGGAAGCGCTGGAACCAGCCCGCGCCGTCGAGCTCGGCGGCCTCGTAGAGCTCCGGGTCGACGCGCTGCAGCGCCGCCATGAAGATGACGACCGGATAGCCCAGCTGCACCCAGACCATGACGACCATGATGCTGAGCAGGGCCGTGTCCGGGCTCCCCAGCCAGTTGTGCTGGAAGGCCCCGAGGCCCACCGCGTCGAGGACCGTGTTGAGCGCGCCGTTCTCCGGTCGCAGGATCCAGCCGATGACGATCGCCGCGATCGCGACGGGCAGGATCTGCGGCAGGTAGTAGGTCGCCCGCAGGAACGAGGCGAGTCGGCCGCCGAACTTCCGCCCGATCACGTCGAAGAGCACGGCGGCCAGGAGCAGGCCGAGCAGGGTCGGCACGACCACCATCGCGATGATGAGGAAGACGCTGTTGACGAACGAGGTCCAGAAGCGGTCGTCCGCCAGCAGGGCACGCCAGTTGTCGAGGCCCGCCCAGGTCGGCGGACGGATCCCGCGGTAGTCCGTGAAGCTCAGGTAGACGTTCCAGACCAGGGGCACCAGGACGACGACCGTGAACAGCACGAAGCCGGGGATCAGGTACAGCCAGAAGCCGCGGCGTCCCGCGCCGGGCAGGAGGCTCTCCTCGGCGGGCCGGGGCGGGCGACCGGCGCGGCCGGCGGCGGCGGAGGCGGGCCCGGAGCCCGGGAGGGCCGGCGACGCGCGCCGACCCTCGCGGGGCTCCCGCGCCTCCTGGGTGTCGAGGGAGCTCATGGCCTACTTGCCGGTGATGTCGTCGACGCCGCTCTGGTACTGCTCACCCAGCGTGTCGAGCATGTCCTCGGGCGTCGTGGTGCCGTTGACGAGCTCCTGCGTGCCCGCCACGAGCTGGTCGTAGAAGGTCGGCGTGGGCCAGTCCGGGTAGAAGGCCAGGCCGTCGCGCTCGACGAGCGTGTTCCAGTTCGCGATGAGCTCCTGGCTCTTGGGGTCCGTGATGTCGGCCGGGTCGGCCTTCACCGGCACGCCGCCGTTGTTGCCGATGAGGTTCTGGATCTCGGGCCGCATGGTGATGTCGATGAACTCGTAGGCGAGCTCCTTGTTGGCCGCGTTCTCGGGCACGACCCAGAGGTTGCCGCCCGAGCCGGGTGCCATCTCGCTGCCCGGGAAGAGGAACGTGCCCCAGTCGAAGCTCGTCGCCTCGGTCACGGCCCGGCCGTACCACCACGAGCCGGAGACCATCATGGGCGCCTGGCCGCTCATCCAGGCCGTGCCCATGTCCTCGGCCTTGATGCCCGTGACGTCCTCCGAGATGTAGCCCTTCTCGACGTACTCCTCGAGCTTCTCGGCGGCGTAGGTGAGCTCGGGACCCTGCCAGTCGACGTCGCCCTCGTAGAGCTGGTAGTCGTCGACGAACGAGCGGTCGGCCTGGGTCAGGGCGAGCTGGTAGAACAGCTGCCCGAGGGGGTACTCCGCGCCGGCCTCGGCGAGGGGGGTGATGCCCGCGTCGGCGAAGGTCTGCAGGGCCGCCTCGAACTCGTCGTAGGTCGTGGGCACCTCGATGCCCTGCTCGGCGAAGGCGTCCTTGTTGTAGTAGACCTCGACGTACTCGCCGTAGTTGGGGATCCCGTACCAGTTGCCCGAGCCCATGATGCCGGCCTCGTCGTACTTCGACGTCGTCGCGACCGACGGGGCGAGATCGTCGTCCCAGCCGTGCTCGGCGACGGCGTCGTCGAGGTTCGAGAGCAGGCCCTGGCTGGCCAGCAGGCCGGCCGTGGCGTTGCCCTTGTTGTACTCGAGGATGTCGGGGGCCTGGTTCGAGTTGAGGACCTGGCTCGCGGTCGAGCGGATCTGTTCGAAGCTCTTCTCCTCGAACTCGACGGTCGCTCCCGTCTCCTCCTCGAAGGTGGCGATGGCCTGCTCCCAGGCGATGCCCATGGCACTGGTCTCGCTCTCGAAGTGCCAGAGCTTGAGGGTGTCGGGGTCGGACGAGCCGCCCCCTGCCGAGCAGCCGGTCAGCAGCGCCGCGGTGGCGGCGAGGGCCGTCCCGGCGACGAGCACGCGTCGTGTGGTCATGTTCTACCTCCTCGTAGATGCCCTACGCCTGATCGAAGCGTTTCGATGACAGGCGGGAGCGGGTGGACGTCGATGTCGGTGGTGCGGGTGTGCGGTGGATCGGGGTGATGGGTCGGTGGGGAGCTAGGGGCGCGGCAGCGGCCGGGTGACCGAGCCGCGGGTCTGGTAGGTCGGCGACAGGAGCTGGAGGCCCGCCGCCTCGCGGCCCTCGATCCGCTCGAAGGCGGCCTCCACGGCGCGGGAGCACATCTCGTCGATGGGCAACGGGATCGCGTCGAGGGCGGGCTCGAGCTCGCCGGCCTCGTAGCTGGCGCAGGCGGCGAGCACGGACAGGTCGCGGGGCACCTCGAGACCGAGCTGGTGCAGGCGCACCAGCACGGCCTCGGCCGTGGGCTCGCTGCAGTGCAGGACGAGGGCGGTCATCTCGGGCAGGAGCGCGAGCAGCTCGTCGACCGCCCGGGCGCCGGAGGCCCGACCGAGGTCGGACGCGATCGTCGCGCTCGCGACTCCCCGGTCGACCGCGCGGGTGGCGAAGGCCTCGTCGAAGCGGCGGATGAAGCCCGTGTCCCGCTCCGTGTACGACGCCGGGTGCCCGACCACGCCCACGACGCGGTGCCCCTCGTCGGCGAGGCGGTCGACCGCCTGGACGGCCGCCTCCGCGAAGTCGAGGTCGACGCAGGCGAGGTCGTCCGCGCGGCTCGGGACGCCGATGAAGCTGGCGGGGAGATCGATGTCGCGGACGAGGTCCACGCGCTCGTCCTCGGTGGCGACCCCGATGGCGACGACGCCGTCCACGAGCGAGCTCGACGCGACGCGACGGATGCCCGACACCTCGTCGTCGGTCGCCAGCAGCAGCACGTCGTAGTCGTGACGGCGAGCCGCCTCGACGACGGCCGTGACGAACCGCATCTGCGTCGGCTGGTGGTTGTCGGCACGGATGGGTGCGCTCAGTGCCAGGATGTTCGTCCTGGCCCCGGCGAGCATCCTGGCCCCCGCGTGCGGCCGGTAGCCGAGCCGCTCCACGGCCTCGGTCACCCGCTGCCGCGTGCTGGACGCGATCGAGCGCTTGCCGGACAACGCGTACGAGACCGTCGAGATGCTCACGCCGGCGGCCTCTGCCACGTCGTGGATCGTCGCCATCAGGACCTCGCTGTCAGGTGGTGCGGCATCTCACCGAGAACCGCGCAAGCGCTTCGACTGCTCGCGATTCGCGACATTACGGCAGGACGGGCGGTCGCGCAACACCTTTGTGGCGCACCACCACAAATGAGACCGGCACCCAGTGGCTCAGACGGCGTGCGTGCCCGTCAGCACGTCGAGGGCGTGCTGGAGGTCTTCGGGGTAGCTCGACCGGTACGTGACGCGCTCGCCCGTGGCGGGGTGCCGGAAGGACAGCTGCATCGCGTGGAGCCACTGCCGGCCGAGGCCGAGCGTGGCCGAGAGGCGCGGATCGGCTCCGTACATGGCGTCGCCCACGCACGGGTGGCGCTGTGCCGCCATGTGCACGCGGATCTGGTGCGTGCGCCCCGTCTCGAGGTGGATCTCGAGCAGCGACGCCGACGGGAACGCCTCGAGCGTCTCGTAGTGCGTGACGCTCGGCTTGCCGTCGACGACCACGGCGAACCTCCAGTCGGAGGACGGGTGGCGACCGATCGGAGCGTCGACCGTCCCCGCGGAGGGGTCGGGGTGCCCCTGCACGACCGCGTGGTAGATCTTCTCGACGGTCCGCTCGCGGAAGGCGTCCTTGAGGACCGAGTAGGCGTGCTCGGTCTTGGCGACGACCATCAGGCCGCTCGTGCCGACGTCGAGCCGGTGCACGATGCCCGCCCGCTCGGCCGCGCCCGACGTCGCGACGGTGGTGCCGGCGGCGGCGAGGGCACCCAGGACGGTCGGTCCCGTCCACCCGACGGAGGGGTGCGCCGCGACCCCGACCGGCTTGTCGACCACGACGATGTCGTCGTCGTCGTGCACGATGCCCAGGCCCGGGACGGCCTGGGCCACGACCACGGGTGCCGATCGGGGCGTCCACGTGACGTCGAGCCAGGCACCGGCCTCGAGGCGGTCCGACTTGCCGACGGGGCGGTGGTCGACGGTCACGCCTCCCCCCGCGGCGACCTCGGCCGCGAAGGTGCGACTGAAGCCCAGCAGCTTGGCCAGCGCCGCGTCGACGCGCTCTCCGGCGAGCCCGTCGGGGACCGGGAGGGCACGGTTCTCGCTCACGAGCGGCCGTCCTGGACGGGCCGCGCCGCGTCGTCGCCGCTGGCTGGTGCGTCGGCGGCGTGCGCGGGTGCGTCGGCCGAGTGATCGGTCGCACGGTGCGCAGACGCGTCGCCCTCGTCGGCGGCGTCGCTCGGCGTCGTGCTCCGCGTGCCGTCGAGGCCCACCCCCAGCAGCGTGAGCAGGATCAGCAGCCCCATGCTGGAGACGATGAAGACGTCCGCCACGTTGAAGATGGCCGGGAGGATCCACGGCAGGTAGAGGAAGTCGATGACGTGCCCC
>Ga0265797_10010574_pt1 | contig 11734 bp, 9 predicted proteins | sample P2T30metagenome_FD_192433 | JGI IMG/M metagenome (GOLD analysis project Ga0265797, IMG submission 192433) | Plant litter microbial communities from East Loma Ridge, Irvine, California - P2 T30 | ecosystem: Environmental > Terrestrial > Plant litter > Unclassified | place: USA: California... | reverse complement strand
TGCAGTCCATGTTTTTTTTGAGATACCATGAACTGGTCTGCACTTCACACTGCACACACAGGACAATATGACGGCGTCACTTCCAGCAATGCATCAGATTGTACCGTTACGCTTCTACTAACGGCTGCATGAAGACATGTGTACTAATCCCGAGTTTACTATAATGCACCAGTAGGAACAGCAACGGTTGAGAGTATGGCGGTCGTGAAATACAGCACGGTATCGAAGACAAAGCAATCGTCAGTACATGTTTGTCGTGGCCAATCAGCGCTCAATCGCGTTGTTATATACGAACGGAGGTTAGACCACATCCTTAGCGCCAACATATCCCGTCTCTAACGCATCCATGAATGAGCGTCTAGCTCTGCCTCGTCTCCTACATAACCTCGCCATGTCGCCCACCCAGCGACTTCGAATACGAAACATCGTTAGACTCACCGATGTCCCTCCCGATTGAGCTTTCCGAGAATCATTCTCATCATTAACGCTTACTATGCCGGTCGCTGTCCCAACTCAAGTTGGACGCAAACGACGCGTACACAAGAAGTCTCGCAAGGGTTGTGCGAACTGCAAATTGAGGGGGATCAAGGTTAGTGATGATCGTGTACTTGCTGAGAGATATCGCTGACGATGGGTAGTGTGATGAAGGAAGGCCGCAGTGTAAGAAGTGTCGGCTCTATGGTGTTGACTGCAACTATGGCGGAACTGTGACTTCGTTGCAGTTGTCATCTCAGAGTGCCTTTCAGGTGGATTTTGCGCCGCTTGCTTATCCAGAGCAGGTGGTTGTTATACGCGCAGACATACCGTCTGCACGCGCAACTCGTCGCAACTTAGTGCCTGCTGAAAGTATTCCGAGTCCTTCAGTCTCACTGGTCAATGGCGAGACAGCAGATCACAGGGGCGAACCGGGAATGTCGACCCTTCCAAACTATGCAAGTATTTACGGCCACCTATCACCTCAAACACCCGTCTCCTTCAATGCTAGCATGGTAAGCATGATCGACGGTTGCATCCAGTCCGGTTTCTCAGAACGCGACCTGCCTTGGGACTCGCCAAAGCCATTCTGGCACTTCACCGACGCACACTACGAAATTCTTTTTCGCTTCCAGCATAGAACTGCTTTAACTATCGGCGACAAACGCATCGCACCAGCCTATCGGGATTGTATAAACCATCTTGCAGTATCTGTAAGTTCAGCACGATATATAGCAATTCCAGAGGTTAATAATGAGACCAGAACCCGTTTCTCATGCACATGCTTCTAGGCCTGACATTGATGCATGATGCAGATCTGGTGCATTCTCGTAGGCCTGAGTTGTATGCCAGTCACAAGCTCGCCGCCTTGCAGCACTGGAACACCGGATCCAAGCTCTTCAACCAACTCCTCGCCAAACCAATACTCCCCACCAAAAGAGACGCAATATGGGCTACAGGCGTCATCATCGGAGCCACGTCATTCTGGTATGTCAACTCCGACAAGGTGGACGAAGTCTGGCCCCTCAAGCCCTCCGAGCCAGACGACCTCGCCTGGCTGCGACTCGGCGAAGGCAAGAAGTCTCTCTGGCGCATCGCGGACCCCACTCGTCCGGACAGCATCTTCTACCAACTCATGAAAGACAAAGCGCCGCACTGCCCATCTGTGCCTGCCTGGATCAGCACGATCGATACATCCATGATGCGCGTACCCCAACACATCAAAGCCATATTCGGCGTAACACCCACATCCACCTTCAAAAACAACGTCTACCACCTCCCCCTCTTCATCCTCTCGCGCATCCAATCCGTGCGCCTCACGCACGCAAACGTCCTCAGTTTCATTTACTTCACGGCGTTCATCACGCCTGAGCTGATGCACTTGCTTGAAATCAAGGACCAGCGCGCCGTCTTTTTACTGGGCTGGTGGTTTAGTATTATTGAAGATGGGGACTTGTGGTGGATGAGTTCGCGGGCGAAGATTGAGGGGTGGGCAATTCGCTTGTGGTTGGAGAGGGGGGATGATGGGTTTGGGCTGGCGGGGGTGCTGGATGGGCTGAGGAGGGAGACGAGGGAGAGGGTGGTTGAGGGGTGGGATGCGCCGGTTGAGATTTGGGCGCATGATTGGGATGAAGATTAGACTTGACGCTTGACAGAGACTCTGGTACGGGTATGATTTCTTTCTCGGTATTCTTCTCATCTGCATGAAGGCCGAGCTGCTTTTCGTCCTTTGTGACGCTGCTGCGTTACTGGAGGCAGTGTTATCCCGGCACGCAGCAATCGGGACCGAAGTCACGCAATATTCAGATCGAAGCAGGACTAACGCATCTTCTGGACAAGTACTTCATATGACGGATGTGCTCCAATCTTAGTACTCCAGGCGGCTGAAGATGTGTCCTGGGGATATTTGGGCAGCCGCGTCGCGACTTCCATCTCAACGCCATAAGTCCCACGCCATGTACTCGCCGACAACTTTCAACCTTCAACGTCCCTCTCAGAATTAGGAATGACTTGTACGAAACAAGCTCAATTGAGGACAACTCGTCCCCCACCACTCGATGTGGTATCTGCCCACCCCTGCTCATGGCGTGCATAGGCGAGCCGTGAGGCTGAGCTTAGCAAGAAGACGCAGCAGCCCATGTCCAGCTGCCCCGCCTCGTCTTACCTCGAACCGCACCTCGCCGCGCATTTCAGAATATATGCTACGCTTCATGGCACCCTCTCTCGACTCTCGACCCTAATCACAGCTCATGTGACGACCCGGCCGACCATGCCAATGCGCCGTCCACAACGCGAGGCGGCAATCCATGGCTACGCAAGGCTATGAAGAGGACCTCCTTCAGCGATGGTTTCCAACGACCGAACCACGGGCCGAGCCGAAGCAATTCGCGGAGACGGATATCAGCACAATCTCGGCGATCCTGGAACGTGCGGAGAAAGGGGCATGGAGTCGCATACCAAGGATATACATCGTGCTTCGGTTGATCGGCAATCTCGAAGTCATTGACGACTTGATACTGCAAGAGGTTTCCGACACATGGCTTCCCTTTACGCAACAGAGTCTACCCGACGTCATACGCTCCCAAGCTCGACGTACCGAGTTTTTACATGCTCAGCGACTAGTCTACAACTCGAAAGCTCTTGATCTGGAGCGTGGTCGACACGGCCACTTTCATGACGCGAGCGATGTGCCGTTGAAAAAAATTGGCGATCTAGGCAAAGGGGGTTCCGGCTTTGTGGAGCGCGTCATCAGTACAGTCACATACAAGGAGTACGCTTTGAAGCTCATCAAGAGAGGGCAAACCTTCAGGAAGGACAAGAAAGTGTTGCGCGATTTTGAGAAGGAGCTTTCGAACTTGAAGAAAGTGTCGCAGGCGCACCGGCACATCATCGACCTCATTGGAAGCTACACTGAACCGAAGTATGTCGGGATACTGTTTCCCGTGGCTGACTGCGATTTGGGTGACTTCATGGAGCTGCCAGACCTTGGAGAGCGACGCTGGACATTGCGGCGATATTTTGGATGCCTCGCGTCCGCTCTGGCCTTTATACACAACAACAACATGCGCCACAAAGACATCAAACCACAGAATATTCTTGTCAAAGACAATGAGCCGTACTTCACCGACTTTGGACTTGCTGTGGACTGGGCCGAAGTGGGTCACAGTACCACCCAAGGCCCAACTGGCCTGACGCCTCGTTACAGTGCACCCGAAGTTGCGGCTTGGGAGCCGCGCAACTCGTCATCGGATACCTGGTCCTTGGGCTGTGTCTTCTTGGAAATGTTATGCATGCTCAAAAGTGGGTCTTTGTTAGAACTCCGCACTTTCACAGCACCAGACGGACAGCCGTTCCCGTATCACTCTCCGAGCATCAATCTTTTGGAAGTATTCGATCACATCGAAGGACTTCCTGGACCGGCATACGATAATCTTCCTTTAGCCTGGATCAAGCACATGCTCCAGCGGAATCAGCAAGACCGGTGGTCTATGCATTCTGTGTTGCAGCTTATCCAAGAGCATGGGATCGATGCATCGATCCCGTTCCTGTACATTGGTCGGTGCTGCTTAGATGATGAGGAAAGTTCCGAAAGTGTTGTGTCGTACCTGAGCTCAGAGCGTGAGGATGTCATCATTGAAACCAAATCTGCGGACAAACAAGCCCAGGACACGACAATCAAGAACGGGACCATGGTGCAAGCATCATCTACTGACGTAACACTCGTCGATGACAAGACAGGCGAGAGATCCGTGCAACACAACCAGCCTGAGTCACTTCAGGCACCATCATCGAATGAAAGTGACTGTGATGCGCAGACCAGGCTACCTCCAACATCTCATGAAAGCAATGCTAGCGCGCGGGTCGAAGAGCCAAACCAATTTAAACCAAAGCGCGTTGTCAATGGAGAGGAGAAGTATACCGAGGCCAACGGCTGGGAGAGTGTCCGGGACATTCCGTCAGATAAATCATGGAGCTTCGGCATCGCGCCACATTTATACGAACCGAAGTCCAATACTGAGAAAGGGGATATGCCGACCGGAGACAAGAGCTGGAGAGGCGAATGGGGAGTACTGCAAGATTGGGATGCATGGGGCACCCCACAGTCTAACACGGAAAAAATCCAGCCCACGTTCGACTCACGCTCAGACGGAGTCAATGGCATTGTGGCGGACGATGAAGTCAACACACCTTCGTCGTCAACGAGAGACGCCTATGGTGCAGGTGCTACCAAGACGAGTCATGCGTACACGCACTTGCCTTCCGTAGCAGATGTTGAGATTGATCGCACACTACCCAGATCTACGCCCTACGCATTCACGAAACGCGTCGATGACCTACCAACGCAGGCTCTGGGCCCTCCGGTTCCTCAGAATATGCATTCCGAATCTGTCGATGCATTCTTGAGAATTCGTCAACGTGTTTTGAGCCCCAAACACGTCGGCGACCTACCAGCGCAGCCTTCGGGCCCTCCGGTTCCTCAGAAGATGTATACCAAACGTGCCGGTAATGATTCTCGGAGTCCGTCGCCTTCCCTTTCTATGGTTGCTGAATCAAGTGTCGAGGGGTCTTCGGATGAAAAATTGGCACCGCAGAGCAATGTGCCGCCATCGAGGCGTCGCACGCGAACAGAACTCACCAAACGCGCCAAAGCACCGACAAAGAAGCCTACAGGAACTGGCTTCGTCGGTGTCGTGAAAAGCTTATTCGTAGATCCAGGCAAGGATAATCGAAAGGTCAAAGCGAACAGGCGTCCAGATGCACATACGCCTTCAAAGCGTGGTGCCGAACGTCGTAGAGGAGACGTGTCCGACGACGAAAGACGCACTGTCACCCACGAACAGAGGCGACGCCGCGAGAAAGCAGGGACTCGATCAAACGCAGACGATCACCAGGAGCACAAGTCCGGTGCGTCTAAGGATGATCACTTGGCAGATGAAAAGGCACGCGAGGACGAGGCAAAGAGAAATGTGTTTACGGCCTGGCAGAAGATAAAGGTTCCTCAACGGCCGGGCGACGTCTCGGCAGAGATTGAGTCATCAGCAGACGAAAAGGCGCACGCGGACGAGGCAAGGCGAAATGTTTTCACGGCACGGCAGAAAATGAAGACACCATATAGTCCTCGTCAGCGAAATCCTGTCTGCCCAGAAAACGAGTTCTCGGCAGACGAGAAGGCGCGCTACGAAGCAGGCTATCAGAGGCGCAGAAAAGAAGACCAGGCAAGGCAACGTGCTTCAAAGCCATATAACGAGACAAAAAGCCGCCGTCAGCAAGATTTCGTCTCGTATGAGTCCTCAGCGGACGAAAAGGCACGCTACGAAGCAGGCTATCGCAGGCGCAAAGAAGAAGAAGAGGCAAGAGTTGGTCGCAAGGCGGAAGACGATCGAAATCAGAGGTTTGTCTCGGCAGAGAGTGACTCTTCAGTAGATCACATAGCACGCTATGAGGCAGCCCACAAGCGGCGTGTCCAGGAAGAAGAGGCACAGAAACGCGGAGAAAGGCCCAGACGCGGCCATGGTTGCCCGTTATATGGCGAAGATTCGCGATATGGCCCTTCCTCGACTCCGCGCAAGCTACAAGCCCAACAAGAGGATGCCATTCGCTACCTTTACAAATCCCGCGCGCAGGTCGATAAGGCACTCCGTCCCGAGCCGAGTGAGACTTCTTCGCGCGATTACTATGATGACAATCGCCGGATAGGTTCAGCTCGACCACGGTCTGGTGAAGAACAACCTGAATCTGTGCAGCGAGCAAAGGAGCCTCGCCCGAGCGCTCCTGGGAAACGTCATGTGCGCGAAGTTCGACCCACGTCTATTCGCTCCTCGTTCGGCGTTGAAGATGTTCGATATACGCCCAAGACCAGCATGAAAGAGAACGGCGATGTTGAAAAGCGTTCTAAATCAGGGCTCCCGCACATTACGTACCCATACTGAGGGTTTACACAGCTTCAGGTGTCGCATTCACATCTTTTGTCTACCTGCATATATTCAACCTGTGGATACTCTCACGATTCCCATAGCAAAAAATATCCATGCCACCAGATCAGTAGTGCAGGATTTAGGGTCGCTTAAGGGGTCGATGTGTACGACAACTAAGCCTGTAGAAATACATCTCAAGTAGATTCTGATCCATCTGATTTTTTTTAGGAAGTCCTTCGAGTTCTCCACCAAAGAATTTAACTCGCAGTACACACGCCAATACCGCTAATATCATCAGCGTTAGCTGCGTTTGCTGTGTATGTTTGCTACATGGGGTTCTTTGTCGTATTGTTTGCGTGTTCAATCGCGGGAGAGTGCGCTAGACGTAGCAGGCGCCTGTTTCATGTTGAGTATTCGAGATGCTCGATTTTGCCTGATGTAGGGCACAACTAATGAGGTCCAAAGAGTGTGGTCAAGGTGACCCGGATGGTGCCCCACTTGGTGAGCACGTGAGCACGTGTTGGTACATCGCACAACTGCGGGGAAGTGGAAAAATTGCTGGCTGCCCAAACTTCATGTCGGACGAGAGCAAGCTTCAGCCTCAATTTTTTTTTTCATTATAATGTGACTATTTTGCAAACTCTTCAACGACAACCTCGTCTCTACCCATCCAACCGATTTACAAATCGGATCCGCCCTCTTGGCTTAGTGGTAAAGCGTATCACTAGTATTCATTGCTATGATAAGATCGCTAGTTCGATTCTGGCAGAGGGCATATGTTTTTGCTATCTTGGTGTTATCGAAAGGTTGGTGCGTCACTATACTAAACGATATTTGTTCAATTTTTGATCACCGCTGTAGGGGTGGTGGTGGTTAACTAACTAAGCAGCCTCGCATCAATGCTCATCGGTTGGGACTTGCCTGCTTCTTACATAAGGCTTGATTTCGCATTACAGAAGCTGGTCATTCATGAAAGAGGAATGTAGGAATACTGCACGCATATCTATTTTGCAACGAACAGGATGGCGATGTCTTGCGAGCAGGTAGTTGGCCGATAACAGTAACCACAGTTCACCACCAGCACCAACTCGAATTGCTCGCGATCAATCCAGTGTGCAGAGAATCCTTCATCCTTACATCTGCGATATGGCACTCTCTATCGGTGACGGAGTTCATAAACAGTCTTTCGGCCCCAGCATGCACCTTCATTACACCCGAAATTGCGATGTGCCGTCAGACCGGCTGCGAAAAGGAAGCAGCACACGGCAACAACGCAGGGCCTGCGCATGACATCTGCACCGCAATTACCGGCTCCAAAGAGATCACCCGTACGTCAGTACCTTTGACCGAGGGCTTGGTCACTCACGATGCGATAGATGGTGTCACATAGCAACATGAATAATCACAGTCATACGACGTACGACAACCTCGAGAGCAGCTGACTTTGCTTAGCCGCGCTTGCTGGCACTTCGCAAACTCAAACCCGCTGATAGATGTCATAGCTGTCGATAAGGGGCTGCACCGCCATGGCTACTCAGAGGCGGAGAGGCTGAGGAGAAAATAGCACGAGCTCATATCGCCCGGCCAATCACAGTGTGCGCGTACCTGCACCTGAGCTTACGCTAACGCAAAAGGTGGAGAGATGAACAGCAGCACGGACTGTTTGGCGCTCAAATGGCTGCCAGGCACGCGGGCGTTTCGAGAATCGAGCGCTGGTTGGCAAGCCGCGGTGCCGTGATTCTTCATCTCAGCCGTGTCTCCATTCCGGCGCCCGTCTGCTGTGTGCCTTCACCTCTACCCTCCCTCACTCACCTACCTAATTCTCCGTTATCCCACGGCCCGGCTGTCGTTTGCCCTTCGTTCATCGAGCGCAGCCATTCACTCCTTACCACCAAAATATACACTCCTTATTTGTTTAGTACCTAGTCACGATACACGTCGACAGCATTCCACGAAACCGTTGGAGGCCAGCCCATCGACAGTACATTCCACCACCTCCCTTGAGCCACACTCGGTTCCACTGTTAATAATCGCCCTCACTCTCTCTGTTTGCGCAGCATACGTAATCGCGCATCAATAATAGCAAGGAGAAGGTGAACCAGAGTCAACAAGCAACCTCGCGATCTAAGACACCTCCCTCGCTACACCAGACTCGACGCGAGCTGCGCGCCACCGAACACAACATGGCGCACCAGCACGCACACGCCCACCTCGTGCGACGACAGCGAGACCGCGACGATGAGGACGACGAAGGCGTCGCGGTTGTTACTCGCTACGTTACCGCGAAAAACACGTACACTGTCCCAGTCAGGTTCATCACCGCCGAGCCGCCCGAGCCCTCGGTCGGCGTAATGCTTCCCCCACCCGCGGTGATTTCACGTCCTCCACAAAGTCTGAATGGAGATGGAGTACGCCAGAGCAGCACTCGCGCTGCGAATCAGGCATCCGCCACATCTTCCAAGAAGGCGAATGACGATGTGATCAAGCCGCCAGCTTCTTCTGTCCAGGTTCAGTCAACCTTGATGATCTCGACCAAGACTCCGACGCCAAATGCCGGTTCTCTAGGTGCAGCCCTCGCATCTGCTACTGCTACCGCTGGAGCCATTGCTTCGGGAGCTCCCGCGGAGGGCGGCATGTCTACGGGCGCAAAGGCTGGGCTAGCGTTGGGACTCCTCATCCTCGTCGGAGCCCTTCTAACCGGTGTCCTTCTCCTGTACCGACGCAAGAAGAAGCAGGAGATGGCCGCGTCAAAGGACAACGAAAAGATTGATCTCAATGATGCGCCGCGACCATTGCCTCCCCAGATGCACTCTGGCGCAACACCAGTGATAGCGCTAGCCGCAGCCCCCAGCATTCGTACCAACCGCACCACGTCCACAGCTCCACGTTTGAGTCTCCGCCCCGTGACAGAGTTCGACCCTGCTTTCATCGAGCAACGCAAGAGCGCAGGCAACCTGCTCAATGTCACCGCAGCAGCAGGCCCTGCCCCACCATCCAAGGACCGTGATCTGCCAGATCGTCCGAGAAGCGCCTGGGAAAGACCTGGAGCTGCCAGTGCTGCTCCAGCCGAGAATCCGTTCAACGACCCTCACAGCCCTGCTGTCAACCCGTTCGGAAATGACGCTGCTCTCGACCCCAATCAGGCGCAGATCCCCAACTCTCCTCCAAATGCTTCTCCGTTGCACTCGACTCAACCAAGCGCAGACTTTGCCAACCCTGCAGTAGCAATTGCCGCCGCTGATACCGCAAACGCACTGGCTCCTCCTTCTCGCGACTTTCCTGCGCCACCAAGCATTCACGGAGCCTCGGATGGTGTCCCAGCCAGTCCTGCCTGGACCGAAGACTTCCCTGCCTCCCCTGGCCCTGCTCCTGCCGGTCCGCTTCCTGTCGCTGGCGCCATCGTTGGTGGTCGTCCTACCAGCCCGAGCTCTCCTGTCGACAACGTTCATCGAGTTCAGCTTGATTTCAAGCCCTCTATGCAAGACGAGCTCGGTCTCCACGCTGGTCAACTTGTCAGGATGCTGCACGAGTACGACGATGGCTGGGTAAGCATTGTACCTGAACTACTGCATTGTCGAATACTAACAGCTTCCAGGCTCTTTGCATTCGCATGGACCGTTCTCAACAAGGTGTCGTCCCCCGTACGTGCCTTTCCAAGCACCCTGTCAAGCCACGTACTGGTCCTCCCCGGCAAGGCCCGCCACCACCAGGCATGCGTGGCCCACCTATCCGCTCACCAAATGGCCACGGCGGCATCCCTCAACCTCGTCCTCTCTCGCCTGCTAGCGGTCGCAACTCTCCCGGCCCGCGCGCGATGAGCCCCGGGCCTCGTCAAATGAACCCCCACATGCAAGGCGCTCCTCGTGGCCGATCCAACAGCAATGCTCCTCAATATGGACCTCCTCGCGGTCGCTCCAACAGCAACGCCCCATATGCTGGCCCACCTCGCTCGATGTCTCCAGGTCCATACGGTGGCGGACCCCAGATGGCTCCTCCCCCAGAAATGGGCCGCCCTAGGTCAAACTCCGCTAGCCAAGTCAACCAGCGACGAGGCCCTGCACCCGGACCAAGTCCCATGAACCCGAACTCAAGCGCCGGACCCATGCCCCGCAAACCTGTGCCCGGCATGGCCCTGTAAATTCTTCCACCGACCGAGTCTTCATGAGGAAACGTCCAAGCAACTTTTCTTTGCCTGTCTATATATTTCCCATCTAGTTCGGTTGTTGCTATCTAGCTTGCATTTCACTTCTCGAGACGCTTGCTTCCTCTGGCCTTCACGCTGGGCGAAGTGACTGCTCTCTCTCTCTTCTTTATTTGGCTTCACTGCTTATACCCCAAGAGCTCCAGTACTTGCTCAAGGTGGCTGAGCGCAAAACAGTTTTTACTCGCGTGGTTCGTTAATGTCTTGAAGATATTAGTGTGCTTTAGCCTGCCACTTATTTTTTTTTGTATACCTGTCCGCTGGGAAGGTTTCGGACGGGCTGGCTTGGGAATTCTCTCTTCTTGTGCTTGCTACTGAGTACTTGTGCTGCTGCTGAGTACTTGTGCGAGGTGTGGGAATTTGATAGGGATGGGAGGACTGATGATGGGGGTAAATTAGGTGGTTAGCTAGGAAATGTCATGAGTACAAATCAGCTCGACGCTCACTCTATTACGGACATGTCTTCATCTTCACTTCACGTCTTGTTTGTGTCTCGTTCGCTGATCTTCCGTCGTTGCCTGTGTTGTGTTAACAGACGGCCTCGCTAAACTTCGAAGACGCTCTCCTCTTTGGTCTGTATGGTAAGTCATTCATATCTAATGAGAGCAGAGGGCAGGTAATGTGAGGATGACCGGGAGAGGTTTCTGTACTCGACGCTCATGACTAAGGTCACAGTCAAGCAGCCATCGCTGTAGTCATTGCATGACGCCGCCAAAGAGCGCATCAGGTTCAATAGTGACATGTGCAATCCGTGTATAAAGTGGATGCTCCTCCGCATCTGCAGCACTAGCTACGTCAGCAGTGGTTAGATGTATGAGACTCGCCATCATGCTCGCCGTGTGATCTTCGCAGCATGAATTGCACGGTGTCCTATTTATCGATGTCGTACTCAAGACACAAGCTCTGGTCTCCCTTTCGTAGCCTGAATTGTGAAGGAAGGCGATCTCGTGATTTCCTGACAACCCGAAGATTTTTCACCAACGAGGGGTTGCACGCATGTTCACCGGCGCTCAGAGCGACAATAAGAAACGTAGAATATTGACCTGAAGCAGTGTGGTGCTAACCTGCCGCGATCCCTGGTATACAGCATCGAACATAAATATACATCCTCCAATGATCAAGCCGCCTACTTGATCTTCTTGTT
>Ga0265797_10010573_pt1 | contig 11734 bp, 11 predicted proteins | sample P2T30metagenome_FD_192433 | JGI IMG/M metagenome (GOLD analysis project Ga0265797, IMG submission 192433) | Plant litter microbial communities from East Loma Ridge, Irvine, California - P2 T30 | ecosystem: Environmental > Terrestrial > Plant litter > Unclassified | place: USA: California... | reverse complement strand
AGCACCCCGACGTGGCCGCCCACAAGTACTTCCAGCCCGGCCGCCTCAGCCCCGATGCGCTGCGCAACTTCTACCTCGAGCGTCTGAAGCGGGAGCTCGAGCACGAGCAGGGCGGCGACAGCGATGGTCCCAAAGGGGAAGTCACGAACCCGGCCAAGAGAAAGAGGCATAGCCCAAGTCTGCCGACGGTGCAGGAGTCGCTGCAGCACCAGCACCTGATCCCGAAGCTCGTCACGAAGCTTTACGCGTCTTATCGATATGAGATCACGGAGCAGATCCGGATAGAGGAGGAGCGCTACGAGCGGCTGCAACGCGACCTCCAGGGCATCGAGCGCGGAGAGTGGGACGACCAGCTGCGCGAGAAGGCAAGCGGCCGGACACCGTCATCGCGCAGTCCTACGCTGCCCAGGAAGTCGCCGCATCTTGCCCCGAAGACGCTGCAGCCGAATGCGAACCCCACGCCTGTCCAGAATGGCACGCGTGGGGCGCCCGTCATCGCGCCTTCCCCAGATCCATCTCAACAACAGCAGGCATCCGCGCCACCACACCAGAACGGACACCCTTCGCCATCCCAGCGCAAGAAGCAACACCCCTCTTCAGACGGACGACGGACGCCTTCCACGCCGCAGCCAAACCCAAGTCAGCCGCACGCACCGTCGCGATTCCAGCAACCGCCGCAACCGCACGCCAACTACAACTACCCCCAGAACATACAGCCCCAGCCAGGCTCGCACCAAAATGCCAGCCATCCCCCGCAACCGCCGTCACCAGCGCTGGGGTCTCCTGGGCCTCAGTTCCAGCCCCAGCCAGGCCAGAACTACGCGATGAATGGCGCGCCTCAGTATGGGCCACCAGGCTCCCAACCGCCATACCCTCCACACCAGCAGTTCCCCATGCAACAAGCTCCAGGGCCTCATTCACCCGGAGTTCACCATGGACAACAACAGAGGGCGCATTATCCCCCTCCTGGTCACCAGCCCTACCACCCACTACAACCGCAAATGGCCCAGCCACCGCCCCAGGCAGGCTTCATGCTTCCACCGTTCCAAGTTGCGCCTCAAGACCCCTCGCGCGTCCACCATCAAGCCGCCGTGCCGCCGCACCACCCTCAGGTCTCCACGCCTGCGAGCAATCGGCAGCAGCCCAGAGCAAACATACAGACTCCCGGCACCGGCACCGGCAGATCAGGCGCGCCTCAGATGCATCCCCTCGTCATCCAGGCGAGACAGTCTTTCTCCACCCCGATGAATGCACGCTCTCCGCAAAGTGCTCTAGCAACCCCGGTGTCAGCCAAGAGTCTTTGGAAACGATCAAGCTTTACCGGGACACCTGGAAGTTCTGCGAGCCCGCGCCCCGAAGTGCTTCCTCTCGACGACGTACCGCCGCTGATTCGGCCAAAACAGACATCACCAAAGGCGAAGACGCAGCGCAAATCACGGACAAAGGGCAAAGGCAAAGAGGCAGAGCAAGAGTCCACGATAGACGTCGAGACACCACAAAACTCTCAGCACCACGACCAAGAAGACGACTCTTTACTGGAGCCCGAGACTCGGTCTGGACGTTCACGGAGAAAAGCTCCCGCGAAACGAACAAGACCCGGCAGCATAGCCTCCTCCCGCGCAGGTGGTTCTGTGCGGGATCGGAGTCGAAGCCGTTCCATCCTCTCGCATACCGATACAGTAGCAGGTGACAACGAGTCGCAAGCTGGTCGTCGCATTAAGTCAGAGCGCGGAAACTCGGTGGACCCCACTGAAGAGGAAGGTTCTGTTGGAACACCGTCACACATGTCCACACGACGCCGGGGAGCAGCTCCGGCCTCATCACTCTCATCACGTCGAAAACGAAATGCCCGTGAGGCGTCTCTCGAAGAGAATGACGATGCGTCCTTCAGCACTCCAGGCCCACCCAAGACCCTGGTCGCGCCACGGAACTTCGCCCGCATGACGGCACCCATGATGTACGATATCAACTCGCACAAACATGCCTCGACATTCAATACGGCCGTTCGCGCGAAGGATGCAGAAGGATACTACGACATCATCAAGCGCCCTACAGATCTTTCTTCCATCAAGAAGGCTATAGCAACAGGCTCAAAGCAAGTCGCCGCAGCCGCAGCCGCGTCGGATAACCCAACCGGTAGTCCTGGTGGTGTCATGGGAGGCGTCGTAGAGTTGCCTGTGACGGCTGACAATGTCCCGCCAAAGGCCATAGTTAACGCTGCGCAACTGGAGAAGGAGCTCATGCGCATGTTTGTCAACGCTGTCATGTTCAACCCCGGAGAAGACGGCGTGGTGAACGATGCAAGAGACATGTTCCAAACGGTTCAAGGCCTAGTCAGTACTTGGAGAGACGTGGAGAGGGATAGTGGACGCCCGGGAAATGAGGGTACACCATCGGTTGAAGAAGAGGACCTGCCCACGGCGAGCAAACGAAGGAAGATATAGTATAATCCTCGAACGGCTATGCATGATTGATCACAGCATGGGAAGGAGTTGACGGTGATTTGGAGTATACATCGATACCATGTCACGACACTGCTGCGGCAGGCTACCACTTTTAGAATTGAACATTACCAATCTTGACCATCTTCATCATCCACGCAGCAGTCAGTAACACCGCCCACCTCTACACTCCTATCTTGTTGGTAGATTGCCGTCCCTGGTGATATCGAAGTGACTGCTATCTCAGGCCTGCTTCGGGTGGACCCTGAGCTTAAGCTCTTTTACTTTGAGGTGAGAGAGGGTGACCACGAATGCCTGCCCCCAGCACATAAAACACTGTCAGGTCTCTCTTCTCCCTCCATCTCTTCTACTTTCTCAACTCTGCCCATCTCGCACGCAGATGATAATCAGCTGCAAGTACCCTTCCTCCACGATGGATCACTCTAAGGCTACTACTCCTCCAGCAACACCGTCGCGCGCCTCGATTGATACTGCCACCAGTTCCGAACGATCAGCTGTCTCCATGCATCCACCCACGATGGATAATAGCGATGACTTCATTGAGATTCCGCACGTTCCAGATCTCGTCGATATCACCCCACCCCAGATGCTCATGCGAACGCCTATCAACATCGAATGCGGACCGGACCTCGCGACCAAGATTATCTTCCACAAAGAGATGATTTGCTGCCATAGCAAGCAACTCAGCAATCTTTTCGAAAAGGCGAAGTCCACCATGATTCACTACGAGAAAGCCGATAAGGTCCGCGATGAGCTGGCCCAATACGTATTCCCCGAGGTCACTCCGAAGGAGTTCGAAACCAATCTCATGGATAAGCAGGTACGTCTTGTCAGTACACCCTGGATGTAGACACCCAAACATCAGCGGCCCCTCCGCTCCGTTCACAGGAAGAGCTGAGCTCCATAAGCCTACGTTGACGATACATCTCCTGATTTGGTGATGGTTGTTCGCACGTGAGCTACAGGCCTGTTCAGTTCTCTTCCTTACATGACTTCCGCTTTTGACGGTCAAACTCTGATATTCTACAGGCCAAGCCCCTGATCATGAAGGCATATGACAACTATCCTCTGTTCGGATATTCCAAAGGCGTCAAAGGAGTAATCATGGACGCAGTAGCTGGAGAAACCCACGCCAAGAACGTCAAGAAGGTGGTACCGAAGTCAGCAGTGGACTTGCCTCTAGCGAGCCGTCTGGAGAATCTCAAGCCTCAAGCCGTACACGCTGTAGCCTCGCTGCTCTTTGCTCGACTGCACGCCATCAAGAAGACCGAGATCCGCAATGCTGAGAAAGATCCTCTGAAGGCTGCCGCTCAGCACCGCATCATACTCCCCGATGTTGGAGAGTCCACGGTTCGAGCGCTTATGGAATGGATGTACCAGAGAAAGTTTCCGTTGATGGAGACAGAACAAACCTACGCTGTGATGAAGCTCGCTCAACAGATTGGCGTTGGGGTGCTCGCCACTGAATGCCACACAGCGCTATTCAACGCCACTAACGCCAGCATCGAGCGCGCCGATGCCGACGGTACCTCTTTTCAAACTCTGCTAGGCTACGGTACAAAGCCCGCCGCTGACGATATCATCGAGGTCGTCTTCCAACACGCCATGAAGGACGAGAACGCGCCCAAGGACCTGAAGGGTCTTGTCATCGACGCCCTTGCCGGGTATCTTGATCCAGGACTATGGCAGCACGTTAAGGGCCAGATCAACCATAGGACCGCACTGCAGATCATTGAGTCTATGGTCAGCTTGCGAGCGCTTGTCAAGATGGAGATGGACGGGCATGACAGCATCAAGTCCGAGAGCCAGGAAGCCTCTAGCACCGATGTCTCCGGGAACATGGAAGTGGATGAGGACAAGAAACCCATTCACGTCAAAGAGCAGAACGAGAACCACGTTTGAGGACAACATCCGTGCGCTGTCGCAAATTTGACGACATCCGAAGCCGATGTAGACTTCCAGGTGGTAGGGAAGGCAACGCAGTGAATGCGATGGGGAAAAGTACAGTCTGGAGGTATCTACGGATCGTAGATCCCTCATACATATCAGCGATTGCTTTCTGCGTTTCATTTCTTGCTTTCTATGCAAATTTCAACGAGGAGATGGAGAGTATTACTAGCATATTATTCTTCTGACTTTTTTGTCCAATCAACGGTTGCACCTGTGACCGTTCGGCTCGTAGTGGTGAAGGGGTTCATTATGATCTACGTCATTTTATGTCCTTGCAGATGAAGGTGAGTGGACTCTGGGTACGCTTGTTTAGGTACATCAGTCCTACGTCGCTACCTTCAGACCATGACCATCCCAAATCGTATACCGTGTCACGTCGGCAGTGCGAACGTGACACCACGTATTGATTCGTATGGGGAAGAGTTTTCGATCCAGCAGCCGCCCGAGATGGTCGATGTCTCCATATCATCGATGCAGAGTCTTCAGTGGCGAAGTAGTGCTTTTGCGCGACGTTTTCTCAAATGCTGGTGTGTGTGTCCCCTGCGTGCAACAATCTGGGCGAGTCCAGTTCCAATGACCTGGTTTAGGTCCGGGAGCGTTCAGCGGGGAAGGGGAGGACTCGAGTGCCATAGCAGCTGCCGTGGGTGTGGTGTACGGGTTGCACTATGATGTAGCTTCAGAGGAGGGCTTGCCGACTGCTGGACGCATCTATGAAACGTTATCATACTACACCATACTACTGCGAAGCCACCAAAGCCAAAACCTTGTCCACCTACAACACGTCATTTCTCCCCTGATCCCACGATATATGACGGTTTTTCCTGTTTGAGAGGTATGCGATGCTAAAGCTAGCAACAGTGGCGTTATTGTCGATACTTTGGGGGAACACTGGTGTGCCAATCATATCTGCGAGAAAAGGTATAGTGATGCGACCCGCAGACGCGGTTTGTACGACTCACTTCATGTCAAAGCTTTGCTACTGTAGCCTAAATCGCTGATGGTTAGCGACTTGTTATAGCGTACGTTGCTTCATCGGCCAGTGGAAGGCCCATCGTAGTCTACCGAGAGCATTGACATAGCCTCGATCGTATATATGGCTGTTCGATCGACCATAATTGCGACAATCATCGATATTGCTCGATTAGAACATTCCGTCGGGATTGAGGAATGCGTCCAACAGTTTCTTTTGGGGTGGATCCTCCGCTTCATGTGCACTCTTCCTGTCGAGTTGATGAATCTTCATCGGCCCGCCGGGGGAAGTGACAAGCTGCCGCGGTCTCTACCCGGGACTTATGCCACGTGGGGGGCGGTATCATGCCTACAACGAGATGCGGTATGCCGATGTCAAGAGCGGGACATGGCAAAGAACAGACTTCTGTGATCTTCGTCGCTTCGTGTTGTTCAACGCGTCGCAGGCTTCTCCTACCCCTTAGGAGCTTCTCCAAATCAGAGCTTTTCCCGATCTCTCCAACGAATATTAGTGGCGTAGTTGTAGTATGTCCAGCCCGTCTCAGTCTTGCTAGTGAAAAGTCGCAAAGAGGCAATACGTTTGGCGCAAATGCTATTTCCCCAGGAAAACCCTTCTGTCGTGCGACTTGAGCCGAATAGCCTACGTAGCTGCCGCCGGCTTGCTACATGACACAACGTCACACGTCCAACGGAGGCGGGATATCCAGCGCAAGACACCGTTGTTGCGCGTACAAAGACTGGCAAAAAAAGAAGTTTGGAGGAAATGTAGAGATTTCCAAGGCTAGAGCTCGAGCCGCTACTGCTTTCGTTGACTGTCTTTTCTCTAACGCTAGCCTGTGATATGAAGACGTTTCCTTGATATCCCTGTCCTACGAGGTAATCTCTGCTCTTGAAAAGGCGGCTTGTTGTCCGCAATCCTAGGAATGCATCAGCAATCATGTTCCAATTCTCAGAACTTCTACAACTACCCCAAATCTTCCGCAAAGACGAATCGCGATCCAGTCGGCGTCGACAGCTTCCAGAAGATGGTCTCGAACTGTCTGACATGTCCAACACAACATCTTTCCAATCAACAGACGTCTCTCCACGCTCTTCGTTCGACTCAACGCGCTCGGCATCTTCGTCATCATCATATTCCAGCACTTCGTCAGCAGCTTCGGGAGCCTCAGCCTCATCGAAACGCCGATCATCGCGTCTTCCGACCCTCTCTTTGCCATACTTGTACGAAACGCCGGTCTCTTTCTCTGGGCCACGGGGGGGCTCGCACGGGATGTACCGCTGAAAGCGTGTGAGCAGCGCTCATGCTTTCGAACATGACATCTCCACTGGCTGTCCGGCCTTGATGAAGGGACTGGAAGTTATTACCGGGGATGGCTAATGGAAGCTGTGCCTGTGTTGAATATTCAGGTCTGTGAATGGGATGTTACGGCTTGTGTCTAGAATCGGGCTGAAGTTGGATCGGATCAGACTTGTGAATATGTGGCGGTCGAGTGTACTGTGAAAAGTCTTTCGTTTCGTACATAATACCCATTTACAAATCCAACCTTCAATCATTTTATTGCACCAAAGTCCGTATAACTATCAAACGAGGAGGGGAAAAGAAGTTTGGGATATGCGCTCAATTCAGGTAGCAGACAACTTCAGTGGTTCCAGGGTGCTTGTATACGTCATTCGTTAGCGCTAACCAAGTCCGGGCTAATGCGGAAGTCTTCCGCTTCCCATCCGCCTTCACACAAGCATTTCATCTCAGGAACTCGACTTGTCAACCATCCTGTATCTACGTACTCTGAGATCGCCCCAATGGACGAGAAATTCTGCGCAACTTAATTGACGCTCTCCGTGCAGCTATCTGCATCGCTGCCTCCGATGTGTCCGGAGTGACTGGGGCCGCGATCTAGTTCATTTCCCCAAGCAGCGTCATCGTGCCCTCAATGCATAACATCAGTCCATCGGGAATATAAACTTCGACAACATCGGAACTGGAGTATGTGGATCAAAACACCTCACCCGACGGTCAGACGAGGGCCAGCGTGGTCGCCGTCGTTTAACATTTCGCCATCTCCTGTGAGCTGTGGTGGACCCTCATCTGCTATAGACATCAACTCGTCCTTGTCTGGGTAGGTGGATCCGCCCACATTCCAGTGTCCTGTTTGGAAGTGGGTGAGAAACACCACGCCCTGACCTCCGATGCTCACGTTGCAGACAGGGCAATGCCTGAGGCCTTGGTTCTGAACAGCTAGGCTCCACACTCTTGGGATGTTCCGGCAAATATGCTCTCTCAGCGCCTTTTCGACATGTAAATCTACGAGACCACGGAAACGAGAGTGTTCCCTTTCCCACACAGCGCCCAAGGCTAAGAGCAACGCACGGTTGGTGGCACTCGGCTCCAGCGCTCTAAGAACGGTCGTCATGTCCTTGTACAGTTGTGTGGTATGGTATTCCAATGATTCCTCTGGTGTTTGCCGACACACGAGCTGTAGTGATACGATCTGAGCCATGAGGATAGCAAGATGCTCTAGTCGCAATGGCAAGTCTTCCACGTACCGAGAACGGACGGTAACAGCGGCACTGGTCTTGGTTGCAAACACCACCGTTGGACAACATGGCGGTATAGTCACAGCCTGTCCGGCACGCTGAACGAAGGTAATCCCGTTTTCCAACTCCTGGCATACACTTGCGTAGTTTGGCGCGACATCTCCGGCAAGATCTATGAGATACTTGTTCAGCGTCGCCAGATTATGTGGCGTAGGCGGATACACGATGTATACGCGCACACCGGTAATGACATGTATGGTACTGGTGCTCATCAGGGCTGACGCCTCCAAGGGAAGAAGAGCACCACAGGACATGATCGAAGTGGTGTCGATGGATGACCGGGTGAGCGTACTCGAAGCCTCGTTGTCGCCCAGGAAACGCCTCAGACAACGGTCTATTACAGGCGATCGGAAGGAGAGCGTCGTTGCGTATGCGGCATAGTGTTGATCGTCCAGGTAATGCACAAGCGTTCGAGCTATACTCTCCCGACTTGTGTCCTCTCCTAAGAAACGGAGAGATAGAGGAGGGGGCCTTGGGGGATACAATTGCACTTCGTCGACCCAGGACTGGTGCTTCTCCAAGATTTTTCTCAGTGAGCGCGGGTGGAGTAGACGAGCGCTTGTCTCGTACAGTGTCAATTCCGACATTTCAGTGACTTTGGAGGCACCATAAGCAGTAGTGAAGCTCTGGACAGCTTTGCCAGTCTCCGCACTAAGAAGATTGACGCGGCCAGGGATTATGAGATCCGCAAACTCTGCTGCACGAGCAGCTGTACATGACTGAAGCTCGCGGATTACAGGATCGAGAGTCCACAGGTGAAGGGTGGTCGATGTCGCCTTGGGATTACCTGACATCATTGGTATTGCGATTGTTGCGACTGCGAGGGCTGGAATTGTGTGCGCGCAAAGAGAAAGAATAGCTGGTGTGGACGTAGAGAGAAAGAATTGCTGGAGTGGAGCATGAGGGAGTGTCAACGTCTGTACGAAAGGAAAGCTTACACTAGCGTGGATGGGAGTGCGCCAACGGTTAAAGAGTGAAAGTACTCCAGGCTTCTTGCTCCAGCCGTGATCGATCCGTAGAGAGAAGGAGCATGTCCGTCGCGGCGGAGGCGTTAGCCTAGATTAAGCTTAGTCCAAGGAATACCCGCGGACACACCATGGCGGGCTATTCGAATAACCGACACAGATGGGTATACGTAACATCCTCTGTGGTATATGTACGAATCAACAATAAGTTGCGCGGCAGGCGCTGTCGACTGCCGCGGAGCAGCGTTGAGCGGAAGAGGAACGGGATTGTTGACGATATATATACCTCTTGGCCATCTCTGTTCCATACTGTAACGGATGTCTTTATCCAGTATGTTTCCCGCACCAAGCCGATCACAGCTTAATCCACGACCCGCAGCTTCGCGTTTCTGTCCCCTTATTAACATGTCGGACATGTCAGCCTCAAAGCATGACAGTGAAAAGGCCCACAGCAGCAATGTCACACACGATCCAGTACCCGAGGATCCTAATATCGTGGCAACAGAGAAGCGTGCTGGAGCCATGGGAGCGTGTATCATCGGTACTGTCTTGGGGCCAGCCATTGGTCCCGTTATTGGTGGCTATGCTGCCCCAGCCGCGGGTTGGCGCTGGGCCTTTTGGACTATGGCTATCGCATGCGGTATCATGACTGTGGTGTCCATCTTGTTTGTGCGCGAGTCATACCCTTACGTGCTGCTTGAACGCAAGGCACGACGTTTGTGGGAGGAGACGGGCAATTTGCGTCTGCGGTCAGCGTTAGACACTGGGAAGACGCCAAGGAGTCTTTTTGTCTTCTCCATCACCCGGCCCCTGAAGTTGCTCTTGTCTCCAATCGTCTTCTTGCATTCCCTCTACGCCGCTATCGTATACAGCTATCTCTATCTCTGCTTCACGACTTTTGAAATTATCTTCTACGGCCAGTACGGTTTCTCAAGCGGCGAGGCTGGCCTGGCAACACTCGGCATAGGCATCGGCTCGGTGCTGGGATGCGTCATATGTGGCGTGGCTGCGAATGCCGTCTCCAAGAACTTGACCGAGGAGCACGGTGGTGATCCAAAGCCAGAGTACCGACTACCACCCATGATACTTGGTAGCTTGTGCACGCCGATTGGCTGGTTCTGGTACGGGTGGTCTGCGCAGGCTAGAGTGCATTGGATTGTGCCTATCGTTGGCACGGTCTTCATTGGCATGGGCATGGTCTTTACCTATGCAAGACTTCCTTGTGGCATCTCAGCGACCTTTCATCAATCATGTGACTAACAACAAGTAGATGCCGAGCGCCATGTACCTCGTTGATGCATACACTGTTCATGCTGCGTCTGTAACAGCTGCAAGCACAACCTTCCGATGTCTTCTCGGGGCCCTCCTTCCGCTTGCTGGCCCTGCCATGTATGACACACTAGGCCTGGGCTGGGGTAACTCACTTCTTGGTTTCATCTCCATTGCCTTCTTCCCGGTACCATTCATCTTGTATTTTTACGGGGAGCGACTGCGAAACGCCAAGATTGTTCAGGTGGAGATTTGACTGACTTTTGCAAGCTATTGCCTGAGTACAACGGGTTACGGTATCTGGTTGATGGACGTTTGAAACGGAGGTGGATATGCCAGCTCTATATTTGTTGATACGCAGGGTTTTTGAACGTGATGATTCAATATCTGCCTTGATACAAATGTCCGTTCGTGTTGCTTCCGTTCGGGAATACCGAATATCCTGAGAATTACCTGTGATAAGGCTCATGAACTCGAGCACGGCCTCCACGAGAGGGCAGACTGAAGAGGCAGTATTGTTGGGAACAATAATTTTTATCGATCCGTCGCAAAAGACAATCCTCTCACGGCTCTGTGCCACATAAATTGACCGTAGCTGTCACATCCCGGGCGGGTGCATTCTGGTGTTTCGGCTGTCTATCCGTCGCCGGTTCCACATCGGCTATCCGCGCTAAGGCACTAAGCAACCGTGATTTCCTGTTCTGCGCGTCTTAGCTGCATCAAGGCTGCACGCCAACAGGCTTAACGCGTCCCAACCAATGGCACGCTCAGACGATCGCCCGCAGCACGGGCGCACGTCTCCACCAGCACCCACGGCGCCTGTCCTCTATCACTGTCATGATGGGCCTCGTTGCCGTTTGTGCCCTGCTACTGGCGCCGCTTAGGGAAGGCGGGATGCATTTGCGGCAAGCGGGCATCATGGAGATTGGAAGGAGCGATAGCTTGGTTCGCCGGTTGGTTTGTTTGTCGAGACGCGAGAAGTTGTTCGTCTTGTTCCTCTCAGCTATTTCACTCTCGTTGTCGCTGGTCTTCACTCTTCACGCCCGTTTGCGCTTCCTTTCTGCGCTGTACAGTCGTTCGTTCGTTCCTAGTCGACGCCACTGCCGTTCACTGTGCACTTGTGGCGAGCTAGTGCGTTTGCCTGATATTTGCTTGCAGCTATCGCGACACATTTTCTCTTGCAACCGCGCCACATCACGAGCGAACTACTTCGTCGATACACTGCAAGATGGTCCAATTGGTATCGCTCAGCCTGTTGGCGGGCTTGAGCGCTGTCGTATCGGCTATTCCTACCATTGAAGTCAAGGGCTCCAAGTTCTTCACCAGCGAGGGCAACCAGTTCTATGTCAAGGGTATGTCCGACGATAAGACTCAATGTAGACGCACACTGACACTCGCGTCCAGGTATCGCGTACCAACTCGTTCCCGACGACCCTCTCATCGATGCGACGCAATGTGGTCTCGACTCCGCGCTCATGAAGACCATCGGTGCCAACTCGATCCGTGTCTACCACGTCGACCCTG
>Ga0265797_10010572_pt1 | contig 11735 bp, 10 predicted proteins | sample P2T30metagenome_FD_192433 | JGI IMG/M metagenome (GOLD analysis project Ga0265797, IMG submission 192433) | Plant litter microbial communities from East Loma Ridge, Irvine, California - P2 T30 | ecosystem: Environmental > Terrestrial > Plant litter > Unclassified | place: USA: California... | reverse complement strand
GCCGACTCCCTGGAGGCTTACGGCAAGGATTGGACCAAGCACTTCGCTCCGGCGCCCACCGCCATCGTCTTCCCCAAGACCACTGAGCAGGTGCAGGCCATCGTCCGTTGGGCCAATACACACAAGGTGGCGCTGGTGCCATCCGGTGGTCGCACAGGCCTGTCGGCGGCGGCGGTGGCGGCAAATGGCGAAGTGGTGGTGTCGTTCGACTATATGAACCAGATCCTCGACGTGAACCTCACCGACCGCACCGCGGTGTGCCAGCCGGGTGTGGTCACCAAGCAATTGCAGAACGTCGCCGAAGAAAACGGGTTGTATTACCCGGTGGACTTCGCATCGTCCGGTTCCAGCCAGATTGGCGGCAACATCGGCACCAATGCCGGCGGGATCAAGGTGATTCGCTACGGCATGACCCGTAACTGGGTGGCCGGGATGAAGGTTGTTACCGGCAAGGGCGATGTGCTGGAACTAAACCGCGACCTGATCAAGAACGCCACCGGCTACGACATGCGTCAACTGTTCATCGGCGCCGAAGGCACCCTGGGCTTCGTGGTGGAAGCCACCATGCGCCTGGACCGCGCGCCGAAAAACCTGACCGCCATGGTGCTCGGCACCACCGACTTCGATTCGATCATGCCGGTGCTGCACGCCTTCCAGAGCAAGCTGGACCTGACCGCGTTCGAGTTCTTTTCTGACAAGGCCCTGGCCAAAGTCCTCGGTCGTGGCGACGTGCCGGCGCCGTTCGAAACCGACTGCCCGTTCTACGCACTGCTGGAATTCGAAGCCACCACCGAGGAAGTCGCCAATCACGCCCTGGAAACCTTTGAGCACTGCGTCGAGCAAGGCTGGGTGCTGGACGGCGTGATGAGCCAGAGCGAGACCCAGCTGCACAACCTGTGGAAGCTGCGCGAGTACATCTCCGAGACGATTTCCCACTGGACGCCGTACAAGAACGATATTTCGGTAACGGTTTCCAAAGTGCCGGCCTTCCTGAGCGAAATTGACGCGATCGTCGGCGAGCACTACCCGGATTTCGAAATCGTCTGGTTCGGCCACATTGGCGACGGTAACCTGCACCTGAACATCCTCAAGCCGGAAACCCTGAGCAAGGACGAGTTCTTCGCCAAGTGCGCCACCGTGAACAAGTGGGTGTTCGAGACCGTGGCCAAATACAACGGCTCGATCTCCGCCGAACATGGCGTGGGCATGACCAAGCGCGATTACCTGACCTACAGCCGCTCGCCGGTTGAAATCGAATACATGAAGGCCGTGAAAGCGGTGTTCGATCCGAACGGGATCATGAACCCAGGCAAGATCTTCGCTGTTTAAGGACGCTTTTTAAGGAGTCGTTCCATGAGCTACCAGCACAAGTATGTTGACGGCACCAACATCCACTTTCCAGTGGGTAAAGTGGTGTGTATCGGGCGTAACTACGCCGAGCACGCCAAGGAATTGGACAACCCGGTGCCGACCGAGCCGTTGCTGTTCATCAAGCCCGGCAGTTGCGTGGTGCCGCTGGAAGGCGGTTTCAGCATTCCTGTCGAACGCGGTTCGGTGCATTACGAAGCGGAAATCGCCGTGTTGATCGGCAAACCGTTGTCGAACAAGCCAAGTCGTGAAGAAGTGCTGGACGCCATCTCCGGCTTCGCGCCGGCCCTGGACCTGACTCTGCGCGACAAACAGGCCGAGTTGAAAGCCAAGGGCCTGCCGTGGGAGATCGCCAAGTCGTTCGACGGCGCTGCGGTGATCGCCCCTTTCGTGGTCGGCAGCACCTTCGCGGACGTGACCGACATCGGCATTCGCCTGACCATCAACGGCGAAGTCCGTCAGGACGGCAACAGCGCGCAGATGCTCAACCCGATCGTGCCGATGATCCAGCACATGGCCGGTTGCTTCTCGCTGCAGGCGGGTGACGTCATCCTCACCGGCACGCCGGCTGGCGTAGGGCCGCTGAATGTCGGTGATGAGCTGGTGCTGGAGTTGTCGGGCGTGAATCGCTTCGAGAGCGTTGTTCGCTGACGGTCTGCATACATGCTGTGAAAAATGTGGGAGGGGGCTTGCCCCCGATTGCAGTGTGTCAGCCAACTAACCTGTGCCTGACACTCCGCTATCGGGGGCAAGCCCCCTCCCACATTGGTTTTGTGTGTGTTCCTGACTATCGGCTTTTGCATTTTTTTCACATGCCATCCGCATAATTCCAGCTTCTTGCACGCAGGCCTTTGGGTCCTGTGCTATTCCCTACAGCTGACTTCCGGAAAAAGCCCTCAATGGCCGTGCCTCTGCCCACTTCCAAACCTACGCTTCGCTCACGTTTGACCATGCGCTGGTATTCTTGGGTGTTTCTGGCCGGTGCCATCCTGTATGGCATCGCCTGGGCCATGCACTGGGATGATCGCGGTGTGTTGTGGGTGCTTGAGCGTTTCGAAAGCCCGGCCGAACGCCGGGAGAGTGTGTGGCTGCCGGACTATCACGCGGTCATCGATGCCAAGCTGCTGCCGGGTATGGAAAAGGATGAGGCCTCGGACCTGTCCTACAACCCCCATACCAAAACCCTGTTTTCCGTGATGGGCAAGAACCCGTTCCTGGTGGAACTGAGTCTGCAAGGCGACGTGCTGCGCAAGATGCCGCTCAATGGCTGGAACAATCCGGAAGGCGTGACGGTGATGGAAAATGGCCTGTTGGCCGTGGTCGACGAGCGCGAACACAGCCTGACCATCGTCAAGGTTGACGCCAGCACCACCGCGTTGAACAAGGCCGATTTCCCCAGCTATGACCTGGGCCCGTCCAAAGACCAGAACAAGGCCTTTGAAGCGATCACCTGGGACAAGCGCAACCAGCAACTGGTGCTGGGCGAAGAGCGCCCGCCGGCCCTGTTTACCTGGAAGAGCGACGGTAGCCAGGCGCTGACCGGCGACAAACAGAAACGGGCCAGCACCGAACTGGACGTGCGCAACCTTTCCGCCTTGGCCATCGACCCACGTACCGGGCATTTGCTGGTGCTGTCGGCTGACTCCCACCTGCTGTTGGAACTGGATGAAACGGGTGAGCAAGTCAGCTTCATGACCCTGCTGGGCGGTTTCAACGGCCTCAAGGGCACCATCCCGCGTGCCGAAGGCGTGACCATGGACGAGAGCGGTACGCTGTACATCGTCAGTGAGCCGAACCTGTTCTATCGGTTTGAAAAGCAGAAATAACGCAGGTTTTACTTCAGACTTTTCCCAAAAAGGCGGCATCCACCAGACAGCACGTTGCGTTTAAGTTTAAATTCAGGCGACCTTGATATCTATTCGCCAGTTTTCCTCTGAGCCCGCCACGATGCGTCGACTTGCCCGTCCCAAACCTGCTTTTTTAATCCTGCTTTGCATTGCGTTGGTTGCTGGCGCGATCGTTGCGCAGCAGTTCCGTCTGTTCGAACGCGCCTGGTTCAACTGGCAGGTGTGGCACCAGCCAGCGGATGAGCGCGGCATAGGCCTGGCGGATTACCGCGTCGTCCTGGAAGGCCAGGTGATCGAAGGGCTCGACGACGATGTGTCGGCCCTGACTTTCGATCCGGTGCGCAAAAGCCTGTTTACCGTCACCAACAAGAACGCCGAGCTGGTCGAGCTGTCCCTGCAGGGCAAGATCCTGCGGCGCATTCCCCTGGTGGGTTTTGGCGATGCCGAGGCGGTTGAGTTCATCAGCGATAACATTTACGTCATCAGCGACGAGCGCCAGCAGCGGCTGATCAAAGTGCACGTGGACGACGACACGCAGTTTCTCGACGCCGCCGATGCGGAGCAAATGACCCTGGGCGTGCACATCGGCAGCAACAAGGGCTTCGAAGGCCTGGCTTATGACTCGGTGGGCAAGCGCCTGTTTGTCGCCAAGGAACGCGACCCGATGGTGATTTATGAGGTCCACGGCTTCCCCCATTTCAAAGCGGAAAAAACCTACTCGGTGCACGTGATCAACAACCCCAAGCGCGATGCCGGGTTGTTTGTGCGCGACCTGTCGAGCCTGCAATACGACGAACGCAGCGGCCATTTGCTGGCACTGTCGGATGAGTCGTTTCTGGTGCTGGAACTGGATATCGACGGTCGCCCGTTGAGCAGTCTGTCGCTGCTCAACGGGCGCCATGGCCTGAAAAAACGTGTGCCCCAGGCCGAAGGGATCGCCATGGATGACGAGGGCACTTTGTACCTCGTCAGTGAGCCAAACCTGTTCTACGTGTTCAAGAAGCCCTGATCAAAACATCCACTGCACGCCCAGCGAATAGCCGGTCTGGCTGCCCTCGGCATGGCCGAGCCGACCGTTGACCTCGGCGTACACCCCCAGTTGCGGGGTAATCGCCAGTTGGCTGCCGAGCTGCGCGCGACCAAAACTTTTGTCGACTGAGCCCAGTTTGGCGGTGCGGGCTTGGCCATCGGCGCGGGCGGTCAGTTGCAGGTCGTCCAGACGCCCATCGGCCAGTTCCTTGACCCACGCGATAGTGCCGTAAGGCATCAGGCTCAGGCCGTAAGGCAGGGCGAGCGCACCGCGCACGCGCCAGCCCAGGCTGGCTTCCAGGGAATCGAACGACTGTTCTTCGTAGTCCAGCGCGGTGCGCAGGTTTTGCTTCTCGTGGAACTGATCGATGCGGTAGTGGCTGTAATCGAGCCCGGCAAAGGGTCCGCTCTGGAGGGCGCCGAAATCGAAGTCATAGCCGCCCAGCACCCGTGCGCCCAAGGACAAGGCGTCCGTCTTGCCGGTCAGTTGCTGGTCGAGCAGCACCGGCCCGCCGTTGGCCTGGATCAGCAGGTTACGTTTGGAATCAAAGCGCGTATGGCCGACGCTCAAGTCGCCGGCCAGCCAGCTCGGGCCACCGTCATTGAGCAGGGCGTAGGCGGCGGCCTGCCAGGTGTCGCTGTCGAGCTTGCCGCGGTGCTCCAACGCGTCGCGGCCGTTGCGGTAGCTCAGGCTGGCGCCGATGTTCAGGGCTGAACTGAGCTGGTAGTCGCCCAGCGCATGCAGGCCCAGCTGCCGAGCCTCTGGGCTGGGCGCGCGGTCGAAGCCGCTGTCCGGGTTGTATTCGCCATCCACGCCGATCTCGCCATCGAAGCTGCCCACTTCGCGGCTGGCCGACTGCAAGGTCAGCCAGCGGCGGTCGTGCAGGCGCACGGCGGCCTGGTGCTGGCGCTGCAGGTTGTCCTGCATGTTGCGCGCGACGGCGCCGCCCGAGGCGGTCGAGGCCATCAAGTCGGCGTTGGTCAGCTCCAGCACCAGGCGGCTGAGCAGGCGCGAATAGTCGCGCAGGCGCTGGTCGATGCGCGCCTGGCCGAACGCATCGGTGAGCACGGCTTTGTTGTCTTCGTTCGGATCGTGCCAGGTCGAGCCGCCGGGAATTTTCGGGTTGTTGGTCTGGGTGTAGCCATCCAGGTCGCCCAGCTCCCAATTGGTGGCCTCGATGTACAGGATCGGGATGTTCAGCGGTTCGAACGGTTCGCCATCGCTGCAGCAACCGGTACCCTTGGGGTACTGCGGGTCCAGGCCGGGGTTGGTGAACAGCGGAATATTCAGTTCCCGCGCAATCTGGAAGGTGTGCTCGCGCAGCGCCGCCAGGCTGGGGTTGGTCGCACTGTTCTGCCCGGCGTGGGCATACATCATGTCGCCGGTGATCAGGCTGTCGAGGTTGATCATTGCAAGCATATTGGCGCGCTGGCTCGCGCTCAGGGCGTCGACGAAGGCCTTGGAACCGCGCAAGCCTTCTTCCTCCGCACCGAAGCCGACCACCTGCAGGCCATTTTCCAGTTGCAACCCGCCCAGGTTCTTCGCCACCTCGGTGAGCACGCTGGCGCCGGAACCGTTGTCGTCCAGGCCTTGCAGGGCAGGGCGGCCGAAGTAGGTGTCGAAGTGTGCGCCGATCACCACGTACTGCGGTTTAGTCCCGGCGGCGTAAGCCACTACGTTTTGCGAGGCGCGACTGCCGTTGTTCCAGGTGAAGTTTTGGCGACTGATGCTGTAGGCCGTGCCCATCTGGCTCTGCATCCAGTCGGCTGCCCCGGCGAAATTGGCGGTGCCGCGATAACGGCCGGGGTAGTCGTTGATCAGTTTTTCCAGGGTGGTATTGGCGTGCTGGCCGTAGTCGTAGGCCTGAAGGTGCGTAGACAGCAGAGTGCCGGCGACGCTGATCGCGAAGGCTAGGGGCTTTATCACAGGGTCTTCCTTGAGGTGATGGTCGGTTCAGCCCATACGCTTTGCACAATGCGCGCCTCATTCCGTGAGCGGCTGCGAATTGGCGCATTGTTAAACGCGTGGGTCGCCTGGTTGTAATTTGTAACGGATTGGATACCAGACGGGACCTGGTGTGCCGTGACAGAGCGCACGGTTTTGGCGAGGAGTGCTGCGAAAGGTAGCGCTTTTGTTACACGAATTCAGAGTCGAGTGCGGTCAATGTGGGAGGGGGCTTGCCCCCGATAGCAGTGGGTCAGCCAGCTGATGTGTGGCTGACACTCCGCAATCGGGGGCAAGCCCCCTCCCACATTTGAATTGCGGTGTTGTTAAGCTTTGAGGGTTTTTACGCCTTCCGAGGTGCCCAACAGCAACACATCCGCTGGGCGCGCGGCGAACAGCCCGTTGGTGACCACGCCGACGATGGCGTTGATCCGGGTTTCCAGTTCCACCGGGTTGGTGATCTGCATGTTGTACACATCCAGGATGATGTTGCCGTTATCGGTCAACACGCCTTCGCGGTACACCGGGTCGCCGCCCAGTTTCACCAGCTCGCGGGCCACGTGGCTGCGGGCCATCGGGATCACTTCCACCGGCAGTGGGAATGCACCGAGCACCGGCACCAGCTTGCTGGCGTCGGCAATGCAGATGAAGGTCTTGGCCACGGCCGCGACGATTTTCTCGCGGGTCAGGGCTGCGCCGCCGCCCTTGATCAGGTTCAGGTGCTCGTCGCTTTCGTCCGCGCCGTCGATGTAGAACTCCAGGTCGCTCACGGTGTTGAGCTCGTACACCGGAATGCCATGGCCTTTAAGGCGTGCGGCGGTCGCTTCGGAGCTGGCTACCGCGCCATCGAACGCGCCCTTGTGCAGGGCCAGTGCATCGATGAAGCAGTTGGCGGTGGAGCCGGTGCCGACGCCGACGATGCTCTTGTCGTCGAGTTTGGGAAGGATTAAATCGACAGCGGCCTGGGCCACTGCCTGTTTGAGTTGATCCTGGGTCATGCGGGCTCCGGAACGGGCGGGGAGTTATCGAGGGCGGCGAGTATACCCCAACAAACCTTGGGATTCGTGTGGTCTCCCGGCCAAAAGCCGGGTTAGACTCCTTGGTCATGCCCAGCCCCTGAAGTAGATGCCTGCCGATGCTTGAACACTACGTCAAAAAGATCCTCACCTCGCGCGTTTACGACATCGCCGTAGAGACACCCCTGCAGACTGCCCGCCAGCTTTCCGAGCGGCTGGGCAACCAGATTTGGCTCAAGCGCGAAGACTTGCAGCCAGTGTTCTCGTTCAAGATTCGCGGCGCCTACAACAAGCTGACCCAGCTCAGCGCCGAGGAACGCGCGCGTGGCGTGGTCACCGCCTCGGCGGGCAACCATGCCCAGGGCCTGGCCCTGGCGGCCAAGGTGCTGGGGGTCAAGGCAACGATCGTGATGCCCAAGACCACCCCGGAAATCAAGGTCGAAGGCGTACGCTCGCGTGGCGGCAAAGTGGTGCTGCACGGTGATTCTTTCCCGGAAGCCCTGGCCTACTCGCTGAAGCTGGTCGATGAAAAAGGCTACGTCTACATTCACCCCTACGATGATCCGCACACCATTGCCGGGCAGGGCACCGTGGCGATGGAGATTCTGCGCCAGCACCCTGGGCCCCTGGACGCGATCTTCGTACCGGTGGGCGGCGGCGGGCTGATCGCCGGTATTGCAGCGTATGTGAAATACCTGCGCCCGGAGACCAAGATCATCGGCGTCGAGCCGGACGACTCCAACTGCCTGCAAGCTGCGATGGCGGCGGGTGAGCGCGTGGTGCTGCCGACCGTCGGCCTCTTCGCCGATGGCGTGGCGGTGGCGCAGATCGGCCATTACACCTTCGAGATCTGCAAGGACTACGTGGATGAAGTGATCACCGTCAGCACCGATGAAATCTGTGCGGCGATCAAGGATATCTACGACGACACGCGCTCGATCACCGAGCCGGCAGGCGCATTGGGCGTGGCCGGGATCAAGAAGTACGTCGAGACCCGTGGCGTCAGTGGCCAGACCTTCGTCGCCATCGACTCCGGCGCCAACGTCAACTTCGACCGCCTGCGCCACGTGGCCGAACGGGCCGAGCTGGGCGAGGGCCGCGAAGCCATCATCGCCGTGACCATTCCCGAGAAGCCGGGCAGCTTCAAGGCGTTCTGCGAGGCGGTGGGCAAGCGCCAGATCACCGAGTTCAACTACCGCTATCACACCGGCAGCGAAGCGCACATTTTCGTCGGCGTGCAGACCCACCCGGAAAACGACCCGCGCAGTGCGTTGATCGCCAGCCTCACCGAGCAGGGTTTCCCGGTGCTGGACCTGACCGAAAACGAACTGGCCAAGTTGCACATCCGCCATATGGTGGGTGGGCATGCGGCCAAGGTCAGCGACGAGCTGGTGTTTCGTTTTGAGTTCCCGGAACGGCCTGGGGCACTGTTCAACTTCCTCAACAAGCTGGGCGGGCGCTGGAATATCTCGATGTTCCACTACCGCAACCACGGTGCAGCCGACGGCCGTGTGGTCGCTGGCCTGCAAGTGCCGGCGGACGAGCGCCACCTGGTCCCGGCTGCGCTGGCCGAGATCGGCTACCCGTATTGGGATGAAAGCGAAAACCCGGCCTACCAGTTGTTCCTCGGTTGAGCGACTACGCTGACTGAGCGGCCTTCAAGGAATCGAGACAATGGAAACGCTGACCACCCTCAAAGTCATCCATGTCATCGCCACGGTGTTGCTGCTGCTCAGCGGCCTCGGCCTGGCGGTACTGGCCTGGCGCAAGCGCAGCGCTGGCCCTGCGGTAACCGTGCAACGCCCGTGGGCGTTCGTTTGGCTGCTGATGGGGGTTTGCCTGGTGAGCATGCCGTTTACCGGTTGGTGGATGGTGCACCTGGTGGGCTGGCCGCTGGGGCAGACCTGGATTCTGGGCTCCAGTATTCTCTACACCGTCGCGGCGTTGGCCTGGTTCTGGCTGGTGGCGCGGCTCAATCGGCTGCGCAAGGGCGAGGGCGGTAGCGTGAATTTCACCCTGGTGCTGGCGGTGGTCAGCCTGGTGGGGTTTGTCGCGATTGCGGGGTTGATGGGAGCTAAACCCGTTTAAAAAGGAGCTTCATGAACATTCTTCTGGTCGGCGCCACCGGGTTTGTGGGGCGTCACCTGTTGCTGGCTTTGCAGCAGGCGGGGCACCGAGTGGTGGCCACGTGTCGTGAGCCTCGAGGTCAGGACTGGCCGGGCGTGGAATGGCGCTCGCTGGATTTGAACCGGCTGGCGGTGGACCCGCAAGCGTTCGACTTTCCTCAAGCGGTTGATTTGCTGATCAATGCAGCTGGCCTGCTGAGCGTGGACGCGGCCGAGTTGAGCCGGGTGCAGGACCAGGGCACTTGCGCGCTGTTTGACCTGGCCGCCCAGCGCGGGGTCCGGGTCCTGCAGGTTTCCGCCCTTGGCGCTTCAGCGCAGGCCGATGTGCCGTTTCTCGCCAGCAAAGGCGCGGCTGACGACTATCTGCTGAGCCTGGGCGTCAGCGCAGTGGTGCTGCGACCTTCCTTGGTGGTCGGTGAGGGCGGCGCCAGCAGCACCTGGCTCGCCGGGCTTTCGCCCTGGCCGCTGATCCCTTTGCTGGACCTCAAGGCCCAACTGCAACCGGTGCATATCGATGACCTGGTCGGTGCCGTGCTGGCGCTGCTGCGCACGTGGCCCGTCGAGTCGATGGTCGTTCCCGTGGTGGGGCCTGAACCGATGCGGCTGAGCCAGGTCATCGATCACTTGCGCACGGCCCAGGGCTGGGCACCGGGTCGATATATCCAGGCCCCCTTGCTGAGCCTGAGCGGCTGGGTCGGGGAGCGCCTGGGCTGGCGCGCACTGAACAAGCAGAGCATCGCCCTGGCGCAACGTGACAACCTGGCCGACCCCGACGTGCTGGCGTCGGTCTGCGGTTATTCGGCTGCGCCGCTGGCCTCGCGTCTGCAGGGCTGGCCCACGGCGGCCGTCAGCAGCCAGCGCTCGATCCGCCCGCTGATGCTGGCGGTGCTGGTGCTGATTTGGCTGGGCACCGCGGCGGTGTGCCTGGGGCCGGGGTTCGAATGGGGCTTGCGCATCATGGCGCAAGCCGGCGTGCACGGCGCCTGGGCGACGCTGGCGGTGATCGGCGGGGCGCTGTGCGATGGCCTGTTGGGTATCGGGCTGCTGGTCAGGCGCTGGCGGCGCCAAACCCTGATACTGCAACTGTTGCTGATGGCCGGCTACACCGTAGTCATCAGCTTCGTTCTGCCCCACTACTGGTTTGACCCCTACGCCGCCGTCGCCAAGAACCTGGTGCTGATGGTGGCTACGTTATGGCTTCTTTGGACTGAACCCACTGGGAATGAGCTTCGCCGATGAGCGCTTACCTGCTGCTGAAAACCCTGCATATTCTTTCATCGACCATCCTGTTCGGGCTGGGTGCCGGCTCGGCTTACTACGCCTTGCGCGCCTGGCGCAGCGGCAGGGTGGAAGTGATCGCCGTGACGTTCAAGCACCTGGTCTTCGCCGACTGGGTGTTTACCGCGACCACGGCAGTATTCCAGCCACTGAGTGGGATCGGCTTGATGCACTTGGCGGGTTGGTCGTTGCAGCAGAGTTGGCTGCAATGGACGTTCGGCTTGTATGTGCTGGCGGGCGTCTGCTGGCTGCCGGTGGTGTGGTTGCAGATTCGTGTGCACAAGATGGCGGAGCAGGCGTTGCGCGAAGGCACGGCGATGCCGCTCAAGGCCGCCACCTATATGCGCTGGTGGTTTGGCCTGGGCTGGCCGGCCTTCCTGGCGTTTATGGCGATTTTCTATCTGATGGTGGCCAAGCCTATGTGAGGCTTGCCCCCGATAGCTTTATCAGCCGCGCAGCGTAATCACCGGCCAGCCACGCTTCTCGGCTTCAGCACGCAGATTCGGGTCCGGATCCACCGCCACCGGATGAGTCACCTGCTCCAGCAGCGGCAAGTCATTCATCGAGTCGCTATAAAAGTAGCTGCCTTCCAGGCTATGCCCAGTCTCTTCCAGCCAACGCGTCAACCGCGTCACCTTGCCCTCACGGAAGCACGGCACATCGGTGCTGCGCCCGGTGTAGCGGCCATTTTCCATCTCGCATTCGGTGGCGATCAGGGTTTCGACGCCCAGGCGTGCGGCAATCGGCGCGGTGACGAAACGGTTGGTGGCGGTGATGATCACCAGCATGTCGCCGGCGGCGCGGTGCTTGGCCAGCAATTGGGCAGCCAGGGGCAGCATTAACGGGTCGATGCAGTCGCGCATGAAGTCGTTGTGCCACTCGTCCAGTTGAGCCATCTCGGTACGGCCGAGGATTTCCAGGCTGAAGTTCAGGTACGCGGCGTTGTCCAGCTTGCCGGCCAGGTAGTCCTGGTAGAACTCGTCGTTGCGCGCCTTGTAGGCGATCGGGTCGAGAATCCCGCGCTCACACAGGTAATCGCCCCAGGCGTGATCGCTGTCACCGCCAAGGAGGGTGTTGTCCAAGTCGAATAAAGCCAGGCGCATTGCAGTTACTCGCTGAAAAGTCT
>Ga0265797_10010570_pt1 | contig 11736 bp, 11 predicted proteins | sample P2T30metagenome_FD_192433 | JGI IMG/M metagenome (GOLD analysis project Ga0265797, IMG submission 192433) | Plant litter microbial communities from East Loma Ridge, Irvine, California - P2 T30 | ecosystem: Environmental > Terrestrial > Plant litter > Unclassified | place: USA: California... | reverse complement strand
ATCCTCGAGCCGGTCCGCCATGACATTATATCCGGTGGCCAGACGGCTGAATTCGGTGGATCCCATCGCCGTGTCGATCCGCACCTTTTCGCCCTGGCCGAGATCGGTCATCGCCTGCGTCATCGTACCGAGCGGCCGACGGATACTGCGGATCAGCAGCCCGAAGCTGATCGCGACGAGCATCGCCACGACCGAGGCCCCGATCAGCGCGAGCCATTTGCCGCGCGCTAATCGCTGATCCGCGGCGTTGGTGCGGGTCGTCTGAAGGACGCGCTCCTCTTCGAGAAAGGCTTGTGCACGCACCGTAATCGCGTCCGTCAGTTCGCGCCCGCGCTCGCTGGTAATCACCGCGGCGGCTTGCGCGAAAGCGCCGCGGCGACTGAGCTCCAGCGGCGCGCGCAGGCTGATCTCGCGTTCCGCGATCAAGCCGCTCAAGGTCTTTCCACGGGCGTGCTGAAGCGGATTGTCCGCGGTCAGCGCCACCACCTGCGCGATGTTGCGCTTTGAACTGGCGATCCGCTCCGCAAAGGAGCGGGCAAACACCGGATTATGGGTGATGACGAACCCGCGCTGCCCGGATTCGGCGGCGCGCAGATCGGCGATCGCCTGCTCGGCGACCTCGATCACCCTGGCCGAATGCCGGACTCGCCCGAAGCTGTGGCTGGTCTCGTTCGAAGCATCGGCCAGCAGCCCCGCCAGCGAGGCGAGCGCCAGAACGACGATCAAGCCGATAACCATGATGCGGGTGGAAAGGGATGCGAACATTACGGAACGCTAACGCTCAAGGGTTAGCGAGGCATTACTATTTTACGACCAACGTCTTATTGACCGAAGTTAAGGCATTTAGCGGGGCGCGACCGCGCCGCTTTATGCTGCGCGCTGCGCCAGCGCCGCCGCCGCCTCGTCCATCAGGCTGGCGATGATTTCGGTGACGGGTTCTTCCTTGGTCACCATGCCGACCGACTGGCCCGCCATCACGCTGCCATGCTCGACGTCGCCGTCGATCACCGCGCGACGCAGCGCGCCCGCCCAATAATGCTCGATCTGCAACTGCGCCTCGAGCATCGCGACCTTGCCCTCGTCGAGCGACAGCGCGACTTCGCGCTGTTTGGCGGTGAACAGCTCCGCCCCCGCATTCTTGAGCGCGCGCACCGGGATGACGGGCAAACGCGAGTCGAGCTGGACGCTCGCCACCGCATCGCGCGCCGACGCGCGCAGGAACGCCTTCTTGAAATTGGCGTGCGCGATGCTCTCGGTCGCGCAGACGAAGCGCGTGCCGAGCTGGACGCCCGCCGCGCCCATGTCGAGATAGGCGGCGATCGCCTCGCCCCGGCCGATCCCGCCCGCGACGAACACCGGCACCTTGTCTGCGACTTCGGGGAGGATTTCCTGCGCGAGCACGCTGGTCGACACCGGGCCGATATGCCCGCCCGCTTCCATCCCCTCGACGACGAGCGCGTCGACGCCGCTGCGGATCAGCTTCTTGGCGAGGCTCAGCGCAGGCGCGAAGCAGATCAGTTTCGCGCCGTCCGCCTTGATCTTGTCGATCGACCCCGTAGGCGGCAGCCCGCCCGCAAGCACGACATGCCCGACCGCATGCCGCGTACACACGTCGATCAGGTCGAACAAAGCGGGGTGCATCGTGATGAGGTTCACCCCGAACGGCTTGTCGGTCAGCAATTTGGTCGCGGCGATCTCGCGGTCGAGCAGTTCCGGCGTCATCGCGCCGCACGCGATCAGCCCGAAGCCGCCCGCGTTCGAGATCGCGGCGACGAGGTTGCGTTCGGACACCCACGACATCGCGCCGCACACGATCGCGACCTCGCTGCCGAGGAACGCCGCGCCACGTGCCATGCGGCGCTGCAGGCGCTCTGCGCCGATCGAGGATGTCTGGTTCATCGCACCGGCCTAGCCTTCCCCGGGGGTTTCGGGCAAGTGCCGCGACATGCGACAGGAAATTGGTGAACTCACCTTCGATACGCCCGGCCAGGGCATGCACGACTGTACCCGCGCGGTGAACCGCTGGGTCGAGTCGACCGGGATCCAGACCGGACTGCTGACGGTGTTCGTGCGCCACACCTCGGCATCGCTGCTGATTCAGGAGAATGCCGCCCCCGCCGCCCGCCGCGACGTGGAACGCTATTTCGCGCAAATCGCGCCCGAAAATGCGGACTATGAGCATGACGACGAGGGCGCGGACGACATGCCCGCACACCTGCGTGCCGCACTGACCGCGACGAGCCTGTCGATCCCGGTCGCCGACGGCGTGCCGGTCTTCGGCACATGGCAGGGGCTGTATCTGTTCGAACACCGCCGCGCCGCGCATCGGCGGCTGCTGGCAGTGCATCTGATCGGGGAATAACCGCCCCCCGGCGTGCGGCGCGGGCCTGGAGGAACTTCCCCTCCGCCGATACGCTTGGCCCCCGCGACCTCTCGCCGCACGGAGCATCAGCATGGATATCGGTTTCGTAGGACTCGGGCTGATGGGTGGCCCGATGGCGGCCAATCTCGCCAAGGCGGGCCACCGCGTCGTCGCGTGGAACCGCTCGCCGGTGAACGCCGAGGATGCGCCCGGCGTCACGATCGGCACGCTCGACGACGTGCTGCGCAGCGAAGTGGTGTTCACGATGCTGTCCGATGACGCCGCGATCCGCAGCGTCCTGCTCGACTCGGGCGCGCTCGAAAGCGTGCGGAATGATCTGGTTCACGTCGTCACCGCGACGATCTCGGTCGCCTTCGCTAAGGAACTCGCCGCGGACCACGCGCAGCGCGGGATCGGCTATGTCGCCGCCCCCGTCTTCGGCCGCCCCGATGCCGCCGCCGCCGCGCAGCTTAACGTTGTCGTCGCGGGCGAAGAGTCCGCGGTCGCACGCGTCCAGCCGCTGCTTGAGGCGATATCGAGCAAGGTCTGGCCGCTCGGCCCCGACGCGAGCAGCGCCAATGCCGCGAAGATCGCGGGCAACATGATGATCACCATGGCGATCGAGGCGATGGGCGAGGCATTCGCGCTGGTCGGCGACAATGGGGTCGACAAGGCCGCGTTCCTCGAGCTGATGACGGGGACGCTGTTCGGGTCGAAAGCGTATCAGAATTACGGGCCGAAGATCGTGTCGGAGGATTTCACCCCCGGTTTCCGGATGAAGCTCGGGCTTAAGGACCTGCGCCTTGCTACCGAACTGGCGGACGCGGCCAACGTCACGCTCCCCGTGCTCGATGCGATCCGCACCCGCATGGCGGACGCGGTCGAGGACGGCATGGCGGATCAGGACTGGTCGGGAATCGCCGCGCGCCCGTTTGCCGCCAAGCGGTAACGCACCCGCCATCGCCGTAGTCCCGGCCTTGGCGCGAGCACATTCCGCCGTCTTTTCGCCGTCTTGCACCGACACGATGCAATCGGGGGAGACGGTGGAATGGCGCTGGTGATGCTGATGCTACTCGCGCAGGCCCTCCCGGTCGCCAGTCTGCCCGCAACCGAGTTCGATCTCGCACGCGCGCCGACGGCGGCCCCGGCGCAAACCCGCTGCGGATCGGCAACGCAATCCGACGATATCGTGGTGTGCGGCGGACGACGCGACCGCTTCCGCCTGCCCTTGCCGGTCGACCGCTCGGGCGAACCCAGCCGCAGCGACCAGGGGACCGGCATGGGGGCACTCACACCCCCTACCCCGTGCGGACTCTTCGCCGGCCAGCGCAAATGCCCCAAGCACGAAGCGCGCAAGTACGGTTACGGCGCCGGGCGCGATCCGGTCACGCTGCTGTCGCGCCTCGCGATCAAGGTCGTCGACCCCGACTCGGAGTAAGCGGGGGGAATTGCCGCCGAAACGGCGCAAATTCGTGCGCTAGGCCGTGCCGATCGGGTCGTTTCGGTCGCGCTTGACCGGGCGCGCCGGCGTAAAGCCCGATACGATAGCGTCACGGATTTCGCGCAGCCTCGAACCGTTTTTCGCGTCCCCCTCTCGTCGGGATCACCCCCACGGGCATCAACACTTATCCCGATCCCGATCCCGATCCCGATCCTGGGTCACAACGATCGCATGCCGTCATCGTGCAATCCGCACGATGCGAAACTGTCTGCACGGTACGTGCGGGCGACGGCCAGTTCCGCGTCTTCCAACATCTCGGAGGATACCATGGCAACGAACTACACGATCTACCTCGTCAATCAGTCGTCCTCGACCCAGACGTTCTGGTGTTTCCTCACACGCCCCCAGGAAGTGGCCAGCGACCCGACGGTCTTCGCCAACTCCAGCGCATCGATCGCGATCGATTCGAACGATCCGAGCACCAACTCCTTCACCATCCCGGTGCAATATGTCGTGTCGGCAGGGGCCAGCAACCAGGCGGTCGGCCTCGGCGTACAGATCAATTCGACGATCTCGCAAGACAGCGATTTGACCGACGTCTGGGACGCAACCTATGCCAACGTCCCGCCCAACAAAGGCCCCAAGCTCACGCTCGACGGATCGAGTTCGGTTGGCGCGAACAGCCTCAAGATCGTGACGAATGCGTTCGATCAGGAAAACAACGAATCCAATAATTGGTACGCGAGCCAGTCGTTCGGCATCCAGACCGAATCTGGCTTCATGGGCATGACGTGGTCGCCTTCCCCCAACCAGAGCCGGACCCTGACCCCCAAGCTGAGCTTCTACGTCAGCGTCGGCTCGTTCGGGGATTCCACGCTTGCCGACTGGACCCAGGTGAGCAATCAATCGGCGCAGCTCAGCGTGCCCGGGTCGTTCAGTGCAGGGGCAGCGACCGTCACCTATCTCAACAACGGTAAATGGCAGATTACGCCGGGCAAGCCCGCCAGTCTCGCGCTGCTCGACAATCTCGCCTTCCTGACGTCCAACCAGCTCCGCGAATTGTCCGCGGTCGCCTATCTGGCGGACGCTTCGGTACAGCAGGATATCGTGAAGTCGGTTTCCTGGCCGAAGCAACTGGCAAGCCAAGGCGTAACGACCGAAGACGAGGCCATGACGATCCTGACCGGCCAGATCACGGTCGCAACCGCATTGACCGCAAGTTTCGCGTATTTCATCATCAGCGGCGTCAATTTCACCATCAACAGCACTCCAACGGGAACGACGGTCAACTTCACCTATAGTGGATCGCTGTCCGCGCAGGCCATCAAGGATCTTGTGGTCGCAGGTGCAAAGGCGGTTTTCGGCGGCTCCGCCTGATTCCGAAAATGCCAGCGCGAGGAGTACGTGCAGTGACACTTCCGTTTATGGTCACGCCGAAACAAGTCGCGCAGGCTGACCCACGTTTTCCGCCGGTGGCTGCAGGGTACACCCTTGCAGCCACTGCTGGCACGGCGCCCAGAACAAGCGTGGAGATCGTCGCCGTGGCCGATTATGGAATCGATCTGGTGGCGACCTTCGTTGCCGCAGCGCCCGCTGAGGGACAATCGCTGGTCGCGGCGCTCCAAACGGTCGATAATATCGTCTATATCGACTTCAATGCGGATTTGCCGCTGTCGTGGTTCGCCGCCGTGCTGAAGGTCGGCGAGATTACCGCGAATACCACCGCGCAGCTCTATTCCAGCGACGCCGACATGTTCATTATGCAGCTCAATAAAGCGGTGACCGTAAAGCACGACGCGACGGGGTGGTACATTCCAAGCTATGATGCATCGCTTTATACGGTGTGGGTCGGGTTCGGCCTCGGCGCGGACCTAGTGTTCTTCGCCTATCGCGCGGTGGCCAGCCCCATGACGACGATGCTTATCACCGCCGATGGATATCAACTCGCGCGATCGAGCGGCGGCCAGCGGATCGGCGATGTCGTCACCGCCAGTCAAAACCCGTGGACCATGCCGCTCGGCGGTGCCTACCGACTGACCTTCGACTCCTCAGGCAACGGCACCCTTACCACCCGCTGACCTGGCCCCGATCGCCACCGGCAATCAACCCGCCGATCAGTGTGTCAGCCGGCATCTTCCGCATCGAGCCCATAAGCCGTGTGCAGTACGCGCACCGCGAGCTCGGTATAATCCTCCTCGATGAGCACCGAGACCTTGATCTCGCTGGTCGAGATTGCCTGGATGTTGATCCCGCGCTCGCCGAGCGTCGAGAACATCGTCGAGGCGACGCCCGCATGGCTGCGCATCCCCACGCCGACGACCGAGATCTTCGCCACGCGCGTGTCATGCACCAGCTCGCCGAAGCCGATTTCGCTGCGCGCCTGGTTGAGCACCTCGATCGAACGCGCCAGGTCCGCCGCAGGCACCGTGAAGGTCACGTCGGTCGACCGCGCGGCATGCGCGATGTTCTGAATGATCATGTCGACGTTGATGTTGGTCGCCGCGAGCGGCGCGAAGATCGCCGCGACCGCGCCGGGCTTGTCGGGCACCGCGATCAGCGTGATCTTGGCTTCGTTCTTGTCGTGCGCGATGCCGGTGATGAGCTGGCTTTCCATATCGTCGATCTCCTCTTCGCCCACGATCATCGTGCCGGGTAATGTGTCCGCCATCGGCGCGTCCTCGCCAGTGAAGGACGACAGCACCTGGACGCGCACGCCTTCCTTCATCGCCAGACCGACCGAGCGAGTCTGCAACACCTTTGCGCCGACGCTGGCGAGTTCCAGCATCTCCTCATAGGTGACCTTCTTGAGTTTCCGCGCGCGCGGCACGATCCGTGGGTCGGTCGTGTAGACGCCGTCGACGTCGGTGTAGATGTCGCAGCGGTCCGCTTTCATCGCCGCCGCCATCGCGACCGCCGAGGTATCGGAGCCGCCGCGCCCGAGCGTGGTGACACGCCCCTCGGCGTCGACGCCCTGGAACCCCGGGATCACCGCAACTTCGCCCGTGGCAAGGCTCGCGTCGAGCGCGGCCATGTCGATATGCTCGATCCGCGCCGAGGCATGCGCATCGGACGTCGCGATCGGCAATTGCCAGCCGAGCCAGCTCCGTGCCGGAACGCCCGCCGCCTGCAACGCGATCGCGAGCAAGCCGCTGGTGATCTGCTCGCCCGCCGAGACGACGACGTCATATTCCTTGGGGTCGTACAGCGACGACGCCTCGCGGCAGAAACCGACCAGCCGGTCGGTCTCGCCCGCCATCGCCGAGACGACCACCGCAACCTGGTTGCCCGCCGCGACTTCGCGTTTCACCCGCGCGGCGACCGAACGGATCCGCTCGATTCCGGCCATCGAGGTGCCGCCGAATTTCATCACGATACGCGCCATGGTGTGGGTCACGAAGTCCTTGGGGTGCGGGGGCCGTCCTGATAGGAAGCGGACATGGATAGCGCAACCGTAACGTCTGTAACCACTATCGACCCCGCCGAGGCGCGGCATTTTGGCACGATGGCCGCCGAATGGTGGGATCCCAAGGGCTCGTCCGCGATGCTGCATCGGCTGAACCCGGTGCGGCTGGGATATCTGCGCACGCAGATCGACGCGCACTGGCATGGCGACGAGACCGGGTTCACGCCTTTGGCGGGCAAGCGCGCGCTCGATGTCGGCTGCGGCGCAGGGCTGCTGTGCGAACCGCTCGCGCGGCTGGGGGCAGACGTCACCGGGCTGGACGCGGCGGCGGAGAATATCGCGGCGGCGCAGATCCATGCCGCCGCTTCGGGGCTTTCGATCGACTATCGTACCGGGAGCGTCGAGGATCTTGCCGATGCGACCTATGATCTCGTCACCAGCCTCGAGGTGATCGAGCATGTCACCGATCCTGCGGGCTTCGTCGCGGGTCTGGCGCGCGCTCTCGCACCCGGCGGGCTGCTCGTGCTGTCGACGCCGAACCGGACGGCTTTGTCACGGCTCGCGCTCATCACCTTCGCCGAGGGCAGCGGAACGATCCCGCGCGGCACGCACGACTGGAACAAGTTCCTGACGCCCGACGAACTGACCCCGTTGGTCGAGGCGGCGGGCCTGCGCGTGATCGACGTGCGCGGGCTGGCGTTCTCGGTGGCGAAAGGGTTCGTGCTGAGCGACGATACCAGCCTCGATTACTTCGTGACGGCGGTGCGGGGCTGAGGGGAACCTCCCCCTTCTGCTCCCCTCCCTGCAAGGGAGGGGAGCCAGGCGCAGGGACGCTGCTGCAAACGTAGCCATGCGCCGAACCCTTCTCCCCTCCCTGGAAGGGAGGGGTCGGGGGTGGGTAGGCCAGCGGTGGCGTCCTGCCGTCCGATACGCGCGGCGCGCAATGGTACGCTGAAATCATCCGTCCCGTGCCCGGGTGATCCACCCACCCCCAGCCCCTCCCTTCCAGGGAGGGGAGCCGCGCGCTCATATCCTGTACGCTAACGTTGAGGTGGCCGAGGACGGTACCCCCCAACCCGTCATTCCCGCGAAGGCGGGAATCCATTGGCGCGCCGCGCGACCATTGGCACCGTCAGCCCGTACGGATCCCCGCCTCCGCGGGAATGACGCTAATGGGGCGGATCGTCGCCGCCACGCACCCCACCGTCAGCCGCGTCACCGCACCACCCCGATCCTCCGCCCCAGCCACCGCGCCGCCGCCTCCGGCGAATCCTTCGCATCGTCCCGGTCCACCCGGTAATTCGCCGCGCGCATCGCCTCGACCGACACCCGCCCGATCAACGGCTGCACCGCCGCCAGAAACTTCGCGTCCCGCGCATGCGCCTTCCCCACCAGCACGATCGCATCATACCCCGGGATCGCCCCGCGCGGATCGCTCAGCACCGTCAGATGCTGCGCCGCGATCCGGCCGTCCGACGAAAACGCGGAGATCACGTCGGCCTGCCCGCTCTCCAGCGCGCGGTACATGAAGGTCGGGTTGTACGCCCGCGCACTGTCGAAGCGGATCGGATAGGCGCGCTGGATCGCGGCCCATTCGGGACGCTCGAGGAACTCTAGGTCCGACCCGAACTTCAACCCCGGCGCCGCGCGGACCAGATCGTCGAGCGACGCCACCCCCAGCTTGCGTGCCGCATCCCCCCGCATCGCAAAGGCATAAGCGTTCTCGAACCCGAGCGACCCGAGCACCTTCACGCCCGAAGTCTGCGCGCTCCACGCCCCGATCGCCGACACCATCGCCGCGCGCTTCGGAATATCGCGGCGCTTCATCTCGTTGGTCCAGATCGTGCCCGCATAATCGACGTAGATGTCGATCGCGCCCGAGCTGACCGCGCCATAGATCACCGCCGATCCCAGCCCGTCGCGATAGCGCACCGTATACCCCGCCTGCTCCAGCCGATCCCCGATCAGCCGTGCGAGGATGTACTGCTCCGAGAAGTTCTTCGCGCCGATCGTGATGACGCTCCCGCCCGTCGGCCACAGCGGCGCGAGCGCGAGCAGCACGCCCGCGATCAGCACGCCCCCCGCCCCCAGCGCGACCCCGCGCCGCCGCCGCGCAATCGACCGCTCGATCAGCCCGAGCAGCGCATCCACCGCCAACGCCAGCGCCGCCGCGCTGAAGCATCCCGCGAGCACCAGCGCCCAGTTCTGCGTCTGGAGCCCAGCAAAGATCATGTCCCCGAGACTCGGCTGGCCTACCGTGGTCGACAAGGTCGCCGCACCGATCGTCCACACCGCCGCGGTCCGGATTCCCGCCATCAGCACGGGTGCAACGAGCGGCGCCTCGACCAGCCGCAGTTTTTGCCACGACGTCATGCCGACGCCATCCGCCGCCTCGATCACCGCCGGGTCGATCCCCGCGAGCCCGGTCACCCCATTGCGCAGGATCGGCAGCACCGCATACAGCGACAGCGCGAGCAGCGACGGCAGGAAGCCGAGCGCGGGGATGCCGCCCCCGACCAGCCCCGAGAGGAACAGCAGCAGCGGATAAAAGAGCGCGAGCAACGCAAGGCTCGGGATCGTCTGTACCAGGCTCGCAACGCCGAGCGTCCAGCGCGCCACGCCCGGCGACCGTGCCGACCAGATCGAAAGCGGCAGGCTGATGACCAGCCCGAGCGTCAAAGCGGCGGCGGACAGCAGCAAATGCGCCGCAAGAAGGTCGGGAACGCGCGTCATCGCCTCGAAAAACGGGCCCGTCATGTTGATTCCCCGGCAAGGTCACGCATCCGCCGCGCCTGATCGCGCGGCACTGCGACGAGCGCCTGCGCCACCGCCCCACCCGCGCCTCCGAGCAATGCGCGCGGCGCTTCGTCCGCGACGATCCGCCCCTTGTCCATCACCAGCACGCGGTCGGCGAGGATCAGCGCCTCGGCCATGTCATGCGTCACCATGATCGTGGTTAGCCCAAGCCGGTCGTGCAGCGCACGGATCGCATGCCCCAACTGGTCGCGCGTGACCGGATCGAGCGCGCCGAACGGCTCGTCCATCAGCATCAGCCCCGGCGCGGTCGCCAGCGCGCGCGCCACGCCGACGCGCTGGCGCTGCCCGCCCGACAGCGCATCGGGCAGCCGCGTCGCCACCGCGCGCGGCAGATCGACGAGGTCGAGCAGCTCGCCGACGCGGTCTGCATCCTGGCCGTCCCCACCCGCCAGCCGCAGCCCGATCGCGATGTTCTCGGCAACCGTCATGTGCGGGAATAAACCAATGTTCTGAAAGACATAACCGATCTTCCGACGCAGCATCGGCGCGGGCTCGGCGGAAACGTCCGCGCCTGCAATGCGTGTGCAACCTTCGCTTGGTTCGATCAGCCGGTTGATCATCTTGAGCAGCGTCGATTTGCCCGACCCCGAACTCCCGACCAGCGCGACGAAGCTCCCGCCCGCGATCTCGACCGAGACCTGGTCCACCGCGACGGTCCCGCCGGGATAGCGTTTGGTCACGGCCTCGAAGCGAACCGTCGGGCCTGGGGATTGGGATTGCACCATTGCGATGCTTGTGCGGGACGGTGCTGCGGGCGTCAAACCCGGCGTGACGGTCCGTGGCATATCCCACCGCGGTCCCGGTAAAGGCCCGGCGCATGGTCGAAAAGGGTGCTGGAACAAAGCGCCGCATCCGCCCCGTCCGGCCCCCGCCTTTGCCGGGGAAGCGCTAGCCTTGAAGATCGGGCATCAGGGGCCGCTCAGGACCGGTCCAGCCGTTTCTCGAGCGCTTCCTTCAGCCCGGCCAGCGCGCCCGCGGGCTTGGCCTCTTCCTCGCTAATCACCCCCGCCGCCCTGAGCGCCGCCGCGGCATTCGGCCCGCGCGGGAACGGATCGAGCGACAGCGCCATCGTCTCCGCCACGGCTTCGCCGAGATCGACCGCCGCGCCGTCGAACACCATCGTGTCGAGCGCGTCCGGATCGAGCTCGATTTCCTCCGAATCGGGTTCGTGATCGACGAAGCGCAGCGCGATCGGTTCCTCGATCGAAACGGGGAGGGCATCGTCGGTCACCGAGCACGCCTGCACGACCGCCGCGCGGACGGTGCCGCGTGCGACGACTCCCGCAGCATCGCGGCGGACCGCGAGCCTGGCTTCCAGCCGGTCGACCGAAATCAGGTCGAACCGCTTGGCAAGCGCCGCGCGCTCGGTTTCGTTGGCGGTGATGGTGATCGTCCGTTCGCCCTCGCCGATCGTGTCGATCCGCTCCAGCCGAGAGAATTCAGGGGTGGTCATGCAATATCTCCGGCAAGGATCTGTGGGGTCGGCAAAGTCGCCAACCGGGCATCGAACGCAAACAGCGCGTCCTGCGCGTGCGCCAGTGCGGCGGGGGAGGGCACCCCCGCCCGGTACAGGTTGCGTTCCAGCGCAGGCGCGAGGTCGCGCGCCGCCAGACCGTCGCGATACGCGCCCAGCCGCCCGCCGAGCATCCCCATCATCTTGCCGATATGCTTGCCCACGCCGATGTCGCCGACCCCCGATTCGCGCAATAGCCC
>Ga0265797_10010569_pt1 | contig 11737 bp, 9 predicted proteins | sample P2T30metagenome_FD_192433 | JGI IMG/M metagenome (GOLD analysis project Ga0265797, IMG submission 192433) | Plant litter microbial communities from East Loma Ridge, Irvine, California - P2 T30 | ecosystem: Environmental > Terrestrial > Plant litter > Unclassified | place: USA: California... | reverse complement strand
CAGACGAGGCGGAGGTAGATGGGTCAGCCTTGTGCATGTATACCACTGCTGAACCGCCACGTCGTTTTCAGGGCGGGATGAGAAGCCTGACACGTAGGTCACTTGATGCCATGTAAATGATTTCACCTGGAGACTGACGTGGTGTATCTGCCTTCTTCTTACCTGGACGAGTTTAGTGCCTGCGGCTGTGCATGGCGATGTGGTGGCGCTGATGCCTGCAAGCTCATGCAATACCCTGTCGTCAGTGGCGCCAGCTAATATTGCGCATGTTTCTTCGAAACGAGATATGGCAAGTGGTCTTGAGATCTTGTGCTAGACTTGTGGTTGATGAGCCATTGGTACGTCGCCGTAGTCACTGAAGCACAGTGTGAGGTATGCAACTGAATTAGCTTGCGTGGTTTGGTTATGCAACTCCGTCTGCGAAGCTGGAGGCTTCGAGCAACCCATTCATTTTCAGAATACTCTACAATACAGCCCTTAACTCACCGCTTCCTCGAGCTTCGGTTCTCCTCTCGTTTTCATACTCCCTCCACCGAACCTCAACATCCTCTTCACAGACATATGTAATGAGCCAGCTTCCGACACCACCCCATCTCCATGCTAAAGGATCGTCGCCCACGTTCAGTCCCTTCTCCTCGTACTGCTCTTGGGTCACCCTCCCCTTGCCATTATATTCACCAAAAGCGCGAAGCATGCGATCACGATCTTGCTGCACAGGACCGTCGTGGACGTGGTAGAGGTACTGTTGACGATTACCGCGTGAAACGACGCGCTCTGTGCGCTCACGACGACAGCGCTCATAGACCGCTAATGCACGCTTCTTTTCGGCCGTAAATTTGCTCCTTATCCTGCCTAGACATAGACCGAGGACGTGTCCGTCTTCCAACGACATGCCAGCACCTGACGCAAGATATGGGAGAGTGGCATGCGCAGCGTCGCCGAGTATTGTGTATGCTCCAGTTTCGTGAGACCATGTGGGATCGAGGCCTGGTCGGATCATCAAACGCCACTTGGCTACCGACTGGCAAAGTGCCAGCAACTTTGGGATCCGCGGATCCCAGTCTTTGTACAGAGCACGCATTTCTTCAACATTTCCAGCCAATGTATTTGCGCCAGCAGGCATATCGTCTGGTACTAATAGCACCATGTTGAACAGCTTGCCACCACGGAGGACGTAGTTGACAGCGTGTGCATCTGGACCTATCCAGTAGTTGACCTGCGGGTCTTCTACGAAGCCCCTGAGGTCAGGGTCCTTCAACATATCTTCTGTATTGAGTAACAATCGGTAAGCCAGATCGCCAGTGAGCAGGGGTGGGTCTTCATGGCCTAGTAATATCTCCCTACACTTGGAGTTGATGCCATCGGCACCGACTACCAAGTCGGCCTTGTATCGTGTCCCGTCCTGGCAAATGGCGATGGCACTCGTAGCGTTGCCGCTAACATCATCTTCATACTCGATGTCTACCACTCGCGCTTTTGTAGTGAGCTTAGCACCAAGCTCCACAGCCCGCTCCAGTAGCCCCATGTGCAGATTTGCTCTATGGAAATCCCAGAAGGGTGTACCACACTCCTTTTCATATTCATGGAAATCCATATCGCTTATCTTGTTGCCCTTCCAGCCGATCATGTTGCACAGCCGTGGCGAAGTAGCATGTTTCGAGAGGTATTCTTCTAGACCCCAAGATATGAGGACGCGCGAGGAGTTGGGTAAACATTGGATCCCAGCGCCGATTTCGCCTATCTCGGGGGTAGATTCGAGGATGTGAACGTTGTGACCGGCGAGGAGAATTGATATGGCAGCCCCAAGACCACCTAAGCCGGCGCCAACAATGATGACCTATCAATGAGCATTAGTCGAAGCACGAGAAATTCGGGAGGAAGAGATTACATCGAGCCTACTGGACTCATCCCTATGCTGCTTCTGAATAACCTCAGGTTTAACGCCGGTCATGATGTCACGAGTATGATGCTGTCTGAGAAAGAAAGCAAACCTCACAGTTAATGACGGAGAGAAAAAAGCAAATGCTAGTGTAGCGGTTTGTCGTCCATCAACAGTGTAAACATTTCAAGTACACAGTCACTACTTGAATGGCATCACGTACCACCATCTTCGCCCACCTATCGCGACCCATACGCGTGACAGCTGGCTAGCTGATGATTACTGGACCGATGCGCGACGCCATGGCATTGGCGCTTATCGGGCTAGTCTGGCATCCCGAGGACATGGTGTGGTTTAGGACCAGAATGGGGGAACACTCGATTGGTGGGTACGCAAGTGTGATTGCGTCTACGGACGGGCATTGATGCACTTGTGCAAGAGTGGGGGAAAAGATGATGGTAGATGGATAGAACGTGGCTGGCGTGAGGGGTATGCAGTAGCAGTGACGCGGTGGCCATAGCTCCGAGCTTGAGCTTCCGATATGTGTTCCGATCATTCCGAGATAGGCAGGCGGGAACGTAGACAGTGGTCACACCAACGCAGACAATGACAGAAAGACTAGTGACATTCGCAACTCATTGGCTTCTCTATCATCGCTATTGGGGCATTGGACCACCGTAATCAAGCAGTGAATATGCCTTCCCCTCCTTCTGTAGCTTGAGAATCTCACCACGCGGTGACGGCATCATCGCGTTCTCCGGCACCTTGTTGTTCTTCTTAAAGTCGTCCGCCATCTGTTCCATTGTCACCCACTCGACACCCTCATGTTTGTTGATATGCTCGATAATCCTGTAACCCTTGTCAGAGCCCTTGTCAATGATACGACTCCTCACTGAACATACCTCTCATGCATAAGCACGACATGTGGCCTTCCACTAACATCGGGATGAATTGTCATGGGAAAGACGAACTCGTCGTACTCGCGATAAAAGTAGTCGAAGTGGTCCATCCATATTTGCTCCACGTCCCTTGGATTTACCCATCCGTGGCTGTTTGCACTCTTCTTCATGAACATCATCGGCGGCAAATCGTCGATATACCAGCTCCCCGGTATCTCCACCAGTCCAGTCTCTTGCCCCTTGGTAAGGGGCTTCATCCAGTCTACTGCTTTTTTGCTGTAATCTATTTTCGTCCACTCATCGCCCGTACGCAACCAATAGCAGCGGTGGTCTTCGTGCGACATGGAGTGATCGTATTCGATGCCGTAGCTGAGGAGAAGCTCCGTGCCTTCCTTGGAAGTTTCCCACCATGGAGCTACAGAACCGCGTGGAGGTTTGCCATGACAGAAAGCAGTGAGTTGCTTGTAGGTCTTATCGAGAACGTCGCGCTGTTGCTCGAAGGTCATGTCGGCAGGGTTTTCATGTGAGTAACCGTGGAGCCCGATTTCGTGGCCCGCATCCCGCACGGCGGCGCAGTCTTCGGGAAAGGTATCAAGAGAGTGACCTGGCTGTAGAACGTCAGCGAGACACATCGGTTTCGTGGGAATGTGGAATTTACGATGAACCATGTTGCTTTAATCCCGTACTTGTCGAAGAGCTTCAGCAGGCGTTGGGTTCCTATCGTCCCAGCCCAGAGACCTGTGCTCTGTAAGCTACTGTCAAAATTCTTGTCTCAGACGGGATACTAGCCTCTGCTGATATCGCTCGTAGAGTCTTCACCCCCGTACGAACCGAGCCAACCAGCAACAGCCTGTGAATCGCCCAGTCAGTGACCACGCTCATGCTCACTACGTACAGGATGTCTTACGTCAATGTCAACACCATAGCTGACGAGAACCTTCTTCTTTCCCATGGTGCTTAACGTTCAAGATTCAACAATGCCGCAGCCTGGTGGAAGATAACGCAGTTGTATAGGTAGAAAGAGTCGATGTAAGGTTTGGCCCAAACACGCAGCAAGAACGACAGTCGCATAGCTCATGATAGCACGTGTAGCTACCCCGCTTATTTTCGGGATTGTTGATGCAGGGTAACCCACTTGATGAAGCTGATTGCTCAAATGGAAGGTGGGGGGATCTTATGATTCATCGTACCTGCCGACGGCTGCTGAGGGTCTTATCAACGCGTGTTCGCGTGCACACGTGCGCATCAGCCCATTCTTCAGAATTCTGTTCAATGCTTCCAACATTTGGACCTAAGCTGTTATGCAGATTGGGATACGTCAAGTCATTTGGACGGCGAAAACAACTGCAATAGTGAACAGGCAGATGGCACGTGATGTTCAGAAGACTGCATACCCGAAATTCCATGGGATATTACAGGAACGGGCCTAGTCCTGCTTCTTCAGTATATCATCGATGGCTGAAGCCGCGCCCAGAGCCTTCTCCTCCTGCAGTCTTCGAGCTACGACCTGCACACCTATCGGCATACCATCCATGCCATCCAAATCAAACGTCTGCCAATTCCAGTCGTCCAGTGCATTCCTTGGCTCATATTCGCTCATCCTCTTCGCAGCTTCTCCATCAAGGGTTTTCGAAACTTGACCAGCAGGCAGGACGACAGCCGGATAGTCGATGAAGTTGAACACCTTTGTATATCCGACCCACTTGCATTTTCGATGAGGGACGGCAGAATGAGGCATGACAGGTGTAAGAAGGACGTCGATTGGTTTGCCAGAATTGGCAGACTTTGTTGAGTTCCAGAGATCGAGGTAGCGCTTCTGCAATGCAAGCTTCATTTTGTTCAACTGCCAATAATCATAAACCGAGATCGCCTTGCCTTTGTTGACAAGAGCTTCTACATGCGGAATGAATGGTTCTCCGCCAGCGGCAACGTCTCGTCGAATGTCCTCGCCACCGTCTGCAGTGTAGTACTGATCCTGAATCTGGTCAGCTTGGAAGTGAATGATTTGTCTTGATATTTACCATGATGTCAATACACTCTTGATGAAGGCTACCTGGAGCCCACTCGATCACTTCATGTCCAGCTTTCTCAAGCTTCATGGCGACTTCGGTTAGTACGCGGGCAATAGGTGGATGGCATTTCACAACCCCATCATCACGCATGATAGCGACCACCAGTGGTTTCAAACGCGCACCTTCATAGGCTTCTGACCGCCACGGCACTGGGCAGCACTTTGGATCTTGTTCCCAAGGAGTTGCATCAATGACAGCTTTGGTGACTGCCGTTAGCGAGTTCATGTTCCGTGTCATTGGGCCAATTACGGATGGAACATGCTCTTGACCATCGGTCGACACGGATACTCCTTGGTACGGTAGGCGTGTGCTACTAGGCTTCAGTGCGTACAGGCCATTCATGTGAGAAGGTATCCGCACGCTGCCTCCAATATCCGTACCCCAACCGATCACAGTGCCTTGGAGCGACAAAAGCGCAGCCTCTCCGCCAGTTGAGCCACCAGACGTAAAGTCGGGGTTCTTCGGATGAACGGTGAGGCCCCACAAGGGATTGTCGGTTTCACACCACTAGAAAGCTTCAGCGTCCAACTACCATTCATACATGGAAATTGTGGCATGACATACCATTATACTCTGTGGCAGATTGGACTTTGCAACAATGATTGCGCCCATCTCCTTCAACAAAGATACCAGCACGCAATCTTGTTGGGCCGGCTTGAAAGCGCGCCCAACATAGCCTAGAGTGCTGTCGTAGCCCTTGACATCAAACTGGTCCTTAAGCGTCATGGGTACCCCGTGGAGGGGTCCCAGAAGCTGACCGGTTTCGCGAAAGTAGCTGTCCAGTGCTTTTGCCTGCTGAATCGCATCGTCGAAGAGAATCTCGGTAAGGCTGCGCAAGTCAGCAATTGCTCCGTGGTGCGGGTAGGGCTACGATTGTGCACGTGCCAATTCGTCTTGGGTAGATGTTAGCGACGTTCAGGGACTAAAGTTCGAAGCTTGGGATAGGAGTGGGGCGCCGTACTCGTTGGTGGGCGTCTATAGCGCTGGAAGATGTGGCGTGAGAATGGTATGATAGCTGAGCAAGCCGCGGACCTCACCGGTTGATGTAGGCAGAAAGCAGCTGCGATGCCGTCACAGCACGCGACAGAATGGCCTTTGGAATGATTTGGGCATCATCGATGGCCGTCAAAGTTTGATCGCTTCGGGGTTCGTGGTTTCCGTGGGGTTGCTGGCGTTGTTAATGTGTGACTTTGTTGCACTCAGGCGCATTGTACCTCGGTTGGCGTTGCCTGAGCATTCGTGAATCTCTGGATGGCATCGTCCCGTGTTATTCGCTTCTTCGTGACTGTCTGCAACCATTGCGGCATCTCAGAAGTCGTCATGTTGACTGTAGATGTGATGCTGGAAGACAGCTCTGAAGGTCTGGAAATCAATCATGCACACATCAACAGCGCCCGCGAGCCTAAAACAGGTACACGACGTCGACATGGTATAGATAGCGGCATCTGCAGACCCATCGGCTTCTGATACTCCTCGGAGGCGCACCGTATTGCTGGTCAACGGTGGGGGGAACGATGCAGGGATGCCGAGGTGGACGGGAGCGCACTTCCCACCCGCTGGACTGAACGCGTTCACGGCGGAGTGCATGCGTCTCTTGCGACCCCTTGCGTCGCATCACCCCATCACCGAAAACATTTTCGCATGCAGCAGCACGTTGACGCACTTTCCCAGACGCCATGGCATTCTTCAATGGGTTGAAAATGGACGCATGCTCGACAGACAATCGGACGGTGCCCCTCCATCCTTCCCACGTACCTGCGGACCCCCATCTTTGCTCCTAGTGGCTGGCCGTCCCTGACAACAATTGACTTTATAGCATGGCTCCTTCGTTATGGAACCTCATGAAGCGTTCAACGTCCAACAGCCCGCCGTCATCGGTAAGACAGAAGATGGCACCCGGTATTGCAATCCCAGACGCCGAGTCCCGTTCATCGGGAAGTAGCTTGGAGGTCGCGTCGCAGTTCTCGTACACCAAGAACGATGACTACTCCAGCTTCATGAGCGATGTCATGGTAGTCGGCGCCGGACCAGCTGGTCTGATGCTTGCGTATGTCATGTCATGCCGAGTAGAAAGAGCAATCTGACACCAACAGTGACAACCTGGTACGATATGGTATCAAAGCCCGCATCATCGACGACCGACCCGACCGCACTTCAACGGGACGCGCCGACGGGATCCAGCCAAAGACCATCGAGACTTTGCGCCAGATGCGAATCGCTGAGCCGCTGCTACGCAAGGGTGTCAAGATCTATGACATTGCTTTCTGGAAATCGTCGGCCGAGAAGTCGCTTCACCGCACTGGTCGCGAGATTCACTACCCACCCGTAGTCGATTTGCTTGATCCATACATACTGTTGGTACACCAGGGCATGGTAGAAGGCGTTTTGGAAGACGATCTACGGGAAAGAGGCGTTGTTGTCTCCCGGAACACGGCCTTCGTCGACTTTGACTATACGCCCATGTCCATTCGTCCACTTACTGTCAATTGTCAGCAAGACGTCAACCACGCAAAGAAGACTTTCGCCACGCGATACATAGTTGGATGTGACGGCGCCCACTCCAAAGTGAGAAAGACAATACCAGGTGCGACCCCTGTGGGATCGTCGACCGATGCTGTGTGGGGTGTACTGGACGGTGTACTCGATACCGACTTTCCCGATATTTGGAGTAAAGTGGTTATCCAGTCAGATGCGTTAGGCTCCGTACTGATGATTCCTCGCGAGAGGGGTTTGACCCGTCTCTACATCGAACTGCGGCCAGGATCTACAGAGGCGATTGGAGCGCAGCAAACCACACAAGAATTCGTGCAAAAGCGAGCGCAGGCGATACTACAGCCATACAGGCTCGAGTGGAAGAACGTTGAGTGGTTTGGGCGCTACAAGATCGGACAGCGAGTCGCGGCGCGCTTCACAGACGACGAGCGACGGGTTTTCATTGCCGGTGATGCTAGTCACACCCATTCCCCCAAGGCAGCACAAGGAATGAACACATCAATGCATGGTAGAATCTCCCCTGTACGAACCTGCCTGTGAGACATACACTGACTTGGTACTTTAATATCTTTAGATGCCTGGAATCTGGCCTGGAAACTCAACTTTGCAACGCGTGGTCTTGCGAAGCCTGCGTTACTCGACTCCTACGAGCAAGAACGACAGAAAATCGCGAAGGATTTGATCGACTTTGACTACGAGCACGCGAATGCGTTCCATGACGGAGACCCGGCAGCGCTCGCGGCAAATTTCACAAAGAACGTCGCGTTCATTTCTGGCTATGGCGTCAGCTACGACCTTAACACCCTCAACGTTCAAGCGAAAGGTTACAACAGAGGTCATCTGAAGCCAGGCTACCTACTGCCACCTGCAAAGGTTACGCGCTACATCGATGCCAACCCAGTCGATGTGCAAACCGACATTCCTGCACTTGGCCAGTTTCGTATTTACTTCTTCACTCACAATATTCGCACGTCGATGCCCTTCTTAGAGACAGTTTGCCACGCGCATTCAGGAAACAACTCATACGTTGGGCGTGTCACGGCTGCTGGTAACGCCTCGTATACCGTCCAGCCACCTCTCGCAGCACCTCACGATCAATTCGTCCTTCCTGAACGGTACACACCCGTCAGCGGTGTCTTCACCTATGCCTTGGTGACCGACGAGGATCGCAACAACTTCGAGATACGAGATCTACCAGCGGTACTTCGTGAGTCTGCGTTCACGTTATATCTCGATGACATTCCCGAGAAGGACACGCGAAAGCAAACATGCATGGACAAGTGGCTTGATGGACTTGATGAGAAGGAGGTTGTTGTGGTCAACGTACGTCCAGATGGCTATGTTGGCACAGTGCGGAGATTCGTTGATGGCACCAAGGAGAATGGCATGGCTGCTGTGCAATGGATGGACCAGTACTACGAGCAATTTCTGAAAGACACATAAAAGTCTACATATTCGGTTATGTTGGTTGTTTTTGGTTTTGTGTGCATGGCTTTGGAGTTCCAAGGAGAGGTCAGGGTATTGGCTTCACGCGAATAGATGTATGACTTAGCAGTGTTCTTGTCTCAATGACCCCACACCTTTTCGTTCTCGCACTTGACTCACACATACTCCGATTCTGGAAATCTTGTTCATACAACGTCGTGTAATCTTTCCATTAAGGCTCAGTATTGTAGGTGTGATACAACGAAGACTCATTTTCTTACATGCTTATTTCCGCATATTTCCGCTGCAGCTAGCCAATGTCATGCACATAGCAGTTCCCCCACTCTTATCAACATCTCCTCGCTCTCGCTATCATCCTATCAATGATGACCTTGTTGAGCGTAATCCTTCGCTCTAAGATATGCGACTCATCTCGAACAATGCCGCTATGTGCTGCGCTGCTGATGTGTCTAGCCAGCGTTACCTAGGTATGCAACAGAGATGCATGCAGACTGGGGTCAAGAATGGGAGGTTACGAGGCGTGTGATACATACCCACGTAAAGGGCGGGAGGTGATATGACAGCACGCTACTTAAAGACGGACTATATTGTTTTTTCCACAATCCAGTCGAACACAGCGTGCATCCGACACTTTGTGCAATATCCGTAATTGCTTCAGCTTCACAGTTGCCCCGAGGCGCCATACACCATGCCGATCGAACAGCAAAGAAACATCACCATGGCAGATGAGAAGGCTCAGAGACTATCAGAGTCCAGCTTTTCGAAGGAAGAAGCCGGTATGGTAACTGATGTCATTGACAAGAAGGCTGAGAGCAATTACGGTATGGCGTTCCCAGGCTATCATCGAGCAATGATCATGTTCTGACATGTCGTGTAGTGCGAAAACTAGACTTTTACCTTTTGCCTTTTCTCTCAGTCATGTATTTTTTCAATAGGCAAGTTCACTTCCTTGGAACCCACCTCTGTTCTATACAGCTAGTTGACTCGACCAAAGTGTTGACCGTTCGAACCTGGGAAATGCGAAAACGGATGGTATGGACAAAGATCTTGGCTTTACCGGCGAACAGTATAGCTTGTTGATCCTGCTGTTCTACATCCCAAACGGACTGTGCGATCTTCCGCTTAATATGTTGACGAAGAAGTGGAGTGGTAGGGTCATGCTTCCATCCCGTAAGTCGATATCCTCGCGTTCCAGCACCATCAGCTAAATAAGACATCAACTAACAATCAATTGTAGTGATGGTGGGATGGGGTGCGATGGCCCTCCTCCAATGTGCAGCACACAACTTCGCTGGAATGCTCGTTATACGCATTCTGCTTGGTGCTTTTGAAGCCGGATTCTTCGCAGGCGTCGTCTTCTACCTCACTTTGTTCTACACGCGTGGCGAACTCGGCTTTCGCATTGCGCTTTTCTTCGGTAGTGCACTTCTCGCGGGGGCTTTCAGTGGTCTAATTTCCTTTGGAGTCTTCCAGATTGACCATGCTCAGATCCCAGGCTGGAAGTTTCTCTTCATCATCGAGGGAGCACTTACGGTGGTGCTCGCTCTGATAGCATACGCTTGGTTACCGGCAACCCCTCAATCAGCCTGGTTCTTGACTGATGCTGAACGTACTGTGGCTGAACGTCGCACACTGCGCGACCTGTCTTCATCCGGTTCTCACGAATTCAACATGCGAGAGTGTTTCAAAGAGTGGAACACGTGGAAGATGTTTCCCTGGTGTGTCGTCGCTTTCACCTACCCTGTCGCTTTCAGCACAACGTCGAACTTTTTGCCTCAGATTGTCCAGCGACTAGGATACTCTGTCGTCAAAACTAATCTCTGGACCGTGGCGCCCAATGCTGTGGGATTTGTTATCTTGCTCTGTATAACTTATAGCAGTGATTACTTCCGGGAACGCACTTTCCACATCTGTGGCGCTCTGTGCATCTCTCTCGTCGGACTCGTCATCCTCGCCACGGTCGATGTTCTCGGCAACAAAGCCGTCGCATACTTCGCCTGCTTCTTGCTTTGCGCGGGGGCATACGTCCCTTCTTGTCTTGTGCACTCGTGGCATAACAACAACAACCTCAACGAGAATGCTCGCGCTGCGACAACGGGTCTCATGGTTGGGCTCGGAAACCTTGGGGGTATTGTTTCCGCCGCGACCTTCAGACAAGAGTACGCACCCAAGTATTTGCCAACGCTGTATGCAACGGCAGCATGCAATGTTACGTGTATTTGCTTTACATTGTGGCTAGGCGGGTGGATGAAGCTGGAGAATCGAAGGAGGAACAAATCGCAGGGTGTTGTGCTCAGAGCCGAGGACGTCAAGACAAGTGAGCTGGGCGATGGAGAAGATAGTGAGAGGTGGAGATACTTTACTTAGATCAAACTCAGTAGAGCTCGAGGTAGCATGGCTGCGCGGCTGACCACAAAAGACTTCCACATCTCAGTCCATATACGTGCTTTGTGCTCATCTTCTACATTGGGTACTATGGTCTCAAATATTCCTTGGAAGAGTGAAACTTCGACTCGTCTAGCCCATCGCAAAAGCCGTTGCTGTCTTCATGGAATGTACCGCAACAGTCGCCAAACCAGGTAAGCCCCACCAGCAGCGCGTATGAACCTCGTTCATCCACCCGTGAATCGTTTCATACTCCCTATCAACTCATCAGAACGCTATACACTCATGTCATCATTACTACTTCCAAATATTCTTCTACCTTCTATGTTCTCCGCGCGGTTAGATACCAGGGAACTGGCTCATTAGTTAGTTTGCAGCATATATGGAGATTTCAGTCATTCAATTAATGCAAGGCAAGAAAATTGTGTAGCAAAAGGCGAAGGTAGAGCAATTGTCAAGTACTAGATGATGGCATTTCATAAGCCACCAAGACCTGCGCCCCCACCAACTAACCGCCACTGCACTAGACCTCTCAGCACCATCATACCATCGTGGACAACGGC
>Ga0265797_10010568_pt1 | contig 11738 bp, 14 predicted proteins | sample P2T30metagenome_FD_192433 | JGI IMG/M metagenome (GOLD analysis project Ga0265797, IMG submission 192433) | Plant litter microbial communities from East Loma Ridge, Irvine, California - P2 T30 | ecosystem: Environmental > Terrestrial > Plant litter > Unclassified | place: USA: California... | reverse complement strand
GAGTTCACCGGCCCGCTCTCGGTGCAGGGCGAGCTGAACATCACGGGGTCGACGACGTTCATCGGGCCGCTGCGCCTCGAGGGCGAGTCCACGATCATCGGCACGATGACGATAGAGGGCGACCTCAACATCACGGGCGGGACCACGATCAGCGGCCCGCTTGAGGTCACCGGGGATGTCACCCTCACGGGCAAGACCGTCCTGAACGGCGAGACCGAGCTGAACGGCGACGCGAAGCTCACGGGTGACCTCGACGTCCTCGACGAAGGCGTCATCAACGTCAGCAAGCTGCATCTGGGGCCGACCTACAACGGCGGGTCCGGCGGCCTTTTCTCCGAGGAATCCCTCCTCCTCGCCGCGGCCGGGATCGTCGATCTGCTTGCGAACTCGTCGATCGACTTCACGACCGGCGACGGGGTCAACTTCCGTGGCGGCGGCGTCCGCATCATCGCCATCGCCGAGGTCCCCAAGGACTCGAGCGGCTGGTCGCCGCTGCTGATCAACAACGGTTCCGGCCTCATCGCCCGAGCCACTTAGAAATCGGGCTGTTCGCGCAAATCATCTGTCGTGCCAGACCGGGACCCATAACTGCGCCGACCCACACCAGCACCGTCACGAAAGGCAGACCACTATGGCGCTCGTCTACGGACAGCTAACCGACTTCGGGCTAGACCCAATCAATCTACACCAACCACGAGTCATCTTCACGCCCTCCGCAAATGGTGTCCTCGATGGGCGACTGCTGTCCCGCCGACCCAGAACGTCAATACCCGACGAAAACGGCGGATTCAGCGTCAACCTCGCCCCGACCACCCGCGTCCGTCCACTGGTGCACTACGACATCGAAATTGTCTGGCTCGACGCAAACAGCGGAATCGCATCTCGCGACTTCGTGGCGTCAAAACTCAGCGTTCCCGACGAAGGAGGCTCCATTTCGGAGCTTCTAAGCGTGCCAGTCGACAACCCCTGGTTGCTGGCCTTCCAACCCAACCAGCCGTCACCTTGGCCTGTCGGACTCGTCTGGGTCAACAGCGAGACCGGTGACATTACAAGGAGGACAGCCTGATGGCTTCACTTACTTATCTCGGAAACATTCGCGGCCCCCGTGGCAACCAGGGCGAACGCGGTGCACAGGGACTCCCTGGCATCCAGGCCATCGAAAACGACGAAGCGGTTGCCGGGTACATCGGCACCACTGGCACCTCTAAGGCTCAGTCTGCTGTCGACGGACGGATCGCAGTCGGAACCCGGGGCAAGGCTGACGCATCAGCCGTCTCTGGGGCACCGATCCCGGCGGGCCGCAAAGTCGTCTTCCTCGGTGACAGCCACACGGAGGGCATCGGCACCAGCAACCCCGTGCAGGCGTTTGCGCGCCGCTCGCTGCACCTGGCGGGGACGTACAACTTCTCCGTTGCCAAGTCGGTAAACGCTGGAATCGGCGGCAACACGTCTACCCAAATGCTCGCCCGCATTGACCCCCTGCTCACAGACGACGTTGGTCTGCTCGTCCTCGAGGCGGGCGCAAACGATAGCAAGGTCGCCGGGTTCACCCCGGCTCAGTTCGCGGCCAACATGGACGAGATGGTGCAGCGTGCCCGCGCGAAGGGGATTCCGGTGGTCATGGTCGGGGTGCCGCCGAAAGAGGCAACCGTCACATCGGACAACACCCGGTTCATGGCGAATATCGACATCTACAACTCGTGGATGCGGTTCTACTGCCAGACCAACGGGATCCCGTTTGCAGATATCTACCCCGAACTTGCAGATCCGGGCACGTACATGCTCAAGCCCAGCCTCGCCAACACTGAGGTGCAGCACATCAACAGCTTTGGCCACGAGATTATCGCCCAGCACGTTGCGAAGCAGATGCGAGAAGCAATCGTCGTATCGACGGTCCCTGAGCGCTCCCAGCGAGCAATCAACCTTGTGACAAACGGGTTTATGGCCGGCGACGGCAGCACGGGGGGCTTCACTGGCCTTCCGCCCGGGTGGACGCGGATTTCACCGACAGGCCCGAGCTTCACGATTGAGTCGGATACAAGCGGGCAACTGCCTGGCGGGCGGTGGATGGCGATCAACATGCCGTCCGGTACGACGACCGCTAGCGTTCAGGCGAGTGTCGGCGTATCCGCTAAGGCGGGCGATGTCCTCGCCATCTCCGGCGTGATCCTCATCGAGGACTTGTCCGGCGATTGGGAGAACAACTGCGTGGCTGGTACGGCCAACGCGTTCATGGAGTTGCGTCGTGACGCGGCCGGCACCGGAATCACGCCGTCATTTGACCGGACGCCGGGCCTCGCCATCAGCGGTCTCCGCTTCATCCACGACCGGACATGGTACGTCGGTACTGCAACAGCGTCCAACGCCGAGTACTTGTTCCGATTCAACGTTACGAAGCCAAGCGGATCAAGCGTGAAAGCCAGGTTGGGCGCTGTGTCAGTCATCAACCTGACGCAGAATTCTTTGACGGAATGGTCATAGACCAGTCATCTGTTCCCACCGAGATTCGTTCTCGCACCATGACGAGCAAAAGCCCGTTCCGTCCACCAGCTCGTGCTGCCGGCAGTAGCCACACATCGACTCGCTCACTGCGCGGCGGCTGTCCAACCGTTGCAGGAATGTCAGCAGCGGAAATGAAGTGTCGATCATGGTCGAAGACTAACTGGCCATTACAGACAACGACAAGGCCCCTGCTACGGCGGGGGCCTTCCTCATGCCCATAGGAGGCAGCATGGCGCTCTACCCAGTCGGGCCGTCGAGTTACGGCGATCTCGCCGGCATCACCCAGTACGTCACCAACGCCGAGGTCGCATCTCAGGTCAACTCGCTCATCGCAGAGTCCCGCGGTGTCTTCGCCGGCGGCGCATTCCTCTCCGTCAACGAGGGCAACCGGTCGAAGGCCCGCCAGCGGCACCTCCGATCGAAGTGGGAGGCGTACAGGGCGGGCGGCCCATGGGCGGCCCTCGCCGCGGCGCTCTACTTCTCGACCCACGACGAGTCACGCGGGAACGCACTCGACTTCGGAGTCACGAACCGCGACGGCAGCAACCGTGCCCTGACGATGTCCGAGCACGCCTGGCTGGTCGCCCGCGGGAAGCTGCGCGGCATCATCTGGACCGGCGGCGACCCGTCGTTCATGAGCCCGCCGGAGTCTTGGCACTTCAACGGCTACCCGCAGCGCGCCACCATCCCGCCCCTCGACCTCACCCCCAAACCACCGAAGAAGGAGTACGACATGCCCCTCGTCGTCCGCGCCACCCAGTCCGGCATCGTCCCCGCAGGCACGAAGCTCATGGTCCAGATCGGCGAGTCACACGACGTCGCCGAGGCAACCCTGGACGCCTACGGCATCGATCCGAAGCCCGTCAACGACGCGACCCTGAAGCTCGTGCTGCGCGACCACGCGATCCCCGCCAAGTCCGCTCGCGACTACAGCGTCACGAACGCGGTCGACACAAAGCACGTCGGCTACCTCAAAAAAGTGGCTGAGAAGCTCGGCGTCAACCTCTGGGCCAAGTGACCCGGTCGCTCGCGGCCGGCACGCACGGCGGGCGTGCCTGGCTCCGCGTTCACCTTGGCCGGCGCGGGTTGGCACTCGTCGTCTTCTCGCTCGTCTTCACCGTCACCGGTCTCGCCGCGATCATCGAACCAGCACAAGACGACGGACGCTACATCCTCTACACAATGCTGCCGATCCCGTTCCGGCTGGTCCTCTGGTTCGTCCCCGCCGCACTCGGCTTGTGGGCAGCGTTCCGGGGTACTGGCCGTGACGGGTTCGGGTTCGCAGCACTCGTCATTCCAGCGTCGGTCGTGTCACTGTCGTACGCCTGGTCCGGTGTTTTCTATGCGGTAGGTATCACCGACTACTCGCTCGGCTGGACTGGCACTGCTCGGTGGTTGCTCGTACTCGCACTGATCCTGATCGTGTCGGGTTGGAAGGAGGCGGAGGAGGCGGAGGAGGCTCAGCCAACCCCGACTCCAATTGAAAGGGGGCAGGATGCCTAGCCTCCTCGCAACAGTCCTGACCATCGTCGGAACGATCATCGTTGGTGGTCTCGGCACCATCGGTGTCATCTACGCAGCTCGAGCCTCAAGCCGTGCGCAGAAGCGAACCGCCGACGTAGCCAGCAGGCAGGTCGATGTCACCGAGTGGCAGGCGTTGCTCACCCAGTTCAAAGAGCAGGTGGCGCTACTCACGACCCGCGTCGAAAAGCTCGAGAAGGCGGTCGAGCAAAAGGACGCACGCCACTGGTCGCTGATCGGGTACACGCGCATCCTCCTCGAATGGATCCATCAGAACGTGCAGCACAAGACGCCGCCACTGCCGCCGACCGAGTTCGTCGACGAGCTGACTTACATCACTGAGAGGTAACGCATGACCCACATCGACACCACCACCGTCCCCATCATTTGGTTCGCCAGCCAGCGCGTGATTCGCTCCCTGCTGGCCGCCCTCGTCGTCTTCGTCCCCATCGCCAACGTGAGCCTCCCCCCGCTCGCAGAAGCCTTCAACGCGTCCGACGTGCCCGCTGAGGTGTACCTGTGGGTCAACGGTGCCATCGCCGCTGCACTCGCCGTACTGGGCATCCTGACGCGCATCATGGCGATCCCTGCCGTGAACGCGTTCCTCACTAAGTTCGGTGCCGGGTCCGTACCCAAGTCCGCGGTTGCCGAATAGCGCACCCCGTAAACCAAAACACAATCAGCAAACGCCGCTCGCCTTGCTGATTACAACGCCCCCGTTGCTTTCACGAGCGGCGGGGGCTCGTTTTGGCTCGGAAGGCATCTTTTCAGCCCGATAATTGCTGGCATTGCTTAGAGAACCGACCACCTCACGAGCCTGGATCGTGCGACGTGCGATCGTCACGCAATGACCGGTACGCCGTAAACGATGGGCGGCATGCCAAGCGGGTGTCGTTTGATTGATCGCTCAAGATTCTTACGCACGACAGGGTTCTGACGGTTCTTCTCGAGCCAAGTCCGGGCGGATGATGTCATCTCTGTGCAGAACATCGGCACATCGATCATCAGAAACTCCTCGTTCTCGAACCTTATTCTGCCGTTATGCATGGTGAAGGTCTGATTTGGGCCTGGTTCAGTAAAGTAGAGCCGCAGCGATCCGCTCTTGGTGTTCAATTGGCCCGTGTTCTGATGGAGCAACGAGCAGCGAAAGGCCCACAATGCCTCAGCCTGATCCTCCGCGTAACCCCAGTTCTTGAGGTGCTTGGTCACCCAAGTTCTATAGCGCTCACCCGACGCCCGTCCCGATTCGTGACCCAACGCTCCCGCTATATCGGGGACCGTCAGCGCGCCCGTAAGGGCGAGGTAGTAAACCTGCGAGTTTTTCGCGGCATCTATCTGATTCAGTAGCTCTATCATGCTCGGATCGTATGGCACTGCGAGGGAGACAGCATTACCTGGCGTGACCGAAGCTCAACGTGCCCCACTTGCTCGCAGTGCAGGTTCCCCATCGCGGTGACTCACCGCACTGTGCGTCCCGAACCAAGATTCGATTGCAGGATGCTTGCTACCCCACGATGGTCACGGACGTCCGTGCGCCAACGTTGCCGGACGAATCCAAAGACCAAACGTTGAGCGTGTACGTCTGGCCCGCGGCCAACTGCGGCAGGACGGCACTCGTAGCGCTCTTCCTCGTGACGGGGAGACCGCCCGTGGGAAGACTGCCGACACCCTTGCCGGGGGCGAGACGTGACAGCGCGTTCGTTGAGTCTTTCGACGCGGAACCTTGCCACGTGACGGACTTGACGCCGTCTACCGAGCTGATACGGAGGTTGGTAACGGGCGCGGGTGAGGTCTTGTCAGCTCGATCGCGCCATTGAAGCGACCCGGTCATCTCACCGGACTGGAATCTGCACTTCAAGGTCCAAGACATTTTGGCTGAGAGCAGGTTCCCGGCGGCGTCAACGTTGAACGAGGCTATGGTCACCTTGCCTTCGTAGGCACCGCATCCTCGACCGTTTCCTGTGACGCGGAGACCGTATTGCGCCGAGGAACCTGCCTCGGGACCAAGCGTATCGCGGGTCTCGTATGTCCCTGGCTTGATCTGACCAGAATCGTACTTCTGCAGTTCGACCGTGGAGCTTTCCATCCCGTCTTCGAGCCCGTACGGTCGGGTGGGGATGAATGACCATGTTGACTCGGAAGACCCACGGACAATTATTGAGTTTGCTCCGTCCGGGAAGGAGTGCGCAGTTCCACCCGAGACGTAGTCATCTCCGGAGTACTGGAAGGCAGTGGTACCGAGCGGGGCGGCTCCCGTGACGGAGAAGGTTTTGACCTTCATGCCGGTCTCAACGCTAACGATTCCAGTCCTGGGACCAGCCTTTGTGGGGACAAACCCAACATCGAATGTGCAGGCTGCACCAGGGTTAAGTGTCTTGCCTACGCACCCGTTTTTGGCAACACGAAAGTCCGTTGAAGCGCCGCTTGTGACCGACGCGGTCCCTATCTTGAACGGCGACGTGCTCGTGTTGGTGATCTTCTGCTGAGTCCAGATCGGTACGGAGCCTATAGGTGTGGTCGGGTACTGGATGTTGGTTGTCCCAAACACTGCCCCGGTGTCGGCGGCTTGACCCATGCGCAGCTGACCGAAGAGCGCGTTCCTTGTCGATTCAGTTCCGTTACGAAACACAAGGTCGAAGCGGGTGATGTTCCCTTGCCCATCGGCCGCAAGGTCAAGAATTTCTAGATCACCGACAAATGGGATGCTCCTCTGGCCGATGGCCAGTCGGACCTCATCGGCGTTTGGGACCTGCGGGCTGTACGGAATCTCATAGCGCCCGAGCCGCAACTTTGTACCTTGAGCCGGGGTGAAGTCAAAGGTGAAGAAATCGTCCCCGCCCGGTTTGCTGGGCGCGCCAGTCATGACGATCCCACCGCTCAGTGTGGCGCGGCTCACCGTTGCGGAGGCACCGAGACCCGAGTGCTGGCGACCGCCTGCATATTCAGGGTCTTCGGTGCTGCTGACCGAGAGAACGGTCGTTCCGATCGGAGCCGCAATCGCCTCGTCTGCAGGGCCAGCCAGTGAACCCATCAAACATGCCGTGATTGCGACAACTGCGACCAATCCCAGTTTGGTTCCCAGACCACGCATGCAGACGCTCCTCGTCATTGTGGGCGAATACGCCGAGGTCAGTATGCCCGCTACCAGACCCGACGGTTCGACACTTCACAACGAGAGAGTTGCACGCGCCAACACTCCACGAAACCCTACACAGGCTGCGTCAGCCGTAAGACCAGGCCGCTACTCCCGTTCGGGGCGGTAGGGCCGACTTCGAGTCACCCGAGCGGTGACCCCGATGTCGAGACATCTCGAGCGGCTTGGGTCTAAGAGTCACGCTCGAGGCTGGTTGTGACGGCCAAGCCGACACCACTCGTGGAACCCGAGACCGGAAGGGGGCGGGCACCGAGTCATTGAGGACCAGGGCCCACCCCGCGGAACTGTGCAGATCCGCAGCCGATCTCTCTGGCCCGCCCCGGGACCGGGGCGGTCAGGAAAGCAGCAAGAGTGACGGTAGCGCACGCGAAGCGGGGTGTGGAAGCGAACCCCCTTATGTTTCGGCTGGACTATGCGACAAGACGCACTCATAGGCCAGCGCTTCTTGACCTCGCGACCATCGGCCTACGTGCAGTTCACCGTCAACGATGGACCGCCTGCCCGCAGATTGACGAGTGACCGAACATTAGATTGACCAGCCCTTCGACCTAGGTAGACCGAGGAGAGTGCGGGAAGCCTTTACATGCAGTGCATCGCATCCACTAGCCTCGCTTCGTGACTGCAACCGTGTGTGCGACCTTGGTGACCGTCTTTCCTGTGCTCCTGCTGATTTCCCTCGTAGAGGGGAGAGCGGTAAATCCTGCCCTTCGTCGAAACGTGTTCTACGTCCTGACCATTGGACTCGGGTCTTGCTTTGGCCTGATAGGAACCACCCTGACCGCGATTGGTCTCGAATGTGGCCTCTGTGATGCCTTGGGCTGGATCACTCGCATGGTGCTCTATGCCCACCTTGTCTGCGTGCTAGGGCTTCTTGTACTCCTCTTCATGACCTACGACCACGAGGATGGCAACGTCAGTTTCTTCGGATCGAAGAAGCACAAGGAAGCTGCAGCACTTAAGCGTGCAAGTCGTGCAGATACATCGACGGAAAGCGACTCTAACACTAAGGAAAAAGTCATCCAGAAGGAGCGTTTCAAGTTCGAGCTGCGACTAGTGGTTCATCGCAAGCCCTAGGACGCGCAGACCACTAGACCTCCAGAACTATTAGCAGTTCGTCAGCAGCAGCAAGTAGCGAGTTCCAGTCATAAGCGTCCGCGTCTATCGGGCGCAAGAAGTTGACGCGGATGCGCAGGGGTTCTTCGGTGCCGGCCAGCAGAGCGTTCCCCGATGCCTTCGCCAGCTCTCCCTGAACGTCAAGAAGCGCCCCTGGCCCCGCCAGGTCGTGAACAGTCAACTGCTGGCGGACGGTCTTGAGAGACTTGCTCAGACGTTTCCGTGTTGTCGTGTCGAGGTTGTGAGCAGCCCACTCCCGAGCCAGCGTGTGGAGGCCGGCGAGGAACTGGGCAGCTTCAGCGTGCACGACGTCATCACGAGCTGCGACACGGGTATAGCGGTTCGCCTCGATCTCCACCAGGCCATAGGTGTGAAGCTGTGCAATTGCTTCCCGAACAGGCGTGCGCGAGACACCGAGCCATTTACAGAGTTCGTCGTCGTTAAGACGCTCGCCTGGCTCAAGCGTCCCGTCGACGATGGCGGCGAGGAGCTTTTCGAAGACGACATCGCGCAGGAGGCGTCGAGGGCCAGTGGTCGTATCAGATGAGGGGACAGGCATGTCTGCATGATACACATGTTTGTGTCTGATATGTAGACGAGGGGCTTGCGAAAGTCGAAGGCACAACCGCGCGTCTGAGCATGCTGGTCCCATAAAGGTGACGAATAGAGGGACAATTGCCCCATGTCACAACGGACCATTATCCAGCTCATCGACGACCTCGACGGCACCGTCATCCCTGGCGGGATGGGTCGCACCCTCCTCTTCGAGTTCGACGGCACAAACTACGAGATGGACCTAACCGATGCTCACATCGACGAACTTAGAGCTGCACTTGCTCCCTACCTGAGCGCTGGGCGGCGTTTGACCGGCGGGCTGGCCGTGCGGCAACGGAAGACGAGGTCCGCGCAATCTTTCGCCCGATAGGTCCGCGCTCCCAAAGCGCAGTGCGCGCGAGCGGGTGGCCTACCAAGCGCGGGGCACTGACTCGACAAACTCGACTGATTACGTCTGAGCGCTAGCGATTTGACCGCTAGGCGCGGGTAAGCCAGATGCGTAACTTAGCTGCGCCATATGGAGCAGATGTGATGCCGTGCAGATCAGATCTGACAGTTTCGGCCGTTTGGTCCCACTGGCCGATGTAATAAAACGGCTGCTCGAGGCCCATTGAACCAGCCTGCTGCAATGAGAAGAACGAGCAGAGCAACCGTCAGACGTGTGCCCAAGGACGAGGCCCAACCGCTGCGGTTCTGGCAGGCGTACGTCGAGTTAGAGCCAGATCGGCATGGCAAGCGACGTCGACGAGTGGTCCGTTCACGGGACCGCGACGAGTGCCAGCGCAAGTTGCACGCCGCGCTGGTTGAGGAAGCAAGCAAGGTGCGCCGCCCCGATCAGCCGGTTCTGCCCCCGGTTCCCGCGCTGCTTTCTAGCGGCAGCACGGGCGAGTGGGTTCAGTACTGGTATCAAGCCATTTCCAAGCCAGACCTAGCGCCCAAGACCGCTGCCACATACCGAAGCATGATCCGGGGGCACATAATCCCAGTGCTGGGCGCTGTCCCTCTGATCGAACTCACTGCAGCTCATGTCCGCTCCCTGAGTGGCGCCATCCGACTCAAAGGTCTGTCGGGTGCAACCGCCCTACAGGCCCATCGTGTCCTGTCGGCCTCGCTGTCGCAGGCGCATCGTGAGGGCTACGTTCACCGAAACGTTGCGCTATTGACCAAGCCACCTAAGAAGGATTCGAATCGACTTGCCGCGTTGACCGTCGACGACGCTCGCCGGATCCTCAAGGGCGCGGAGGGCGAACGCCTCGGTTCGCGGTGGGCAGCAGCAATCCTGACGGGTGCGCGACAGGGCGAACTACTTGGCCTCGAGCTTGATCGAGTAGGCGACACACTCAATCTCTCCTGGCAGCTACAACGTCTCACCTGGGCGCACGGCTGTAAGTCGTTCTGCGGTTGGCATCGCGGATCAGAGTGCCCCGAGCGGTTTGTAGACGCCCCCGTTGGCCACGAGCGTCGCGAACTAGCGGGCGGACTCTGGCTCACCCGCCCCAAGTCTGCCGCCGGTTGGCGCACCATTCCCCTCGTGGAGCCGCTTCGAACCATGATCGAAGCAAGGATCGGAACCGCCAGCCAGGAGTACAACCCACATGGCCTCCTTTGGACACTCGACACAGGCCGACGATCACGCCACGTACAGGGTCGCCCGATCGACCCGGGCACAGACAACAAGTCCTGGCACAGTCTCCTCGAGAGGGTTCGCGTCCCCCAGGTGCGCCTGCACGACGCCCGACACGCCGCCATCGATCTGCTCTACGAAGCTGGGGCATCCGAAATCGTCATCAAGGACATTGTCGGGCACGCGAGCATAGACATGTCTCGGCGGTACCGAGGGAGGCGGTCGATGACTCCAATGGGCGACGCACTGAGCGCCATGGCTCGGATCCTCGAGTTCCCGCCCGGTCACAAAGGTGGGCACGAGCAATACTCTCCCGCTTGAGGCGATGCCATCTTTCCTGAACCGCCACGACTTGGTACGGCCAGAAGGGCCGTCTTGATGTCAGCCGGCGGGCCTCAGGCTAAATCGGCGATGAGGTCGGGATACAGCGCCTCGAGGTCGCGGTGGTTGGCCTCGGTCTGCTGCTCGCCTCCTAGGACCACAATCGTGTCTGGCTTGATGTATCGGAGGCTGAAAACGGGTCTCCCAGCTGAGCCAGCGGGCTGGATGCTTATTTGCTTGATGTCGCGCCGAGACCGGACTTCTGCGTGGACTGCCCCACTAGGGCTGTCACTGCACTCGACGGTAATGATTAACTTGTTGGTTAGCGCAACAGCGCGAATTGATCGTGTTTCGCCTTCGAGTTTTACAAAAGCCACTTGCAGATAGACGGCGGGCTCGGAACCGAGGGCCTGCGCCAAAGATGCCAACACATCCCGTCTGTGTTGCACTAGCCCGGCGTAGTCTGCATGCCTTCCCGCCCAGTATGGGTTCGAATTGTTTAGTCGTTCATGCAGCTCGTCAAGACTCGTCGTCATGTCCACAACTTTCATCCGGCGTCGATGGCTAAATCTTCATGCTGGCCTTCAGCCCTGAAAAGAGCAAGTGACACTAGCTAGTCGCGGCATGCCACCCATCCCGTCGATCCGTGGCAGCAGTCGCCGCAGAGTGAGGAGCGGAAACGGCTCTGGCATTGGTTCAGTCCGCAGCCAGTCCGCAGAAGCGCCACAAACAGCCTAAATACGACCACAACCTACTAGCCCTAGAAGCCCATGTTTCCGCGGTGCTCAAGCTCAGGCAACACCCGGCAAAGACAGATGGCGAGTACTACAAGTACCCGCTGACGTTCGAGTTCATCAAGAACTGACGCACGGCACCGAACGAAGGGCGCACCTCCTGAAGGAGGCGCGCCCTTCGTCGTCCGTCGAGCTCGCGACGGTCACGGGGCCC
>Ga0265797_10010567_pt1 | contig 11738 bp, 17 predicted proteins | sample P2T30metagenome_FD_192433 | JGI IMG/M metagenome (GOLD analysis project Ga0265797, IMG submission 192433) | Plant litter microbial communities from East Loma Ridge, Irvine, California - P2 T30 | ecosystem: Environmental > Terrestrial > Plant litter > Unclassified | place: USA: California... | reverse complement strand
GAAGGCGAGAGAGTATCTTGGACCCCTGGACTCTCCGCCCTCTGGTAGCCGCACTCGATGATATGTCGACTTCAAACGATCGTCAGACCACTGCATCGTAATCAGCGATGGACAATCTTGACCTATTTTAAGACTCACACGCATGAGTTGGTCTCCAATATTGCAAACGATTCGGTCTTGACGGGCCTGGACAGGTAGCCAGTTCTGACCCATGCCAAAGTCTCCGACAACTTTTCGACCTGGACAGACCTCGAGGCCACCTTCACCATCTTTCTGGAAGAGCTGAAGTACATCAGCAATCGTTCACGTCTATTTGCTATGCGCACCATGGTTAGGACATCAAAGTCGGCGTGAGCGCCAGCGCGCCAGAAGTTGGGACCGAATGACTTGCCCTCGGTAGGGTGGTAGTGAAGTAATCTCAGAACTGATTGAGAGTCTCCGACACCTGGATCTACCGTTCCTTCAGTGAAAGTACTCTTGTCGAGTCCCAATCCTTCTGCCAGACATTCCATAACTTGTACCGATAGTCTGCCGTAAGCGATTGCGACAAATATCAAGGAGCAAACTAACCCTTGGACCCGCTTCATGAAATATTCTGCTTGGACCTGGAAGTGGAGGATATCCTTCTCATCCGGCCAAAGTCCATCCATGCGGGCGAACTGAAGCTGCATCGACTCTTTCTGATCGGCAGTGCCGGTTGAAGGTCGGATTTGGGCATTCTTTTCCCATCCAGCATTCTTGCCATTGAGTGGTGTTCTGGCCTTGACCTCATCGTCCAAAGCGAAGAAGCGGGCCGAAAGGTCAAAAGCGGCTTTGACCTCTGCTGGAGAGATACCATGGTCACTCAGTGTGCTTGGAGATGTGAGTGTTGATCAGGTGATCTTGTCTAAGTACTTACAAGAAACCGACATTCATCGAGGCATCCATGAGCTGTTCTATAATCTCCGGTCTTCGCTGTTCAAAGTCTCGCAGGGAGATTGTCGGAACCTGAGATGTTTGGGACATTGTGATATTGAGTATTCAGACAGTTGACGGTATGGGGCGAAACGCATTTTGTCATTTCCTTTATGAGATGAGTGCAAGCTGCTGGTATCGCGGAAGACTCCGCCGAAGCTAGAGTAGCGAAGACCAATCGGAGGCTTGTACACACTTTTGATACGGGAAACGCCACCAGATAAGCTCAAGCTGGAAAATCTCGGCATAGTCAGGGGACGTTGCGTTTCCGGTCTTCGGCGGAGAGCATCAGCTTTCCTCTTCTGAATGGCCCATCGACTCAATGGTATGACAGAGTCGCGTCTGTTTTAGTGCATAGTCGAAACAAACTCGAAGCTGTTCGTCATCAGTTCCTACGATGCGTGCAACATCTCTATACGCTTTCCTTGCATTCGCTGTCGGCTATGCCGCGAGCTACGACATGGAGATACATCCGGAATATCAAGAAGGTCTCTCAATCAACGATGTGCCGGCAGACCGACGATCACACTGGATGAGGGTAGCCAACGAGGTATGTCAACCAAACTTCGCGGTCAACAAGCTGACAAGCTCAGGCAGTCTATGCGAGCGGTCATCCGTGCCCCCAAGCTCCTTTTGGCTCGGCGATTGTCAACACGACGTCCGACGAGTTGATCTGTGTCATTGCAAATGCTGTCGGCACTACAGGAGGTAAGTGGGGAGAAACTATATCCGAGACTGATGATTACAGATCCCACGATGCATGGAGAGATCACTGCGATCCGGCACTGTACCGAGATTCTTCGTGAACGAGGCTGGTCAGCTCAAAGGATCTTGCAGTCTTGGAAAGATTTCTCTCTTTACACCAATGGTGAACCATGTCCTATGTGTGCTAGTGCTATCAGATGGGCTGGCTTCAAGGAAGTGATCTACGGAAGCAGTATAAAAACCATTGCCGAAAGTAAGTGTTCTTTACATAACAGGTGATCGTTGCTCAATCGTCAGATGGTAGAAATCAGATCTACATTCCATCTACCTTGATTTGGGAGAAGAGCTACTCGCTCGGTCACGCAACATTGATGTAAGTCAGCTGCCCTACGTGTGCCCAAGAAGCTCATTCCAGGCTTGGCAATGTCCTGACCAACGAAACGGACGTGTTCTTCTCCCATCAATACAACGAGTCTGCTGCATGTCGTATGTCTCTTGTGATCAAAATTGATGAGCAAGCTGAGAATTCAGCGATCGGATGTGAACGACAGAGCGTTGAGGGAAAGAGAGTGAAGGCTTGCACACCACGATCTGATTGGGAGACCGTCTTGCGCGAAGCGGGCGTTGGAAAGGCTGCTATCAAAAGTCATGCTAGCCGCACAGAGCTGTAGTATGCTACATCCATGTTTATAGAGCTCCCTTGAAGAGCATCAGTCACACAGTAGACTATTTATTTATCGGCCAGATAATGCAGAATCTACGAGTAAATCTTATTATCTCTATCTTTGGGGTATTATCGTTGCGAGTATCCCTCTTTGTCTCAGCAAGCACATACCTGCTCTTTCTGCGTGCATACGCCGCGAAAGATAAACCTCACACGATGGTAAGCTCGTTCCTGCAGACCGAGTCTGTCGGATTGGCTGTTCGGATTTCGGCGGAGTGTAGCAGGGATCTTCAGTCGACCCTGAATCACGAAAGATAAGAAGAAGCCATATATAGATGGGCATTGTTCCATGGGTGTACCGATATCTTCCAGCCAAGGACTCGAAGCCTCTTCACCCTGGTACATAGCGATGGCACCCCTCTCTGATCATATCGAACCCGATTGCTCTGTCGACAAGTCTGTCGAACCAGTCACGGTCAACACCTTGGAGGCAGAGGATCTCGGCCATACTCCTCGTACTGGATTCCGCGTCAAGCGATTCATCCGATCTCTCGGTAGCAAAGATGCCTGGTTCGGTGACTATGTAAATACAGTCCTCTCCGTGTGGGTCCTGGTATACTGATCTTCAGGATTACGCAGCTCTATTCATACCAAACATCCCATTCATCACCAAGCAGAGAAGGGAGCTACCATTCTACGGTGTCGAAGAACGTCTACCCTATCTGCTTGTCTTCATCCTCGGTCTCCAACATGCTCTGGCGATGGTAGGAGGACTCGTGACTCCTCCATTACTTCTTGCTGGCCCTGCAGGTGCCGCACTCGGAACAGAGGCGCAACTCTACCTCGTATCGGCATGTCTCATTTGGTGTGGAGTCGGCACTGCCATCCAAGTCTCTCGATTCAAGGTGTACAAGACCAAGTATTTCATCGGTACTGGTTTGATCTCCGTCGTCGGAACTAGCTTCGCCTTTACCAATGTCGCGCTATCATACCTAGCCCAAAGCTACGCCAACGGTACCTGCCCAATGTCTGAGGATGGGAAAACCAAGTTACCGTGTCCTGCCGAATTCGGAGCAATCCTCGGGACATCGGTCGTGACCGGGATCTGGGCCATCGGTCTCGCCTTTGTTCCGCCTCGAATCATTCGAAAGCTTTTCCCTCCATTAATCACTGGAACCATGTTGGTCTTTATCGGCGCAGCTTTGGTCAAGGCCGGTGTCACCAATTGGGTCGGCGGTTCCGGCGCATGCGCTTCCGATCACACGATCCGATGTATGTCTGGCTCCAACCCTCAGTTCTGGGGATCTGCCCAATACATTGGTCTCGGATTCTCTTGCTTCATCACTATTATCCTCTGCGAGATCTTCGGTTCCGCCTTCATGAAGTCAGCCTCGGTCTTTATCGGTCTCATAGTCGGTCTTGTCATTGCCGCTGCTACCGGATACTTCAATGGCTCCGTCATCGCCTCTGCGCCCGCTGGCAATTTCATTTGGATGAAGACATGGCCACTCGCCATTCGAGGTCAACTCGTCCTGCCAATGATAGCGGCATGGACCATTATCGTTGCCGAGACTATCGGCAACGTCACTGCCTCTGCCGACGTTTCGCGTGAACCAATTTCCGGCGACACATTCATGAGTCGAGTACAGGGTGGTATGCTGGCCGATGCCATCACCGCCACTCTTGCTGGTCTCGCCACAGTCCCTCCTCTCACCACCTTTTCCCAGAATTCGGGAGTTATCGCGTTGACCAGAAACGCCTCCCGATCTTCGGGTTACATGTGCGCCGTCATACTTTTCATCATGGGGATTATCGGGAAATTTGGCGCTATCTTTGTCGCAGCTCCCCCAGCGGTAATCGGCGGTTTTACGACATTTTTATTTGGAGCCGTTACTACGTCGGGTGTGCGAGTGTTGGCTTATGCCGGTGAGTGTGTCCGACAAATTGATCTGACTTGGCTGACTTGACCAGAGTGGACCCGACGAGATCGATTTATTGCTACTTGTGCCTTTGCCTTGGGAATGGCCTCGCTCTGTGTACCCACCTGGTTCAATTACATTTTCACTTACGAAGGGGACAACGCCGGTCTCAAGGGTCTTATCGAGGCGGTCGTTTTGATTGTTGAGGAGCCGTACCTGATTTCGGCACTTCTGGCGGTCTTCCTAAACGCTACGCTTCCCGCCGAATTCGAAGAGGAAACCAAAGAAGCTGCACATCACCATGAATGGAACACACCTGTGCCACTTGTCAGCTCAGGAGTGACCGACTCGGCGCAGAAGAATGTTTGAACTGGGTCCATAGAATAGCTCTGATCGATGTATTTCCCTAAGATATCCTCACTGCGTTTCCTGTCGTGACTGTCGTTCAGTGAGTGTCGGTTAGTCTGGTCACCCCTCCGTCGAAGTGTGAAAGCCATGGTCCACTTCCGAAGCGGGTAGCGTTCCTGAAATCTGGATGCATATATTTGTACAACGATCTTTATCCTGGACCAATCTGAAGGATCAGCACAATGTGTTGTACCGACCAGTGTACTTGAACTCACTTTTGGCATATCATGATGCTCACTACATGTTCAGCCTTACACTGGAAAGCGAGTAAAGAAGGTTAACGCACCTCAATCTTTCAAGCTTGGCATTATACTCATTCACTCGGTCCTTATGACTCTGCGTTGCCGTCTTCTTTGCTCTCTCTTCTCTCTGCCATGATTCAGTCTCGGTCACAACCAGCCGCGTTTAGCAGGCGACTTACCCGTAACCTCTGCACTTCCTCAAACTTTCGCTCGGACTCTGTCATCTTCCTGCCCTCTCCTGGTGCAACATTCTTGATGACAATCTCGCTACTATCCTCCCTTTCGTCCCTAGCTTTGCCCTTGTCCTTCTTCTCGGATCGCTGGACCTCTGAATCGGCTTTGGCGCGGTCGGAGGTGGAATGTGACTTCTTCTTCTTCTTCCTGAGGCTCAATCAGCGGCGTCTCATGACCTCAATCGGTGTTCACATACTTCTCACCAGTCCCCTTAAACTTGAGTGACCCACCAGGGACATGAGCGTAGTCGCTCATCGTTGCTGAAGGAGCGTATATACTAGGCAGACGTCTGTATGAGTCCCGGGCACACGGTTAGATCATTGACGGAATCAAATATTGATGATCTCGGAGCCTTGAACTTTCCAAAGAATTCCTTGCCACCTATACATCATAACAAAATGGCATCACAAGCACAGCTACCACAGTTTGACGCAGCTTCGAAGGTTAGCAGCCTCTACCATGAATCAAGAATTTAGCTGATGGTTCAGAAAGAGCTCGAGGAGTTTTTGGAGCAGGAGTAAGCTTAGCGGTCGAAGCCGAATTCTCCGGCTGATGATCTAGACAGCAAAAGGCTAAGCTACAAGCTAGCGTCCATGAGTTGACCGATAAATGTGAGTCTTCCATCCACTGTTTGCCATTGGCTGACGTGTATAGGTTGGAAGAAGTGAGTCTTGGATTTGGACTTGAGGAGGAATGCCGGAACTCTCGGACTGACTTACAGGTGTATCACTGGTAGCATCAGTACCAAGTTCTCTCGGTGAGTCAATAACACGCCGATCGAGAGCCTACTAATAGGGTAGGGGAGAAGCCTCATGTCTGGAGAACTGCGTCGATCGATTCTTAGATAGCAGTCTATACATTGTCCGACAGATCGAGTCCCAGAAACAGCACATATAATCATAGAAAATGGTCAGGCTCGGCAAGACCGCACATACCTTCCACATCCAGCATGCACACATCTCAATCCCGATTGAAATGAATCATCATCAAGTAGATTGAAATGAATCATCATCAAGTAAAAGGAAAGACATGATTTCATAAACGTGATGATATGATATGATATGGTATGATCCGAAAGAGACAACAGGACCCGCAATGTTACCAGAACACTCACGATAAAAGGTCGGACATCGGAGTGGACTAGTTGCCCGCTCCATTCCTGATCCCCGTACCTTGGTTCGAGCTATTTCGCTGACCTCCCATGGGTCCGGCAAAGGCATCCATCCCTTGCCCACTACCGATACGCCTCATTGGTTCCCCTTGACCTGGCAAGCCCAAGTTGCTGGAGCGCGGACTGCGGGAGCCCGTGATGTTGGAGCCGGCTCGAGTCGTGGGCGAGGCTGGCTGAGGAGGAATATGGGAAGCGCCTAGTCGCGATGGCGTAGAAGGCACGTTGCCTGGATAAGCCTTAAGATTGGGGGGAAAGGTCTGCTTCAAAAACAGACCAGGTGCGGGGTGAGCATCACTGGCGTGATACTGCTCGTCAGTTTACAGTGGCCAGAACCGGCTCATTTACTCACCTGGAACTCTATAGACATGGCGCTCTGGTCATTGGCGTCTAGACCCATGCAGTCCAAGATCCTCTGACCAAGAGCATTGAGTGAAGCGGCATCGGCATCGGCTCGCGATCGTGTCCAAAGCTGGACTCTATCGACTTTTGGTCGACTTGATGCAACAATGCCACAGACCTCATCATCTGGGTCTAGCGTATTGCCGATGAGGCCCATCACAAGGTTCGCCCAAGCAAAGTCTAGCAAGTGAGGTGCGTTTCTCAACAGGACGACCCATTTCCCTCCCTAGAATCAGCTAGTTCCAAGACCTGTCTCAAAATGACATACCTTGGCATTGGCAGGGTCTTCCCACATCTGTGCTGTCAGTTGTCGAATTTCTGGATATAGGGAATTACACCCACAGGCCTGATACCCTGCTTGAACAAATGGTAATTGGCGCCCTTGTTCAAGCGACTCGGAAGTCGGATGTTGTTGAAATGCTGGCAAAAGCTCTCGACCTACGACTTCGTTAGACGTCGAGCGCGATTCAAAGGAAAGCACCCACAGTGTCAATATCGCCGACTTTGAGGAGCGAGGCTTCCCAGTTGTCGAGAAGTGGTTTACCCGCAGTTTCTTGCGAAGGAGGGGGTTTATAGGTTTTGGAGTCAAAATACATCGTCCTGTTGGGTCAGCAAGTTTACGCCTGGGCAAGATGTGACTCGCCAGGTGTGGGCAAGAGGATGAGGGCCCTTGCGATCCACACCCTTCCCTCCGGTCTCGGCACGAACATCGCCAATGACTATGTCTGGATTTTTCGCCTCGCTGACCTTGAGACTGCTGTCTTCAGGTTTGGCCGGCGGATCGAGCTTGCGGGAATCGCCGAATGGTGCCGCAGCCTCGGCAACGTTCTCTTTCCCCTGGTCGATACTTGGGGACTTCTCCTGGTGCCGTTTAGTGATCTGCGCTAGACTCGGTACCGCTTTGTATCCGGCGATGAAATCCTTGCTGGCGGCTCTAGCCATCGGAGGCGGAACGGGTCCAGCGTGATCGGCGGTCTTGGGAGTCTTGGCAGAATCAGCCATTTGCGTAGGTGATGCAAACGGATCAGTCGTATTAAAAAATGTGTTGGCGCTTGCACTTTCGGATAGGGGGGTCGGTAGCGGGTTGTTGCCTTGCTGACTCATGGTTCGTTTCATAGCCGAGACTGGCATCTTGAGTCGGCCAGATGGTGATGATGCAAAAGCTTGTCCTGGTGAAGCCGATGCTGGGATGTTGGTGGCAAGGGACAAGCTGGGTCGCCCTCCTTCTGTAGTCTCACCATTGGTGGCTGAGGCGGGGGAGCCGGCCGGGGGAGGATTCGTGGGGGAAGAGGAAATGTGTAAATGAGACGATATCTGCTGGAGGGATGGAAGTCGCGTCATTCGCGGTCTATCTGGTCAGATTCGTGCTTGGAGAGTTTCAAGATAAAGGAGAGAGAGAACACACGGGGTAGGCTTCACGACATTTATGGGTAGGGGGGGCGGCGGCATCTTTGATTTTGGCTTTCCACCAGCTTCTTCGGTCTTGGCTTTATCTTTCGCAGGAGTCGCGATGTCGGCTCGGAACTCGTTCGGAGTGATGATATTCGCAGTATCGGGCGTATTCATGCTCGAGTCAGAGACCAGCTGAGGCTCGATGGGCGACGGGGAATTCGCTTCTTTGGTGGACATAGTGATCCAGTAGAGTACAGCAGACTGTAGTGTATTGGCAGATTGGTAGGAAGCCAAACAACAGCGAGCGAGTTGTCGAGGCAGACAACAGGTCTAGTCCGGCGACTGACACGCGAGTCGTGATGGGGACTGGGGATGAGGTGAGAACTGAGATAGGAAGGACACAAAGGGTGTTTGTGCTGTAACGTCTTGATGGGCGGATCCTTTGGGGAATAGTGGCGATCCTGGCTCGAAACGATCAGCGTAGCAATCTGATCGGCAGACAAGTGACTATCAAGTGTATACTGGAGAAGAGAATTGTACAGAATATATATACGGAACACAAGTAGCTGCTGCGCGCTTCTTCTGAGATAACATTCGCGACTATACTTCCGCCCTGAGACAGTACACATTGTGGTCTATACTACTTTATACATCAAACCCCAGAAGGATCCATGAAGGGCAAATGGAGACCATCGCATAGTCTGGGAATGTTACGACCGACCTAGAAGATGCATAGCTAGTCGCCCGCTGACAGAAGGAGGTCTACGGGTCATTGTTCTGCCGATCGTTACTATTTGTAAATTGTCACCTGGAAGTTGCCCGTTTGGGAACCGACATCATCTGCACCAGGACGCCAGCATGTCATAAAGTGTGAAGTATACTACGAAGGACCACAGGTACAATGGTTAAGGGCGTTTCAGATCAGAGATGGAAGATGATAAGGGGCACGCAAGACCATCTGACAACTCATGAGGGTAAACTCAAAGGTGAAAGGCTGCATACCTGTGTGTATGTGTGCTTAGTTGGAAGAGGTGATATGTCAACAAGCATCCGGTGTCATGGTCTTCACTAGACGATCTGTCCACTCATACTCCTACAACTCATCACAACACCCTCGTCAAAGATGCCATACGACGAGAATGCACCACTTCTGACTGGGCTTGTTCGCGACGCTCCACCTAGAAGACCCGCGAAGTCGAGCAAGCAACGAGGATCCATATTGTCAGGTATCCAGCCGAACAGATTCACCGTCTTCGAGGACCTGCGACTCAGTAAGTCAATGGAGATGCGAGCGCACGACGGGAAGGAGCATGCCAAGGATGATAGGATCAACAATCTCGAGAGTGCAATTCAGGATCTGCAGAAAAGGACTGAACGTACCGCTATTGATCAAAAGACTTTGGGTGATAGGGGTGAGTTCTGCTACATTCAGCTAATCTGCAGTCTGACATTCAGTATCAACAACCGAGGCAAACTTCGTGGAGCTCAAGTGCGAACTGATCATGTCCAACAAAACCTTTCCTTCTACCCCTGCTCGAGCCCGAAGCTCCCATGACTCGTCGATCGAATCCCCCCTCGCCTGTCCATCACTCACCGGCGCTGTAGAGAACTCGTCATTTTCAAGCCCGCCCGTACCAGCTCTACAACGTAAGCTGCTTCGCTTGAGCCTGCAGGGTCGACCGAGGTCTGGTCTCAAGAGTGAGGTGCGATTTGAAGCCTCTGCAGACGAGAATCTGGAAACGAAGGGCGACTCTACCGAATTCTTGAAGGAAACGCGACTCAGCAGAGGACATGTCGAAGGCGATACTAGCTGGAATGGACTCGCGGATGCCGATCTTGAATCTATCGTATTCAAAAAGAGAGCATCACATCCTCCACCTGCCTTCGACCCCGACGCTACGCTTGGGGATATCTCGATAAATGAAGACATATACGAAGATGCCACACGAGCTGGAGCCTACCTCGATTCACTTGAGAATGTCAGCGAGGCTACACAAAAATCATCACCTCACGAAATGAAATACCTCGACGAATCTGCATCATCGAGTCAGGACGAGTCGAGTGCTGCGCATCCCGAGGTGACAGTGTTCGAACTCGAGGTTTCTAGACCAACAAGTCAAATGGTCGACGCAGACGTACAGACCGAAGGCGAAAGCGAAGTCGTCAGTAAGGATATTGCGTTATCGGCGCTCATGGTCGATGTCACTACACAGACTGAAACCGACGTCAAGGTCTTCTCCGATGTGGGCGTACAAGTCACCCAAATAGGTGAGCTTATTGGAGATTAAGTACCAAATCAGCTCATAGTTCAGGACCACCCATTGATGGAGTCGCTGTGCGCACCATTGACGAAGATCCTCTTCCTCAGTACATGGTCATCGGTCAGTCTGCCTCCAGCCCACCCTCTCAGACGTGAGCTGACAAAGAAGCCCGAGATCTCACAAGTCGAGTTGAGGAGCTAGAGCTTCTGGCCGAGGCTCAGACCCGAATCTCGACTGCGCCAGAACACGAGGCGCTGGTCGGTGCCTACAAAAGCTTGCTACGGGTTGAGGCTGAGAAGAGGCTGGACCTCGTAGCCATGATCTCGTTCTTCAAGGAGGAACTTGCTACCTGCAAGAGCGATCACTTGCAACAGCCGGTAAGTTTAGGTTTCACGACGCGAAGGCTTCGACCGCTAATTGCAGAAGTCCAATGACCCAGCGAAATGGAGTCATGTAGCCTCTCATCTCGTCGTCGCTATTGCGGTCTACGCTATCCTTCGGACCATATGTACATGTTGAGCTCCTCATGTCGTTGGCTGGTCAGGTCTGTAGAACTACTTGTATCTATGCCGGTCACAAGTATCGTAGATCGAACCTCCACCTAATTAGTCCTCTAGGCTTGACCGAAACTTACGTATTATAGTTGAAGAAGCTCTATTACTCATGTCATTTGACATGTCGACTGAGCCTGATATGCGCAAGAGAACAATACTGGATACATATACGAATATAGAAAGGAAGAAGACTACCAAGCGAGCCATACGATGACTGTGTCAGGTGCATGACCTAAATGGCACGTACATAACTGAAGTGATGGAGTGAGTGATGATCGATTGCCGGTCTTCCCGATAGCCTTTTCTCGCAACCACATATTCTCCGACCTTGTCATTCACGACTGAGCGCAGGAACTCACATGAGAACCATCATTCTGATCGAACGAGCGCAGATTGTGCGAGTGCTGGCAACCATCATCGTCAAATTCACGTCGATCACGGAAACTGTCCTCGCCATAGTTGTAGTCTGGGTCGTCCGAATAGTCGTATCGCATCCGTTTTCTGCTATGCGACCGCGGTGGAATTGTTCCCGTCTTGATCGGCTCGCCAGAGATGTGATACCTGAGCGATTGCAGGTCCTTGCAAGAATGAACACCGAGTTGACATAACGAGCGATTTGCGAAATGAGGCCTCAAGGACAAATCGAGACTGCTCGTCAAATTGGCCCAATCAGACACTGTCACCACTATACCTCTGAAAAAACTTGATTGCTTTCACGAGCGACTTATACCAAGGGCACCATCCCCAACTTTCTAGGCCTGCTTGCTCCCAAAAGTGTGACTTGTGATCGCGGTCAGGCCCTTTGATCAGGACAAGTTCGAAATCAGGCGAAAGT
>Ga0265797_10010566_pt1 | contig 11740 bp, 8 predicted proteins | sample P2T30metagenome_FD_192433 | JGI IMG/M metagenome (GOLD analysis project Ga0265797, IMG submission 192433) | Plant litter microbial communities from East Loma Ridge, Irvine, California - P2 T30 | ecosystem: Environmental > Terrestrial > Plant litter > Unclassified | place: USA: California... | reverse complement strand
CGCCAGCCAGGATCTGGAGCGGTGCCATGACCGCGATCATGCCCAGGCCCATCGCCAGCATCTTGCGCGCGCCGAGGTTCGCCCGATCGCGCAGCAGGTGCCATCCACCAACCGCGGCGACGACCAGCGCCGTCGTCAGGAATGCGGCAATGACCGTGTGGGTCAGCCGGTAAGGGAAACTGGGGTTGAAGATGATCGGCAGCCACGATCCTGCAGGGACGAACTGCCCTTGCGCATTGATCGCGAAGCCGGTCGGAGTGTGCATCCAGCTGTTGACGCTCAGGATCCAGGTCGCCGAGATTAGAGTGCCAAGCGCCACCATGCAGGTAGCGAAGAAGTGCAGTCCGCGCCCGACCTTCGTGATGCCGAACAGCATGACGCCGAGGAAGCCCGCTTCCAGGAAGAAGGCTGTGAGCACCTCGTAGGCCATCAACGGACCGATCACGGGGCCGGCCCGGTCGGAGAACACCGACCAGTTGGTGCCGAACTGGTAGGACATGACGATGCCGGAGACGACGCCCATGCCGAACACGATCGCGAAGATCTTCAGCCAGTAGCGGTAGAGGTTGGCGTACACGCCGCGCCCGGTCCTGAGCCAAAGGCCCTCGAGCGTCATCAGGAAGCTGGCGAGCCCGATCGAGAACGCGGGAAACAGGAAGTGGAAGGATACCGTGAAGGCGAACTGTATCCGTGCGAGAAGAAGCGCATAATCTGTCATGGGAGGCCTGTTCGTCGTGCCGGACCTGGCCGGGCACGGAGCGATGCCGAACGACTGGCGCTCGGCACCAAGTTCATCCTGCCGTGCTCGTGGCCGGCTGCGGATCGGTTGCGCCTGCACGCTCTTCGGTCGCGCGTTCCAGCATGAGGAGCATCGCGGTGACCGCGACCAGCAGAACCACGAAGATGTCGAGTTTTCGGCGGAAACGCCGTTCACCGGGAGTCAGCATTCCGCTGCCCTTCCGATCAGTGAGACGGGGCCTTGGCGCCGGGCACACGACGCCCTCGCCCGGACGGACGATGAGTTAGACATTGATGATCCTGTTCCGCCCGCGATCGACGCGGGCATCTCTGACGAAGCGGGCGCCGCGCGTCGGCTCAGCTGGACGAGACCACCGAGTGGACGTTCAGACGCATGAACGACTGGTCAGAGGGGGAAGGGGGGGCCTCGCGCCCACGGTCGAAGCCCGTACCGCGACGTCTCGACCGGTGCCGGTCCAGGGCGTAGGCCGCTGCCCATCGTGAAGGCCAGAGCGACGATCAGCAGGTCGAGCGGTACTGCAGCAAGCGCCGCCATCGTCAGGCCGGCATAGGCGCACGGTGTGTCATGCTTTGCGGGGGCGTCGTGGCTCGCATCGTCCGGCTGCTGCGCCAGTCCGGGTACCTCCAGGACCATCGGCTCGGTCATCGTGCCCGAGCAAATCGATACGATCATCTTGCCGTGCGACATCGTCGGCATGTATCCGCTCGGTACGACGAGCCGTAATGCAAGCGATACCGCAAGGATCAAGACTATCGCCAGCGAATGGTTTTGAACAAGATGGCGAATGGCCGGCATGAGAACGCGCTAAGTCACGCCGTCGCCCTGGTCGATGTGACATTATGTCTCATGTGCGCTGCAGGGCTGGTGCTTAAGTCCATTTCGATATCCCCATGATATTGGGAACCCGCGATTATTTTTGCTTCTTTGCCAACGAATGTTCCCGGGCGGAATTGCGCATGGAACGGCGGCAGGTTCGGATCGCACGAACGTCACGGGGAGGTCATCCTGTCCAAGTGACAGTTGCTCATGACTGGGCTACCTCGCATCGGGTGTTCGCACTTCGCCGCCATGTTCTGGCTCATCGCCATCTTGCTGCGCTGATTTGCGTTGCGGCGCTGGCGCTGAAGCTGCTGATCCCATCGGGCTATATGATCTCCGCCGAGCACGGTCGGATCGCGATCACGATCTGCTCGGGGGTCGCACCGCAGACCATTAACCCTAGCACGAGCAGGGACATGGACATGACCATGCCGGGGATGCACGGCGACATGGCCGATCAAGGCAAGTCCGACGAGCATGGCAAGACGGAGATGCCGTGCGCGTTCTCCAGCCTTTCGGCGCACGCGCTCGCGGCGGTCGATCCCGTCCTGCTGATCGCGGCCATCGCCTTCGTCATGGCGGTTGGCTCGCGAGCGGTCGGATCGCCGCGCCTTGCACTTACGCCGCATCTCCGGCCGCCCTCGCAAGGCCCGCCCGTCTTCCGTTGACCTGTTGAATCGCACCTGCCTCCCATCGGGGGCGGGTCGCTGTCGTTCATGGTGCGCTGCCAAAGGCTCGCGCGCCAGTCAAAGGCATTTTCGATGTTTCGACCGAAGTCTCTTCTTGGGACGACGATGGCTGTCGCCGTCGCCGCGCCCTGTACGTCTTTCTCTATTCCGACCGTGCACGCTCAGAACGTCGAAGATCGGACTGCGCCGATTGACCCCATACCGACCAATGCCGGGCCAAGCTGGGCTGGCGATACGATCGTCGTCACGGGTATCCGCGACGGATATGCCGTTCCCGAGACGGCGTCCGCGACGCGCACCACCACGCCTTTGATCCATGTGCCGCAGTCGGTGCAGGTGCTGACCGGCGCGCTGCTGCGCGAACAGGATCGTCGCCAGCTCGGCGAGGCTTTGGCGAATGTTTCGGGTGTCGTCGGCAACCGCCCCGAGGAGGGCTTGACCGTAGGGCCGATCGTGCGCGGCTTCATGGCGGAGATCTATCAGGATGGCCTGCCGATGTTCGGCGCGTTTTCGGCGGCCAACGATCCCGCAAGCCTGGTCGGCATCCGCAGGATCGACGTGCTGAAAGGCCCGAGCGCCACGCTCTACGGCGGCGGCGTCGGCTCGCCGCTTGGCGGCCTCATCAATATCGAAAGCGAGCGCCCAGGAACCAAGCTTCAGGGCTATGCCGCGATCCGGGCCGGAAGCTTCGCGACTTTCAATCCTTACGGCGAACTCGACGTGCCGATCACAACGGGCATTTCCGCGCGTATCGCCGGCGAATATCAGAGCAACGACCACTGGGTCGACCGGATCGAGGGCGAGCGGATCTTCGTCCAGCCGAGCATCGCTTTCCAGCTCGGCACCCGGACCGACCTGATGGTGCAGGGGCAATATGGTCGCCGTGAGCAACTGGAATATTCGGGGCTTCCCGCCACGCAGACCTTGGCAGGCGAAGTGGATCGCAATGCCTTTCCCGGCGCGCCGAACGGTCAGCCGCGGTCCAGTACCACGAACCAGATGGTCACCGGCACCTTGCGGCACGACTTCGGCGACGACGTGCGGTTGACCGTCACAGGCCGCTATTACGAAAGCCGCGTGCCGCAGTTCGGGACCTTCATCTATCCGGACATGTACCCGGCCGACCCCGCCACCCCGACGACCTATCCACTGCTCGCGCTCAACATGCTCAGCCATTTCGAGGAGGCGACGTTCGATGCGAACCTGGTCGCCAAGACGGAGATGGTGGGCGGGACGCACACGTTCCTCGTCGGGGCGAGCTACGACCATACCGATTTCTATTCGGACATGGCCTTCACGGGCATGACGCGCGGATCGATCGACCTCGCCGATCCGACCTACGACGTGTCGTTCGGCGAAATCCTGCCTCCCAGTCTCCTGCAGACGGACCGATACGAGACGCGGGCCATCTACGCGCAGGATCAGGCCGATTATGGCTGGCTGCACCTCACCGGATCGCTTCGCTACACGCGGTTCAAGTTCCGCGAGGACCAGCAGGCGACAGACGAAACGTATCATCGGCTGTCGCCGCGGATCGGTGCGACGGTCGACGTCGTGCCGGGGGTAGCGCTCTATGCCGGTTATGCCACAGCCTTTCGTGGCGCGTTCGGCCTCATGAGCCGCTTTACGCCGCGGCCGGAAACGTCGCGCAACGTCGAAGGTGGCATCAAGCTTGCGGCGACCGGCATCGGCCTGTCGGGCACGCTGGCGGTGTACGAACAGACGCGCAACAACGTCGCGACGCCCGATCCCGATCCGGCCTTTCCGTTTTTCGCGGTGCAGACCGGGCAACAGCGATCGCGCGGGATCGAGGCCGACCTGATCTGGGAACCGCGCCCGGCGTTCTCGATGATCGCGAACTACGCCTATACCGATGCTGCGGTCACCCGTGACACCAACACATCGCTGATCGACGACCGGTTGCCGCGCGTGCCGCGGCACAGCGGGCGTATCGCCGCACGGTATCGCGTCCTGGGCGGTGCGGCGAAGGGCCTGTCGCTGGGTGCGGGCGTCACCGCCTTCACCGCGCGCGAGATCACGCTGCCCAACAGCGTGTCCGTGCCGGGCTATGCGGCGATCGACGCGCAGGCATCCTATGACATCGGGCGGTTCACTGTGCAGGTGTCAGCCGTCAACCTGGGCGGCGCGCGCAGCTTCGACACCTATCAGTATTTCGCCTTCCCGGTCGTGATGCCGACGCAGCCGCGCTCGGCGTTCGTCACGCTCAAGACGCGTCTCTGAAAGGATATATCGATGACCAACATCGATCGCCGTACCGCTGCGCTGATGACGCTGCTCTCTCCGCTGGCGGCGGGTGCGGCCGGCGCACAGACGGCGTCCGCCAGGCTTAAACCTGCGCCGATGGCGCCGCCCATGAACCACGCGATGCCCGGCAACAGCGGCGACGGCATCCACTGGATAGGCGACGAACAGATCGCGATGCTCATGTACCCCGGCATGACCGTCATGGACCTGATCGGGCCACAGTCGATGTTCGCATCGATGATGGGCGCCAAGGTCATGCTGGTCGCGAAAACGCTCGAACCGGTGACCAGCGACGCGGGCGTGACAATCACGCCGCACGCCACCTTCGACACCTGTTCGCGGGACTTGACGGTGCTGTTCGCGCCGGGCGGCACCGACGGGACGATCTCTGCGGCTCGGGATCCCGCGACCATTGCATTCATCGCCGATCGCGGTGCCCGCGCGAGATACGTCACCAGCGTCTGCTCGGGCTCGCTGATCCGCGGCAAGGCCGGATTGCTGAAGGGGTACAAGGCCACCTCGCACTGGTCGTGCCGCAACGCGCTGGCGGGTTTCGGCGCGATCCCGACCGACGCGCGTGTCGTGCGCGACCGCAACCGCATCACCGGCGCGGGAGTGACGTCGGGGCTCGATTTCGGGCCGACGATGATCGCCGAACTGCGCGACCGGACCTACGCCGAATGCACCCAGCTGATGAGCGAATATGATCCGCAGCCACCCTTCAACGCCGGCACGCTCAAGACCGCGCGTCCCGAGGTGAAGGCGCCGATGATCGAACTGATCGCCGGATTCAGGAAACAGGCCGAGGCCCTCGCCGCCAACGGCTGAACCCGCAGATCGACGAAGTAACGAATTAAGGGGAAGACTGAAGTGAAGACGATAATGCTCACTGTGCCAGGCCTGATGTTGGGTCTGGCGCTCGCCTTTCCCGCCACCGCACAGACGGATACCGCAAGGACGGCCGCGACGGGGCCGGTAGAGGGCGATACGCGCTTCACCATCGGCGATATCGTCGTGACCGCGCCCAGCATGGCGCGCTCGACCGAGAATGTGCTGACGTCGGTCGACGTACTCGGCGGCAACATCGTCCAGCGCCAGTCGGTCGACAACACCTGGGAGCTGTTCGCGCGGCTGCCGGGTGTCGTGCTGACCGACTTTAACCAGGGCACCACCTCGGGCCGCTTCTCGATCCGCGGCTTCAATGGCGAAGGCGAGATCAACGCGGTCAAGCTGCTGATCGACGGCGTCCCGACCAACGACAATGCAGGCGGCATGACCGGGATCGACATGGTCTCGCCGCTCGACATCGCCGGGATCGAACTGGTCCGCGGCACCTCCGATCCGCGCTGGGGCCTGCATAATATCGCGGGCAACGCGAACATCCTGACGCGGATCGGTGGTAGCTACCTCGACGCGCGGGCCATCGCGGGCGCGTTCGGGACGATCGACGGTCAGGTCTCCGCGGGTCTGGAACGCGGCCAGTTTAGCCAGAACTACCTGGTCAGCTACCGACGCACCGATGCGTTTCGCGACCATGCCGATCTCGACCGGCTCAATCTCGCGGCCAAATGGTTCTACGACTTCGGATCGACGCGGCTCGGCGCGATCGTCCGCCATTCGAACGCGACCGCCGAGGAGCCAGGCTACCTGACCGATGCCGATGCCTATACGAACCGACGACGCTCCTACGCGGTTTCGGAAACCGATGGCGGCAAGCGCCGGCTCGGACAGTACAGCGTGCACCTCGATTCCGACCTCACCGGCGATCTCGCGCTCAGTGCCAAGGGCTATGCCAACGCTTTGCGCGACGACCGCTACGTCCGCTTCTCGGCGAACGTCGCGCAACAACGCCGGTTGACCCAGGAATGGCAATATGGCGGCACGCTCGCGCTGCATTACCACGCCAGCAACGCGCTGATGATCGAGGCGGGCGGCGACGTGCAGGTGCAGGACAACAAGAGTCTGCGCTGGCTGACCAACCGGCGTATCCTCACCAGCCAGACGCGAGACCAGAAATTCAGCCTAACCGTGTACGGCGGGTATCTGCAGGCGGTGATCGAACCGACCGACTGGCTGAAGATCACGCCCGCATGGCGGCTTGACCGGGTCGAGGGGTATTTCACCAACCGGCTCGCGGGCACGACCGCGCCGATCAACGATTACGGCACGATCAGCCAGCCCAAGCTGAGCGTCGCGATCGTGCCCGTGCACGGCGTCACGGTGTACGGCAATTACGGCCGGACCTTCCAGATCGGTGCCGGCTCAGGTGCGTATCTGGTGGCGCCCCGCGTCGTCGATGTCGCGGCGTCGATCAACGAAGGGTTCGAGGGCGGCGTGAAACTGACGCGCGGTCGCTGGCTGGAAGCGCGCGTCGCGCTGTGGCAGCAGACCGCGAGTGGCGAACTGAAGCGTCGTCTGAACGATCCATCGGGCGATTTCGACAATCTCGGCAAGACGCGTCGGCGGGGCGTCGATTTCCAAATTGACGTGAAGCCGGTGCGCAGCGTTGCGCTATGGGGCAGTTATTCGCACCAGACCGCACGGATCGTGACGCCCGATCCGGCGACGCCGTCGCAGGCGGGCAACGCGATCGACCATGTACCGCAGAACGTCTTCTCGGGCGGGCTGGACCTAACCCCGGATCCGAAGCTGCGCGTATCGTTCTGGGGTAACGGACAGTCAAGCTATGAGTTGAACCCGGCGAACACGCAGGGGCGCTATGGCGACTATGTCGTGCTGAACGCGGAACTCGCCTACAAGGTGACACCGCAGCTCGAACTGTCGGCGCAACTGAAGAACCTCGCGAACGATCATTACGAATATGTCTGGTACGACGGCACGCAGCGGCTTCACGCGCCGGCGGACCCGCGCTCGCTGTTCGGCGCAGTGCGGTTGAGCTTCTAAAATGGCGGCGCGTCCATCGCTGCGCGTGACGATGCGGCGCGTCCACCTGTGGCTTGGGCTGACGATCGGCGTACTGTTCGCGTTTGCCGGGCTGACCGGCAGCCTGCTGGTGTTCTACCCAGAAATCGACGCTGTGCTCAGCCCAGTACTGCGCGCGGTGCCCTCGGAAGCACGCCCTGCGTCGTGGCAGGCGGTGGTCGATACGCTCCACCGCGAGCATCCGGCGCGCACCGGCGCGTGGCGGATCGAGGTGTCGGGGGAGGGCGGCGCGATCCCCGTCCGGTACTACACACCGAAGGAGACGACCGGACGCGCCTTTGCGCCGCTGCTTGCCTGGGTCGATCCGGTGCGTTTGACGACGATCCGCACCGGCTTCTGGGGTGATACGCTGGTCACCTGGATCTACGATCTCCACTACCGCCTGTTGCTAGAGGAGCCCGGCGGGATCGCGATGGGGATTGCCGGGATCGTCATGCTGGTGCTGCTGGCGAGCGGTATATGGGCGTGGTGGCCGCGAGCAGGGGGCTGGTGGCGCGCGTTGCGGTTCAAGACGCACGCCCTGCCGATCCGGCGACTATACGACTGGCACAAGCTGACCGGCCTTGCCGGACTGATCCTGTTGCTGGTCGTGACCGCGACGGGGGTGATGCTCGACCTGCCCGACCAGACGCGGCCGATCATCTCCTGCGTCTCGACGCTTTACCAGACACCCAAGCCGGCCGTGATGCCAGGAAGCACCCGCTTGACCATCGACGCGCTGATCATGCGTGCACGTTGGCGCTTTCCCGACGCTGCGCTGGCCTGGATCGAAACGCCGGCGACCCCCACAGGGGCGGTCCGTATCAATCTCGCCCGCCCCGGCGAGCCGAGCCGACGCTTCCCGCGCACCAATGTCTGGTTCGATCCCCATGATGGTCGCATCCTTGCCGTGCGTGACGGCCGTGCGGAGAGTAGCGGCGACACGGTGCTAAACTGGCTCCACCCGCTGCATGGCGGTGAGGCGTTCCGGCTCACCGGCCGGCTGCTCGCGCTGGTTGCGGGTATACTGCCCATGATCCTGTTCACGACCGGTTTTATGCGCTGGTCGCGGCACCGCGACAATTCGGAGCGTCGGACTTTGGCGAAGTTCGCAAGGCCGAACGAACGGCCGCGAGGCACATGAGAGTGATGTTCGCGTAGCTGACGGCGCACCCGTTATTTTTCGGCCGGAGGCAACATCGGCTACTTTCCTGAAGAGGTTGGTGAAAAGCCGGCGCTGCGGGAAGATGGCCCGCACACGAAATACATCCGTGCCAGTGTGATATGCCATGACATACTGGCCTTCTGATCGACGGCGTCGGGGATCAATCTTAGAAACCGATCGACAAACCGGATGAGACACTGTGCCGGTGCGGAAGATCCGCGTTGATCGGCAGCCCAGCTTGATTCAGAAATTCAGACTCCCGCGAATAAACACGGATCGACCGTTAAATCCGAAGGGAGAAACGGCGTTGTAAGGCTGGGTGCCAGCATTGTCGGCGCCATTGCTCCCGACCGCAACACTGGAGACCGTTGAGGCGATATTCTCATCCGGGTAGATGTTGAAGACGTTCTGCGCTCCTACGCTCAGCCTTAATGCACGTGTTGCCTGCCAGCTGACATCGATATCCGTCAGGACCTTGGCACCAAAGCGCTGGATGATGTCCGAGTTCGCCGCACTACCTACCGAGGGAACCAAGCGAACGTCATAGCCCTGTACCAATGCTGCGACTTGAGCCGGCGTACGATTGAGCAACGCTACCGTCGCGACGCGACCATACCGGGTGTTCGTGACGGAGAACGTAAACGGCCCTCGCGCATAACTCAGATCCAGCGTGATCTTGTCGCGAGGTAGGCTGTCCGAAAAGCGGAGCTGCTGGGTCAGGTCAAAGAGCGGCGTGGTGATGCCGAGCGCCGCGATCGGCGCCGGGGTGCCCGCGATCCTATCGAACGTCGTCTTGTTATAATTGCCCGCAAGCGTGGCCGTGATACGGCTTCGGTCTCCAAAGCGATGTCGGTAATTCATGACCAGATCGATGCCCTTTGTCTCCGTATCGACCGCGTTGGTCAGGAACGACAATGCAGCGAAGCCAGACTGCCCATTGGCGGCCAGATAGTTGGTCAGGCGGGCGTCCTGAAAGGTCGATGAGATGGCGATGCGGTCACGCACCTTGATCCGGTAGGCATCGAGTGTCGCCGTGAAACCGCCGGCCTCGAAGACGGTTCCGATAGACACGTTGCGTGACTGTTCAGGTTTCAGATCGGTCGCGCCTGCGAGCCGCGCCGCAGGATTGTCGACTGCCGCCACCCGCACGATCGCTTGGGCGCCGTTGAGGATCAGCGTATTCGATGCGTTATAGCCGGACTGTGCCAGCGCAGGCGCGCGAAAGCCGGTGTTGTAAGAGCCTCGCAGCGCAAGCCCGCCGAACAAACCGAGCCGCCCGGCAGCCTTGAAATTCGTGGTACTGCCGAAGTCGGAATAACGTTCATGCCTGGCCGCACCTGATAACAGCAGCCGGCCGAAAAACTGCTTTTCCACTTCGCCGTACAACGCGACGCTATCGCGAGCGATCGACGCACGATCATCGGGTCCGTTGCTCGGTCCGGGTTGCGAACCTATCGGCCCCGGACGACCGGCGTTGGGCCCATCCGGGATCAATACCCCGCCATTGCGATAGCCATCGGGCGCCCCCGAGAAAAGACGGTAGGCTTCCTCGCGATACTCGGCGCCGAAAGCCAGTCTGAACGGCTGATCGTCACCGACCGGAATCTCTCGCGTGAAATCGAGGTTCGAGGTCCATTGATAGAAGTCGCTACCGCCACGGTAAAAGCGCGATGGGGAGGCAGCCCCCAAGGACACGTTGACACTGTCGACGTAAGTCGTGCGGACGGTACTGACGCCATAGACGGTCGACAGGTCCCAACCGAACCCCGCCAGGTCGTCTCCACGCAGACCGATCGCGGTGGAAATGTTCTCCAGCCTGGTGTCGAGGCCCGGGCTGTAACCGTCCGGGTAGAGCGCGCGTACCGTCTCGTCCTGTCCAGGACGGCGGAAGAAATACTGGATGTCGCCATCGAGGCGATTGTACCCTCCAAAGCTGTAAAGTTCGGTCCCCCCTGGCAGGGGCGCGACGAGGTTGTAGAAGAGCTGGTAGTTTCGGTTTGGCTGATCGCCCTGCTGGAATACGTTCCGGTCGAACCCGGCTTCCCGCGGGTCGAGCGTCCCGTTCGATGGTGTCAGTCCAACACCGGAGCCATAGTTGCCAGAAGGCGCGACTGGCCTACCAACGGCGTTCGTCCCGAAATACTGCTGCCGCGTATCCGCCCGCGCACGATTGGTGCCATCCCGGTCTTGGTAAGCCGCGGTCAGGCGCAGGACGCCGTTCGCTCCGAGCGGGATGCCTGTGGAGGCACTTGCCTCGTAGGTGTCGCCGTCGCCCTTCGTAGTCTGCACATAGCCCGCCTGCGCGATGGTGCCGAGCGAGCGGTCGAGGATCATGTTGATGACCCCCGAGATCGCGTCCGAGCCGTATTGGGCGGCAGCACCATCGCGCAGCACTTCGATCCTCGACATGGCAAGGGTCGGGATGGCGTTGAAATCAACCGCGACGTCGCCGCGACCGATGCCGTTGCTCGAATTGAGGTCGGCCGTGGTGTGGCGACGTTTGCCATTGATCAGCACGAGCAGTTCGCCGGCCCCTAGTCCGCGCAGGGACGGTGGCTGGATGAAATCGCCGACACCTGATGCCAGCGGTCGCGGAGCGCTGAAGCTCGGCACCTGAACCTTCAGCATCTGGATGAGATCGACACGCCCGCTCTGTTGCAGCGCCTCGCGCGATATGGCGTCTACCGGCGTCGACGATTGCGTTGCCGTGCGGCCACCAAAACGACTGCCGGTAACGATGATCTCGCCGGCCTCATCGTCGTCTTCGACTGCGTCGGCTTCCCGAACGACCTCCTGCGCCAACACAGGCATCGGCATCGCAGCGGTGTCGGCAAGCGCTATCGCGAATGATCGCATGTAGATCCCCTTAGGTGATGTTATCTTATTATGTTTGGGGAATTGCTGGTGGCTGCTTTTTTGAAGAGCGGAAGGCCTGGTAGCGCCGGGTTAGCGATCACCGCCGTGGAGGGGCGGTATCGTCACTGGTCGGCAGCCTCGCCTGATCCACCCGCAGCATTTATTCGAGTGGTAAAGCTCGGCGCCCGGCCAAAGTCGGCTCTGCCAAACGGCCGGTCGCGAAACAGATACCCATAGTAGAAATTGCGCAGCCTGGCGTGGAAG
>Ga0265797_10010564_pt1 | contig 11741 bp, 11 predicted proteins | sample P2T30metagenome_FD_192433 | JGI IMG/M metagenome (GOLD analysis project Ga0265797, IMG submission 192433) | Plant litter microbial communities from East Loma Ridge, Irvine, California - P2 T30 | ecosystem: Environmental > Terrestrial > Plant litter > Unclassified | place: USA: California... | reverse complement strand
GACCTTGCCGATATACTTGTTTCGAATCTACAAAGTTCTGACTTTGCGGAGCATGGGTTGACAAAAAGCATGTCCAATGTATACCAGGCGTGTGATGAAGTATTCTGTGTTATTCTCAGCATGCTAAGGATTCTTCCCGTTCCCGTAGTATCTTGCAAGCTTGCGTGAAGTGCTCGCCCAGCTCGTCGCTGTCATCGCTTGTATGAGCTTCGCAGAGAGACAATGCACTTTTGCCATGTTTGTCTCTTAGATGAATGTCCGCGCCTCTGTCAACCAACATCTGGACTGCATCAACGCAGCCAACCTTTGCAGCCTGGTGTAAAGCTGTCCAATTGAAAGAACCTCCCATGGCATTAATTTCCAGGTCTTTGTTTTCTAATAGAAATGAAAGTATCGACCGCTGCTCGACCGTCAAGGAAGATTTCCACTGGCTCGCAGCCATTAACAACGGTGTGATCCCAGATGCGTTCGCCGCGTTTATGTTCGCACCTCGATAAAGTAAGAGTGCGACAGCGTAAGGTGTTCGGCGCTGTACTGCAAGATGTAGCGATGTATCGAGAGTGGCTCGCTGATGAACATTAACATCGATATCTGTCGACTGGGCAAATTTTGGATGCAATATCAAAGCCAATGCTCTGATCTGGTATTGCTCAAGAGGCGAATCTCTTGGCCCCGAGAACAACTTCGTCAACGGGTACTCTTTCGTGGAGTCTTGTTGAGACAGCTCAGCTCCCGCTTCAAGTAGCATTCTTAGAAGAGGCAGGTATCCATCGAAGTATAGATTCTCCAGCGCGTAGTGAATTGGCGTTTTCCCCTTCCATTTGCAATTGACGTCGCAATTCCGTTCAATCAGTGCCTTTACACATTTGTTGTGCCTTTGCGTTGCACCGTTGATGGCGTACACAATAGGCCGAGGTCGGACTTTTTCGCGCGTGCCAGGTTCCGAGCCTCTGCGCAATAGCTCTCGCACCGTTGCAGCTTTTCCTTCTTGACAAAAATACTCCAGATGTCTGCTTCGGCGCTCATTGGCGCGGTTCCACCGGCTAAAAAGCCCTCTCAAACTTTTTTTTGTCGTTGCCGACATGAGCGAAGTTGCTTGGCTCGTAGTGTCTCGGACATCCTGGAAGGTCTCTTCCATAAAGTCTAGCGGATCGAAGATCGGGCTTTCAGCATCAGTCACCGCCCGGGCGTCTTCCGCAACTCGGTCTTCCGTAGTCCGGACAGACGGCGAACTACTCTGCTCATTCACATTGTGGGGGGAAACATTTCGTCCGTAGAGTTCCGGCGATGCCGCTTGTGATGGCGGTTGAGTACGTTGTGCGCGCCCTTCGTCTGAGTGGAAGCGTTCCGAAGAAGTGGGCACTTGGGGAGATTGAAAGGGTTTCGCAGCCCTGGGACCATCTTGAAGTCCTTGCGATGTTGATGTCAAGCTGTGATCATGCTGCAATTTCTCACATGCGACCGCCTTGGGAGGTGTCTGGTTTCGGGGATTCGTAGTTTCGGACACCGTTGCATTCGTGTCGAGCGAAGAAGTGTCTTTGTGGGACTGACGCGTAGGCAATGAGATGACTGGGTGGGTGTACAGTCCTGGAGGCGTTGTCTGATCGCGAGTAGCTTGTTCAAGTCCTAGCGATAGGGCTGGGGTTGGCGGCGTAGTCCTTTGAGGATCTCCAGTTTCATTGGTAGTACGTGGGCTGAGTGAGTCCTTGCGTTTTGAACGTTTGCGTGCGGAATTGCAGGTCGAATCGTCACGCGAATTGCCAGCAGCTGCGATGCTCTTGCTCTCCGGCTCTGTACGGTTTACTGGGTCTGCCGAATGCGCAAGCTGCGAGCCTTGATTCTCCAGTATAGGAGCTGCGACCGGATTCGTGCTTGAGATCTGGGGTGCTGAGCATAGATCTTCCTCCTCTTCGCCCTCCGAAATGGCAGTAAGAAGTTCTCGGGCGTTTCTGAGAGCAGATTCGGTCTCCCCGTCGTCGGAGTCGAAGCGCAGCGACCCTGATTCATCGGAGGACGAATCCTCCACAATGTTGTAGGGTCGATCTTTCTTGCATTGGAGTTGAGAGATGACAGCGTCCGACGGATCAGCCACAACCTCTTGAGGCTGAGAGACGATGGATTTGAAGCTGTCGTCATCGCTTCCGTCACTATCAATGTCGACATAGAAGGCACCGCTCACATGGAGTTTTCGTGTCTTATCCGTTCCGTCCTCCATTAGAGGGTAGCTATCTGCCTCAGCCTCAAGCCGTGGTAATACATGTGGGTCGTGCGCTTCGACTGTAGCACCAACATGAACGGCCCATGCATCTTCCTCTACAGACGAAATCAACTCCGTCTGCGTCTGTGCCAGCCAGCTATGTATAGTTGAGAGCTGTTGAGGGATCGTTGGTTTGGGCAGGTCCATGGATCTGATTTGCGTATCAATAGCCTCTCGGTCAACCATCTGCGTCCATTTCTTTGGCGTCTCGAAGAAGAAACCAGGATCCTGAAATCGTACAATGCAATCATCGCAACAAAAGTCGGTGAAATACGGAGATTCTCTTATCGTGCGAACTATCGAGCGAGCACCGGGTCGCATCTCTTGTCTTTTGTGTAACAAGCTTTTGATCCAAGCGAGTGGCGCATTATCCTTCGGAGGCGATCGATCATTGGATTGAAGTATATCCATCCAAGTATCAACAGCTTCCATATTTCGCCAAGGTGCCGCATCGATACGACGTAGATTCGATGCTTTGGTTTGACAGAAATCATACCATTGTGCGAGGGGGTATCCTTTGAGGACCGTTGCGATCTCCAGATATATCACACCAAGTGACCACATGTCGCTCGCAGCGTTACGGGCTACACCTCTTGTAGCCGCCTCGGGAGCCATATAATTGGGCGTGCCGGGCGTGTCTCGGTCTTGTGTCGTTTGACGCGTAAATTTCGACCAGTCCAGTGCTGTACCAAAGTCCGCAAGGTATACCACGTTGTCCTTGATCAACACATTCTGGGGTTTGAGATCACGATGTCTGATGTTGTTCTCGTGGAGGTAATCCACCGCACCAGCAAGACAGCCAAAGAATGAACGTAGCAGATCCGATTTTCCATGGATGGTGCCAGCATGCCCGGCGATCAAGAACTCATAGAGATTGCTATCGGCAACCGGGTCCATCAAGTACCCAATATACTTGGGATCTGTGTATGAGCCCACAATTCGTGTGAGATGCTGATAAGACAGCTTTTTCATGGTTTCAATCTCCGCAATGAGACACTGCTGCGCTTTGCGGCCCAGCTCTGCGGTACTGTTGCTTCGGAGGACTCGCTTCCGCGCATACATCCGGAGACTGAGGTTACTGCTGACCTGATCGACGAAGCCGTATCCACCTTGACCGAGTCGACGGACTATCTGCATATGTTCGTTGGCATCTTCGGCAAAATGGACGTGGCTTTCCGAGTTCTCGAGGTTCCGTGCGTCAGTGAGCACATAAACTTGCTGCTCCAGAAAGTCTTGCCTGATCTGCTCATCCGAAAGGAATGCTGGCAGGGTATGCAATGTGTAGGGCAAGGAAATGTCGTGAATCTGCTCATCAACAAAGTTGAGCATGTGATGCAGGGCATGGATGTTGAGTAGGATCGAGTATATCCGAGGTCGTGTCATCCATTTTCGATCTCCTTGGCGTTGGTTGTTGATATCAAGTTCCTTGAGGTGTTGAGTGATATGCTTGACCCGTTCTTGTGACAGCGGCTCCCGGTTACCCTGATCATCGGTTCGAAGCGTGCATAGCGCGGAAAGATTGTTCTCGATATCAGGCACTGTTTGCTGAGGGTTTTTTCGCTTGCTTGATGTGAGAGAGAACGCAGGCTGAACGTGCGCCCGCACCCAGTTCAGAGACATGTTGGCTGTGGGTCTAAAGAGGCCGTGGAAGCAATGGATGGGAAGTAAACAAGATGAGAGAAGGAGGCGACTTGTCAGCTGTAGAGAGGCATCACATGTCTAGAAGATCTGGGCAAGGCTGAGGCGACCTGTTCTGCGCCCCCTCACACAGCCGCTCGCGTAGTCGACTGACATGCAAGGCTGAGTCGCTGGGGCGTAGGCGTGCATGAGGCGATGCAACCCTGTACGTGTGTACATGTGATAAGGGACATGCTCTCTCCGCATCAACTACTTTCTCTTTAGGACACTTTCCACAATAGCTTACAATGGAGGGTGCTGCAGCTATCGTAAGTGCCCATCTGGGTGTGTACATTTTCTGCAGGGATCTTGGCTGACACGTCGCAGGCGCAAGTTGTTACACTTGCATTTCAAAGCTTCCAAGGCTGTGTCGACGGATACAAGCTGTTTCATGCCGCACAGGCTATAGGAAGAGATGGAGACTTCTTGCGCGTCAAATTGCAGAAGGAGAGAATCCGTCTGGAAGAGTGGGCGACTCGTGCTGGCCTGCAAGGCGGGGGTCCAACGAGGCGTAGCCTCAGATGGGAACACATACAAGAGCTACTCGAGCAGCAGCGTATCTTGCTGACATCAAGCGAGGAATTGCGACGACGGTACCACCTGAATCTCGAAGAGGATACACGTAAGGTGGCAGACGAGGAGAATAACAAGCCGTTGTCGGGGCTTGAGCGGCTTCTCTCCACTCTGCGACCAGAGCTCTACACGCGCAACGCACAGGCAATCCAGGCCGCAAACAATACATTCAAACGCCTACGCTGGGCCGTTGCCGGGCGCGAAAAGATTAGCAAAATCATTGACGATCTTGCAGGCATCAACAATGAGCTGGAAAGATTGCTCGATACAGCAGATCGGGCATGGTTGCAATCCGGCTTGGCTGTTCTGCTACGTGAGATGTTGAGCCGGACCACCAGCCAAACCGAGGTACTGGATCTACAATCGCTACTGCATCCGGCTTCGTCCGTTGAAGAGCATGCGATCCACGCTGCTGCAACTCTTAAGCGTATCAGACTGGTCCTCGAGGTCGACAAGCGTGAGGGCGAGACCTCGCCTGAGCCAGGCACTGTTGGTCCTGACAGCCAGCCCTCTCTGAAGTTACTCAAGCGTAAGCATCTGAGCGAAAGTTCACAACAGTCCAATGGGATCTACTGCGCAAAGTACAAAGAGACGCACGTCTTAGTGGAGTGGCGAACCTCGACACCTGAACTCTACGAGACTCTGAGACCTCACGTCGAAAGGCTCGCACTGCTTTTGAAGGATCCCGACGCGTCTTTGTCCAATCTCCAATGTGACGGTCTCATCTGTCATGCACAGAAGTCGCGTTTTGCATTTGTCTACAACATACCACTAGCTGGAGACTTGGAGACTGAGGCTGTCCCGCACTGCTACAGCTTGCGAGATCTAGTGACCGCGCAAAGAAAGACATCTCTCGGAGACCGGCTGGTGATAGCTTGTCGAGTAGCGGAAGCGGTACTTCAACTTCATACAGTGGGTTGGTTGCACAAGGGGCTTAGGTCGGAGAATGTGGTGTTCGTAGACGAGACCGAGAAGCGTCAAGATTTGACAACCAACACCGCACCCTATCTGGTGGGCTACGAATTCGCTCGACCGATTGCAGCACCGGAGCTCACAGCGAGCATGAACACTCCACTCTCCTTGGATTTGTATCTTCATCCGGAGAAGCGCAGCCATTCGAACATTCACTCATGCAAAGCATTCGATCTCTACGGGCTTGCAACGATTTTGATCGAGATTGCGCTTTGGGAGCCTTTAGTTAATATATTGGCCAGGCAGACCGGGAAAGATTGGGTCAAGCGCATCATCGACGCGGAAGCGAAGGACAAAGATCTGGCGCTGCCTTCTCTGATCCAACACTCAACGAAGTCGGCCTTTGTCCAAGAAATAGCACACGCCGCTGGACCAAGATTCCTGGAAGCCATCGGAATTTGTCTGAATGCAGGAAACGACACATCAGATGAAGCCGACTCTTCTGTCACGAGCCAGCAGAAGATCGTGGATGTACTTCAAAGCTGCAGTGTGTAGGTTGAGAGAATGTCATAGTAGTATTTGCTTGGCCACTGCTCGAATAACAAGCCAGGCCCGCCTCATCGCTACGACCCTACGATGTAGCTTCTCGGACGTAGCAAGCTACAATCGAGCTTCCACCGGAAATATTCGTCTCTTCGCGATCATCCATATTATTACTCTCAGGCATCTTTTGTGGATAGACCAGGAGTGCCAGTGGGATCACATGCGGAAACTTATGCTGTATAAGTCTCTGTTGGCCAGCATTATCACCTAGTGACTGAGACCACTGTCACTGTAGTACTCGAAGTTTCTTGACCCAGTGATGAAATTCTTGTATAACATCGCAATAATTGTTTGCTGACAAATACTCGTCGTGTTTGTTTACAGTGCAATTATTGCTCTTGCAAGAAGGACAGTGAGTTGATGTATAATGTATGGTCGCAAACACATGTCCACGTGGAGCATCGGCCGACCATTGACAGCAGTGAAGGCATGAAATCGATTCGAAATGGCTCTCTTCGCAGGTTGGACATGGTCAGCAGTCGCGATGATCACTCCTTCGAAGCAATCGAACATCGTTGTGGTTCTGCAGCACCTATAGACTGCCTAGCATGGCCACAAACAGCATCACTCCATGCAGTCGTAGCCACCGTTTTATCAATGGGAAAGCTCCTTGCTTTCGGTGATACATTTGTATCACAGAACCACCTTGAGACTACGTCCTGCCCTATCGATCACTACTGAAGATAAACGTTAGATCTACGCCATACAGTACACGCTGATCATCATGCTCTTTAAGAGCATCATGATTCTGGCTTGTTTGGCCATCCCCACTGTTGCAACGCCAGTCAACATTACCTCTATCCATCAGTCTCAGATCTTGCGCAAGCGTGCCACTCCAGGCTTCAAGAAGGACGATTACACCAAGCAGCAGATCACCCAGATCAAGCAAGGTCATGCAGATGCTATCAAGATGGCTTCTACTGTTGTCAGCTGGTCGACATCTCCGGACATCTTTGACCCGATTTTCAAAAAGTACTTCAACATCCTGGATCGCGACGCTGTTGTTGGTAAGGCTTGCCTTTGGTCGAGACATTTCTTTTCGTTCTTCCGCCCTCCGCGTCCCTTTAACCATGTATTCAGGAGACTTGCCCTGGATTCCTTATTGAGAGGCTGACGCTGTTTCTTCGTCATCATCTCCTTCTTTCCATTATAATCTGACAGAGCGTAGACGTCTTCAAGCAAATTGTCGGCCCGAAGGACGATGGCCATGGACACGGCCTTCTCGGGGACATCATGGTCGTGGAAGACTTCAAAGACGACGATGACGGCCAGATGTCATGCATTGAGAACACCCAAGCCGAGCTCCGCGACTTCAATACCGAGAAGCCCAAGCTTGTCGTCTGCCCGCTTGGTCTCAAAATGGGAGCCATTGGTAAGGGCTGGAAGGCATCCCGGCGGTCACTTGCGACACCTGGTTCCCCCGCATCTCGCGCAAGATGGACACGATCGGCTTCGTACTGCTCCATGAGTACACGCACTGGGAGACTCTCATGTCGCCAGTGATGCTACCTGCGTTCCATGAGAAGGCCACACTTGACGAGGCTATTGGCCCGTGGAAGGTGCGCCAACTCAGCAGGCATCAGGCGACGTGGAACGCTGATACTTACGCGTGGCTCGCTCAGGAGATCTGGTGGACGCAGACTTGTCGTGGTACGCATGGCGAGCTCGAGGAGCCGGAGGAAAAAGATAATTAGCTTTTGTCGTCTGGCAACCGAGTCTTGAGGATGGTAATACTGGGGTAGCATAGTATAGTCTGTGGGCAGGCTGCCAACATATATGGAGTTTCTTTTTCTCGGCAGCATTTCTTGTCATTGCTGGACTACTGCAGTCGCGACCATCTTCTGAATTTCTGGTGTGAGAGGAAGAGTGTACTTCCGAGTGACGTTAGGCATCAGTTTGTAAACTGCTTGTGTTCGCGCGGTCTGCTTCTTTAGATCCAAAAGCAGGACACGCTGTCTTGGCTGTGTCGATTATTTGGTGTCTTCCGCCAGCATAGAAGCGAACCCAGTGTTTAGGAATGCGATTCGATTCGCGATCCAAGTATCGGGCAATCCACGCTCTCTAGACAACTCTCTCGGCCTTCGGGGAGAAGATATCGCATGCGCTGGCCGTCTTGGTTCCCCCGTTAGATAGCCAGATTGACACAACCAGCGTACATGGTCCAGTCCTGGGAAATTCCGATATATGTGGCAGGCTAACAAATAGTGCTTCGGGGACACGATGACGACTTGGGTGTTTTGACGATCTCAGCGGCATTACTTGGAATGTCTTGTAAATGTGACATCATGGATGGCGAAGCAGCTCAGAAGCACAAGGCAGCGGGCTTTGGTGATGGAGTGTTCAACATCCTTTGAGGATGTATGCTCGAAAGATCCTGTGGCACGACGTGAGCATGTCATCAATCCATTTCTTTTACTATATACCCAGCACATATCAGTTTTCTCAGGGCCACTGACGAACTAAGCTATGCAATCGTCGCCTCAAGGAAGCTGACCAACAGCCTTGGCATCACCAGAGCCATCGACGCCAGCAGCGCCAGTCTCAGTCTGGTAGTCCTTGCCAGCAGTGTACTGCTTGACCTTGTCGCACCAGCCGAACTTGTCCTCAATCTTACCACGCTGAATGCCCTGGAGCTGCTCCAAGAACTTGACACAGGCGGGGCCAGGCTCATCGCTGCCGTTCTGGAACTCGAATTTGTCGCTGCGAGAGCGCATGGTGATGCTCTTGATGGGGACAAGAGCTGCGGCAGTGCCGGCGGCCATGATCTCGTCGAAGGAGGAGATCTCTTCATATTTAATCTGTCAGGGATGTTCGTTAGCTCGAAAATTGAAGTGGGGCATTGTTGAAGATCAAGACTTACAGGCCTGCACTCGACCTTCCAGCCAAGAGACTTTGCAATCTCGCACACGCTGTCGCTAGTGACACTCTTGATGACATTCTTGCTGTCAGGAACAACAATAGTGATGCCCTTGTCGGGGGTGCCGTTGACACCAATGAAACCAGAGGTAGAGAACTCGTCAATCTCGCTCCTGCTGGCGCTGTCCAAGTGCAAAGTGATGCCGAAGCCCTCGCTCCTTGCCTTGTCGCTGAAACGCAGCACAGGAGCGTAGTTGCCACCGACCTTAGCACTGCCAGTACCGTTGGGAGCAGCGCGATCGAAGTCCTCAAGAATGAGGGCGTCGACTGGGTGCACACCGTGGTAGACACCAGTGGGCATGACGAAGACCACGAAGGTGTACTCCTCAGGCGGGCTGAGACCCAGCTGGGCGGAGCTTCCGAACAAAAGAGGACGGACGTACATGGCTGAGCCAGTGCGGTGGGGAGGAACAAACTCGGCGTTCAAGCTGACGGCGAGCTGGACGCACTGCCTGAAGTGCTCAGTGGGGACATGAGGAATGGAAATGGCGGAAGCAGAGTGCTGCATGCGCTCCGCATTCGACTGGGGACGGAAGATGTTGATAGTCTGGTCGTCGGGAGAGCGGTAGGCCTTCAGGCCCTCGTAGCACTGCTGGCCGTAGTTGAGGGCAGGTGCCATTCCATGGATGCGGAGGAAAGGTGACTCGATGAATTCCGGAGCGGTCCATTTTCCAGTCTTCACGGAGTAGGTGGATTCGATGTGGCCGTTGACTGGAAATGGTCAACGAATAGGCTCCGGAACATTCACTTATCGTGTTGGCATCTTACCTTCACGGACCTTGAAGCCGACATTGTCCCAGTCTGATATATGTGTTATGATGTGGTCACTGTTGAAGTCATGGGGAGACTACTGTACCAATGGTGTTGACGGGAGGAGGAGGGAAAGAGGCGGGCATTGCGGTAAGATTTATTGCGATAGAGAAGAGTTATATCAACAAAGGCAAGCAGGTATTCCAATGCAAGGCAAATGTTTCGCTTGTCTCACTCATCATCGAAATTCCCATTGACCCCTCAGGCCGAATATCGGAATGTCCACATGCAGCCAGCCAGCCCGCCCGCCTTTCGTCACTTGCGCTTTGGCCAGCTTGATTGGAGCGGAGTGCGGCTGCCCGCGCGACACGCTAGCTCGCGCTTTCTGAAGCTGGACGCGTAGAGTGCTCCTTCTTTAAACCAACAATCGAACACCACCACCACTCACACCTGCCAAACAAACTGCCTCTTGCCCACACAGAGCAGTCATGGCCGAGACGATGCTTTTAGGAAAGCGCACTCGCAGCACTCTCGACACCGACTCGCCATCAGCATCCACAAGGCAAAAAAGGCGCGTCGTGCTAAACGAAACAGACGAGAACGAGAACCCATTCATCACCCACGCGACACCGACACCCAGAAAGACCCGCTCTGCGACGAGCACGGTTCCTGCCAAACATGGAGCGTCCGAGAAGCGCATCGCTGCTCCTGCTCCTAAGATCAGCGCGCATTTCAAGCCTACCAAAGCTTTCGTCGACGTGCATCAAGACGAGAAGGTGCCTAGCACTCCCAGTCGACGCGACGCGAAGAAGATTCCTGCCACACCAAGACACAGAGTCATCGTTGGAAGCGCCCTGCGAGTGAGCACGCCGCAAACACCACGCACACCTGGCACGCTGTTCACTGGCCCGTCAGTGTACAACCAAGCGCGTCAGCTCTTTGCACGATGCGCGAATCCTGGACGGCTGATCGGACGAGATGACGAGAGGCAGCAGCTGAGCTCGTTCGTCGAGAGCAGCGTCAAATCGAAGGCTGGCGGATGTCTGTACGTGTCAGGGCCACCCGGGACGGGCAAAAGCGCGCTTTTGGACGAAGTTTGCAAGCATCACCGCGAATCTGGGCAAGTCAGCATGTCCTTGGTGAACTGCATGAGCGTCCGGAACACGAAAGACCTGAGCGGAAAGCTTTCGGAAGATCTCGATCTGCAAGAAGATGCTGGGTTTGAGTATCTGCGATCGTGCTTCGAAGGAGGAAAGTCGAAAGACGAGAAGAAATACCTGGTCATTCTGGACGAAGTCGACTGTCTGGTCGACCTGGACCTGAGTCTGCTCTACGCGCTCTTCGAATGGTCAATGTCTCCCTCTTCGCGGCTGATCCTAATTGGTATCGCGAACGCTCTAGATTTGACAGACCGATTTCTTCCAAGGCTGAAGAGCAGGAACCTCAAGCCTGAACTACTACCATTTATGCCATATGCGGCTGCACAGATCGCGGAAGTCCTAACAGCCAAGCTCAAGAGCCTCATGCCAGACGAGTCTACCACCGTGCCTTTCCTCCAGCCCGCCGCGATACAGTTCTGCGCGAAGAAAGTGGCATCGCAGACTGGCGACCTTCGCAAGGCTTTTGATATCTGCGCCAGAGCGGTGGACCTGGTGGAGCAAGAGACCAAAGACAAGGACGCAAAGGCCACGATCCCAGAGAGTCCATCCAAGACGCCTCTCATGGAGAATATCAACCTGGCATCTCCAGTTGCTTCGCGCTCGCCTTCAAAGAGTCCAGTCAAAGCCCGTACCAGCGTCACTTACACTCTCGAGACCGCACCAAAGGCAACCATCGCGCACATGGCCAAAGTCACTGCGCAAGCATTTAGCAATGGCGCCACTCAGCGTCTCAAGTCGCTCAACCTACAACAGAAAGCCGTTCTTTGCACGCTCGCAGCACTCGAGAAGAAGAAACGAGACAACCAGATCGAGAGATACATCATGGCCACACCAAGCAAGGTGAACAGGACAGCGCCTAGCATCAAACAGCTATTCGAGGCTTACAGTGGTCT
>Ga0265797_10010563_pt1 | contig 11743 bp, 7 predicted proteins | sample P2T30metagenome_FD_192433 | JGI IMG/M metagenome (GOLD analysis project Ga0265797, IMG submission 192433) | Plant litter microbial communities from East Loma Ridge, Irvine, California - P2 T30 | ecosystem: Environmental > Terrestrial > Plant litter > Unclassified | place: USA: California... | reverse complement strand
CGTAAAGAATATTATGGAATCCAACATACGGTGTAGTTCCGCCATTAGCTTTTGTAATTACATTGAACGGAACCGAATCCTTGGACTTCTGTGTGATGTACAAAATAATCGCATTGTCTTTCGGTGTTCCATCCGCTTTGTAACCGCCGGGAACTCTGCCGTTAGAAAATGAAAATCCGTTTCTGTCGTGAGCAAGAACCGTTAAAGTACTTGTTGTAGAGCCTGAGCCTTCCACGCCCAAAACTACCGGTTTTACGGTAATCGTGTAATTACCGGCTTTCAATCCTAAAACGTCAGCCCTGAAATAGGAGCCGTAGCTTCGGATCAGATAATCATCAACTTTTTGATTTACGACGCCTTCGCCAGAATAATAGACGTTATATTTACCAGCATTTTCAACTGGTTGCCATTTTACAAAAGCCGTTTCTATCCAGCCTTTGGAATCATTAAAAGTAACGGATTGTCCCGATACCTGCAGAAATGCAAGCATAAGAAACACATAAAGTAATTTAATTTTATTCATCTAAAATTTATTTTAATTGAGTTAATTGTGTTCGTTGTAAGGTCTAATAAAAATGTTGATTATTATAATTAGTGTTATCTGCTACAAACCTATTTCATTAACTAATTTTAAATAATAGCTGTCAATTTATTTTTGATTAAAGCCGACAAAGGCCTTAGAATCAGCTCTATCAGAGTATAAAACTCTGATAGAGTGAATCTTCAAAAAAAATTAAAAATATAAAAACTTAAAAATTCAAGTGGATCAGAATGCGGTTTCTAATAACCGTAATCCTGTTTCAAATTGTAATTCGACAGAATGATGTCGTCATAAATCGGGAACAACTCTTTTCTGTTGGCTTCAAAATACTGTGCGTAACCTTTTGCGGGATCACTGATGTATTGTAGTGTTACAGCAACTCTCCAGCTGACGGATTTGTAACCAGTTGGTGCACTTCCCAGAGCAGGTGTATAATAAACATCGGCTCTACTGAGACCTGCAGGTACGTAAATATCTATCGCATTAAGTGCTGCCTGCGCCGTTTTTGTTTTATCATAAGGTGATTCCTTATAATATAAAACTGTAGGTACATTCGCATACGGACCTGTTCCTTCTCTAAATTGGGAAAGCTTTTGTCGGGTTTCAGCAATTTTGGTTGCCAGAAGATTCCAACGGATCAGGTCATATTTTCTCATACCTTCGCCACCAAACTCCAGCAATCTTTCGTGAACGATATAATTGAAGAATCCTGTTTTGTCTGTCGGGATTGTTCCTGCCTGACCCAAGTTTCCTGCATATGCACGTTCTCTTACTGCTTTAACTGCATTGACAGCATCTGCGGAAGGTGCACCGTTGATTTCGTTATCCGCTTCTGCAAACATTAATAAAATATCAGAATAACGGATCATCGGCCAGTCGATAGCAAGATTTTGTGCTGTTCCTGTAACATTAGTCCAGGATTTTCTGAATTTCCCATCAGTACATAACACACCTGTTGAAAGAATAGCCTGGTTGGTTGCATTGATTTGCATTGATGCTACAGTAAGGTCTCTTCTAACATCAAACTTTCCGAATTCGTAGAAGTAAGTTGCGATTGCGTTGATCCCACCACTACTCTTCCAGTTGGAAGCATCATCGTGTCTCATCCCGTTGTAGTAACCAATTTTACTGTCCGTTGCTGCATTACCTCCAAAAGCGCCTACTGCAAAAATAACTTCGTGTGCAGCATCTTCCGTATTGTCGTGCAATGCTCTAAAAACGGCTTCGAAATTTGAATTAAGAGCGTGATCACCTTTAGTCATAATATCTTTGCATTCGTCGTAAGCAATTTTATAATACACCTGAGGATTGCTTCCTCTAGCCATTATCCGTGGATCTCTTCTCAAAGAATAGCCAGCTCTTGCCAAAGCAATTCTTGCTCTTAGTCCTTTTACAGCAGCTTTTGTAATTCTTGTATTTCCCACCGAAGCTTCTGACCTCCAAGGTACAAGTGCCGATGCAGTCGCCAGATCGGCAATCATTTGCTCATATATCACATCTCTGTCTGTCTTTGGAAGATATACAGTTTCCAAATCAGAAGATGGTACCAATTGCATTGGAACATCGCCCCAGTTTTTGATAAGATCATAGTAAAATTGCGCTCTTAAAGTGTATGCTTCGCCCAAATAACGGTTCATCAATTGTTTATCTGCAGCTGATCCCGACTGGAAAACCGGTGAAAGTGGAATATTCTTGATGACAAGGTTTGCTCTTTCAATCCCGGAATATAATTTCAGGAATGGCTTATTGAGATCAGGATTTGATGTACAAGCACCATAGGTGCTAAGTCCTCTCCTGTCATTGCAGTTAAAGTCTCCGGACGTTTTGAAATCGTCTGCCGACTGAGGATAATATAAATTAAGTCTCTGCCCATAACCGTCATCACCAATCACCTGATTGTAAACGCCAATAAGTGCGGTGAAGGTATCAGCTGTACTGTCGAACTGCTGCTCTTCGTTAGAATTGGAAATATTTTCTGCGTCTAAAAAATCGTCACAAGATGTAAATGTGAAGAATATAAGTAGACAACTTAAAATTGAAATTAATCTGTTAAGTTTCATTTTTTTTGAATTAAAAAGTTATATCAACACCTGTTAAGAAAAATCTGCTTCGTGGAAAAGCGGCATAATCTACTGCCGGAGTAAGTGTACTTTTTCTTGTACTTACCTCTGGGTCGTAGCCGGAGTAACCTGTTATTGTAAACACATTGTTAGCCGTTGCATACAATCTTAAGTTACTAATACCAAGTGCTTTAAGCGCATCTTTTGTAATTGAATAACCTATAGTTACGTTGTTGAGTCTCAGGAAAGAACCATCTTCTATGGAATAAGAATGCAGAAAATAGTTACCGCCGGTTGGGGTCCACATTGTTGTATTAGCATTCAGCGCAGCTAAAGCTGTTGGATCTGTTACTTTCAGGTCACCGTCAAACCATTTCCATCTGTCGGCCATTTCTGCAAGCATATTCTGATCTGTGTACTGGTATTTCGTTGTAAATTCCAGTTTGTTTGCGTTGTAAACTTTATTTCCGACTGAGAAATTAAAGAACAAACTCATATCAAAATTTTTGTATTTGAAGGTCTGGTTGAAACCACCGTAGAATTTCGGCTGTGCGTTACCAAGATCTGTCTGATCTTTAGTATCAATAATGCCATCGTTGTTAAGGTCTCTCAGTTTCAAATCTCCTGGCTGTGGCGCTCTGTTTCCTAAAGCTACAGAACCGCTGCTTGCAACGCCAGCTTTCAGTTTATATGTGTTATTGGAAGTATTGAAATCGAAATCGCTGATCTCATATCTTCCCTCGGTTACATAACCGTAGAACATCCCAACTGGCTGATTAATTTGTACTTTGAAATCAAATAAGTTATTAACCCATCCGGAAGGAACCAAGTAGTAATCTGTTCCGGACTGTGTTAAAGAACCTAAGCTTTTAATGGTATTCTTATTGGCTGCAACATTAAAATCAGTTTTCCAGGTGAAGTTTTCGTTTCCAACAATAATTGCTCCCAAAGTCAATTCCAAACCTTTATTCTGGGTTTTCCCGGAGTTCTGATACTGAAATTCGTAACCGGAAGTCTGAGGAATTTTCGCTAACAACAACAAATCTTTTGTATCGGTAATATAACCGTCAACAGATCCGTAAAGCTTGTTGCTAAATAAAGAAAAATCGATCCCCACATTTTTGGAAACTGTAGCTTCCCATTTGATATTAGGATTTGCCTGGATGTTTCCCGGTGCAGATCCTGTAATAATTCCTGTTCCGCCTGTGTAACCGAATTGGCTTGACGGATTGTAAAATGTATCGTATATGAATGCAGCAATTCTATCATTTCCGGATTGCCCGTAACCCAAACGAAGTTTAAGGTCGTTAACCATTCTCGAGTCTTTCAGGAAATTTTCTTCCCCAATTTTCCAAGCCAATGAAGCGGACGGGAAGTTTGCCCATCTGTTGGTTGGTCCGAAGGAATTGGAACCGTCTCTTCTAACAGAAACTGTTGCAATATATTTGTTGTTATAGATATAATTGGCTCTTGCAAAGAATGAGGCGAGTCTGCCGACAAATGTTGTAGTGGCGGGCGCATCCTGAATCATTCCTGCAGGTGGCATGGCTAATTGGATATTTGCGAAGGCCTGAGCTGCAGAAAGTGATACGGGCAAATATCTGATAGTCATATCAAGTTTGTCCCCATCGGTCTGCACAATCTCCTGACCTAAAAGGAAATCCATTTTGTGGTCGCCAATTTTCTTTTTATAATTTAAAGTATTGGTATTGGTGATCCTTCTAGTCTGGTTGTTTGTGAGCTGTGCAACAGACATATCCGCATTGATTCTCGAGAGATATGTTTTGGGACCGGAAAACTGTTGGATTTCCTGGTCATTCTGCACGTAACCAATAACACTCTTAAAAGTTAAATCTTTAATGATGTTATAAGTAATAACGCCGTTTAAGAATAAGTTGTCTGTATTATTATACTTAATTTCATTGTTCGAAAGCAAAACAGGATTTACCAGATTTGTTGCTGCAAAATCATCTGTTGCAAATTCATCAGATCCTGTTCCGGCGCTGATTCCATTTTCGAAAGGTCTGTAACGGATCACGTTTCTCAGCCTGTTAGTTCCTTGTGAACCTGCTGTAGCCGTTCCTGCACCATTAATGAAAGTCTGACTATATCGGGCGGTCAACCCCACTTTTAATTTTTTACTGATATCAAAATCATATTTGAAGTTGGCCATATTTCTCTTATAGCCGGAGTTGATCATAATTCCGTCTTCCTCAACGTGATTTAATGACAAGGTAAAAGCAGACGTGGCTGTACCTCCGGAAATATTAAGATTATGTGTGAAGTTAAAGGCTTCTTTCCCGAAAACTTCCTCCTGCCAATCTCTTCTCTGGATTGTTCTGTACTGTTCAATGCCAGGTTGGGCCGGCGTAGTGAGTGTAGCTGGAACCGGATTGTATGGTCCGTAAAGGCTGATGAATTTGTCTATTAAATCCTGGTAACCATCTCTGTTATAAAGTTCATATTGATACTGTACAAAATCGTAAGGACTCATTACATCCAACGTTTTGGCAATCGTACGGACACCGGTGTATCCGTTATAGTTTACAGTTGTTTTTGTGTTTTTTCTACCGCTTTTTGTAGTGATCAGGACTACACCATTTGCACCTCTTGCTCCGTAGATAGAAGTGGATGACGCATCTTTCAGTACTTCGATAGATTCAATCTCTTTTGGAGAGATCAATGACAAGGCATTATCCATCTGGATTCCGTCCACAATATATAGCGGTGCGTTATCCTGAGTGATAGACGTTCCGCCTCTAACTTTGATTTCCGGATCGGCACCCGGAGATCCTTCGCCAAAAGTTACCTGTACACCGGCCATCCTTCCCTGGATAGCTTCTGCTGCACTGTTTACCGGCATATCTGCCAACTGCTCTCCTTTTACAGAAGAAATAGAGTTGGTAACATCTTTCTTTGAAACCGTTGTATAACCGACTAAAACCACTTCGTCGATATTTTTTTCCTTTCCGGAGTCAAATTTTGCCATCCCCACATTAATCACTGTACGGCCGTTTACTTCAATTTCCTGCTCTTCGAATCCTTTTGAACGGATAACAAGCGTTGCATTTTTCGGAACATTAAGTTCGTAAACACCAGCCTGATTGGTTACAGTAGAGAATTTTGAATCTCTCACCTTTACCTCCACACCTTGCAACGGTTTGCTTTGGTCGGAAGTTACCTTTCCCGAGACTTTAATCAATTCCTGAGCTAACCCAAATGCTGGCAATAAAAAAACAGACGCAATTGTTGTTTTTATAAAAGCACTTTGGATACCTAGTTTTAAACCACTCATAGATATTTTTAGTTTTATAATTAGTAATGTTTTTTGATTGATTTTACCGACGACAATTTCAATTATAAAAATGCAATCGATTGCACTTGAATTTTTAACAGTTTGTCAGTGCGACTAAACTAAGATTATTTTCCAATTGACAAATAAAAAAAGTATAAAATTTATTAATATTCGTGTAATATTAGATTCAAAAATATTACTACTAAGTTTTCAATTAATTAATAATCAAATACTTAAATAATATAAGCCAGCACAATTTCGTTCAGTATTATTGTAAAATTTAACATTTGAGATACGAAGAATGAGATGATTAAAATCAGGAACAGCACAAAAATAAGCCATAATATTTAACCAAAAATTAACGTTACAAGCTTTATTTTAAGAATTATTAAATAATTTGCACAAAAATCATCAATATTTCTTTTTTCAATTATCAATTTGATCCATGCGTTATAAAAATTTGTAAATCACTAATTATCAAATGATTAAAGCAATTAATTTGGCTATTTCATCATAATCGTTACTCTGGTCAACAAATTTGCACTTATTGCACACATTTTGGAAAAATGGTAAGTTTTTATTTCCTAAAATATCATAAAAAAGTATTTTAAAAGAGTAATAAATAATTTATAATGTTGATTTATAGAACTTTGCAAATTAATCTCTAATTTTGTTTCTCAGTTAAAATTTATATTTATATTTACAAAAATTATTTGCTGTGCCAAAGATTCAATAATCAATGCAATCGATTACACAGCGTTAAATATTTGTTCATATATAAAGTTTAAGAAATGACTCAATCTGAATTCCGATATGCGCATCATCCAAATGACGCAAAAAATTACACAACAGAAGACTTAAGAAGAGAATTCCTAATCAAAAACCTATTCGTAGCAAACCAAATCAAATTGGTTTATACAATGTACGACCGTTTGATCGTTGGTGGAATAATGCCAACTGACCAAGCTTTGACACTGGAAACCATCGATGAGCTGAAGGCACCCTACTTCCTCGAAAGAAGAGAATTGGGAATCATCAACGTTGGTGGAAAAGGAAAAATAACTGTAGACGGAACGGTTTACGAACTTAATAATAAGGAAGCCTTATATATAGGAAAAGGGAACAAAGAAGTTACTTTCGAAGCTGTAAACGGCGAACAGCCTTATTTCTATATCAATTCAGCACCGGCTCATCAGGCTTTTCCAACAAAAAAGATTACTAAAGCTGAAGCAGAAATCGTAGAATTAGGCGATGCAAAATACGCAAACAGAAGAACCATCAATAAATTAATTGTGAACAGCGTTCTGGAAACCTGCCAACTTCAAATGGGAATGACAGAATTGCACGAAGGAAGCGTTTGGAACACAATGCCTTCCCACACGCACACCAGAAGAATGGAAGCTTATTTCTACTTCGATTTGGAAGAGGGTCAAACCATTTCACATTTTATGGGACAACCATCGGAGACGCGTCACATTTTCCTACAAAACAGGGATGCAGTAATCTCTCCGGAATGGTCTATCCACTCTGGTGTTGGTACTTCTAACTACAGTTTTATTTGGGGAATGGCAGGAGAAAATATGGATTACGGCGATATGGATGCTGTAAAAACTGACGAATTAAAATAATTATGACAAATTTATTCGACTTAACAGGAAAAGTAGCTTTAATCACCGGTGGAACACACGGTCTTGGTTTGGCAATGGCAGAAGGTTTGGGATCCGCAGGTGCAGAACTTGTAGTAACGAGCACTACTCCATCCAAACTTGAGGAAGCTATCAAATATTATCAATCAAAAGGTTTCAAAGCAACAGGTTATATTTTTGATGTAACCGATGAAAAAATCGCAGCTGAAAAAGTAGCAGAAATCGAAGCCAATCACAAGCAAATTGACATTCTTATTAATAATGCCGGAATCATCAAAAGAGTTCCCGCTTTAGAAATGGAAGTTTCCGAGTTCCGAAAAGTGATCGATGTAGATTTAACTGGTCCTTTCATTATGTCACAACTGGTGGCGAGAAATATGATCAAAAGAAGATCAGGAAAGATCATCAACATCTGTTCTATGATGAGCGAATTGGGACGTGACAACGTCGTGGCTTACGCTTCTGCAAAAGGCGGACTGAAAATGCTGACCAAAAATCTGGCGACAGAATGGGCAAAACACAACATCCAGGTGAACGGAATCGGTCCCGGATATTTTGCAACGTCTCAGACTGAACCAATCAGAGTTGACGGCAATCCTTTCAACGAATTTATCATCAGCAGAACACCGGAAGGCCGTTGGGGAAATCCAGAAGATCTTGCAGGAACCGCAATTTTCTTAGCCTCAGAAGCAAGTCAGTTTATCAACGGACAAATCATCTACGTGGACGGCGGAATCCTCGCAACCATAGGAAAACCTTCCAACGAATAATATTAATAACAACAAAGATTAGACTCGATTTTAAATCTAATTTCTAAAGTCTAACATCTAACCTCTAGTTATGAGTACAAAACCTTTCATCACAGATACATTTTTATTAAAGAATAGATTCGCTGAAGAGTTGTATTTCAATTTTGCAGAAAAACAGCCGATCATCGATTATCACAACCATTTGCCGCCAAAAGAGATCGCAGAAAACCGCCAGTTCGAGAACATCACTCAGGTTTGGATCGGTGGCGACCACTACAAGTGGAGAGCAATGAGAACGATGGGCGTGAACGAAAAATTCATTACCGGAGACGCTTCTGACAAAGAAAAATTTGCAGCTTGGGCAAAAACAGTTCCGAATACTTTGAGAAATCCTTTGTTCCATTGGACGCATTTGGAATTGGCAAGATATTTTGACGTTTATGATTTGCTTAATGAGAAAAATGCAGATCAGGTTTACGAAAATGTATCAGCACAGCTTCAAACGCCAGAAAAATCTGTTCACGGTCTGTTGAAAATGAGAAATGTTGAAACGGTTTGTACCACAGAAGATCCGATCGACACTTTAGAATATCATAAAACAATCAAACAAAATAATATCGGAATCACGGTGAGCACAGCTTTCCGTCCTGACAAAGCGATTTTGATTGACAATGAAGATTATAATTCTTATATCAACAAATTAGGCGAATCCGCAGGAATCGAAATCAATTCTTACAAGGATGTACAGGATGCACTGATCAAAAGAATAGAATACTTTCACGCCAACGGATGCAGATTGTGTGACCACGGACTGAACAACATTTCTTTCGAAACGTTCACAGATTCAGAGATTAACTCAATTTTTGAAACCAAAAGAAAAGGCGAAACTTTGACACCTCATCAGATTGAGCAATTCAAAACGGCAATTTTGTTGTTTTTGGGAGAAACTTACCATTCATTTGGTTGGGTTCAGCAGTATCATTTGGGTGCGTTAAGAAACAACAATGCAAGAATGCTGAAGGTTCTTGGACCAGACACAGGTTGGGATTCCATCGGCGATTTCAGTCAGGCAGCAAATCTTTCAAGATTCCTTAATACATTGGATTCCAAAGATAAATTGACCAAAACAATCATCTACAATCTGAATCCAGCCGACAACGAAATTATGGCCACAATGATCGGTAATTTCAACGACGGTTCTGTCAAAGGAAAAGTACAATTCGGTTCCGGATGGTGGTTTTTGGACCAAAAAGACGGAATGGAAAAACAACTGAATGCACTTTCCAATATGGGATTGATCAGCACATTCGTTGGAATGCTAACGGATTCCAGAAGCTTCCTTTCGTTCCCAAGACACGAATATTTCAGACGTGTTCTGTGTAACTTGTTAGGAAACGAGATCGAGTCCGGCGAACTTCCCGAAGATATGGATCTAGTAGGCAAAATAGTTTCAGACATCTGCTATAACAACGCAAAAGACTATTTCAGTTTCTAAATAAGGACAATAATTTGGGCAGCTTTTCCGCCTTCCGCTCCCAATCTTTTTTGCAGACGATTTCAGTTCAAATACAACTTTAAGTCAAAGCAAAAAAGGATTTCCGCTCAAGTCGGGCTGCGAGTGATTCAATCTTGTGTAAGCGAAGCGGCTTTGTGAACCTTAAAACAGTTCAATAAATTAAAAACTTTGTGAACTTCGTGTTCAAAACAAAAAAAATGAAAACAGAACAAACCTCAAAAATATTCTACAAATCCGATTCCACAGAATGGGAAAAAATAGATGAATACATCGACCGTCAAATCGTTGGTTACGATGATTCTGTAATGATGGTCAACGTTCGTTTCAAAAAAGGCGGCATTGGTTACAAACACAAACATCCGCACATTCAGGTGACTTATGTCGCAGAAGGAAAATTCGAGGTCAACATTGGAGAAGATATTTCAATCCTGAAAAAAGGAGATTCATTCTTCGTTCCATCCAATGTCGTTCATGGCGTAGAATGTATGGAAGACGGCATTTTGGTTGATGTTTTCAGCCCGCACAGAGAAGATTTTATCAAATAAAAAAAAATCCGGAATCTCGATTCTTGTATCTTGATTCTTAAAAATAAATTTAGATTAATGGGCAAAGTAGTGAGCTTTGGTGAAGTGATTATGCGATTGTCACCTGCCAACAACAGGATGATGAAGCAGAGCAACGAGATGGAATTCTTTTTCGGAGGTACAGAACTCAACGTTGCAGCATCGCTTGCGACAATGGGTTGTGACGTAAAACATGTGAGCGTAGTTTCTGACGATTTCGTTGGAGAATCAGCGTTAGCTTCCATCAAAAGTTATGGCATCGATACGACGCACATTTCAAAAAATGAACATCCTTTGGGACTGTATTTCCTGGAAGTTGGGTCTTCCGTTCGTGCTTCCAGAATTGCTTACAACCGTTTGAACGGTTCTTTTGCGAACATCAATCCAAATCAAATCGATTGGGAAAAAGCTTTGGAAGGTGCAGATTATTTCCACTGGACAGGCATCTCTCCGGGAATTTCGGAAAGTGCATACATCGCTTTGAAGAAAGGTTTGCAAACTGCCAACGAAAAGGGAATCGAGATTACTGCTGACCCAGCTTACCGTTCCAACCTTTGGAAATACGGAAAAGAAGGCTTCGAAGTTTTGAAGGAATTGGTGTCCTACTCCACTATTTTCATCGGTGGCGTCAATGAAATCAACGAAATCATCGGAACAAAATTCTCTTCCGACAAAGAAAGTTTCATCGAAGCTTGTAAAGAATTTCAGAAGCAAATGCCTTCCATCAAAAAGATATTTGACAAAGTTAGAGTCGGTGCCAGCGCAAGTACGCAGGAAACCCAGGGAAGAGCTTGGTCAAATGAAACTTACTTCGAATCTGAACCAATTGAAATCCTTCAGGTTGTGGACAGAATCGGAACCGGCGATGCTTTCGCAGCAGGTTTGATTTATGGATTATTAAATTTTGATGATGAAACCGCACTTAAGTTTGGAAACGCGGCTTGCGCCATCAAACATACCGTTCCGGGTGACATCAACCATTGCAGCGCATCCGATATTTTGGATGTGATGAATGGCGATAAAGGTGGAAGAATCAAGAGATAATTTAGAAAAAAATGATCATAGATACATTAGAAAACGCTTCTCAATATTTTTTGCTAAATCCATTATTTGAAAAAGCTTTCGACTATTTAAAAAACAAGAATTTAGATTCTTTGGAAGTTGGAGTGACAGAGATTCAGGAGGGTCTTAGAATGATTGTTTTTGATGAAATGGCCAAAACAAAAGAAGAAAGTCTTTCCAAATTCGAATGTCATAATCAAAATATTGATATTCAAATTTGTCTGAAGGGAATAGAAAATATTGGTTGGAAACCAAGGCAAAAATGCAAAAATCCAATCGGAGAATACAATGCAGAAAAAGATGTTCTTTTT
>Ga0265797_10010562_pt1 | contig 11743 bp, 10 predicted proteins | sample P2T30metagenome_FD_192433 | JGI IMG/M metagenome (GOLD analysis project Ga0265797, IMG submission 192433) | Plant litter microbial communities from East Loma Ridge, Irvine, California - P2 T30 | ecosystem: Environmental > Terrestrial > Plant litter > Unclassified | place: USA: California... | reverse complement strand
AGCAGCGAACAGGTTCATGGTCTGATGAGTTAAATGGTCACGGAAGAAAGATTGTACGATATATAGTCCCAAAGATCATTCAGAGGTAGTTTGGAACGGCATTGAAGGACTCAAGGGCAGCTACGAGGTATCGCATGTTGTGGAGTTGTGCTAATAACGACAGCAGCAATATCTCACGGTATACATATATTTACGTACCAAGCATGTTAAACATACACACCCTTCAGCACTCAACCACTCTGTGTATTTGCCCCGCCATTCTCTTCTGCCGCCGCTTGTCCTTCCTTCACGTTTTCGTTCGGAGGCAGTGTTTCTCCTTGGGGATCAACGCTCATGGGCTCTCTCTGCGAATCTTCAACCAGAGGGGCATCTTCCTTTAGGGCATTCGCGGGCTGGTCTTCTGTGGCTGCAGCGCTAGTTGGGATATGGTCTGCCTCCGCTCGAGCAGCAGCTGCTTCCCCAGGTGCCGGTTCCAAGGGTGTCTCCCTTTGTGCTTCACGACGCACCTTGCCGGATCTGCTCGATCTTGAGGACTGTGCAGTGTGGCTTTTCGTATTGCTCGTCAATGATGAACAGGACCTGGAAGAATAAGTGTTTTCTGACTTCGCACTCTCCGCCTTCTCTTCCGTGACGGATTTGCTTGCTTGAGGAACGACTGGCACATCCTGCCCAATCCCAGTGCTCATGCCGTTATCTTGTGTTCTTGCCTTTTCCCTGTATTCGGTACCTGCGTCAAGCCCATGAAGAGTCATACCAAGCAATCCGTTCATTCTCTTCTTAGGCCTTTGGGTCTTCCAGCTAACAGTGGTAATAGGTTTGCCTCGACCACCTGCAAGCCAGAATAATGTTGGTGGGAGGCGCTCATAGCCTCGCAGAGCAGAAGGCGAGCCAGTGCCACCTCTAAGGCTGACGATAGGTGATTGTGTTCTAGGTTGAATAGCAACGTCTGTAAAAGGGGCAGAACGATTGGATGGAGGAACTGTAGGAAGGGCAGGTGTTGAGGTGAGACCGAACGTTGGTAGATGGAAGAACATAGAGCGAGGCTGTGAGTGGGTAGCTGCGAAACTTGGTGTGCGTGATGGCAGCAAATTAGTAACGTGTCCGCTGCCAGCTGCAGATTTGCCCACCCTTGATGTCTCCTGGCTTCCACCACGTCTCGAAATTCCCTTGGGGAGACGTGATATACCATGAGCCTGCCTTGAAGCGCGCGCAATTTCAGCCAGATTCAGAGTCCTCGCTGGTGGCAAGTTCTCGTCGTTGTCCGAATCAGTGGCATAGCCATGACCAGGCCTGTAATAAGTAAGTAGCAACTGTTTGAGGGTTAAATCACAACTACCCGTATGCGTATGTTTTTCTCCCTTATAACCACCTCGTAATTTTGGTATGATATCGTCACTGAGCCCTTCCTGAAAGTCCGATGGCTGATCGTTTGAAGTCGGTGCTGCTCTCGAACTTGTATGTCTCGTTCGACGTCGATTATTACTCGATGGTCTCGAATCTAGTGAATTTTGCTGTGATAGATGTGTGGCGCGTCTGGAGTACTTATCTCCGCTGTGCAGCAGTGCATTAATGCTAGCTTGCTGCTCAGGACGCGGACGTTCAATCACGACATGACCACCCGTGTCGAGACTCCTTTCAACGATTAAGGTACTGCGTGGTGGTTGCAGAGATGAATGTTGCTCTGGAATAGGGCCGAAAGCTGCCGAGAATTTCTGACCATAGAAAACCGTCTCAGAGAAGTCTGTCATCCGATCTGAAGCCTTTTTGAGACGAGCAGCGCAGGCAAAGTCGATTAATGGGCTCGGTTCACCGGCACGTATAGCATCTAGGTGTTGAGATACTTCACTTTTTAGGACGTAAGGGTAATCCTTTGAGTTGGGTAAGCCATGGTGATAATGCAATCTAGGGCTTATTGGCCTTACGTCGTTCTGCTCAAGAGCACTTTTCCGCCGTCGAGGAACATTTGCGTGCGCGGCAGTAATTCTATTCTCTAGTGACTGCGAGCTCCGCTGGTCAGAGGGCGGTGTCAAGCTGTCATTGACAGCACCAGATCGCTGAATTGGTAGCGCTGCTTTCCTTGGTGGGTTACCTATCCTTTTCGCTGCAATTTCTGGAGGCACTAGACGCGGGCCCTCTTCGGATGAAGAACTGTGCTGCGGAAGAGACGCATTTTGAATCGTTACTTCTCTCCTGGCCGTAAGGTCCGTTCTCTTCCCCAAAGCTGGTCTCATATGAGAAAGTGCGCTTTCGGATCGACTTTCATCGCATGATACGCTAAAAGGTGACTTTGGTGGTCGCATCCCGCAGAAGCTGCAGCATGAGCGTTCAACGTTGGAAAAGGAACGATAATTACTGGGATCATAGGGACAATGCTGGTTGGGCTCGGAGAGAGATGCAACTTGTATCTGAATGATTGGCAGTTGTTGGATAACCTGCGAATCGGCATCAGCGATAACTCGCTTTACAACCACGTCTTCTCCAAGTGCCGTACTCAATCGAAGGGCAGAAGTGGGTTGTGGGGTCGTTCTCCGTATGGGAAGAGCAGTCATAAATGTATTGAAGCCAGAAGAGATGCGTCGCTTCAGAGTGTGGGATCGCTGGGGTGCAGAGCCTGAAACTGCTGGCAATGCAGATTTAGGAGTGGGTTTCCCTGGGTTCGGCATCCGCAGTATATGAGTATTAAGCTTGTGCAAGATCTGGCGCTCAAAACGTAGACGAAGCGTAAGCGACGACCTTGTATGCTTTGGGTACCTTTGTTTCTTCCTGGTAGTCTGAGCGTGGATCTGCGAACTTGAAAGATCTGAATCTGAATTGTGTGCTTAACACCTTAAGAGTTGCGGGCCCCATGTGAATGTCGACAGCAGCCGTGACGTGGTATATTGATGAAGCATTTGCGAACGGTTTATTTGCGAACATGGCGGCAAACGTGAAGACGAGGAACAACACCGAAATTGCAGCAATGCTGTTCCTCACAGAAAATCGTAATCTCATGTAGGAGAAGTATCGTGGTCGCAGGATGTTCCAGCTTGCCGTGTAGGGATATGATTGTTCTGGGCTCCGACCAACAGCGTACCGCTTATCTATGGTTGTTGGCAAAACTCATAGTCGACTCAGTACCTGTGAAGGCGTCCCTCTTCAGCCCAGTCGTACACGTCCCGTAGATGATTTCGATCAGATGCACGTTCTAGCCTCCAGTCATCATCATCGTTGTCAAAGTAGTCACAGTTGTGATTGCGCGACCGGCCCGGAGAACAACCAGCGCACCTACCACTACGGTCGCCAATCTGGTCTGTGAGGACTTTGCAGACACTGCAAAGCACATGGACCCGGTTGCAGATCGTAAGTAGTGTGCCTGGGGCGTACAGCGCATCATTTACCCCGCATTTAAGACAGAATCTTGCATGTGCCTGCGTGCCACTGCGACACCACTTCCCTTTTCTCATATCATCGGCGAAGTCCTTCCAGTGGTTGAAGCTGATGCAGCTATTGCAAGTATAGAGTTGTCTGGATTTTGCCCAGGTGGTTCCTTCGGCGGCCAGAAATTCGATGTGCGTTGGTGGAGGAATGATGGATCTGAAATAGCGAGTCGTGAAAGCCAGGTTGACTTTGTTGCTTAGGTCGAGAAGACTGACTATTTCCAGATGAAGCTCGACGGGCAAGCGAAGTATCGGCGGGGAAGCCATGGTATGCAGACCTTGTGCGTGTTGAACAGGCCTTTCAGATCAGTTCGTCTGAGCCCAATAAGTCAGTTGAGGTTCTTTGAAAGGTCTGCATCCGGCTTACGGTTGACAGGTCTAGGTGGCTATGGGTCTCTTAGTCGACGCCCTTTGCTGCCTGCTATGCAAAACACGGGTTGAGAGCGCAAGGTGTTTTCTCTCTGCCTTTTGTCAAGCGAAATCGCAATACTTATGAATATCGCAAGGGCAAGCTGTGCTACAACGCATGCTAAAGTTGGGAAAGTGAGCAGGCTATGAGCACATTTGCAGTTTACGCCCCTTGTGCAATGCAAGACGCACGTCAAGTCACACGGACCTCCAAGCCCGCGTATCCGTAGGTTCCTCAGGCACAACGAATGGTGGAGCTTTTGGCCGCGGCATCACTGCCGTGTTCCGCCAGTTGCCTTTCTTGGTATCTAACACGATTTCAGGGTCCGGAAATTACGCTGAGATGTTCTATGTCCGTTGGCCTCAGCCGCACCTAAAATGGGGCAGTTTATAGCCTCATTGGGATAACTGAAATCCGGTCCACAAAGGTTTTGATGATGATAATGTATTTCCAAAAGCCATTTCCACATTGTGGTAACTACTCCTTCTTCAGGTCGTTGAGCACCATGTAACGCGATAGGGAAATCCAGCCCCAACGAAACCAGCGCATCTGGCTTTCGTGTGCCGTGGTCATGGCTCTCTGGGCAGTCCTGTAACCGGCCGGCGAGCTGACAAACAAGAGTGGAGTTGGGAAGCTTCCAAGCTCCTTCTTCCGGATGATTGCGCCAATGATTGTAGCAGGCGCGTCCAGTAAGCTAAGATATTTGCGGAATATGGAGGTAGTGGTGAGAGTGTACAGCTTGACAGGGCACTCCCACCCACTGTGTCGGTGCATGAGTGCCTTTAAAAAGGTATGCGCTCCGTCGTGGAGCGATTTGTGATTGGGGTGGTCGGAGACGCCGTGCGCATCAAAGGTGATTATAGCGTCAACGGTCGCCTGCGGTGCCTCCTTGGAAGAGATTGAGGTCATGTTTGGAGCGAAGGCGGTGGTGAGTAGATTGGAGATTAGACGAGGGTGCCATGTTACTGTCATGGAATCTGGGAAGTTCCTGGGCAATGATCAGCATGTCGCAGCCATGCAGCGTTGCATTGCAGTGCGTACTTGTCTTCTACAACGAGAATATCCTCCTTACTTCCGACTCCCAGCTGCAGCCCACTTTTGACCAGTTCTTTCTTACGAATCTCGCCAAGACCATCGGCATCCCCTGTTATACGAGATTAGTGGTCGCATCTGAGAATACACAGGACATGTGCATGCCATACCGCTACTCAAGCACAGTATCTTGACGTGATTCCCGCGTTCTGGACGCGTCAATGCCAGCAAAGTCGGGGCAAAGAACATGGCCTCGTCGTCAGGATGCGCTATCAACAGTAGTATGCGTTTGTTTTGTAATGTGGGGAACGAAGCGCCGAGAGTGCTGGTATACATCCAGAAGACGAAAATAAGGACAGGCACCGAGGCCCAGACAGTCCAGCTCATCTTCAGTAATGGCATACAGGGTACACGGTGAATATGTTGGAACCGCAATTGTTGTCTACAAACTCAAGCCAGGGGAGGTAGCGCGTCGGCATTGGAAGCCACTGGGGTCCTGGAGCGAGCTTTGACCCACGTCATCTTGGAGATTCTCTCGAGCAAACACGCGACGTGCTCAACCCTACCACTCGACCCCTCTGCACATCCACCACCATGTCTACCGGCAACCGGAAAGAGCGACGCGCCAAAGAATCCAATGCAACTAGGAGTGGTGCTGCAACTGGCTTCCAGCCCACCAACGAAATCGACCAAGACGGTGTCGAGATGATTCTGAAGCACCCCGACTTCTCCAAGCCAACAGGCAAGACACTATTCGACTTGGCTGAAGAGAGGCAGAGAGAACTAGACAAGGCGAACGGTAGGACGCGAGTTGTCAAAGTGCCAGTATCATCCGCCTCTGCCTCGGCCGATGATGGTCCCCCAATTGGTCCCCTTGGGGACTCGATTCTCTATTCCGTCTCCATGGCAGCACTCCACCTCACGCTCGACGTCCTCGTATACAGCCAATACCGCGAGGATATACTCTGGAATGAGATCATGTGGCGGGCACTGACAGCGTGGCCCGTATTCTTTCTAGCAGTCTACCTGACCCACGTCGACTTCTCATACCGATTCCCCATACTTCGAGACGCTACGTTTTTCGGAGGTTCCGTCGTAGCAGGCTGCTACTTGGTATACTCGGGCAATAAGCATGGCTATTTCTATGTCATGAAGTCGGCGCCCCCTATTGGCACACTCTGGATTTGGAGTGTTGTGGAGATGAGCCTGCCTTTTGCGGCCACCAGCGCAGCCGCCGTGCTTGGATATATCTGGTGGAACGGATTCGACTTCTTTTGAAGTCGTAGCAAGCGGATATATGGTACAAGCCGCACCCACCATCTCAAAGCATCGTGCGCTCAGGCACGCATGTCGCTGACGAATAAGTCGGGATATACAAAGTATTCGACGGCGCCCTTTTCTATCAAGATTTAGGCTGCTGCAGCTCATGACAGCGAATCAACAATAAATCAATGTCCGTACTCACGAGAGACGCTTAACGCTTATCAGCCGCAAATTGGCCATGCAACGAACCCCGCTTTTGCGCAGACATAGAAAGTCTACAATCGCATGTGCCAATCAGTATTCATTGCAAAAACGTCGCCTGCGCTCAGCACTCAATTTACTTCATGGAATTCTGATGGCTTCTCGTCTACCCTTGCACCTTGATTAAGATTATTCGTCTTTGGTCAGCGACCAGTCCAGCCCATCGCTAGCCTCAGCCCTATAAGTTTCCTTGTCCCTAATCGAGATGCTTTCAACTTATGCCAGAGGGTCTTCTGTACCCATCGAATCCACAATCGATCTCGAAAACATCCGGAACTGGCGCCGAGCTTGTCGCAATACACACGGCGACTGCTGCAATGACGACCATGCGGGGACCTTGGCGCAGCACATCGATCGTCTAACACTAGTTGATGTATTTAATGGCTCACTTGTCACTCTATCCACTTCGTCGCCAATTACCTACGTTGCTCTTTCCTATGTGTGGGGTGCCGTGCCTATGTTTAAGACGAAGAGATCAAACATCGACATCCTGTTACAGCCGGGGGCTCTATACAACAAGCAAAACGGCATAGTGCTTCCTGATACGATCCGAGATGCTATATATCTGGCCAAGGCTCTAGGTGAGCGTTATGTGTGGGTGGATTGTCTGTCCATCGTTCAAGATGCATGTTCAGAAGAGATGGAAATCACATTGCGGGCTATGGCTCGCATATACGCAAGTGCCGACTTTACGATTGTTGCTTCCGATGGAAACGACGCAGATCATGGCCTAAGAGGTGTCGGAGGTCCTTCGAAGAATCGAATCCCTAGTCCCCAATCCTATTCCCATCTATGGAGTGCCTACCCAGAAGATTCGAAATGGGCGAGTAGGGGCTGGACGTTTCAAGAATCTCTGTTCTCCCGTCGTCTCCTCATATTTGGCAGCGCTGTGTCCTGGATGTGTGGACGCTGTGAGTGGCGAGAGGGCATCCATATGCTCAGATGTACAGAAGATATCCACACCACTGAGGAAAATGAATGGCCAGCAGAGCGTCCGCATCTTGGCGTACCAATGGGTATGATGTCATTGATCCCTACGATACCATCGCTTGGGCGGTGGGGTATGCTTTTGGAGAATTTTTCTTCACGGCATCTGACATATGAGAAAGACGCTCGGGCAGCATTTGCAGGCGCTACAGAGATCATGAATGCCACTTTCCCAGAAGGTATACTCTATGGCATGCCGAAGTTCTTCTTCGACATTGCGTTGCTCTGGTTACCTAAGGACTTCGTGTTGAGACGTGAGGGTGAACCTAGTTGGTCATGTATGGGCTGGAAAGACGGTATCATAGACTGCTTGTCTGCTTGGTACCCTTTCTACGCTAACATCTTTCGTGATTCGAATCACTCATCAGACTGGGTTCCCATTGCAACCCTGAGATCTGTGGCAGAGTACCGGATGGCAGATACAGCAGATGGGATAGACGCAGGATTCAATGGCTTTTACGAGTACCAGGCTTTCCGAGACTCTTCCTGTAGACAACTCCCTACGGGTTGGAGGCGACACCGCCACCCTAATGGCGACTACTTTACGAACATTCTCTCCTCGCGAAAGTATTCATTCCCTCTTCCCGGAGTAAGTTCTGCCAAGCGCCAGATACACACCCCATCTGCCCCCGTTCTCCACTGTTTCGCCCCATGCGCTACACTGACATTCGGGTGTACGGTAACTTGCGACAAAACACACCGCATGATGATGGTCTTGTGTAATGGCGAGGAGATGGTGGGCAATCTTACCCTGATGTGCAATATTAAAGAAAACATACCTCCACACGGCAGCCTTTGTGAGCTCATCGCCATCTTAGCAGCCGAAACCTCCCTTCCAGAGCGTGTAGCACAACGCGGGTGGCCGATAATGTCTTTTGGGAAAGACAGAAAGCTTCTTTCTTCAACAGCACGAAGTGATGAAGGGGGCGTATCTTTCTACAATGTCATGTGGATCCAATGGGTTGGAAATATCGCTGAAAGACGTGGATTGGGTATCGTACATAAGGAATTCTGGGACGCATTAGAACCGGAACCCAGAGAGATCATTTTGGGTTGAGTCACGCACCGACTTTGAAAAGGCAATCACGATATGCACTTATCGAAATTATCCACTCCTTCCTCAATCCTCACACTGTGGTGTGATGGACCAATGAAAGAGACCACAAAAATTATGCCAGAGACCGCCCACACGGAGCCATCAGACAAGACCAGTACCACAATGGTGCCATGCAGCTGATCCAAGTCGGTCTATGCGAAAGCATGAGCTCGCCGACCCTGACTGGTAAGTATGAAGAGATGAATAGGGCGTAAGATGAGAGTTTATATAGACGATGGAATAGACCACGAGGTGGATTTAGGGGGAAGGCAGCAAGACACATGTGACATCACGTGATTAAAGCTGCCTTTAGGTGGGTGTTGCGCGATAGGATGTCCCGTGTTATTGGCAGTTTCACGTTGCACAAAAGCTGACATGTGAGGGCACGTGATTGTAGCAGCCTACGAAGGATTTGCTCTACGCTTCTTCAAGTATCGCTTGGTTGGCTCAGGGATCATCGATCTCTTCCATTGGAGCTAAGATGACATTCAATTAATCCAGGTCTTGCGCACACGACACACTACTGTCCTTCCTCCAGCCTCAACGCTTCCAGCCTACTCGTACTTTGCGGATCCAGATATGGTCGCTCGCCCAAGCTGACAACTCTAAACCCCTTCCTCGGGCCTTGGCCGTCGGTATCATACGTCGCGGTGTGTAACACGCTCCTGTTGTCCCAGATCGCCACGTCATTTGGATTCTGCCATCTATGTCTGATCTGCAGATCGTGGTTTTCAGTAATGAGCTGTAGAAACCAATCTATAGTGCGCTTTGATTCTTCTGCACTCAACTCATTGATACGTTGAACATGGTGCCCGACGCTGTAGAGAGACTTCCATCCTGTGACGGGGTTCGTACGGACGCAGGGGTGAACAGCGCTCAGTGAGTCGCCAGTGTTCTCCGGTGCACCTCGCGCAGCGGTGTAAACGGGGAAGTTGTTTTCTTTGGCAGCACGATTGAAATCCGGCTGCGCGTATGTCGCTGTAAGAGACTCGAAGAACTTCTGGTATGGTTTCGAGAGGCGATCGTAAAGGTCATATCCAGAGGCCCAAAGAGTGTCTAAAGAAAGTTCAGCCACAGCGCCAGGACTCTGGCTGCTCGCGAAACTTACCGCCCCCAGATTTTGGTAGCTGAGTCATCCTTAAGATCGCATAGTCGCTTGGTACTGGCTCGAAAGTGATGTCGCTGTGCCAGCCACTTTTGCCGCTCTGTGACCTCTCCTTGAAGAGCTGCTTCGCCAGGTCTGAGCTGATGACACTGATCTCATTGTCGTTGCCCCCAAGACGGTTTCCGGCATTTCTGACTGGATGAATATGTAATTTGGATGTTTCTGGCTTACCCGAGAGCTCGCCGAGACGTTGTGCCAGCTCTTTCTGAAGTTCATCGGTCAAGTCATCCTGCTTGCGAAAGTAGACAACACCACGCTGAGAGACTGTTCATCCTGTTAGCTGTTACAACTTTTGAAATGGTCGAATGAAGCTTGCTTGTAATCGCAAGGTCGCGTATCAGCTCATCAGAGTTTGGTGCGCGCAACCATTCCTTCAGGCTCACATCAACGAACTCGCGACCGATGACTGGCGTGACTTCGAACGATTTATATGCATTCAGTACACCTTTCGACTTCAAGGGTTCGCGTGGGTATCCATGCTGTGCTGTAGGGTCATTGCTCTTAGTGAAAGTGGCAGTAGAGGTGCTCGTGGCCATGATAGACGATATTGGAATGGACTTCTAGGGCAACATTCACAATGCATATCTTAGTAGACCATGCTACACTTATTTGCTACTCTTACTTCGCCACATTTGCTACTACCGGGTACATATTCATGGACGGCTTGATCAACAACAGCTTCTCGATTTGCAGATTAGCATTGTTGCATCATCGCATGGATAGTATGGCGCAATCGCTCTCGGCACAGCTATAATGATGCCTGCATTCACTAACTGCAATCATGACATCCTATGGTGCGCGACAATGGACACTGTGTTGCGGGGTTGAGGCTACGACATGTGGGGGTAGAATGGCGTGCTGCTCGGCAGGGTCGTATGGCTGGCATTGACATTAATCCGGAAATAACGTGCTGCAGACATTTGTGCTCGAGCATTTGGCGATTGCGACAGAAGAGAAGTAGTATTTCTGTTGGTCCTATCCCTAGCGGAAAGTGAGAACGCGTGGACCCAGACGCGACGCGACTTCCGCGTGGCGGATTCCTAGCCCCCTTCATTCTCTTTCACTTTTGATCTCAGCATCAACACCGGAACTCAAAAAACTCGAAGCGCGTCCAAACTCGAATCGATTCAGTAATCTGCCAAGGTGTAAAGATCTCACACTGAGGATTATGTGTGGGCGATGCCAGCAGTGACTGACGACATTACCGCCATTCTCACAACATACCTCGCTAGAATGCATGGCATTCTTGACAGGCTATCCGTTGGCGATCAAAGACGGGTCCCACTCGCAGAGAACTGATTTCGACCCTGGTAGATGACGGTTTGCGCCAACCCCACGGAGCCAAGGGTATTTTTTGAGAGTGAACGTGCCAATATCCATATGGTATGCGTTCGATGAACGACCGTTCAGTCGATGATTGAACCACCCGGCTGCCTTGAGGCGTTATAGAAGTACGTCCTATCATATGATGGACTTGTCGCATGCACCTGTCATGTCAAGGCGCTCTTTTCCTGTACTCTACTCGGATTGGGCGACCCTACGCAATCACTGAAGGATTTTGAACGGATTCAGACAATGTGCAGAAGGTGTGCTGCATTGGAGCACATCGCTGCCGATAGGTAGTCTAGCATGCTATACTTGAGAATGATTTTGTATCGCACAATCCACGTTTCTTATCTACGGCTTTTGGAACCAAGCTTCTCGGCTTTCGTAGCCTTGACTGAGCAGCAAGGGTTTTGTCTTTAGCGCATGTTGTCAACTGTACCCAGAGTTGCATCATCTGTATAGGCAGTACCTGGGTATGAGCATTTCCGGTCTCTTATAACGCTTTCCTGTTACACCCAAAGATCAGTACCGACCGATTGGTCTTAGCCAAATCAACAACAATCACGAGACGAATACCATTACCCTCTTTTAGACGTAGCCATGGCTGCATCTACGCCAGTAGAAAAGCAGGTTCCCTTTGCACAAGCTTCAGACTCAGGATCGTCACAAGCCTCCAAGTCGGTATTACCACATTATGGTTCATCTGCAGACCACCCCTTCAGCGACCCAGCCACAGCTCAGCATTGGCGTCGAATATACGAAAATGCCGAATATGAAGGACGGCATCG
>Ga0265797_10010561_pt1 | contig 11744 bp, 14 predicted proteins | sample P2T30metagenome_FD_192433 | JGI IMG/M metagenome (GOLD analysis project Ga0265797, IMG submission 192433) | Plant litter microbial communities from East Loma Ridge, Irvine, California - P2 T30 | ecosystem: Environmental > Terrestrial > Plant litter > Unclassified | place: USA: California... | reverse complement strand
AGGTCTATGCGTTGACTTTCCAAGACGATGGCGCGCTGATTGCATCGGGGTGAGTGTTCCCTTAGATGGTAGAATAGACGGCTGACTCCTCAGTGGTTTTGACGCAATTGGGCGTGTATGGGATACGAGAACAGGAAGAACGGCAATGGTATTAGATGGGCACATCAAGGAGATCTTAGCGATGGACTTTGCTCCTAATGGGTCAGTCAAGTAATGTCCAGGCGTATGAGCTAGACTGATGACCAGGTACCAAGTAGCAACAGGATCCGGAGACGACACCGTCCGTATATGGGATCTTCGAGCTCTCAAAACACAATACATAATCCCCGCCCATAGTTCATCAGTCTCCGACCTCCGATTCTTCCGCTCTACATCTGAACTGCCACATATTCCCCTCGAAGCACCACAAACTAACGGCACCTCCAATGGCATCTCCAACGGCGATAAGATGGACACCGACGATATCAGCCACGATCCAAGTGAGAAGGAAACGGCCACACCTTCTTCTGATGTCCTTCCTCGTTCTGGTCTGTTCTTGGTCACGGCTGGATTCGATTGTAATGTCCGTATATGGTCTGCGGATGAGTGGAACATGATTAGGAATCTGGCCACGGATGCTGGAAAGGTCATGAGTGTGGATATCTCGGGAGATGGCAAGTTCATCGGATCGGCGAGTTATAGTCGATCCTTCCATCTGTTTGGTGGTGATAATTCGTTGTAGACAGCATAGACATGCAGATCATAAAACACGCTGGGTGGAGTTCATTATCCCGCTTGGACGGTCGCGACTGATTCTGCAGAGCAGCCTGAGAACAGCATGCAATGCATCACGCACTACTTCGTCTCGCCGAATTGCTTCAGTATATCCGCCGCACTCTGGGATTGTCCAGCAACACCCGCAGAACCCGCACTATTAGCCCCACTATTCGTTTTCGGCGGCTTAATCGAGAACCCTCTACTGATAGTCCGAGCCATAGAGCTCAACCCGCCTGTCGACGTAGAGGTCGAGGCGGATGCGACAGAAGTAGATGCGGTGCCGATACCAAGCGGTGATCCCTTGCCCCCGGTCCCAGTACCTGGAGCAGTACTAGTCCCGCTAGTCCCGCTTTCCCGCTGACTCGGTGATAAGGAGCTCCCGGAAGGTGGCCTGGCTACCCAGCCATGAGATCCAGGCGAAAAGTTCCCAGATCCGGTGGAGGAAGTGATGGCCATCGCTGGAGCTGCTTTACCCCCTGGAATCCCAATTGGTAAACCCCTCGAGTGGGTCGAGTGGGAAGAAGCGACAGAGGCTGGCCGTCCAAGTGATGAAGGTGCGAAAAGTGGTACATCTCGTGATCCGGGCGATAAGTTCGAACGGGACGATCTGCGATAGTGACTTGTACTCAGCGTAGGAGCCATCGGAATCGAAGTCGCAGCGCTCTCAGCAACAGGTGGATTAGCCGGTGCTTCGACGGGTGGTCCGAGTTTGCCCGTTGAAGACGAAGGCGGCGGGATTGAGGTAATCTCTGCGGTGTTGGATATCTCTTCTGTGGTCGTCTCTGTGCTGGTAGGGGCGATACGCTCGTCAGACACCTGCTCCATTACAGCCGGCATGATAGGAGGAAAGTACCCCTCGCTTTTGATTGCTAGACTAGGCGACATAGTCATCGGGGCGGATTCCCTGAGACTAGTCGGTAGTCCACTAATCATCCCACTAGTCCGCGTACTGAATGGAGGAAGCACCGGGCGGACCGACGATCCCATCACAGAAGTCGGCGATGTGTCTTGAAGGAGGAGGCTGTTCATCCCCATTGAAGTCGACCGTCTGGGATTTCTGGGCATTGCTAGAGGATCGAAAGGCTCGGTACCGTGTATTTGATATCGTAGACCGGGAGTAAGACCAATGGGATTGGTTTCGGGTGTCTGTTCGTCAGCTCTTAAACTTGGATTCAACGTACCTCTCCGGCAACCGCTTCTTCTGAGCTGGTGATACGAGCCATGATCCATTCCCGACTCTTGGCTTCTTCCTGCATCCTCTCATCAGCTTTGAGGAAGTGATGAGGCGCATTGACTACATGGATCAGCTTGGAGAATCATCGAGCTAGGGGAGCTTACCGTTGAAAGCGGCCCAGTGACGTCGAGAAGGATCTCGGGTTGGTAAAAAGAGAGCCTAAAATCAGCTGACGATAGTAGGAGGCTTAGGGGCTTACCAAATCGCCCTTTTGGAAGTCGGTGAAGGTGATCCTATTCTTACAAATGCTCTGCGAGTGTTTGTATGCCTTCTGATACCTCTTTATCCGGATTACCACCTTATTGACGACTTCCGTGAATGCTTCTAGATCGAATTGCTGTGCAGAAGCAAGACTTCGTATGAGGACGCTATCCCTTATCGAGATCGTCGATTGGTTATCAGAGATTGGTGATGCTGCTCTGGCCCTGTCCTTTTCGGCATCCTCCTTCTCTTTCTCAGCTTCATCAGATCCGTTTCGTTTCGATGATGCCGCTGCGTTCAATATCCGTAGTAGTGGGCGACAGGTGTCGTAGTATTTAGTAGCGAGGGCGACTGCATCTCGGGCAACTTCAGCTTGATGAGCCTTCTCGGCAGCCACCGCAGTAGCAGTATCTCTCGTCGTAGCCATTTCATCCGACAAGACAGCTTCCCGCCGTTGAGCCTCCCTCAACTGAGCTTTACTCATGGCGAGCTCAGCTTTGAACCCATCAGCCTGTCGAGTTGCATTATTCCGGACAGCGGTAAGCTTGTCCGCCAATTCGACTTTCATATCCTGAGCTTCTTTCGCGAGACTGAGGTTCTGATGCTCGAGTACAGCTCTATCACCATCCGCTTCGGCAATCCGGTCTCGCATCAATCGTTCCGCCTCGGCAGACTGACTCTTGAGAGCGACATCCCGCTCCTGTTGGGCAGAGGCGAGCTGCTTCGAGGAAGCTTCCAATTCCGCTTGTAACCCGGCTAGTTGAGATCGAAGTGCGTCGGCTGCCGAATGGGCATCGCTGGTGACTTGGAAATGCTTGGTTCGCTCGTCGCGCATATCGCTGAGCTGGGCGAGTAGATTCTGTTCGGTGTTTCTAAGGCCATCCACATCAAGAAGGGCTTCCTGTAGCCTGATACCCAGGTCGGTCGCTCGGGCTTTCTCCTGTGCCATATCCGCTTGAAGCGCAGTAATGAAATCCGATGCTTCTTCCTGGTCCCGCGTCCGGTCTTCGCTGAGTCGATTGCGCTCCTCTAGCTCGGCGGAAAGCGTTTGACGAGCGAGGACCTCTTCCCCGAGATTGGCTCGCAGTCGGTCCACTTCTTCCTGTAGCTCGAGCTGCTGTTGATCCATACCTTCCACTTCTTCGCGAGGGCGTAATTCCATCTCGTCCACTAGGTCTTGATCGATACCGACTCGTGCCTCACTCTCGCCGAGTAGTGAGCCTTCGTCGCCTCTAGCATTGCGCATGATAGACAGGACTGGCCATCAGTTCTGATGGTCAAGAGCTTTGGAGCTTTAGCTACGAACCTTTCTTGTCCCATGACCAATGGTTTGCGACCTGCTCCCTCTCCCGGAATGCATCCTGAAGGGCGTTGTACTTATCGAGGAGTTGACCAACCGTTCCGAGAAGGGCATCCCGCTTGGGTCCGGCGCCAAAAGAAGACTCGACGTCGTGGGCGAGTCCATTGATCCATTGATCAAGTTCTGATAATCAGCTTAGGCCCTCCAGTGGGTAGCTCACCTTCAAGCATGGCATCATCTACCACCAGCTTGTCCAGCACCTCTGCACCAGACATGATTGTGAAATCACAATATATCGACGAGCTCTCCTTTATCCCCCACAGGGTGATGAAATTCAATTGAGAGATATCTTTGTTCATCTCAACCCTCCGATCTCGTTCAGGAAGGAGCATCGAGCCAATAGCTTCATTAAGCTGTTTGCACCATGATGAGAAGCTACCTCCGAATTGCCTTCGCCATCGATATTCTAGAATAAGCGAGATGTAGGCGAAAGGTAGATTGTGAAGGCGTGTCAGATGGGGGAATGCGCCTTTTGACTTGAAGTCCGTTTCAAGGGTTGTCAGTGGTTTGATTACCTCGGCGATTCGGGATTCCATATGAGCGACTTGACGAAGATGGATATGAACCTCTAAGGTGTAGTCGTTCTACCCATCAGCTCATCTGCTGTAGAGACACAAAGATTAGCCCACCTTGAGAGCAGTGAGATGATCCAGGTCGTTGCGCATAACCTCTTCCAGCTCGAGAGTAACTAATGGTCAGCTATTCTTCTCGGTCCCCGTCTTTCGTCGGGCTGCAAAGCGGCTTACCATCCAGAAAGTGATCGTCTTGCGCAGCTTCCGTGATGACCTCTATAGCCTGTTCCGTACGATGGAGAGCTTGATCGAACTCCATTCTGATCACATTGGCATTCTCCTCCGCCTTATCCTTCTCCATCGCTGCCATCTGTAACAGTTCATCCATCTGTACCGCCAATGCCCGAAACCGCTCGGCTATGTCATCTTGATGATCAGCTCCCGAGTCATACTCCTCTCGTTGAGGCTCACCATGCGAAGCCCTGCAAGTCTCTATGACTTCTTCCATCTTCCTTGCATGTATATAATCCGCCAGAGTCTTATCTTTCGTCTCATCTTTCCCTCTGCTCACTACATTCCCCGCTGAATCCCTCTTTGACCAGAAAGCCGGATGGATCGGTACTTTGGGCAATATCGCCAAATCATTAGGTGCTGATTCCAATAGTTCGACCTGTTCCTTCAACCTCTCATCGGCGGTCCTGGAAAGCGTGTTCCATTCCTCCCGTAGCGGTGCTAAGTGATGATCTAGGTTCTGATAGGCCAGAGAAAGCGCTTTGTACTGAGCGGCAAAGAGGGATAATATATGGTGGATGTGATCTTGGGCCATGAAGAATGGTTGATGAGCTTCGGATAGATCTTGTATAGAGTTCGCTAATTATCAGTATTTCTCATCAGTATCAATTGTAGACTCACGATCGATCAGAGGAGGCAAGAACAAGTCTTCTTTACACTTGTCAGCCCATATCTCTGGTTCTGTCCAGAAAGTCTCTCTATTGAACAGGAAAAGGACCTCCGACTTCGCCTATCTCGTCAGTCTGCCTTCACACAAAGAGGGATACTTACTTCGGAGCCTTGTCCAGACCCTCCTCTATCCAGCGCTTCTAGCAAAAGACGATCTTTGAGCTCTCTCCCATCTTCTAGGAATAGCAGGATATTGTCGCTTTCGATACCAAGGTGGGGCGCGATATCTTTCGTAAGATCATCGACACTGCTTCGTCAGCCCTGCGGCGGCTGATGAATAGTTCACATACGTAGAATAATCCGCCAAACTCCTTGTGAGCTGCAAAACATATCCGTCTGATGCTGCATATATCTCCATCCTTGGATTAGAGGGGGTGAAATGTTCAGGTAGTGATATGATCAATGCAAAGGTGTAAGGTGGGGTGATCAGTCGAGTCACGCGGCTATCTTTCCGCGGGGCCACAATCAGCGTTTATCTCAGCCGGTGGCAACGCAATGCGTGACATGAGCAGGATGATGCACGACGGGAAGCTAGCTAGACGATGCATACATGTGGCAAAGCAGCCCACCCTCTCCCTCTAGATCCCATACAGCTCAGGTGGATATATCTACTCGTACCTGTCTACTTCTTCTTGTTACTGGTCGAAGACTTTGGTAGCTCGGCAGTGTAGGGAATGAAGTCTCGGCCCTGCATATATGGCTTAAGGACCTCTGGTATACGCAGACCCTGTCGAATCAGCTTTGCCCAACAAGGGGTGCTTTAGCTTACCTCAGGAGTCTGGTAGTTTTCAACAAGACAACAAAGTGCTCGTTCCGTTGCACAAAGTGTTCCATTCAGCATGTGAACAAATCCGACTTTTCCTCCCTCACTCTTCTTGAAACCACATCGGACATTCAACGACCTCGACTCTGAAAAATCAGCATCGAAAAAGCGCTGGATATGAGGTAGCTTACGGTAATCGGTACAGTTCGAACAGGATACAAGCTCCTTGTATTCTCCCTGGTATGGGAACCAAGCCTCCAAATCGTACTTGATAGCAGCGGCATTGTTCAAAGCTCCAGAAACAATGTTGACGACTCGGTAGGGTAGTCCTAGGGACTCGTAGAATTCCTTCGAGTTTTCAACCATCATGTCGAGCATCGCGGGCGAGTTCTCGGGTTCACACACGACGAACTAATGAATCAGCTAAGCTCCACTGGCAAAAGTTGGTGAGGAAGCTGACCTGCTCAATCTTTTCAAACTGATGAACTCGGAAGATACCCCATGTATCCTTCCCGTGAGATCCAGCCTCTTTTCGGAAACACGTCGAGTAACCAGCGAGCCTGTTATAAGCACTGGTTGTGAAGGAAGAACTAATCATGGCTTACTTCATAGGTAGCTTGCTGGGCTCAATGTTCTCATCTGCAAACATGGCAGAGATGGGCTGTTCGGAAGTAGCAATGAGGTATTTGTCCTCGGCGTCTCCCCCAGAGATCTGTCTGTCAGCTCTGGCCTGGACTGATTTGGACTCGTTGGACTGACCTTGTACAAAGCCTCATCAAACTCCGACAACTGAGCAGTCTGACTCATCATATCTTTGTTCATCATGAATGGAGCCTGGACCTTCTTGTAGGACTTTTTACGTAGGAAATCGAGTCCGTAGTTGATCAAAGCGAGATTGAGATCAACACCGTCATTTGTCAAGAAGTATCCTCGGTGACCAGAGACCTTGACACCTATATGTCAGCTTCTTGGCCCGATTTCATATGCACATGACTAACCTCGTTCCATGTCGAATGCCTCCAGCCTGGCGAGGACCTCGTGATGCGAAATGATGCCCTCTGTCTTGTCCTCTGCCTGAAGTCCAGGTTCGGTGTTACCCTTATGGTTGGGCTCGGGGTGCCATACTCGTAGGATAGGGTTATCGTCCTATCCATGAGCTCAAATACTTGAGACTCATGAGGTCACATACCTCGGTGGTGGAGACAGCACTGTTCTTGTCGACAATATTTCCCAAAAGGAATGCCTTTGCGTCCCTCTTCTTGACCAACTCATTGGCCTTGACCGTCAAGGCAGCGACCTCCTTGTCCATCTCTGCCTTCTTTGCGATAAGCTCATCGGCGTTTCCCTTGTTCCTCTTGATCTGTCCAATTTCTTTGATTAGAGCATTGACTTCTCGTCGTAGATTCTCAGAGTTGTAGTTTGCTAAATTGTCAGCTGGGCTCCGTGCCATGGGCTGAATAGCTTACCCTCCTTATGCTCGTTGAACAAAGCCATGACCTCGTCAACTAACTCTACCGAAGCGTTCCTCTTCTTCTGAGACTCCTTGACGACATTGATGTCTCCTCCCTTTTCGGGCTGGACTGAAGGGTCAGTGCGAGCTGATTTTGAAGATGAATGGATATACAATGGATGAGATCAATCATTATTCACTCTATCGATATATAATGGAGTAGGTATGCGGTACGAAGAGTGGCAAGCCTCTAGGTGTATGTATGTATAGGTGCGGTCGAGATGTAGTCCAGGTAGGTGGTTGTCGAGTCGCGCTCGAGATTATACGGTTCCTTATCACTGTAACCAGGCACAGCGTGTACTAATCCCACGTCATGTCAAATAAAGTTGGATTGGCAGATTTCCATGCTATCATATACACACTTTTGATTCATCTAAAGCAATGAGTGCAGAGGCATCAACATCAAAAGCATCAAAGAAGACAAAGCAGTCGAGGGATAGGGAAGAGGATGAGAGTGCTGGAGAGGGAGAAGCTTCGGTGGAGGTGAACAAGAACAAGAGGCATAGGAAGGAGAAGCGTGAGTCTGCATCACGAGCAGTGGCCACATGCTGACGTCTAGCATGGGATACAGATGACATCGATCAGTAGGCCTCTTCGCTCTCGGGATACGTATAGATGACTAACATCACAGCTGGAAGATTGAACCTTTCCTCCAACCCGACAAATCAAAGCACCTACCATTCACTGAAGAATCCTCGTTCGCCCTCCTCTTCCCCAAATATCGGGAACCATACCTCCGCTCTGTCTGGGGTCAAATCACATCATCACTTGAATCAGTCGGGCTAGCTTGTGAACTTGATTTGGTGTCGGGTAAGATGACTGTCAAGACGACTAGAAAGACTTGGGATCCGTATGTCGTTTTGAAGGGACGGGACGTCTTGAAGTTATTGGCTAGAGGAGTGAATGCCCCTCAGGTATGTCATTTCGTGACGATTCAAGAAAAGCATAATTGACCATCAGGCAATCAAGGTTCTCCAGGACGATATCGCTTGTGATGTCATCAAGATCGGAACTCTGGTTAGAAACAAGGAGAGATTCGTCAAACGTCGTCAACGTATAGTCGGGCCTAATGGAAGTACCCTCAAGGTATGTCGTCTTCAACAAGATGACCGAATATTACTGAATCCAGGCAATTGAGCTTCTCACCGAATGCTACGTCCTGGTACAAGGAAACACTGTCTCGGCAATGGGTTCATTCAAGGGCTTGAAAGAGGTTCGACGAATCGTGATTGACTGCATGAACAATGTCCACCCCATTTATCGAATCAAGGAATTGATGATCCGACGAGAATTGGCCAAGGACCCCAAATTAGCAGGCGAGAGCTGGGATAGATTCCTACCCCGTACGTATCCTGTGATATATGAAGGATAAGCACTGACCGTCAGAATTCCAGAAGAAACACCTCAAAACCTCCGAAAAGACGGCGAAGAAGAACGAGAAGCTCGCGGCCCGAGGACCGGATGTTAACCCAAATTCTATCCCAGTCTACCAACAATCCACATCTCATCCCCAAGCAGCGCCCGCACCCAAGAAGAAGACCTACACTCCCTTCCCTCCACCTCAACAACCTTCCAAGTTGGATATGCAGCTTGCTTCAGGAGAATATTTCCTCAAGCCACACGACAAGGAGAGAATCGAGAAAAAGCAAAAGCAGCAGAAACAGAACGACAAGGCCGAGGCAAAACGGGCTACAAGGGAAGAGGATTTCATTGCTCCACCCGAGACCAAGGAGTTGAGTATCAAGGAGAAGAGGGAGCACAAGAGGAAGAGGGCAGAAGATGCCATGTAGGTTGCGTTTATGTCAGATATGGCTACATGTATGCGTATTATACAAAATATGATGGTGCTCCCTATTCATCAGCTTGTGGTCACCTGAACATCTTGGCTGAACTTACCAGACGATGTAGGTTGGGGTTCTTTTGATCCGTGTTATTCTCAATAGCTGCGTTATACGTTTTGAACGTCGTTTTGCCGTCCGAGTCGACTTGCATGATACTGGCCAAGTTACCACATCGGTAGCAGTAATTCGGTGCGGACCAGACTGTGACTAGTGAATCATCAAACATGTGTTTGAATCCTTCCTGAACCAGCTGATGTGCTCTCGCTATCAGGTTCAGGCCGTTGATATGGTTGAACTGGGCGTCAGTATATTGTTTACCTTGGTGGCTTCAGACTGACCTCTGCAGTGACTTTTCCACCGAATAACCACCCAGCACCTCTAGGACTGACTTGCCAAGCCTCGACATCATCTGGATCAGACCACATCAGATCTGTAAATCAGCAGTCGTGCAAACCGGAAAGGGGGGACATACCACAGAAAGCCCCTTCATGCGGAACCTCCTGTGCTCGAGGTATGATCCGGACTTGATCCAGCGTCCTGATATCAGGTGATAATCCACCATGAACACATAAGATAGAGTCGTCGATTATCTATTTGTCAGCAAGAGTTCCCGTGGACAGATGGATGGACGTACTGCTGCTAGATTTAAATGATCGAATACTGTACAACATGCTTTCCAGACAGATGGGTTTCCGTATTTCAACATACACTCGTCTATCGAATCAGTTCAATCCTCATGTGGTGGAAAGGGACATACCGTAAAACCCATACACCTGGGTGATTTGCCGACTTTCGTGATTCCCTCTTAACAATGTTATTCTATCAGGATATCTAACATCAGCTCTTATCCTACTTCTCCATCACCAGAAGATGAATTACCTGGCTTTTAACGCAAGAAGCAAAGAAAGGGTCTCCAAACTATAATAACCTCTATCTACGAAATCACCCTATCTCGTCAATTCGATCTCTCTCGTCTTCGAGAAACGTACCATAAAGATATAACTCGTTCCAGGGGCTTCACCACCCTGTCTGAAAATCTCCAAGACATCCCAAAATTGTCCATGTATATCTCCACATATCGTAACCGGTGATTGTACGAGATGGACATTCGATTCTTCAAGTAATAAATCCCTTACGCGTGCGCAGAGTAATTTCATTTGACGTTCAGGTAGGTGTTTACATTTCCGGATCTATCATCAGTGATGCTTCTTGAAAGTGGAAAGAGGTGTACATGTTCTATCCAGTGATCTGGATCTGTGGAGACTGCTACTGGGACTGGCATCTTGATATGCGATTACAACGGGTTTTGGCCGTGGCCGCTTTGTTTCGAGTGATGGCGAGGTAGTTTTTCGATTGGATATGATTGCTGATGCGCTTTCGGTTTATCAAGATACTCGGTCTCGCTGGATATGCTGTTGCTGTAGGAATAGATTAGTCAATAAAGTCAGACGATATACACCTCCTCGGAGATTGTAGATCCCGTCAAGCCACTATTTGATCCCGTCTTTTAGTCAGACCACGGGACACTGATGGGTACAAAGCTGACTTCTGGCAGCGAAGGATGCATGCTTAAATGGTCATAATCATATAATAGTAATAGTAGCGTAAAAGTCATAAACAATTCGTATCTCCCTGGCACTAAGCTTTGAAATCGTCCTCGAACTCGGCCAGTTCCCCATCTTCGTCCTCAAAGTACACCCCTTTGATCTCATCATCATCTTCCTCTGAATCTTCTTCTTCTTCTTTGGCGGGCTGCTCGATCTCAGGTCGGACGAACGTGACCGGCTCTCTGGCGGGCTTCTCAATTGGCTCTGAGGCTGCACTGGTCACGGTAGCGATGGGAAACTGACTCTTGGCGTAATCCTCCTGTAGCTCTTTCAAGTCTGGTCCAGTGACGACTATATATCAGCTGATGATTGCGCGCTCATTGTCCACGACTTACTCGATAGGAAGACTTCGATCAAGTTCTGAATATCAGCTCTATGGACATCCGAGCTACGGGAAGCTTACAGAGGCTCGATTCCCCGCGTTGGCGGTGTAGATCGGTTTCGCTCCAGTGTTCCCAAACATGATCAATGCGACATCATCAAGTGATTTGCCAGTCTTCTTAAGCCCTTCATCCGACCCATGACCATTTTCGATATTACCGAATAAATTAGCAGTGTCCTGTCATCAGCTTCCGGTCTGCGTTTGTGGGAGCTTACGATAATGAAAGTCTGTCCTAGTCCTGATTCATCCGCGTAAGGTGGGAATTCCGATGCGGTCGGTCTGAGGGTTTCGATCCAATCCACTGAGAAAAGGCCCAATTGGATATATTTCGCGTGTTCGGCGACCAATTGGTCTTTGGGCGAGTGAAGAACCATAACTGCTGATCAGGTCTTTGTTGCATTATCAAAGGGCTGAAACCTACAGGTCGGCCCATTACCGGCTCTCTTGGATAGGTCGGCTATCAATTTCTCGACGGTTAGAGCTATATCTTCTTGCTTGATAGGGAGAGAATAGCCATGAAGGTAATTATCTCGGTGGTTAGGCTTGACCTCCCCGTTCTTCGAACGAAGCAAGTGATCTTGGACACTATCATTAGGCTACCTTTTACGTGTCAACTCA
>Ga0265797_10010560_pt1 | contig 11746 bp, 13 predicted proteins | sample P2T30metagenome_FD_192433 | JGI IMG/M metagenome (GOLD analysis project Ga0265797, IMG submission 192433) | Plant litter microbial communities from East Loma Ridge, Irvine, California - P2 T30 | ecosystem: Environmental > Terrestrial > Plant litter > Unclassified | place: USA: California... | reverse complement strand
CAACTGCGCCGACCAGCGTTTGAAGGCTGCCGTTTTCATCACCGCTCCATCTGGTCTCGATACTTGTCAGACCATCCGGATACTCGGCAGTTCAGTCGATTCAACACACAACGGTGACAGCGCCAAAAAAAAGCGGCGCTTTTGAGGCGCCGCTTGTCACTCATTTCTGGGCCAGGATCCACTTGGCCAGCACCTTGGCATCGGCCTCGCTCACTTGCGGATTGGCCGGCATCGGGATCGGACCCCAGGTGCCGCTGCTGCCCTTCAGGATTTTCTGGACCATCTTCGCTTCGGCGCCGGCGTCTTTTGCGTACTTGGCGGCGACATCCTTGTAGGCCGGGCCGACCAGTTTGGTGCCGACGGCGTGGCACGACATGCAGGCCTTGGCCTTGGCCAGTTCCGGGCTGGCATGGGCTGCCGGGATGGCGGCGACGGCGAACGTCGCAGCCAGGATCAGGTGCTTCTTCATGTGGACTCCAGTGGGGCTGTGGTGTGGGCGCGTGACGCGAACAACACGGGCCGGCAGACAGCCTCTGCCAGCTCGCGTCCGGCATGATAGCGGAATCGCCGACGTTTGCGGCGCTTATCACGAAACGAATTGTAATCACCACGCGTGATGGACAGCCCCCGTAAAGACGGGCTTTTTCGTCCTGCTCGACGGCCGAGTCATCGCGTTTAACGCTTGCCCTTGCGCGGCTTGGCGCATGGGAAACGGCGGGTCAGTTCGGCCAGCACCAGCGGCGCCGCATTGCCCTTCAGTTCAGCCGGCTTGTGCGTCGCTTTCAGGCGCTGCACCACGGCCAGGTTCAGCTCGTGCGGCAACATGGGCCGGCTCAGGCACCAGGCGCTGCCGTGGGCGCCGTCCTTGATGCCGTTCAGGTAAGCCTCGACCTTCTCGCGGTTGATGTAGTCGAGCTGCGACTTCGGTTCCTTGAGGCGGCGCTCGACGACTTCCTGGCCGCTCATGCTGTTGAATGGATAGACGTAGGGAATCGGCTGCGCATCCGCCGTGACAACGACGCCCAGCCACACGCACAGCAGGACGAATGGGCAAGCGGCGCGGTGCATGGCAGGCTCCTGGATGGGTTCGACACCCAATCCTGCGATGCGATCATGCGCCGTGCTTGTCCGGTCTCAATCGTGCGCGAGACGCAGGTCGGGATCGTCCTCGAACACGCCGGCCAGCCAGGCGGCAAACGCTTGCAGGCGCGCATTGGCCATGCGCCCGCGTGGATACAGCAGCGACACCGGCATCGCGGTCGGCGTCACGCCCGGCAGCACTTCGACCAGTGCGCCGCTGCTTACGTGGTTACGGATCTGGTAGCGCCCCAGCTGCGCCAGTCCCAATCCCTGCAGTGCGCACAGCAAGTTCGCTTCGGCGTCGTTGACGGCCACGCCGCCGCGCATCGCGACTTTGTCAACTGCGCCGTCGTGCGCCAGTTCCCATTCGAAGGCGCGTCCGGTGCGGCCCGAGAAATGCACCACGCCCTCGTGCGCCGGCAGTTCCTCGACCGACGTGGGCACGCCGCGCCGCGCCAGGTAGGCCGGGGCGGCGGCGATCGCAAAGCGCATCTGGCCGATGCGGCGCGCCACCAAAGCCGAATCCTGCAGGGCGCCCACGCGCAGCGCGCAGTCGATGCCTTCGGCAGTGAGGTCGACCAGGCGGTCGCTGAGGCTGATGGTCAGATCCAGGTCAGGGTATTGCGCGCGCAACTCGGCGATGCGCGGCAGCACGATGGCGCGGCCGAGCGCGCCCGGCAAATCGATGCGCAGGTTGCCGTGCAGACGCGGGCCGGCGTCGCCCACGAAGCCGGCTTCGGCGGCGTCGATCGCGGCCAGGATCTCGAGGCATTGCTGGTAATAGCGCTCGCCCTCGGGCGTGAGCGACAAGCGGCGCGTGGTGCGCTGCAGGAGCTGGGCGCCCAGGTGGCGCTCCAGCTTTTGCATGGTGGCCGTCAGCGCCGCGCGCGGCAGGTTGAGCGACTCGGCGGCGCGCGTAAAACTGTGGGCCTCGACGATCCGCACGAAGGTCTGCATCGCCTTCACTTTGTCCATGATTGTTCATTTAAAGTGAACTGTATAAGCGCATTATGCCCTAATTATCTTTGCACGAACCCTTCCTAAAATGGTGTCATACGCTCAACCAGGAAAGGAATGCGCCATGCACGCTTCACGACACCCCACCATCTCCTCCGGCATGACGGCCCTGCTGGCCGCTGCTGCCGGCATCGTCGTCGCCAACCTGTACTACGCCCAGCCGCTGGTCGGCCCCATCGGCGCCGCACTCGGCATGCCGCCGGCCGCCGCCGGCCTGATCGTCACGCTGACCCAGATCGGCTACACGCTCGGCCTGCTGTTCATCGTGCCGCTTGGCGATCTGGTCGAGAACCGGCGCCTGATCGTCGGCGGCCTGGTGGCCACCGGCGCCGCGCTGCTGCTGGCGGCCAGCGCCAGCCAGGCCTGGCAGTTCCTGCTGGCGGCGCTGGCAATCGGGCTGGGCGCGGTGGTGGCGCAGGTGCTGGTGCCGTTCGCGGCGCACCTGGCGCCGGAAGCGACGCGCGGCCAGACCGTGGGCAAGGTGGTCAGCGGCCTGCTGCTGGGGATCATGGTGGCGCGTCCGGTGGCCAGCCTGCTGGCCGGCGCCGGCGGCTACCACACGGTGTTCGGGATCGCGGCGTTGCTGGTGCTGGGCCTGGCCGTGCTGCTGCACTTCAAGTTGCCGCAGCGTCGCCCGAGCACGCCGCCACCCTACTTCGCGCTGATCGGCTCGCTCTGGACGCTGTTCAAGACCACCGCCGTGCTGCGCCGCCGCGCCCTGTATCACGCCGGCCTGTTCGGCGCCTTCAGCCTGTTCTGGACGGTGGTGCCGCAGGCTCTGGCCGGCAAGGGTTTTGGTCTGAGCCAGAATGGCATCGCCGTATTCGCCCTGGTCGGAATGGCCGGCGCGGTGGCTTCGCCATTCGCCGGACGCCTGGCCGATACCGGACGCACACTGGGCGCCACTGCCGTGGCCCTGGTCCTGGGCAGCCTGAGCTTCGCCCTGCCCCTGTTCGCGCCGCAAGGCAAGATCGTCGCCCTGGCACTGCTGGCGGTGTCCGCGATCGTGCTCGACGCCGCCGTTGCCGCCAATCTGGTGCTGGGCCAGCGCGCGCTGTTTGCGCTTGGCGCCGAAGTGCGCAGCCGTCTCAATGGCCTGTACTTCGCGCTGTTCTTTGCCGGTGGCGCGTTGGGGTCGGCACTGGGCGGTTTCCTGTACGCCGAATTCGGCTGGCATGCGGCGCTGGCCGCGGGCATGCTGTTGCCGGCCCTGGCGCTGCCGGTATGGCTGATGGAAGCGGCCGAACATACGGCTGGCCGCCGCGCTGCCTGAATAAGGGAACCTGGATCGGGGGCGCGACTGGCGCCTTCGATTCTTCTCTATAGACTTCGTTCCGGTATCGTTTGCCCGTTCGTCGTCCGCTGCCTTTGCATATTGCTTTGTTGGCTGGCCGTCAGGTTGGTTAGTTACGGTTCCGTGATTTTGTCAGGCTGCCGCACTCTCGGGTTCTGCAAGCATCGGCATGTTCATGCTCTAATTAACCATCGACATTAACGGAGTCACCATGCAGTCCACGCAACCCGGCAACAACCCAGCAGGCGCCGCACCCGCATCGACCGAACTCGACGAAGCCACCCTCACCTGGTTGCGCCAGGTATTCCAGTACGCGCGCACCGGGGATGCCGAGCCGCTCGGCGCGGTGCTGGCCCAGGGCTTGCCGCCCAACCTGCGCAACGAACGTGGCGACACCCTCGTCATGCTGGCGTCCTACCACGGTCACCTGGAGGCCACCCGTGTGCTGCTCGAGCACGGCGCCGATCCGGAGATCCTCAACGACGCCGGCCAGGCGCCGCTGCACGGCGCCGCCTTCAAAGGCGACCTGGCGGTGACCACCCTGCTGCTCGACCACGGCGCAAAGCCGGACAACGCCGGGCCCGCCGGCAAGACCGCGCTGATGTTCGCGGCCATGTTCAACCGTACCGAGATCCTGCGCCTGCTGCTCGAACGCGGCGCCAATCCGGCCGCGCGCGACATCAGCGGCGTGTCGGCGCTGGACGCAGCGCAGCGCATGGGGGCGCACGATACGGCAGCGTTGCTGGCGTCCATGGCATAAGGTTGGACCGCGCTGAGGTGCGCTTGGCGCGCTCGAGATTCCTGGCCGGGTTCGCCCGTTCATCGATTTCAAGCGCCGCAGGTGCGCGCACCGGTGTGGCGCTCGGCGATCGCCCAGGCCGAGGGAGGAGAGGTTGACCGAACGCTCAGCGCCGGCGCCGGCGTCCGAACCAGGCGGCCAGCAGGCCGAGACCGGCAATGGCGGCACTCGACGGTTCCGGGACCTGCACCCGCAGTTCGCCCAGTTCGCCGTAGCAGGACACATCCAGTTGCCCGCATGGACCGGCATCGCTACGCGTATCGAGCATCTGGAACGCGGTGCCGATGCTTTCCATGATGAAGTGGCTGTTGGTGTCGTTGGCAAGAATCGAGCCGCTCAACATTCCGTTCGGCAGGAAGTTCACATCGAGCTTGATCGAATCCGAGCCGTACTGCGGGTACCTGCGGTGGTGAAAGTCGATGTGATTCAACTGGTTGAAGGTGCCGTCGCCGTTGTCTTCATTAAGCCAGAACTTCAGCGACAGCAGGCTGTTTTGCGGGTAGATGCACTGGTCGAGATAGCAGGCTGCCTCGAAGTCGAGCTTCAAATTGCCGGCCTTGACGGCGGCATCGGAAAACACCATTTCCAGATGCATGGGACCGGCCATGTTCTCGGATGCGGCGCTCTGGTGCCAGGTGTACAGGACGCCCGCCTGGGCAGTTTGGGTCAACGGCTGGCCCAGCAACGCGGCCGCGAACAACACAGAAGTAATACGTAACATCATCTCGCTCCTCAGGTAACTCAACCATGCGAAGAGCAAGAAATGCGCCAGACATAATTCCTTACGCTAATTCATTGATTTACATCAGGAATTTATTTGGTGACTTTGCACCGTATTTACCAGTGTCAAATTTTCCGACAATCAGGCGACGGCCGCCAAGCGGCGGATCTGCACCGGCTGGTCGAGCAGGTCCGGCAAATCCCGGCCGAGTGCCGCCATGTGCGCACTGTCAAAATGCCGCTGCAAATCCTCGGCGCTACGCCAGTACTCGACCATCACGAAGCTTGCTGGATCGTCCTCGGCGCGATGCAGGTCGTAGCGAATGCAGCCGGCTTCTTCGCGGGTTGCGGCAATCATGGTGCACATGCGTGCTTCGAGCGCGGCTTCTTGCCCGGCGCGGGCATGCAGGGTGGCGATGACTGTAATCTGGGTCATGGGTGCTTTCAAGAGTCGATGGATTGGAGCGGACGCACCATGTAAAGCGCGCCGACAGGATAGGTGACCAGGCCGCCGCTGACCGGCGTCACCGGACGAAAGCCGAGCCCGGCCCAGAAACGCGCGCTGTCCTGCACCGAGACCAGGGCTGCGTGGTGCCAGCCGGCTGCGCGGCCTTTGGTAAGGGAGCATTCGACCAGCGCGCGCGCCAGTCCGCGTCCAAGGGCGCGCGGCGCCACCGACAGGTCGTGCAGGTACAGCGTGTCCGGATCCGCTGCGGGCGCGAACGGCGCATCGAGATCGGTAACCGCTCCCAGACGGGAGGGATAGGCGAACAGGTAGCCGCATATGCCGGCGTCGTCGCAGCCGACGACGCAGGTGGCGGCGGCGGCATGCAAGCGCGCCTCGAGCACGGCGCGCGCTTCCTGCATCGGCGCAGGATAACAGGCGGCCTGGACTGCCATTACGGCGTCCAGGTCGCCGTGTTGCATGGGGCGGATCTGGTGGGGCATCGACGACCATGCGCGCCAATGGAACGAGCGCGCAAAGCTGCGATCGTAACATGCGCGGCGGCGGCCGCGGCGGCGCCCTGCCGCCTGACTACGTCACTTCCTTACTTCTTCAGCAGGATGCGGCCCTTGAGCGTGATGTTGCCCTGGCCGTTGCTCATGTCTTCGCCGCCGGTCAGGTCGCCGCCGCCGGTTGCCTTGAAGTAGCGGCCGGTGCCGCCGGTGATGGTGAAGGTGGCGCCGTTGAAGACGAACTTGGTGCCTTCGCCGGTCGGGATGAACTGGCCGCCGTATTTGGCGAACAGCTGCTCGCCGGTGAGCAGGGTCACCACGAAGATACCGTCGCTGAAGGTGAACGCGGTGCCGTTCGGGGTGATGCAGTCGTTGGCGACGAAGCCGACCTTGCCCAGGGTCGGGCTGGAGCCGAAGCCCAGGATGGTGCCGCCGAATTTCGAGGCGCAACGCAGCGACGGACCAACCAGTTCCTGCAGCACGCCGCTGATCTCGAGATCCTGGTAGGTCTGCTTGGCCGGCTTGGCCGCGCTGGCCGGGGCGCACAGGGCGGCCGATACCAGGGCCGAGGTGAAGGCGATACGCAGGGTGGACTTGAACATGCTGACTCCGTGGAATGTGAAAACAAGGGTTGTAAGAATTTAAAATCTTAGCTTTTCACAATCTTTTTCGGCGCACGGATGCAGGGCAAATGTGTATAAAAAGACACAGCGCGAACGTGTGGAATGCGGTAGTGAACCTGCACCAGGGAGGCACCACGCCCGTCGTCGCATTTGCCCCGCACACCCTTGACGGATAAGGTGGCATCGGCCATCCTGAATATTCTGACAATATTGCCTTGCGAGCGACGCCAACCGGGCGACGCCCGCATGCCAGGCGCGGCGCCACCGATCCCGTGGCACGCTCGTGCGGTACCGGCAGCGTCTTCACGACCGCAACCAGCACAGACAAGACAGGACAGCGCATGAGCAGCTCCCAACCGGCTCCGGCCGCACGCATCGAATACATCCTCCACGCCAGCTGCCCGGCCGGCACCGGCATCGTGGCCGCCGTGGCCGGCTTCCTCGCCGAACGCGACTGCTACATCTGCGCGCTCGAGCAGTTCGACGACGACTCCACCGCGTGGTTCTACATGCGCGCCGTGTTCCGCCAGCAAGACGGCTCGCCGCCGATCGAGGCCATCCGCGAACAGTTCGGCGCCCTGGTGGCGACGCGCCTGGACATGCAGTGGACGATCCACGATCCGAGCGAGCCGGTGCGCACCGTGATCATGGTCTCGAAGACCGATCATTGCCTGGACGACCTGCTGTACCGGCGCCGCAATGGCGAACTCAACATGACAATCACGGCGGTGGTCTCGAACCACCTCGATTTGCGCCCGATGGTCGAGCGCGAAGGGATCCGTTTCATCTTCCTGCCGGTGACCAGGGAAAACAAGGCGCAGCAAGAAGCGCGGTTGCTGGAACTGGTCGACGAGACCGGGTCGGAACTGGTGGTGCTGGCGCGCTACATGCAGATCCTGTCGGATGGCCTGGCACGCCGGCTGGCCGGCAAGTGCATCAATATCCACCACTCGTTCCTGCCCGGCTTCAAGGGCGCCAAGCCGTACCAGCAGGCGTTCGACCGCGGCGTCAAGCTGATCGGCGCCACCGCCCACTACGCCACGCCCGACCTCGACGAAGGCCCGATCATCGAACAGGTGCTCACCCGCGTCGACCACAATTACCGGCCCGAACAGCTCACGCGCGTGGGGCGCGACAACGAATGCATGGCGCTGGCGGCGGCGGTCAAATTCCACATCGAACGGCGCGTGTTCGTGCACGGGAACAAGACCATCGTGTTCCGCGGACCCTGACCGGCACCGTGAAAAGTTTCCAAGATATATGGTGAATAAGAAAAGTTAATCTAATCTCAAGACTTGGTGCGTCATCTAACCGAAACCTTATCGCCCGCGCGGTTAAGGTCGAGGATTCTCATAGAGGGGCTCACCATGGAACTTCACCAGCAGTACCCGGTCCACCTGCGCATCAACGGCCAGGACCGTGAATTCAACGTCGAGTCATGGGTGACCTTGCTCGACCTCCTGCGCGAACGCGCCGACCTGACCGGCACCAAGAAAGGCTGCGACCACGGCCAGTGCGGCGCCTGCACGGTGCTGGTGGACGGCAAGCGCATCAATTCCTGCATGACGCTGGCCGTGATGCAGAACGGGCGCGAGGTCACCACCGTCGAAGGCCTGGCCGATGGCGAGAACCTGGCGCCGATCCAGCAAGCCTTCATCGACTGCGACGCCTTCCAGTGCGGCTACTGTACCCCCGGACAGCTGTGTTCGGCCGTGGGCCTGATGAACGAAGGCCAGGCCAAGACCTTGCACGATGTGCGCGAACTCATGAGCGGCAACCTGTGCCGCTGCGGCGCCTATCCGCAGATCACCCAGGCGGTGGCCGGCGTGATGGGCATTACCGAACCGGGCGCCGACGGCAAGACGGCGTTCACCACCGGTCCGGTGCTCGCATGAACCCGTTCGTCTTCAACCAGCCCAAGGACCTCGATGGCGTGCTGGCCGCGCTGCAAGCGCCGCAGACGCGCCCGATCGCAGGCGGCACCAACCTGATCGACCTGATGAAGGAAGGCGTGATGGCGCCGCCCAACCTGGTCGACATCAACGCTATCGGCCTCGATGAAATCGACGTGGGCGCCGACGGCCTGCGCCTGGGCGCATTGGCGAAAAACGCCGACACCGCCTACCACGAGACCGTGCGCGAACGCTTTCCGCTGCTGTCGGCCGCGATCCTGGCCGGCGCCTCGCCCCAACTGCGCAATATGGCCACCAATGGCGGCAACCTGATGCAGCGCACCCGCTGCGTGTACTTCTATGATGTCGGCACCCCGTGCAACAAGCGCGAGCCGGGCACCGGCTGCCCGGCGAAAGACGGCTTCAACCGCCAGCTGGCGATCCTCGGCACCAGCGAGGCCTGCATCGCCACCCACCCGTCCGACATGTGCGTGGCCCTGCGCGCGCTCGACGCGGTCGTGCACGTCAAGTCGGCCGGCGGCGGCGCACGCAGCATCGAGTTCGCCGATTTCCATCGCCTGCCGGAAGACCGGCCCGAGATCGACAACACCCTGCAGCCGGGCGAACTGATCACCCATATCAGCGTGCCCGAAGCGGACCGCTTCATGGCCCACTCGGCCTACATCAAGGTGCGCGACCGCCTGTCGTATTCGTTCGCCCTGGTCTCGGTGGCCGCGGCGCTGGACATCGGCGACGACGGCACGATCAGGCAGGCGCGCGTTGCGCTCGGCGGCGTGGCGCACAAGCCATGGCGCATCGAAGCGGCCGAAGCCATGCTGGTCGGCCAGGCGCCGAACGAAGCGGCCTTCACGGCCGTGGCCGACGCCATTTTGCAAGGCGCGCAAGGCTACGGCGACAATGACTTCAAGCTGCCGCTGGGACGCAACGCCATCGTCCAGGCATTGACCAGCGCCGCGCGCGGCACCGATTACGCCCGCGGCCAGCGCACCGGGGACCACCAAGGAGAACAAGCATGACCGACCTGATTCCAGAACTGCGCACCCCGACTGCGCCCGCCGGCACCGGCCGCGTGCACAGCGGGATGTCTGTCTCGCGCGTGGACGGCCGCGCCAAGGTCACCGGCCAGGCCCAGTACGCGGCCGAGATCCAGGCCCCCGACCTGGTGTACGGCGTGGTCGTCAGCGGCACCGTGGCCAAGGGCCGCATCACCAAAATCGACACCGTCGACGCGCTCACCGCGCATGGCGTAATCGGCGTCATGACCCACGAAAACCGCCCGAAAATGCGCGGCTTCGACATCGCCTGGAAAGACATGACGGCGCCGGCCGGCTCGCCGTTCCGCCCGCTGTTCAGCGATGAAATCTTCTACAGCGGCCAGCCGGTGGCGCTGGTGCTGGCCGACACGTTCGAGGCGGCGCGCTACGCGGCGTCGCTGGTGCGCGTGCACTACGACGTCGAAGCGCACGAGACCGACCTGATGAAGCTGCTCGACCAGTCGTACAAGCCGCGCCCGCTGAAGGCCGGGTTCACGCCGCCGAGCTCGAAAGGCGATGCCGAAAAAGCGTATGACGCGGCGCCCGTGAAAATCGATTCCCAGTTCTACAACGGCGTCGAGCACCACAACCCGATGGAGATGTTCGCCTCGACCGTGATCTACGGCGAAGACGGCCACCTGACGGTCTACGACAAGACCCAAAGTTCGCAGAACAGCCGCTGGTTCCTGTCGCACGGCCTGGGCATCTCGAAAGACAAGCTGACGGTGCGCAACCCTTACGTGGGCGGCGCCTTCGGCTCCGGCCTGCGTCCGCAATACCAGTTGCCGCTGGCGACGATGGCGGCGCTGCAGCTGAAACGCTCGGTGCGCGTGGTGTTGACGCGCCAGCAGATGTTCAGCTTCGGCCACCGCCCGGAAACCTGGCAGCGCGTGCGCCTGGCCGCGACCCAGGACGGCACCCTGAAGGCGATCTGGCACGAAGCCAAACAGGAGACCTCGCGCCTGGAAGACTACGTCGAGGTGATCGTCAACTGGTCGGGCCAGCTGTATGCGTGCGACGACATCACGCTCAAGTATGAGCTGGTCGGCCACGACCGCTTCTCGCCGCTCGACATGCGCGCCCCGGGCGCGGCGCACGGCGTGCACGCGATCGAAGTGGCGATGGACGAGCTGGCGTACGAACTGAAGATGGACCCGTTGGCGCTGCGCCTGAAGAACTACACCGACGTCGCCCCGGTCGAAGGCAAACCGTTCTCGACCAAGGAGCTGCGCGAATGCTACCGCCAGGGCGCCGAGCGCTTCGGCTGGGAACGGCGCCCGATCGAGCCGCGCTCGATGCAGGATGGCGAAGAGATGGTCGGCTGGGGCATGGCGACCGGGATCTGGGATTCGCTGGTGATGGTCGCGCGCGTCAGCGCCGTCCTGCACAGCAACGGCCGGCTGGTGGTCAGCAGCGCGGCGACCGACATCGGCACCGGTACCTACACCGTGATGTCGATGATCGCCGCCGAGCAGCTCGGGCTGCCGCTCGAGCAGGTCACCTTCCAGCTGGGCGACTCGACGCTGCCGATGGCGCCGATCGAAGGCGGCTCGTCGCACGTGGCCACGGTCGGCTCGGGCGTGCACGGCGCCTGCGAGAAGCTCAAGAAGCAGCTGTTCAAGATGGCGCTGTCGATGCCCGATTCGCCTTTGGCCAAGGCCAAACTGCGCGACGTCGAGTTCGGCGACGGCTTCATCTTCCTGAAGCACGACCCGGCCGTGCGCGTGGCCCTGAGTGCGGTGCTGGCCGATGCCGGGGTCGATCGGGTGGAAGAGAAATACTTCATGACCCCGCAGATGCTCAAGCAGCGCAAGTACACCCGCGCGGTGCACTCGGCGGTGTTCTGCGAAGTGCGCGTCAATGAAAAGCTGGGCATGATCCGCGTCACGCGCGTGGTCAGCGCGATTGCGGCCGGACGCATCATCAGCGCCAAGACCGCCGCCAGCCAGATCAGCGGCGCGGTGGTATGGGGCATCAGCCAGGCGCTGCACGAAGAGACCCACACCGACCACCGCTTCGGGCGCTTCATGAACCACAACTTCGCCGAATACCACGTGGCGGTGAACGCCGACATCCATGACATCGACGTCATCTTCGTGGCGGAAGACGACCGCGTGGTGAGCAAGCAGCTCGGCGCCAAGGGCGTGGGCGAGATCGGCATCGTCGGCGTCGCCGCCGCGATCTCGAACGCCGTGTTCCACGCCACCGGCAAGCGCCTGTTGACCACGCCGATGACGCCGGACAAATTGATGGTCGGCGAGCGCCAGTTGCCGGCCAGCGAGGCGATGGCGAAGATGAATACCTGATCG
>Ga0265797_10010559_pt1 | contig 11747 bp, 10 predicted proteins | sample P2T30metagenome_FD_192433 | JGI IMG/M metagenome (GOLD analysis project Ga0265797, IMG submission 192433) | Plant litter microbial communities from East Loma Ridge, Irvine, California - P2 T30 | ecosystem: Environmental > Terrestrial > Plant litter > Unclassified | place: USA: California... | reverse complement strand
CTACCCGGCTATAACCAGTTCTGTTTATAATTTAGGGCGCACCACAACACATGAAGTCGGCCACTGGCTGGGCCTTTTTCACATTTGGGGTACAAGTGCTTCGGGTTGCGGAACGGATTACTGTGAAGATACACCGAGGGCACGTGAAGCAAATGAATCGACTGATCTTACCTGTAGCCCAAGATATTCAAACTGCTACGGCCAGCCTTCCCGTAACATGATCGAGAATTACATGGATTACTCTCCGGACAGGTGCATGAGTATATTCACACAAGATCAGAAGAACCGTATGCTTGCAGTTTTGGAATTAAGTCCAAGGCGTGCACAGCTTATTGCTTTCGCCCAGGCAGTAAGTTCTTCCTTAACTGTAGATCTTTATCCTAATCCTGTCGAAGATTACCTCAACGCCAATATTTACACGCCTGAGTACAAACCTTTCACCATCAGTATTTATAATACAGTGGGTGTAAAGATGTCTCCGGATGTAACTAATGAAAATTATATCAACGTGAAAAACTATCCGGCTGGTTTGTATCTTCTTAAAGTGTATACAGACTCAGAATTCGTTACAAAACGTTTTTTGGTTAGATAGTATATTAACATGTTCGCAAAATCGCCCTTCCTGGGATTTGTGGTATTTTTTATCACGGGGATACTTCTGGATACCTATCTGTTTGTCTATACAGATGTTTCTTACCTGTTTGTAGTGTCCTTTTTGATTTTGTCAATGGTTTTGTCCTTATGGCTCTATCGTGTCCAATCACCAGATTATTCTATATGCCTTTCCCTATTTATTATATCGACAGGTGCCATGGCTCACGTATTGCAGGTGCACCAGCTCAATTCATCCCTACATTCTTTATCCGGAAAAGATTATACAGCATATCAGGCACAGGTACAATCTCTTCCTGAGAAACGTACCAAAAGCATCAGGCTTGAAGTGTTGGTGCAGGCAGTTAAGGATCAAAACGGTTGGCAAAAATTAAATAGCCGGGCATTATTAAGTCTTAATACAGATGCGGATATAGTTCCAAAGCCCGGCGACCTCATTGTAGTGAGTGGTAAACTTGAAAGAGCCGGTTTACCGCTAAATCCTGATGAATTTGATTACCGCAGCTATTTGTGGAACAAAGGAATTGTATGGACAGATTACATTCAGGATGGCAGTTATCAAGTTATCTCTGAAAATACACCCGCAGCCGGATTGAAAGCATGGAGTATGCGGCTGTCGGAGTGGGCAGACCATACTTTTCGTGAAAACATCAAAGATGATAAATCATATGGTCTGGTAAAAGCAATGTTATTAGGCCGACGTGATGACCTTCGTTCCGATCAGGTGGATGATTATACCACATCCGGAACCGTCCATATTTTGTCCGTTTCAGGAATGCATGTTGCAATCATTTTTCTGGTAATAAGTGCCTGTTTGGGCTGGATGAAACGATGGAATACGGGTCGATACGTTTATCTGTTTTTAGTGTCCTCTCTGTTGTGTTTTTATGCACTGGTAACGGGAATGCCACCTTCGGTACAGCGCGCAACCCTAATGTGTATTGTTTTTGTAATGGCCGAAGTTTTCAGGCGCAAGCAGGCTTCTATCAATACATTATCTATTTCGGCATTGCTGATCCTGATCTTTGATCCTAATGCCATTTTTGATGTTGGTTTCCAGCTTTCATATCTGGCTATGACAGGCATTTTTCTATTGTATCAGCCTATTGAACAGTTTCGGAAACCTACAAACCCCATATTGAAATATACCTGGCAGATTACCGCATTGTCACTTGCAGCACAACTTGCTACTTTTCCCGTAAGCCTCTATTATTTTCATCAGTTCCCATCTTATTTCTGGCTGATCAACCCATTTGTCATTGGGTTTACAAACTTGCTTTTGCCGGCTGCAATGGTTTTGCTGGTATTCAGTTTATTGAATGTGTCCTGGATGCAGGCAGCCGTAAACTGGATCGTTGATATTTCCGCTTATCTTACAAATGTCTCTGTGTCAGTACCAAAACTATTACCCGGATACCTGATAGATAATTTGTATCTGGATAAATTTGAAGTTGTTTTACTTTACGGGTGTATCTTTTTGGTTTGGCTTTCCTATGACAGGCAGCAAGAAATATGGTTAAAGTACAGTGCGGTTTTAACCTGCCTGTTTGTATTTTACGCTGTATCCATAAGTGTTCAAAAATATTATACATCCACTGCCATGATCCATTCTGTGCCCAGGCACTCAGTAATCAGCATCAGAGAAGGCAATCGTTTGTATATTTCGTGTGATTCCGCTTTTATCAGTGATACCAATGCTTATGATTTCCGGATTAAAAATTTTGCCATTCGTGAAGGTGTTCTTGAAAAAGTTTTTATTACAGAAAAATCCGTGCCTATTTCTCCTAATATTAAAATAACGGATACTAGCGGCATTCGCTTGATTTCCTGGAACAACCGAATTATTGGACAAGGCAGATATATTTCTACTTCATTGCCAATTAATTACCTGCTTATCAGTTCAGGGTTACCACCGACAATATCGGGTTCAGTCCGTAATACAATCTTTCTTGCCGGCGGAGAAATACGTGGCAAAAGGCTGGAGAAATGGAAAAAGCACTTGTTTGAAAATAATTTTTATGATTTATCGGATGGTGCATTAGCTATTACTGAACGGGATAAATAGAAGAAATTTCTGAAGTTATTTTCCTGTCCCACGCTGCCTGCGCGGCCGCGTTTAGTCCATGACCTGTTTCGCCGTCGTAAGCTTCCTGTTCACGGTTCATTTCCCGGAATGTTTCCAAAAACTGGTACTGGATTTCACTGTCGTAATCTTCAATGGTCAGTTCAGCATTTTTAAGATTTTTCTTAAACCGTTCAACCACCATGCGGGTTACATCAAAGTGGAGTTGTTCATGACGAAGCGTGCTTGCTGTTCTGTATTCCGGCCTGCCCCAAGACATGTCCTTTACCATAAAAACTTTCAATCCGATTTCCACAACGAGATCATCTCCTTTTGGATAAGATCTTCCTTCGTAAGCAAAGCTGGTGAATACTGCCGCAGCATAACGACTTCCCGGCCGGCCATTCATTCCCCTGAAATCTGACCAGATCAGCGGACGTTTCGGATCATAAAACACAGTATCGCGGTTGGAATTATTGCGTATTTCTTTAAAAACCAGTATGAGATTGCGGGCTAAGGTTGGTGTTTTACCCGCGTTTTCTGTCATCCATTTGTTAAAGTAGGTGATGGATTGATTAAGAATCTGTTCTGTTATTTTTTCGTAATACGGATCATGTTCAGGACGTGTGTAATTCGCTGATGTTTGGTAAGTTGTCAATTCAACAGGCTGCATGTCGCGGTACCAGCGAAATGAAATATTCAGGCTGATGTCTCCTGAAACTTTATTTGTTCCAATCTTTTTTTCATTAATTCTTAACTCCTTAATGGTGATGTACAGAGGCAGATAGGCTTCTTTGTTTTTTGGAGCCATGTAAGACCAGTAGGTAAGGAGGTTTTTCTCAATCGGGCCGGCAAATTCTAACGGACTTTCTTTTCCAAATGATACTGCCTTTCCAATCCTTTTGCCTGGTTCTTTCCTTTTATCTTCAACTTCCTGAATATAAAACCTGTTCGATTTCAATGGCGCAACAGAAGGCTTCGGAAAATTTAAAATTACTTTATCCTGCTGCGAATATCCCGGTAAATAGCAGAAAAGAAATAACATGCAATAAAGCATCCTTTTCACAGTAAATGGCAATGTATATTGAATCCAAACCATCGTTTATCTAAGTTTGTATGTTCTTTTAGAATTAAAAATCGCAATGACTCTACTAACAACGAATTTAAAGCCGGAATTTGATGACATATTTATGGAATTGGCAAATAATCTGGCGCTGCGTTCACACTGTATCAAAGCACAGGTAGGTGCAGTGTTAACAAAAGATACCAGGATCATTTCCATTGGTTACAATGGTCCTCCGGCAGGAACACATAATTGTGATGAGGAATTCCCGGAAACAGGTTGTCCGAGGGATGCGAAAGGAAGCTGTTCCCTTGCCTTACATGCAGAACAAAATGCGATTTTGTTTGCCGTAAAAAATGGCTCTAATATTGAGGGATCTACACTATTCGTTACACTGGCACCCTGTATTGCCTGTGCAAGAGTGATTTATACAATGAAAATTAAAAAAGTGATTTTTCTAAAATCATATGCAGCGTACAAGGGAATAGCTGTGGAAGAAGGGGTAGAGTTTCTAAAACGTTTTGGGGTAGAGGTAGAGCAGTATAGTGCAGGAAAGGGTATTTAAAGAAGTTAGGGAGTTATAGAAGTTTATGTTGAATTGATAACTCCTTTAACTTCCTAACTTCTAAAATTTTTTAATGATGATGAACACCACCTTCTCCGTGCACATGTCCATGGCTGATTTCCTCAGCAGTTGCAGGGCGGATTGACAGTATCTGTCCTTCAAAGTGCATTTCTTTACCGGCTAATGGATGGTTAAAATTCATGATTACCACGTCATCTTTTATTTCGGTAACCTGTCCGTGCATGCGTTCGCCGTCTTCATTGGTCATTGGAATGATATTTCCGATCTGAAGTAATTCTTGCTGATCAACATCATCCATCTGAAACACCTCTTTTGGTAATTCAACAATTGCCTCAGGATCAAATTCACCATAACCGTTTTCAGCTTCCACAGTGAAGTCGAAGGTATCGCCAACGACAAGGCCTTCGATCTGGTTTTCGAAACCTTCCGGCAGGCCACTGATGCCCTGAATGAACAACATTGGATCTTCTTCCGTTACTACTTCAACTACGTCCATTTCTCCGTCTGTATCGGGAATGCGCAGGCTATATGTTAACGTGATTACGTTATTTTTTTCGACTTTCATTTGCTTGTCCGGTTAAAATATTGATTGTTGTAAAATAATTGTTCCTGCGTGTAAACCCAAAAGAATTAAAGAAGCAAACGTACGGCAATTTTGTCAAAATATCATTTTTATGAATTTTTTAGCGCATTTGCTGCTTTCAGGCAATAAGGACGGAGTAATAATCGGTAATTATGTCGGGGATTTTGTCAAGGGAAAACTCACTGACGAGAAAACCCGAACCTGGAACCCCGAATATGTGACCGGCTTAAAGCTTCACCGCTTTATTGATATGTATACGGATGCACATCCGGTGGTCCGCGAAGCCAAAAATAAAGCGGCGCTTGTACATGGCAGGCTGGCAGGAATTATCGTCGATATTTATTTTGATTACTTTTTAGCAAAATATTTTTCCGATTTTTGTAATGAATCGTTGTGGACATATTCGCATAGAATATATTCTTTAATAGAAAAAAATGAATACCTGATTCCGGAAGAGATGATTCCCATGTCCAATGCAATGATTCGTCAGGATTGGTTGAACAGCTACAAAAGCTATGAAGGAATTGATCTTACATTCAGCAGGATGTCACGAAGAGCCGGATTTATGAGTCCTATAAAAGATGCGGGCCTGGAACTGAGAAAGAACCATGAATTTTACAATGAAAAATTTCAGGTGTTTTATCCGGATCTGACAGAAAAAGCAGCAGAATTTATTATTTCAGATCGTTTTAAAAGTTAAGATCCTATGGCGCAAACGCCGGAAGTTATACTAAAAGACATAAGGGCAAAAAGATTTAAACCTTTGTATTTTCTGCATGGTGACGAGCCTTTTTACATTGATACCATTGCCGACGAACTTGAAAGCCGGATCGTTCCGGAGTCCGAGAAAGGGTTTAATCAGTTTGTATTATATGGAAAGGATACCGATGTAGCCGGTGTACTCAGTTATGCGCGGAGGTATCCGTTTATGGCTGAGAGGCAGCTTATTCTGGTTAAGGATGCCAATAAGCTGGGAGGGATTGAGCAGAAGGAACAGCAGGCGAGGCTGGAAGACTATGCATTAAATCCTTTGAGCAGCACCGTGCTCATTTTATGTTTCCAGGCAAATGCCGACGAGCGAAAATCATTTATTAAGGCATTCAATAATCATGGAGTTGTCGTACAGTCTAAGAAAATGTATGACAACAAACTTCCTGAATGGGTTGCATCTTTTTGCCAGGCAGAAGGGGTAAAGATAAGTCCAAAAGCCGTTCAGATGATCGTGGACAATATTGGTAATGATTTGAAACGTCTGACCAATGAAATCCGGAAGATTATGGTGAACCTGAGGGTCGACCAGGGAATTGATGCAGAGGCTGTTGAGAGATTTGTAGGAATCAGTAAAGAATATAATGTTTTTGAATTTCAAAAGGCACTTGCTACCCGGGATGTTTTAAAAGCAAATAAGATTGCCACTTATTTTTCTGCAAATTCAAAAGACAATCCGTTATCCCCAATCCTTATCATTTTATATAATTTCTTTTCCAAAGTTCTTTTGACTCATACCAGCAAGGACAAGTCAGAACGCGGGTTGGCTGCTGAGCTTGGAATAAATCCCTTTTTTGTAAAGGATTATAATTTGGCTGCAAGAAATTATCCATTGAATAAGGCGGCGATGGTCATTCATTATCTGAGGGATTGTGATGCCCGCATGAAAGGTCTGGATGGTGTATCAGTTCCGGAAGGAGAGCTTTTGAAGGAACTGGTGTTTAAAATTGTACATTGACTAATTCTATAAAAAAACGGGAGCCGAATAACATTTTCGGCTCCCGTTTTTATCTATGATGCAAGAACCGGCTCAATTTTTCTTTCCCCAATTTGTTGTCTCCACATGGCATAATACAATCCTTTTTCATTGATAAGCGACAAGTGACTGCCGGTTTCCACCACTTTTCCTTTTTCCAAAACATAAATTCTGTCTGCATGCATGATTGTTGACAAGCGGTGGGCGATCATGACAGTAATATGCTGACGTTGTTCTGTGATGGTACGGATGGTATTGGAAATTTCTTCTTCTGTAAGTGAATCCAACGCAGAAGTGGCTTCGTCAAAGATCATCAGATTCGGATTGCGCAGCAACGCACGTGCGATAGACAGACGTTGACGCTCGCCACCCGAAAGTTTAAGTCCGCCTTCGCCGATAACCGTTTCAATGCCATTTTCAGCTCTTGCCAGCAGGTTATAACAGGCAGATTTATGCAATACGTCGTTGATAAGTTCGTCTGTTGCCTCCGGATTAACAAACAACAGATTTTCTTTAATTGTACCTGAAAAGAGCTGTGTATCCTGTGTTACAAAGCCGATTTTATGGCGCATTTCATCAAAATCAATTTTATTACCATTGATGTTATTATAAAATACAAAGCCGGTGTTGGGATGATATAGCCCGACAAGCAGCTTTACAAGTGTTGTTTTTCCTGAACCGGAGGGACCCACAAAAGCAATGGTCTCTCCCCGGTTTACATGAAATGAAATTTCTTCCAGAGCGGGTCTTGTAGCAGACTGGTGCTGAAACCTTACATGTTCGAAACGAAGGGATTCAATGTTTTTGATAATTTCCGGATTTTCCGGTTTGTGTTCAACAGGACGTGCAAGCAGGGTTTCCAGGTTAAACAGGGATGCTTCTGCTTCGCGGTAGGACAAGATCACATTCCCTAGCTCCTGTAAAGGCCCGAAAATGAAGAAGGAATAGAACTGCATCATCATCATTTGTCCCACCGTAATCTGATCACGAAAGACAAAGAACAGCAAGGCGAACATGATGCACTGCTGAAGAAAGTTAACAAACGTTCCCTGAATAAAGCTGATCGATCTGATGCTTTTTACTTTTTTGAGTTCTAGCTTCAGAATCTTAAAAGTAGTTGTATTTAATCTGGCAATCTCCTGTTGTGTTAAACCGAGACTTTTTATCAGCTCAATATTTCGGAGAGACTCCGTCGTAGATCCGGCAAGTGCTGTAGTTTCGTTGACAATGTTTTTCTGGATCGTTTTTATCTTCCGGCTTAATATGCTTGTCAGAAATGCCAGTACTACTGAACCTACAAGATAGATCAGAGGCAGCATCGGACTTAATTTAAAGGCGACGATAACCACAAACACGATGCCGACCAGTGTTGCAAAAAGCACATTTACGAAGTTGGTAATAAATTTTTCGCAGTCGGCTCTTACCTTTTGCAGGACGGATAAGGTTTCGCCGCTGCGCTGGTCTTCAAAATCCTGAAATGGCAGCCTAAGCGCATGTCTGAGCCCATCTGTATAAAGATTTGCACCAAACTTTTGAATAACAACGTTAACAACATAATCCTGAAATGCTTTGGCAATACGCGAGACCATTGCCGTACCGATGATCAGCAGCAAGCCAATTGTTATTCCCTTGTAAAATTCATTATCAAGCCCGTTATCCCTAAAATACTTTGCTTTATTGGCAAACGGGTCTATCAAATAATTTCCCAGAATATAAGGATTAAGAAGGGAGAAGATCTGGTTAATGGCAGCGAGGACAAGAGCAAGCAAAATGAGGGCTTTATATCTGCTGAGGTATTGTATAAGTAATTTCATGTCGTGGTGGTTTCAGGGAAATATTGCCTGTACTTAAAGCAAACTGAAAGTAGATGAATTTAATTCTTGCAGCAACAAAAAAGGCACTCATCAGAGTGCCTTTTAGCTTTTGTAGCGGGGAGCAGAATCGAACTGCCGACCTTAGGGTTATGAATCCTACGCTCTAACCATCTGAGCTACCCCGCCGTAATTGTGGTGCAAAAGTATATTAAAAATAATTACCCTGCAACCCCGTTTATAAATTTAACGACAAAATTTTAAATAAATATAAAAGCAAACTTTGAATTGCTGCTTTATATAACTGAATTATGTTATATTACAACTTTGAAATCAGCAGGTAGAACATCCGCTGATCTGATTAATTCTATTACATTTTGTTCGTATGGAAAAATATAAGTTTGTAACCGAGTTTGAACTACGCTCTTCACCAAAAGTATTGTTCCCTTATATATCCACACCTTCGGGTCTGGAACAATGGTTCGCTGAAAAGGTAACAGTTTTGCCCGACCATCGTTTTGATTTTCAGTGGGATGGGGATAGCCACATTGCAAGGCAAACAGGCCTTCGTATAAACAAAGGTGTAAAATTTGAGTTTGAAAACACCAGTGTGGATGAATTGGATAATAATCACGTGGAACTAAAACTGGAAGTAAGTGATTTAACACAGACGACCTTTTTACGTGTTGTGGATTACTCTGCTAACCGTGATCAGGCGGAATTGAACTCGCTTTGGCATGGGTTTATAGATAATCTCAAAGAAATTGTAGGGAGTTGATGAAAAAGCTTGATAAGCTTGTTTTAAAGTCCTTTTGGGGACCATTTATAATTACAATGTCGGTTGTGGTTTTCGTTTTTTTAATGAGAATCATGATTTTTTATATAGATGACTTTGTGTCCAAGGATCTTGGGATTCTGGATTATGCACAGTTATTCTTCTTTTTTAGTCTTATTACTGTTCCGACAGCACTTCCGCTGGCAATGCTTCTTTCTTCATTGATGGCCTTCGGTAACTTGGGCGAATTCTTTGAACTCACAGCAATAAAAAGTGCAGGCATTTCTGTGACCAGGGCTATGGCACCGTTATTTATTGTGGCCGTTGGAATCAGTATTTTCTCATTTTATTTTAATGACAGAATCTCTCCCTGGGCCAACCTGAAAGGTTACAGTCTGTTATACGATATCAAAACGACTAAGGCCACACTTAAAATAAAGGATGGAATTTTTTATAATGATCTTCCGGGTTATAGCATTAAGGTAGACAAGAAGGAAGAAAACGGCAAGCTGACCGGAATGGTGATTTATAAACATTCAACCAGGTCCTATGAGCTGGGAAATACGGAGATCATTCTGGCTGATTCGGGTAGAATGTATTCCATTAATGATAACCGTTACCTTGTTATTGAACTTTATAATGGCACACATTATACCGAAATACCTGGTTCTGCCTCAGCAAGCGTATCATATGTAACTTCTCCGGCTGTACCCGGTGCAGCGATTTCCAATTTTAGACGGGATGCATTTGACCATTACAAAATGACAGAAAGTTTATCCTCGTTTGGTATGAAGCGAACCGATGAAGGCCAGTTTAAGTATCATGAATTCATGAAAAATATAGGTGATCTTACAACCACGGCTGATTCTTTGCGAAAATCCTATGATCAGACTCAGAAAGATCTCGTGCCGGGCAGTCAGCAGTTTTATTCATATAATTACAGAACAGAAATAGATAAATCAATAAAAAAAGGCAAGTGGATCGATTCGTTGCTTATACTTCCTGTAAGTGATAGCCTGAAAAAGGAAATATTTACGAATGCCAAAAGTGCATCGGCAAGTGTGCTGAGCTATGTGAATCAGCAAGCTGATTATTTACAGACAAAACTCAAAGACGCCAATAAATACGAATTAGAAAAACACCATAAATATACACAGGCTTTATCCTGCCTGATCATGTTTCTGATTGGTGCTCCGCTAGGTGCGATCATTAAGAAAGGAGGGTTCGGCGTTCCGGTACTGGTTTCAATTCTGTTTTTTATTTTGCTGTACGTGTTAACCAATCAGGGAGATAAATGGGTAAAGGAAGGTTTACTGATTGTTCCTGTGGGTGCATGGCTTGCAAATACAATTTTACTTCTAACGGGTCTGTATTTTGTAGACCGGGCAAGAAGTGATTCCCGACTTTTTGAAAAGGATGTGTATCTGATGTTTATTAAGAAAATAAAAAGCAGATGGACAAGTAGATTTGGAAATAAAGAGCTTATCACTTCATAGTTAAATTATATTTTTATTAAAGAGATAAATTCTGTAATTTTGCAACCTTATTTACAGCAGGGTGCTGTAAAATACTCATAAATATTTAATCTGTCGTTACAATCATGTATTTAACCGCGGAAAAGAAGAGAGAAATCTTCGAATCTAAAGGATTTAAAAAAGAAGGTGGAGATACCGGTTCTGCCGAATCTCAGATTGCGTTGTTTACTTATCGTATCAATTATTTGAACGAACATTTGAAAACGCATAAAAAAGACAATGATACCAGATTAGGCTTGCTTAAAATGGTAGGAAAGCGTAGAAGATTGTTAGACTATCTTTTCAAAAACGACATCAACCGCTATCGTGCGATTATTGCCGAATTGAACATACGTAAGTAATTATCGATCAGGGAACTTCTACATAGACAGTTCCCTGATTTTTTGCATCAATTTATCTCGGAGTAACTTAGGAAACGTAGTTCAACGTTTCAACAGCTTTCAAACAATATATATCTATGCTATTTAATATAGTTAACAAAACTATAACGCTGCCTGACGGTAGAGAAATTACAATTGAAACAGGAAAATTAGCGAAACAGGCAGATGGATCCGTCGTGGTTCGTATGGGTAATACCATGATTCTTGCTACTGTCGTTGCTAATAAAGACATAAAAGAAGGACTTGATTTTTTACCATTATCCGTAGATTATCAGGAAAAATTTGCTTCCGCAGGTAGAATCCCGGGGAGTTTTATGCGTCGTGAAGGTAAACTTTCTGATCATGAAGTATTGGTGAGCCGTTTGGTTGACCGCGTTTTGCGCCCTTTGTTTCCTGATGATTATCATGCAGAAACACAGGTTAACCTTATTTTGATCTCAGCGGATCAGGAAGCTCTGCCTGACGCACTTGCTGCTTTTGCTGCATCTGCTGCACTGATGGTATCTGATATTCCTTTTGCCGGACCAGTATCGGAGGTACGTGTTGCGAAAATCGATGGAAAGCTGGTAATTAACCCGGGTGCTGCTGCGCTTGAA
>Ga0265797_10010558_pt1 | contig 11747 bp, 11 predicted proteins | sample P2T30metagenome_FD_192433 | JGI IMG/M metagenome (GOLD analysis project Ga0265797, IMG submission 192433) | Plant litter microbial communities from East Loma Ridge, Irvine, California - P2 T30 | ecosystem: Environmental > Terrestrial > Plant litter > Unclassified | place: USA: California... | reverse complement strand
CGACCGCGTCAAGAGCTTCACCGACGCAGTGCGCAGCGGCGACTGGCTGGGCCACAGCGGCAAGCCGATCACCGACATCGTCAATATCGGCATCGGCGGCTCGGACCTGGGCCCGAAGATGGTGGTGCTGGCGCTGCGCCACTACGCCCATCCGCGCCTGCGCATGCACTTCGTGTCGAACGTCGATGGCCATGACATGGAAGCGGCCCTGAACCAGGTCGACCCGGAAACCACGCTCTTCATCGTGGCCTCCAAGACCTTCACCACCGCCGAGACCATGATGAACGCGCAGAGCGCGCGCAGCTGGTTCCTGCAGAATGCGCCGCAAGAGGCGCTGAGCAAGCACTTCGTTGCCGTCTCGACCAACACCGAAGCGATCAAGGGCTTCGGCATCGATCCGGCGAACATGTTCCCGTTCTGGGACTGGGTTGGCGGCCGTTATTCGGTGTGGTCGGCGATCGGCCTGCCGGTGGCGCTGGCCGTGGGCTTCGGCTACTTCAGCGATTTCCTGGCAGGCGCGCATGAACTCGACGAGCACTTCCGCACTGCGCCGCTCGAAGAAAACCTGCCCACCCTGCTGGGACTGATCGGCTTCTGGAACCGCCAGTTCCTCGAATGCGGCTCGGTCTCGATCGCGCCCTACCACCAGGACCTGAACCGCTTCCCGGCCTACCTGCAGCAGCTCGACATGGAGAGCAACGGCAAGCGCGTCACGCGCGACGGCGAGCCGGTCGACACCCCGACCTGCCCGGCAATCTGGGGCGAGTGCGGCACCAACGGCCAGCACGCCTACTTCCAGCTGCTGCACCAGGGCACCGACGTGACGCCGATGGACTTCATCGCCGCGCTGCGCCCGACCCACGAGCTGGACAAGCACCACACCGCGCTGCTGGCCAACTGCTTCGCCCAATCAGAAGCCTTCATGAAGGGCAAGACGGCCGACGAAGTGCGCGCCGACCTGCAGGCGCAAGGCCTGGGCAATGACGAAGTCGAGCGCCTGACGCCGCACAAGACCTTCCTCGGCAACCGTCCGAGCAACACCATCCTGATGGAGCGCCTGACGCCATCCACGCTGGGCGCGCTGATCGCCTTGTACGAACACAAGACCTTCGTGCAGGGCGTGCTGTGGAACGTGAACAGCTTCGACCAGTGGGGCGTGGAGCTGGGCAAGGTGCTGGCCAAGAAGATCGAAGCCGAATTGGCCGGCGAACCGCAACCGGCGGGCCATGACAGCTCGACCAACGGCCTGATCGCGCGCGCGAAAGCGGCCATCTGAACGGATACCTTACTCATCATGGCAAGCGAAAAATTTGAAGTAGTACATGACGCGCCGATGCTGGTCGGCGAATCGGCGCTCTGGCACGAAGTCGAGTCGGCCCTGTACTGGGTCGACATCGAAGGCTTCACCGTGAACCGCCTGCATGCGGCCAGCGGCAAGTTCACCTCGTGGAAGATGGGCTCGAACCCGTCGGCGCTGGCGATCGACGACGACAACTTCCTGGTCGTCGCCACCCGCAACGGCCTGCTGCGCCTGAACACCACCGACGGCGTAGAGACCCCGATCGTCGACGCCCCGTACGACACCACCAAGGTGCGCTTCAACGACGGCCGGGTCGACCCAGCGGGCCGCTTCTGGATCGGCACCATGTACGAGCCGCGCGACCAGCCGGCGGCCGAGATGTACGTGCTCGAGCGCGATGCGCTGCGCTGCGCCTGGCGCGGCGGCATGACCAACTCGAACGGCCTGGCCTGGAGCCTGGACGGGCGCACGATGTACCACGCCGACACTACCACGCACCGCATCGACTGCTACGACTTCGATCCGGCCACGGGCGAGCAAAGCAACGCCCGCACCATCCTCACCTTCGCCAGCGACAAGAAGGCGGCCGACTACGGCGGCCGTCCGGACGGCGCGACGATGGATGCGGAAGGCATGTACTGGGTGGCGATGTTCGAAGGCGGCCGCGTGCTGCGTATTTCGCCAACCGGCGAGATCCTGCGCGAGATCGCGTTGCCGGTGCGCTGCCCGACTTCGCTCGCCTTCGGCGGCCCCGACTTGCGCACGCTGTACATCACCAGCGCCAGCCAGGGACGCTCGGCCGACGAGATCGCCAAGTACCCGCATACCGGCAAGGTGCTGGCCTTGCGGGTGGATGTGGCCGGGCGCGAAGAGCCGGAATACCGTCCCTGAGCACGGCGGCCGCTTGCGGCCGATGGCTGCATGAAATGAGCGCAATGCAAAAGGCCCGCCAATTGGCGGGCCTTTTGCATTGATTCACCGAACTGCGCCCATGCTATCTGCGTGGTGCGCGCCGGCGATCAGGCTTGGCGATCAGATCGCGCAGATGTTTCCGGCTTTTTCACCTTTTGGTCCGTTCGAGCGAACGAACGAAACACGCTGGTTTTCAGCCAGGCTTTTAAAGCCTTCGGATTGAATGTCCTGGAAGTGCGCGAACAAATCGCCGCCGCCAGCATCAGGCGTGATAAAGCCGAAACCTTTTGCGTCGTTGAACCATTTGACAGTGCCGGTTTGAGTAGTCGTCATATTATTTCCTTTTAAATGGGATGGGCAAAAGCGCCCAAGGCGCACATCGACCAAGAGGAACAGTAACAGGAGGAAATCAGACAGGACTGCCGGGAGGCAAGACGGAAGGAAAGACCAACAATAACAACAACTTGATGTAGTGCGAGATGAAAGATACTCGCATTCTGCAGAATATCCTAATCATTTCTTCTTTAATTTTAGTTGATTGGCTTTAAGACCATTTTCTCGCGGCGTTGCAAAATCGACTGTTATGATGAAACGAGTCCGACGCATTCCGGTTTCTCGGCAATAAAAAGCGTTTTGAAAACTTTGTCATAAGCAGAACATTTTCGAGCGCCCTGAAGGATGGTTAAATGAAAAAATATCGGCTGAACGAATTCATTGATCCATATATCAAAGCCACCCTGCAATTCCGGCATCCATGCCGCGCGTCATGCTAGCCGCCGGCGCCGGTTCGGACGACGCATCGGCCGCGCAGCCGCGCCGGGTACTGGTGGTCGATGACGAGCCTGATCTGGCCGACCTGACCCAGGCCCTGTTGAGCCATCATGGGCTGGTGGCAAGCGTCGCCTACAACGCCATCGAAGCGCTGCGCCTGCTCGAGAACGACCACCGCATCGACGCCGTGTTTTCCGACATCATGATGCCGGGCATGACCGGACTGGCGCTGGCCGAAGCGATCGACGCGCACTACCCGCACATCAAGGTCGTGCTGACCTCGGGCTATGCGCCCCCTGCACTGCTGAGCACGCAGAGCCGCAGCTACCCGTTTGTGGCCAAGCCGTATCGCATCGGCCAGGTCCTGGCGCTGCTGGACTGACGGCGCTTGCCTTAGCGGTGCATGCGCAGCCAGGCCCGGACGTCGACGGTATCAATCCCGCGCGTGACGTTGTAGGTCGCGTTTTTATCCCACCACATGCCGTCGCCGCGGGCGAACGCGATGCGGTAGCGCGCCATCGCGTCATCCGGCTGCGCGGCGAGATCGGCGCGCAGCTGCTCTTGCGTCAGGAGTTGGCGCGTGGCGCTGGCGCCCCTGACGTCATCGACGATGTCGGCCAACTGCCCGTATGACACGGTATCGCTGGCCAGGTACAGCACCTGATTGGCGATGCGCGGCTGCTCGAACAGGATGGCGCTGGTGCAGCGGCCGATATCGTCGGGCGTGGTAACGGTGACCCTGTTTTCCCAGCTGCCAAGGCCGCGCACGATATTGGCCTGCAGGTCGACCAGGCCGAACGCAGGCTCGAACAGGAAACTGGTGAACATGCCGGTCGAGACGATGATCCATTCGGTCGCCTGTTGCGCGCGCAGCATGTCGCGCACCGCCAGCTGCTCGTCGAAGACAGGCTGCCCGCTGCCCTTGCCGACAACGTCATAGTTGACGCCGAATTGCCACGGAATGTAGCGTCGCACACCGGCGGCCAGCACCGCTGCGGTGATCACGGTCTGGGTGCCGGGGCCCGCCACGAAACCGGTACAGTTGATGACGGTGTCGAACTCGCGCAGCAGGGCCGCCAGCTGATCGCCACTGCCAGTGGCCAGGTCGAATGACAGCATCCGCACATCCATGGCGCGCAGGGCGCGCTGCTGCGCTGCCTGCTCGGGGCCCGGATGCGCCAGTGAGTGCGGCGACACCAGTACGGCAAGCGCCACGCCCAGCTCCTGGCAGCGTGGCGCCAGATGGCGCAGGATCGCCATGCCCAGCTCGCCCGCACCAAGCACCAGCATCGGCCTGCCTTCATTTTCGTGATCGTGATCGTGCAATGTCATATCGCCTTCCTTGGCTAGTAAATGGTCTCGCCCACTATCCCGATTGCGAAGCAGTCGGATGGGGTGCGACCAGTATCGCCCGCGATTTGCACCGGCGTAAGGCCCGGCGCCTGGTTTCAGAATTGCCAAAAATGGGATAATGCGGCGATTGGATACCGATCGGAGATGAACTTGGACAAGCTGCGCGCAATGCAGATCTTTTCCCGCGTGGTCGAGGCGAACAGCTTCGCCGGCGCCGCCAGGAGCCTGTCGCTGCCGCGCTCGACGATAAGCAGAACGCTGCAGGAACTCGAGGCGGCACTCGGCGTCAGCCTGCTGCAGCGCACCACGCGCACGCTCAGCATGACGCCCAACGGCAGCCTCTACTACGACCACTGCCGCCGTATCCTGGACGATATCGATGGCGTCGAGAGCGTCCTGGCCGACAGTACTGCCCAGCCGCGCGGCTTGCTGCGCGTCGACATGACATCCTCGTTTGCGCGCGCCATCGTGATGCCGGCACTGGACGGCTTCCTGGCGCGCTACCCCGAGATCGATCTGGCGCTCACGCTCGGCGACCGGCCGGTGCAACTGGTCCGGGAGGGCGTCGACTGCGTGGTCCGCTCCGGCATTCCGGAATCCTCGGCGCTGCTGGTGGCGCGCCGGCTCGGCAGCTTCGACTGGATCACCTGCGCCGCGCCGGGCTACCTCGCGCGCTACGGCGCGCCACACACGCTCGACGACCTGGCGCGACATCGCATCATCGGCTTCCAGTCGGGACGCAGCGGCCGCGCGGACGACTGGATTGTCGAGGTCGACGGCGAAGCGCGCACTGTCGCTGCCGGCGCTCGGGTGATGGTGAATGAAACGGATGCCTACCTGAGCTGCGCGCTCGAAGGACTCGGCCTGGTGAGGGTTGCCAGCTACCTGGCGGCGCCGCAGCTGCGCGCGGGCCGGCTGGTCAGGGTATTGCCTGACTACGGCAGCGCGCCGGTCCCGCTGTCGCTGATCTACCCGCAGAACCGCCATGTGTCGTCGTCGGTGCGCGCCTTTGCCGACTGGCTCGCGGCACTGGTGCGTGAGCTGCAACCGGGCTGGCAGCTGGCGGCCTGATGGCGATATATCTGCTTCCCGCTGCTGCGTTCAAACGTGGCACCGAATCGGCCACCTGATGTGGCACCATGGATGATACAGCGCCGGCACGTAGTAGATTTTCTTGATTGATGATTATTTGTGTAGTAAATTTACATAAATATCCACCGTAGATTCCACCATCATGGCTATTCCCGATTTCGATCTCGTTTTCTTTGGCGGCAGCGGCGACCTTGCGATGCGCAAACTGCTTCCTGCAATGTACGCGCGCGACGTCTGCAACGACCTGCCCGCCTCGGCCCGCATCATCTGCGTCGGGCGCGAAGACGCGACCCAGGAAGAATTTCTGCGGATGGTCGAAACCAATTCCAAGCCGCATATCAAGGAAGCGCCAATCGACGCCCACTGGGCGCGCTTTCTCGAGCGCATTACCTATGTGGCCCTGAACGCGACCGACGTCTCGACCTATGGTCCGCTGCTCGACGCGCTGCGCAAGGATGACAGCCTGACCCGGGTCTACTACCTGGCGACGCCGCCGCAGATCTTCGCGAAAATCTGCGACAACCTGGCCGCCACCGGCCTGGCGACGCCGAATTCGCGCGTGGTGCTCGAGAAACCCCTGGGCCGCGACCTGGCCTCGGCCAAGCAGATCAACCTCGATGTCGGCAAGGTATTCGCCGAATCACAGATCTACCGCATCGACCATTACCTGGGCAAGGAGACGGTGCAGAACCTGCTGGCGCTGCGCTTCGGCAATATCCTGTTCGAGCCGCTGTGGCGCCGCGAATGGATCTCGGACGTGCAGATCACCATCGCCGAGAAGATCGGCGTCGGCAACCGCCTGGGCTACTACGACAACTCGGGTGCGCTGCGCGACATGCTGCAGAACCACCTGCTGCAATTGCTGTGCATCGTGGCGATGGAGCCGCCGGCCTCGATTGCACCCGACGCCGTGCGCGACGCCAAGCTGCAGGTGCTGCGCTCGCTGAAGCGCTTCACGCCGACCACGCTGTCCCAGAACATCATCCGCGGCCAGTACCGTGCGGGCTATATCGATGGCCAGCCGGTACCGGGCTACCGCGACGAACCGGATGCGCCAAAGAGCTCGAAGACCGAAACCTTCGTCGCCATGAAGGCCGAGATCGATACCTGGCGTTGGGCCGGCGTGCCGTTCTACCTGCGCACCGGCAAGCGCATGTCTGATCGCCTGGCCGAGATCGTGGTGCGCTTCAAGCCGATCCCGCATTCGATCTTCAACCAGCCGACGTCGAGCTTCCAGCCGAACAGCCTGGTGATCCGCCTGCAGCCGGACGAAGGCCTGTCGATGAACCTGATGGCCAAGACCCCGGGCGACTCGATGCGCCTGAAGCAGGCCGAACTCGAACTCGATTTCCGCGAGCAGTTCAAGGCGCCGCGCATGGAAGCCTACGAGCGCTTGCTGCTCGACGTGCTGCGCGGCCAACTGACGCTGTTCATGCGCGGCGACGAACTCGAAGCCGCGTGGGAATGGGTCGAGCCGATCCTGGAACACTGGGAACAGGACGACACGGCGCCGGCGCCGTACACCTCGGGCACCTGGGGCCCGGCCTCGTCGAGCGCCCTGATCGGCCGCGACGGCCTGCAGTGGCGCGAAGAAGCGCTGCCCGAAGACTGATACGCCATGTTGCTCGACTCGATCCGCACCCAGCTCGACTCGCTCTCCAAATCGGAGCGCAAGGTGGCGCTGGCGGTACTGGCTGCGCCTTCGAACACGGTAAGCCAGAACATCACCGCACTGGCGCGCGCCGCCCAGGTGTCGGAGCCGACCGTGGTGCGCTTCTGCCGCACGCTCGGCTACGACGGCTGGCACGAGTTCAAGCTGAAACTGGCGCAAGGCCTGGCGCTGGCGCTGCCCGGCGCGAGCGAGGCGCCGGACCAGGACGACCTGGCGTCAGACCTGATCAATAAAATCTGCAGCCGCTCGATCAACACCTTGCTCGACCTGCGCAACAACCTGAAACCGGAACTGATCCAGGGCGCGCTGGAAGTGCTGGCGCGCGCCAACAAGATCGAGTTCTACGGCCACGGCACCTCGGGCTTCGTGGCGGCCGACGCCCAGCACAAGTTCTTCCGCTCGGGCGTGCCGACGGTGGCCTACACCGACCCGGCGATCCACTCGATCGCGGCGGCGCTGCTGCGCCAGGGCGACGCGGTGGTGGCGATTTCGCAGCGCGGCAACAATCCGGCCCTGACCCGCTCGGCCAAGCTGGCCAAGGCCGGCGGCGCCGACGTGATCGTGCTGGCGCCCTCCGGCACCCCGCTGGCCGAGATGGCGACCCTGTTCATCCCGATCGACCTGGTGTTCGCCACCGATCCCTACACCCCGATTTCGGCGCGCCTGGCCTACCTGGTCGTGATCGACGTGCTGGCAGTGGGCCTGGCGCTGCGGCGCGGGCCCGAGTTTCGCAAGAAGATGCAGAACGCGCAGAAGGCGCTGCAAGAATTCGACATGCAGTTCGATTCGTTCATCGGCTGAGCCCGTTGGCGGCTGCCAGCCGCTCACGCCACCTCGCGTGGCTGGCTGTAGAATAGCGGTTTTCACCGCATCCCTACAGCGCTATGCACATCAATCCAGAACGCAGCGACCGTCCCGACTATGACCTGCTGGTGCGCCAGGTGGTCAGCGTCCTCGAGGGCGAACGCGACCTTACCGCCAACGCCGCGCAGTTTTCCGCGCTGGTGTATGACACCTTATCAAGCCTGAACTGGGCCGGCTTCTATTTCACCGTGCCGTCCAAAAAGGGCGAAGGCCAGGACCTGCTGGTCGGGCCGTTCCAGGGCAAACCTGCCTGCGCCCGCATCCCGTTCGGGCGCGGCGTGTGCGGCGCCGTCGCCGTCAAGCGCGAGACGCTGGTGGTGCCGGACGTGCATGCGTTCCCTGGCCACATCGCCTGCGATTCGGCGTCGGCATCCGAGATCGTGATTCCTGTGATCAAGAACGACAAGTTGATTGGCGTGTTCGATATCGACAGCCCCAAGCCTGACCGGTTTTCGGATGACGACCGGGCTGGGCTTGAGGCCATGATTGCGGCGTTTGTTGCAGGTACCGATTTTTGATTTGGTTGCCGGTGTGCGTGTTCGCAACCGAAGCCGCCGCCCAGGATTCCACACTCCCCATCCAGAGACCACCATGAACCAACTCGAACAACTGAAGCAGTACACCACCGTCGTCGCCGACACTGGCGACTTCCAGTCGATCAAGGCCTATTCGCCGAAGGACGCCACCACCAATCCTTCGCTGATCCTGAAGGCGGTGCAAAAGCCTGAATACCGTCCGCTGCTCGAAAAAGCCATCGCCGACGCGCCTGATGCGTCGATCGAAGGCATCGTCGACAGCCTGTTGATCGCGTTCGGCGTCGAGATCCTGAAGTATGTGCCGGGCCGCGTCTCGACCGAGATCGACGCCGCCCTGTCGTTCGACACCGAGGCCACCGTGGCCAAGGGCCGCGAGCTGATCGCCCTGTATGAAAAGGCCGGCGTCTCGCGCGAGCGCGTGCTGATCAAGATCGCCTCGACCTGGGAAGGCATCCGCGCCGCCGAGATCCTGGAACGCGACGGCATCCACTGCAACCTGACCCTGCTGTTCTCGCTGTGCCAGGCGGTGGCCTGCGCCGAAGCGAACGTCAAGCTGATCTCGCCGTTCGTCGGCCGCATCTACGACTGGTACAAGAAGTCGACCGGCCTTGACTATCAAGGCGCCGAAGACCCGGGCGTGCAGTCGGTCAAGAGCATCTACCAGTACTACCGCAAGTTCGGCTACGCCACCGAAGTGATGGGCGCGAGCTTCCGCAACACGTCGCAGATCCTGGAACTGGCCGGTTGCGACCTGCTGACCATCTCGCCAGACCTGCTGCAAAAGCTGGCCGACGCCGATGCGCCGGTCGAGCGCAAGCTGGTCAAGGACGACAGCGCCGCGATCGAAAAGATCGCGATCGACGAAAAGACCTTCCGCTTCATGCTCAATGAAGACGCGATGGCGACCGAGAAGCTGGCCGAGGGCATCCGCGCGTTCGTGGCTGATTCGCTCAAGCTGAAGGTGATGATCGAAGGCATGCAGAAAGCGTAAGACGCAGCTTGATACAACAACGCCCGGCTGGACCGGGCGTTTTCATGGCGCCGCACACCTTCAACGGGTGCGCAATCCCGCCAGGAAGGTATCGATCAGCTCCCCGCCCAGCTCGACCAGATTGAAGGCCTCGGACTCGAACAGCCAGTTGCGCAGCAGCCCGTCGAGCATGATCCAGACGCACATCGAGGCGTTGCATGGATCGATCTGCGCCGACAGCGTGCCTTCGCTCTGCGCCCGCATCAGCTGGGTCTGCATGCGTCCGCGCCACTCGCACACCGCTTCCCGCTTGCGAATGCGCGCCGAATCGACTTCGTCGGTGAACTCGGTCTTCAAGGTGGCGATCTCGAACACGCGGCGCGCGGTGTCGTCGGTAACGACGACGTGCAGCACCGCCATCATTTCATCGCGCAAGCGTTGTAGCGGATCCACACTCGGGCGCTCGTCGAGCAGCTTCACGGCGGCGTCCATCGGCATGGTGGCGCGGTCCATCATCGCGCTGTAAAGCGCGTCCTTATCGACAAAATGCCAATAGATGGCGCCGCGCGTCACACCGGCTGCGCTTGCGATATGCTGCAACGTCGTCCGTGAAACACCCTGCTTTGCAAACAAGATTTCTGCTGCATCGAGGATGCTGTCGCGGGTCGCGGCTGCTTCTTCCTTCGTCCTGCGAACCATTTTTTCTGGGGCACTCCAAAATTACAAGGGGGCAAAACTTTTACATACAATCGTGATAGTATATAAAATTATTTGCAAAAGCCAGCGTTGATATCCGAATCGACCCGAAGATTGGTCCAAAGATAGCAACGTGTTTCAACAAACTAGAAGGAAGCACAAGTAATGCGCCCTGCCAACTCCTCATTCCCCTCCCTGACCAAGGTCGCCGCCGCCACCGTCGCGGCCCTGGTCTTGCTGTCTGCCTGCGGCAAGAAAGACGAACCTGCCAAAGGCGGCGCGCCCGCCGGCCAGCAGATGCCCGCGCCTGAAGTCGGCGTCGTCACCACCAAATTCGAAACCGTCTCACTGCAAACCGAACTGCCGGCGCGCGTCGAACCGATCCGCACCGCGCAAGTTCGCGCCCGCGTCGATGGCGTGGTGCTCAAACGCACGTTCACCGAAGGCAGCATGGTCAAGCAAGGCCAGTCCCTGTACCAGATCGATCCGGCCCCATACCAGGCCCAGCTGGCCGCATCGCAGGCCGACGTGGCGCAAGCCGAAGCCAACCTGGTGCAGGCACGTTCGCTGGCCACCCGCTACAAGCCGCTGGCCGAAGCCTTCGCCGTCAGCAAGCAGGAATACGAAAACGCCGTGGCTGCACAGAAGACTGCCGAAGCGCAGGTCGCCGCCGCCCGCGCCCAGCTGCGTGTGCAGCAGATCAATGTCGGTTATACCAGTGTGAATGCACCGATTTCGGGCCGCATCGGCCGCGCCCTGGTCACCGAAGGCGCACTGGTCTCGGCCACCCAGGCCACCGAACTGGCGCTGATCCAGCAGACCGACAGCATGTACCTGAACATCACCCAATCGGCTTCCGAACTGCAGCGCCTGCGCAAGCAAGGTGGCGGCGCCGACAATGTGCCGGTGACGGTGTTGACCGACGATGGCAAGGAAATGCCGCAGCGCGGCAAGCTGCTGTTCTCGGACGTGACGGTGGACCCGAGCACCGGCCAGGTGACCCTGCGCGCTACCGTGCCGAACACGAACAACGCCCTGCTGCCAGGCCAGTACGTGCGTGTGCGCATTGCCCAGTCGTCGCTGCCGAACGGCATCCTGCTGCCGCAGCAGGCAGTCACCCGTGGCGGCCCGAACGGCGACACCGTGATGGTGGTCGGCGCCGACAACAAGCCGGTCGCCCGTACGGTCCAGGTCGCGTCGCAGCAAGGTGAAAGCTGGGTCGTCACCGGCGGCCTGAAAGAAGGCGAGAAAGTCATGGTCGACGGCTTCCAGAAGCTGCAGATGATGCCTCCTGGCACCGCGGTGAAGACCGTGGCCTGGACCCCGGCCGCTGCCCAGCAAACGCCGGCCCAGGCAGGCGCCACCGGCGCCCAGCCGAATGCGGCCGGCGCGAATGCCGCCGCCACGCCGAATGCGGGCGGCACCCGTACTCCGGACGCCGGTTCGCCAGCCGCGGGCGCGACCACGCCAGCCGACAGCAGCCGCTAAGAACAACAGGAACAGGACTTTCTAATGGCACGTTTTTTTATTGATCGCCCCATTTTTGCCTGGGTGATCGCGCTGTTCATCATGGTGCTAGGT
>Ga0265797_10010557_pt1 | contig 11748 bp, 9 predicted proteins | sample P2T30metagenome_FD_192433 | JGI IMG/M metagenome (GOLD analysis project Ga0265797, IMG submission 192433) | Plant litter microbial communities from East Loma Ridge, Irvine, California - P2 T30 | ecosystem: Environmental > Terrestrial > Plant litter > Unclassified | place: USA: California... | reverse complement strand
ATGGTTAGCAACGTGACGAAAGGCCAGCGAGACACACATACCCTGCTTGTTACTGGAAACGTATTTTCGCGCCAAGGCATCCTGCTCATCCATTTGGTTTTGCAGGTGCTTCTCCCGCTTGTTCAGCAGCTCTAGTTGACCGCGAAGCTGCAAAATGGCCTTTTTCGGCGCCTCCTTCTTCGCCTGACCTCCACCAAACCAGCCTAGGCCCCAGCCGCTCATGATGAATCCGGTCTAGATGTTCGGTGTCAGCTTTGGACTATGGTGTAAGCCTATCGCAAGCTTCGATCGCTATCTTGGACGCTTCCAGAGAGTGGGATGGTGGGGTTGCGGGGTGGTAAGAGCCGTTTACCTAGAGTGTGGGAATGCGAAATGTAGGAGAGATATGGTAGAGAGGGCTTGGTTGGACACTGGTGCCTAGCTCCGAGGGGTAGGTGTTTGCGTGAATGAAGGGTGCCTGGCGGCTGGTCGTGAATCGGGCCTCGATGCACGAGGCTATGATGTCGTCCGCGCTAGCCAGGGGCACGTGCATGTCGGACCCCGGTAATAGTTTCCACCGCTTTCTGTGCCTTCACACCAATGTCTGGACCTGTGGCATCCAATCTCGTGCTCTTGAATGACCTCTCTACATGTGCACAAGGAACCAAAGTCCGCTTCCTAGGATGGTATATTGCCTCTATGCCGTTGTGTTTGCGCCTGCTGACCACAGGCCAGTGTCGATGAGTACATTGTGAAGACGGCGACTTTGCGCCTCAAGCACGACTATCCCGTCTCGAGCCAGCCGCTTATCGCAAATCTCGACATTGAACATATGCTCGAAAGAATTAAGCGGCATGAGCTGGATGTCGGTGCATGGCTCAATGTAATCGGCTACGTCGAGCGCAAGTCGGAGAAGGGTGTATTTGTGCAGGCAGTTACCATCTGGGACGCTGGCAATGTTGACCTGGTAGCGTACGAGAAGGCCATGGAGAAGCGCAACGAGGTTGCATAAGCAGGGGTTTATGTCTGTACTATCTCACTGCGTGGTCTCCGCTACTGTGAAAGCAAGGCTACGCGATATCTGCGTCTTCATCACTGTGGTGCCTCCAGTACTAAACGCAGTATTGCTCTCACTAAACAAAGCATATCAAATGACATGCAGGACATCCCAAACCCATCATAAACATTCACAGCACACCCGTTGGGATCAAGTCTTGCATACGAAAGCATGTGTGCATTGGTTTCGTACTACATACGTACAATGGAAATAGCTCACCATATCATGCATGCTAACTAGTCATATAAACCATAACCCATGTAACCCATGATCCGCGCGAAAAAAAAGTACGCAGAATCGTCACTTTTACGAAAAGCCATAAACACCGCCGTCCTTGCCCCCAACCGAGCTACGCTGTGATGGGTATCTATCAAAAACGGTCAGGTATACGTATGCCTGCCTGTAACGCCAAAAAGCCCAATGCAACGAATGCACCAGTAACACGTCATGAGTTGAGAAAACATTGCGCCAAGATAACATGTCAAGCGATAAGAAGACCAACGCTTGAGTTCTGCTAGCCAACAAGAATACTCCCAGAACTTTTTTTTGGTGAGCGAGGCCAGAAATTTACTCCCTCTGTGGTGTTTCTCCGCTCTTCTCTGACTTCACAGCTTCTTCAGCCCCAGATGTGCTGTCTGCGTTCAACTCAGTCAGCGGACGCCGCAGAGGAGTGCCGTTCTGAATTGCCGGTGAACCGGGCACTGGCGTTATGGGCTCCACACTTGGGCGATGCGAAGGCGCCATAGCATGGCCTGGCGTCGTATTCGGCGGTGCTGGTGATGGTTGACCAGTCATATTTGGTGTGAACTTGTGCGGCTCGCTGTTGTCTTGTACCGGTGCCGGTGTTCTTGCATTCGGCGGAGTACCATCTTTCGAGGCTTGATATTGTTGGGTGAGAGTGTTCGCTGCAGCGTCAGCAGCCATCGCCGCAGCAGTATCCTCCGCCGTCGCTGGTACTGTGGCTGACGTTGACTCATTCTTGGCAGCGGGTTTTCTGTTAACAAATTTGTTGATGCTCTCTACGCCACACATAGAATCAAGCACCATAACCTCGGCCGCTGTCAAGGTTGATTCAGGCACGGTTCTGTCTACACAAGCTCTGATTGCGTTGTCCACTTTTCTCTGCTCATCAGGCCCTGATCTCCTCTCGAGGTACACCGAACGGAACGCCTCGAGCTGTCGGATGAGATCAGGATGGACGCCGATGGGATACCGCCCAGAGGGGTGTGGAGTTGCGGCTTCATTTAAAGAACCTGCATTCAGCGGCGGCGCTTGCTGTGGGGCTGCTTGGGGTTGGGTAGGTTGTTGCCCATTGGATTGATGTGTAGGCGCCTGAGCGACGCAAGTCTGATGCTGAGTGGGCGGGCCGTGAGGTGATGCGGAGGGTGGTGCTTGAGACGAAGGCGCATTAGATTGCTGACCCGGAGGAGCTGGTGTTGGATAGGGGCGAGGTGGGCCATAAGGACTGGCGCCGGCAGTAGCATATGGGCCTCCATATGGGCTTTGGGCTGAAGGTCCGCTGTATGGCGATTGCGGTGGAGCAGCTGTGGGAAACAGGACACCATATTGACCACTGGATCCGGCCACGGAACTAGCAGATGGGTGTTGTGAGTTGGGTTGGGGGTAAGGCCGTGGAGGATTGGGTGTAGGCGGGCTACCATTTGCATTGCCCCCACCCCAAGGGGACGCATAGGGTGATGGGTGGGGCACATTTTGCGGTGCACTGGGAGCAGCGGCATTTCCTTCGCTACGAGCCATACTAGGTGGGAGGCGAGGTTGAGCAAGACTTGGGGGGAGCCTCGGGGGAGCCTGTGGCATTGCATGCGTCATACCGGGATGATACGGATACCCGCCCGGGGGATAAGGCTGGTATCCGTTTTGAGGCGGGTAATAAGGTGGTCGCGGAGCGTGGTTGAGTGGGGGACTGGCTTGTCTTTTCCTACGCTCTTTCTCGATTGAAACCTCGGGATTGATACGCCATAGCCACCCCTTGCCTTCCTTGCTATCCTTGATAAAAGCATGATGCTGACCGAGGTTGTGCCGTACACTGGACTGCCAACCGCTGGTGGTGGTTTTGAACTTGTACCAGGGGTATTTCCGTTCTATGTACGTGTAGATTGACTGAAGGTTCATCGCGCCGGTAGGAGAGGAAGAAATTGCCTCGTGGATAAGAACGACATAATTCGCCGTGGGGCGCTGCAGCTGTTCTTCGGTATAATCGCTGATGTGCATCTCGGGCGAAGGAGTTCGTGGCGGTCTGATAGGCTTGGCCTGCTTCTGCAGGCCCGCCATTGTACCATCGCCTTGCTCTGTTGTTTCCACAACACCGTCATCTTCTCCATCACCAGCATTAGACTCTTTGCGCTTAGTTGCCTTGGGCTTGATGCTTGGAATTGGAATATCGGCAGGATCAATACCGGCTGCCTTGGCTCTCTCGATATCCTTGGCTTGCCTGATAAGTTGTGATCGCTGTCGTTTCGACATGATGCCATCCTTTGGCGGTCTACCAGGTCCCTTTCGCTTCTCAACGACGTGACCAACAAGAGTCCGAGGCAAGTTATGCGCGATGGCTAATTCTTCGGTAATGAGGCCGTCAATGTCTCCAGCCTCAAGCTCGCTTTCGTATGGTTTGCGTACCACAGGTGGGCTGTCGTTGGGTGGGGGTCTGCTTGGCTGCTCAGCCTTCACAACTGCGGGTACATCCTTTACGGATTCTTCTACCGGCGTCTCAGCCTTGAGAGGTATCTTTGCGGGCGTCTTGGCAGGCGCTTTGCCCTTGTCTTTGGGCTCTTTCGGTTCTTTGGGCTCTTTCGATGGGATCACGTCTTTCTCCTTTGGCTCCCTGGGTTCTTTTGGCTCCTTGCGCTCCTTGCGCTCTTTTGGCTCCTTGGTAGACACACGAGCCGGTTCTTTGCTCTTAGCCACATCCTTGACTTTGATCTTGACCTTCTTTGGGAGAGGCTCCTCGGGAGTCAGTTCTCGGTGATGGTGTTTGCGCTTGTGCACCTTTTTACTCTCCTTTGCAGCTGGGGCTGGTGGTCTAAATTCAAGTTAGCGTGTTGCGGCACAAGAAGAGGCAGCTGCATAGCGGCTGGCAGTGCTGAACGTACAGATTCTTGATCTTGAGCTTGAGGCTTGTCTTTTGTCGCGGTTTCGGCGCCGGTTCCTCATAATCATCCATCTCCTCGTCGGCGAGCGCATCGTCGTCGTCACTATCGCTCACAGGGTGATGGTAGTAAACGTGGCGCGGGTTGACGCTTTGCTGGTCCTCGCTTTCGGAACTAATGTGCTCGTCACTCTCTAGCTGACCATTTCCATTCTCGAAGGAGAAACTCATGGGACGCGAGCCCGAATCTTGGCGCTGTCGCTGCTGTTCGGTGAGGGCGACATCAGGCAGATAGAAGTGGATGTCGACAGCACCTATACGAAGATGGTCGCCGTGATCTAGAGGGATAGTGGCACCGCGCGAGTAGAACTCGCCCTCGTGAAACAGCCCATTGTTACCGAGCACCTTTATGCAGAAATGGCCGGCGTCGAAGTCGAAGAAAATTCTAGCGTGTTCTCGCGAGATGCCCTTGGGGCCCAGGCGGCCGGTCGAGCTGTTGACGTGTTGCGGATGTATAGGTACAAGTGGACAATCATTTGGATCTTCAGGGACATGCCCATCAAATTGCGGAGGCACCTCGGGGAAGGCCTGCATGATCATATTTTGAGGCGCTCGCTCAGCAGGTTTCTCCTCCCCAGGCTCGCCAGTGGGGTGGGAATTCGAGCTAAGTGAGTGCGACGCATTGCTTTGGCGGTGCTGCTGGTACTCTATAGGCATCGACTCAATGGGCGCGCTGACAATCCCACCCTTCTCGGAAATCACGCTGCGGGCTGCGCGCCGGTCGCGCTTCTTCTTCTTTTCCTTTGTGCCGTTCAGATATTCTTCTGCCGCCTCGGGCTGGCCCATGGCGTTCAAGGCATCGGCTTTGGCGAGGCGCTTCATGTCTCGGTGGGCGAGATACAGGTTGCGGCCGAGGGTGATTTGATACGTGTGCATGTAGTAGGAGCCGTCATCGAAGCGCAGGCGCGCAAAAGCTGTGAGGCGTTCGTTTGTCGTTGGGGGCAAGAAGGGCTCCATGGGTGGAAACGCGGTCATGTCCATGGGCATGCTGCTCATGTCGGCGCCGTTCAGCTGGCCCGGCTGCGCGAAGTTGATGGGGGTGTCGAGCGACGGCATACCGTTTGTGAGCGATTGGTCCATCATGTCGTGATGGGCAGGCGTGGTGGTGTTGTTGTTGTCGCCGCCGCCGCCGCCGATGACAGCAGCGGCACCAGCAACAGCAGGCATGGCCGACGCATCGCTGGTCGCGGCTTCCATATCGGGAATGCGCTCTTCGGTAGCAGGCGGGAAGACGGCGTCGGGGGGTTCATGTTGGGGGTTGACATGATGTTGCTGAACTTCAGAAGGGGCTACGGCCATGCTGCCGCCGCCATATTCGAAGATTGCGTAGTGGCTGGGAAACGTGTGGTTGTTGGAGAAGTTGCCGGTCAACGAGTGGTGGAAGGCGCCCTCTGCAGGTGCTTAGGTTAGCGGCGCGCTTCTTTTTCGCCCAAAGCGTCGCGTCTCCGTGTCGCGCAATACGTACGAGTAGAGCAAAAGAAGCAGAAATCAGAATGCACCGCAAAAAACTCGCTGTCGTCGTGCTGTGACAGCAAGCAGATGGCGTTGGAGGATGTCGGTTGAGCCTGGCCGTGAGAGGCTTGCGCCGGCCCTATTCCTGCACGTGCATCTTGGCCGTCGCCGCCGTCAGGCGTTGCCGACTTGGGCACCCAAGTGCCATCCTTGTTCATCACCATCGGCTCATCGTCGACATCATCCGTTCCCCAATTACCACATGGGAAAAGTGATCGTAGAAATTTCCCATCTGATAGTATTGGATCCATGTTATTGTCTTCCTGGGCAGAATCTATTAGTGATAATTAGGACAACTTTGGATTGCAAGAGCTGGCAATTATATGGATGAGAGAGAAAGAAGGCAAGGGAAAATTAAAAGAGACGATCGGAGGGAGGGAGGGAGATAAAGAGAGATAAAGAAAGACAGAGAGAAAAGAGACAGGGTCGGTGAGTGAGAGGGCACACGACTCTGTTGATTCGCGAGGGTGAATTTGGGTCGCCCCAGGAGTGAACCATAGAGACCTTTTCCCCCATCGCCCCATTACCAGACTTGCCACGGCAACACGAGGAAAGTACTCAACCACTTTGAACCAAGGGATTCAACGAAATGGCGCCTAAGAAGAAGAAGACCAAGGCCCCGTCAGGCGCAAATACCGCATCTCCAAAGTCGAGCCAACCCACGCAGCAGTCGTTGCCGCCGCTGCCAAACTGGCCTGCCCTGAGTCCTCTCATACCAGCGACCGACCTTGGCCTGGAAGAATTGCTTCCCAATCAGATTGTCACCATTCCAAACTTGTGGACGGCATCGCTATGCAAGACATACGTCTCATTCCTCTCTTCGCTTCCCCTGACTACGACGCCGGGCAAGCCGAAGAAGGGCGAGGCGGTGCGAGTGAACGACCGCTTCCAGATCAATGACGCTGCATTTGCAGAGAGGCTGTGGAGCGAGACTGCGCTCAAGGGTCTGATCACGGGCGCTGCGAAGGAAGGCGCGCTGGGCCTCAGCGACGAACAGCAGAAGGAGCTGTGGGGCGGCCATGTGGTGGGCCTTAATTCCAACATTCGCATCTACCGGTATTCCAAAGGCCAGTTCTTTGACCAGCATTGTATGTCCTCGTCACTCTACCCCACATCATTCAGGTCGCGCGTTAACGGGCCCAGATGATGACTCCAACAACGTCACACTGCCGGGAAGCCCGCCTGTTCCAACTCGGACCACCTGGACCTTACTTCTCTACCTTACTTCCCCTTCCACTGGTTGCATCGGCGGCGAGACGGTCTTCTACCCAGAGCCGCCAAAGAAGAAGACCAAAGATCCACCTCTACAGCCCATTGCAGTTGGCCTTCAAGTCGGACTTGCACTGCTGCACCGTCATGGTGTCGACTGCATGTTGCACGAGGGGCGCGAAGTAACTGACGGCGAGAAATGGGTCATCAGGAGCGACCTATGTGTTAGACGATGAGAGACAAATGGGGGTCGATTGGATTTGCAAGTATTTACCCATCTGCCCAAGGCACTTACTGGCCTTCTTCTACAAATGAGCTGACGAGAGTACAGTGCACGCCAATGCCCTCTTCGATCTCGTTCTTACTCAGTGTGGCATGAGGAATATCTATTGGCTTGGTTTTCTCTTGAAGACCGGCCATCGTGCGCTTCCGCGACCGTTGTGATATATACGTAGACACCGAGCCTGCCATCCGTCGCATCATGCATCGACTGCATGACCTGAGGAGCCGCCTTGTTTAGGCAAGAAATTCGTGCATTTCCACTGGCGCGGAAAGCTAAACGGACAGCTGTTTGGCGTCGAACTGCGCCTTTCTCATTGGCCTGCCGAGGCCACGACGCCGGCGTCATGAAGTCTACGAAACACATTGCAAACATGAACAACGATGTCGGGAATATTATACTGTTACAGCTGTCATGTTGACCCCAGGTACGTAGTGGGCGTGTGGAATTCATGGGTGTTCGGTTCGCCTTTTGAAGGTGCATGCTGGCAGCACACGCACCCACACAGTAGAGCCACCCATATCTTATCAAAAATACCATATCGCCTATTTCTAACTTGCACCGTACCTTTATTACTGTTCTCTTCTTGCACAAGCAAGTGTCCATTATTCACAGCGTCTCATATAGGAGCTCGGCAGGCGCCTTCTACACGGTGATACAGGAAGTCTTCTCAGCATGATACTGCCTTGTCCGATTCTTTTTCTTGACCACCCACTGGCATGTCAAACGCTGCTAGTCTCACATCTCAGAGGATTCATCATCTTACCAGCGCGTAGTCCCACAAATTTATTGGCTTCTCTTCAAGTTGCCTTTCTACAAACATCCGCGGACGAAGTCCACATTGGGTTTCAGGCTATCTTCGCTTGGAGCGGGAGGCGGGATGTCTCACAGTCTTGGCCACCCATCGACAGTTTCACCCACTATTTTAACGAGACATGGACTAGTCTGGACAGTGAGTATCCAGTTTCCTGGTTTCATCGAGTTCACGACACGCATACAGATCCCGATCTGGTAGTGCCCGGCGCGCGGCAACGGGCAAGTGTCAAACGCGGCAGATGGCGAGTCTTCCGTCTCGGACGAAATGCTTCGCCTAAGGATACCTTTATAGCTGTATCGCTGCTGCTGCCTGTGGCTCTTCAGCTGCGCTCACCTTCGCTTCACAATAATAAACTTTCCTTCCGACCAGGCGTCGATTATTCACATTGCCAACATGATGGAGCCGCAACACTACTACGCAGACGTAAAGGGGGGACAACACGATGACGACGCATCAACTGAGGTTGAATCGTTGGTAGGAGGAAAGCAGTGGGTGGACGGCGACTATCAAAGCAGAACACCCCCATCGAGACGGAACGTAATGTGTCCGCCGGTAGTAGCTGCGTTGAAATGGGTTCTGGTGATTGGACTACAGCTCATCATTATCGGGCTGTTGGCAAGAGATCAAGGGCTGCTACAATTGACGCTTGGAAAGAGTCATTCAAGCAGCAGACACGATGTTGGCGGTGATATAACCGGGTGGTCACCTCATAGTAAGAACCATCATACCACTACAAGATGCAACACAAACTAACGTAAACATCAGTTCCTACAACAATCACCCAGTTCAAGATCAACCAGACCTTTGCGCCCTACAACACATCAGAGTTCTTCAAGCCCGAGGTCCTCCAAGCATGGAACGAGCTCTTGCCTGGTACGTCCATTCCCGCTCATCACACATGTCGAGGAAAAAGATAAGCCACTAACTCTCCCTACAGTCGGCATGGGCTTCCAGAGTATCCCAGACCCAGAAAATTACGACAACCTCCCCACTCCTATCGTCTGGCCCAACGCCACAGTCTTCACAACATCAATGACCCACCAACTTCACTGCTTATACGCCGTCGTCGCAGTCTACTCGGGCATGACGTCTGGCCACAAGCTCGAAGAAGACCATCACTGGCACATGATCCACTGCTTCGATTACATGCGTCAAGCCATCATGTGCAGTGCCGATATGGCGCTCGAGGGTCTGGAAACCACCTTCCCTGACCACAACGGTGGCAGTGATGGATGGGATAGCAAGCACGTATGCAAGGACCCGAAGAAGGTCAGGGAGAGATTGGAAAGCGTGAGGGCGTATGATGACCAAGAGATCTTCTAGATGAAGAGAGATCTGATAGTGCTACTACATATTCAGCTCTGTGTGTATACGTATATAAAATATACCCCGTTCTTGCATAACTGACTGGCACGATAAATCTACAATTTGTTTGTGGCAGTTCTCTCTGGCATCAATCTCACAATGTATAACCCGATGCCACGATCACGAGCTTAACGGCTCACTCGCAAAACCACACAGCTTTGTGACAGCTGAGCTGCGACTCTCCCGGTTACATACTTCCGGTGGCGTATGTGGGTATCCATGAACATGCAACACCCCTGGATCCCATGTACAATCAAAGTATCTTCTATTATCCAGCCTGAAATAAAAGCAACTCCCCCACTTCTAACGAGGCAAACATATACATCCACTGAACCATATTACCACTGAAGCAGTAATCACCACCAAGCTGCGAAGAACATTAGACAGCTATATACGCCCTTTCGCCCAACTCCCTTCCAGCCTCCCAACTCGTCTTGCATCTGCGCATCACCGTTAGCAGCAGTTGTCTCAGCTCCCTGTCTATTCCGCATTTTTTTGTGTTATCACAACTCCCGCGCAGCATGCCGTAGGCCGCAGTACTCATCATTACCACCCGATTGGTTTGCACACGCATGTCGCTCTGCGATGAACACAGCATGGATGCAGGGCTGAGTCCGCAGGGCGCGCGGCGCAGGTTTCATGTGAGTGGAGACGGGGGGCATCGAACATGAGAATGAAGTCTGGATGCCAGCATGCGTTACTGTGCTGGTACTGTAGAACTCATAAAGCACAATTATTTATTCGGACAAGCCGCACAGTAAGTTTTTGTTTGTTTGTTAGTTGATACACACAGTTTCCTGCACATCACATTTCTGCTCTCACGCCAAGCCCGGGTTGGAGGTCGGTAGTTTACGGTAAATGGCACGGTAGTGGGATGTGTGGGTCTTCCAGGCGTCCCGCGACTACCCGGCCGCCCGTACATAACTAGTAAGCACCTAGATCCCTAGGGCTTGGACTGTTCCACGCGGCTCTTCCAAGCCTTGGTATTGTCGGACTGGGGAAGCGGCGGACGGGCGTTTTGAATGGGATCCTAGACTACCCACATCAACGCTATTACAGTCAAGCCCTGACAGCGGTTTTCCTAACCGCTGAAACGATGGAACCGGAATGTAAGAGCAAGGCCTGCTTCTTCAGGCGCGATATGCCGTTCCCCTTAGCCGGGCCATTCCAAAAGAATGACAAAAAATGATGCTGTCATGATACTATGTCATAGTGCTAAAGGGCGTCGACGGATTATCAAGGCATAGGCAGTAAAAGGGTCCAACTCTCGGAGAGGCCGATATGTGCCCTACGCCATTATACCAAGAAAAAGTTAACTGCGCTTCTCGATGTGATCGTCTCGACACCATGGTCAGGCTAGTCTTGGGGGTACCCATCCAAGCACAGGGTGTGTTGTGATGCATTAGAGCGGCTAAACCTTCACTTTTTTTACGTTTCTGATACGCCAGAGGAGCTTAAGTGTAATCTGAGACCCTTTCCAAGCCCTGCTCCGCTTTTGCGCATGGAAAGACTTGCCCTGTAAGGAGCTTCTCAGTGCATCGCCGCTACTGATCGCGAACATGCAGGAATACTACGGCCAAAGGAAAGCAATGGATGGATTATAATGGTGCGTATGCAGGCACCAGCGCATTCCTAAATTCTTTTACGTATACATGTGCATACCATTATAGCTGCATGGCCTTTGAAGTAGCCAGTTTCACTGCCAAACGGCAATTTAGCCTGCCTTCTTTTCGCTGGGCGACAGGGTGCGGGTACCGTACCATATACACACACATCCTTTTATAGAAACGGTGCCCAATGCTCAAGGTTGACATTAGATAAAGTCTGGGAATGAAGCAATACTAGGGGTTTGGGGGAATCCACCATGAATTTTTGCCACAAGGGACTTGCATGTCTACTCGCCTTGCGCACCCTGCAGATGGGATCTTGGGACCCTGATAAGATGGCAATCTTGAAGACCCTTGGTGCGTGGCTATGTCCTGTCTACTGGCCGCGCAGTATTCCTGGGTAGTGTGTCTTTCCAATAAATATTGGGAAAGATGAATTATGAGGTCAGACTCTTACCAGTACCATTGCTACCACTAGCCTTTATAGTACTCGGGTAGGGTTCCAGCTAGGGCGCCTTCATGGTCCACTATGACTATTCTTGTAGATCTAAGCTGTTGCTTGGATAGTTCGAGGCAAGGACCTGGCTACGAGGTTAGCATATTGCTCTAGAAGGGTGAGACGTGTGTTCACTGACTCTAGGCAGATACGTCATCCTGCAAAGATGGCATACTAGAACAGAGAGGACAGGGGTGTAGAATATGTTGAAGTCTAAAAAAAATCCAGAAACCAAGAAACACGAAAAAAAAAAGCTTTTG
>Ga0265797_10010556_pt1 | contig 11748 bp, 8 predicted proteins | sample P2T30metagenome_FD_192433 | JGI IMG/M metagenome (GOLD analysis project Ga0265797, IMG submission 192433) | Plant litter microbial communities from East Loma Ridge, Irvine, California - P2 T30 | ecosystem: Environmental > Terrestrial > Plant litter > Unclassified | place: USA: California... | reverse complement strand
GAGCTGGTATCAATCTGGAATACAAAGATCCTAACCTGGTAACGCCTCCCGGAAGTACGGAATCCGGCGCCAGCCCTGCCACTTTCAGCATGAATCCGCTCACGGGTGACCTGATATGGGATGCGCCGGTGACCAGGGGTTATTATAACGTTGCTTTTGTCGTTGAAGAATGGCGGGATGGGATATTGATCGGGCAAATTGTGCGGGACATGCAGATCATTGTCGAAGACGCGCGCAACGACCGCCCTATGCTCGATCCGCTGGCAGATATCTGTGTGGAAGCAGGCACGCGAATCACCCGGCAGATCAGGGCTACGGATAAAAACGGAGACAGGCTTACGCTCTCCTCAAACGGCGGCGTCTACCAAAGCGCGCTGATCTCCCCCGCTCTGGCAACCTTTACACCTCAGGCCAATGCTGCAGGGACCGTCACCGGACAGTTTGTCTGGCAGACAGGATGTAACCACATCAGGCTCGAACCCTATGATGTGCTCTTCAAGGTAGAAGACGCAGCAGGGCCCGCTGTGCCCAATCCGGGACTCTTCCGTAAACTTGTCGATATCACAACCATGAATATCCGCGTCTACGGACCAAAGCCTGTTAACCTCAGGGCAACTGCCGTCACAGATCCCGCAGGTGTCGCTTACAGGCTCAACTGGGATGCTTATAAATGCCAGGTCACAGGCGCAAGGATCGTCATTTACAGAAGTGAGGCCTGCCGCGATATTCCCGAGGATGTATGTATCACAGGCATTCCCGCAGGTTCAGGATATTCCGAGATCGGAAGGGTCGGTGTGGGTGAAACCACTTTCCTGGACAACAACAACGGCGCAGGACTGCGCGCAGGTGTTTCATACAGTTACAGGATCGTAGCTGAATTCCCAAGGCCGGGGGCAAACCCTAACGAGGCAGGCAGCCTGATAGGCGGCGGAAAAAGTATCGCTTCCGATGAGTTCTGTCTGAACCTGCCGATGACCATGCCCGTGATCACCCATGTGACTGTCGACAGAACAGATGCCGCTGCGGGAGCAATCACCGTCAGGTGGACCAGGCCCATGGTTAAGTCAGGAATGCCTGCACAGTACCGCCTTCTGCGCGCTGTGGGACAAAACGGAACCGTATTTACTGAAATTGCCAGGATCAACACCAACCTGGACCCTAATGTAGCCGATACACTTTTTGTCGATAACAACATCAACACCGTTGCCAATGCTTACCGCTACCAGCTCGAATATTATTACACTCAGGGCACACAGCTTGTAAAACAGGATGTCACACAGCCTGCAAGCAGCGTAAGGCTAGAACAGGGTGCCGCCGACCCTACACGCATCAGGCTCAACTGGTCGGCCATCGTGCCATGGAGCAACAACGGAACCGTACACAGGGTCTACCGCGAAGACAAGGCAAACCCGGGCAGTTTCAACCGCATCGATGATATCACCGTGCAGGCAAACCAGCCCTTTACCTATGTCGATGACGGAACCGATAAATATGCGGCCGACGGAACCATCAATGTGACCATCTCAAAAGATGTGACCTACTGCTATAAGGTCGAAACACTCGGCTCTTACAATAACCGTCAGATCAGACCCGACCAGCTCCTTAACTTCTCACAGATCATCTGTGTGTCGGCCTCGGATACCACCAGGCCCTGCCCGCCGGTGCTCAAAATAGACCTGCTCGACTGCGAGGCGCTGGCTAATGCACCGGAAACATACTGTAACATGACCAGCTTCACAAACCAGCTCACATGGGACTATCCACAGACCTGTGACCAGAACCTGTCGGCCTACAAAATATATTATGCACGCTATGAAGGCGAAACTCCGGCCCTGGTTGCCTCGGTAACAGCTCCGCCTATTCCGCTGGCTACCAGCTTTGCCCACACAGGACTTACCTCCTTTGCAGGATGTTACTATGTTACAGCCGTAAACGGATTTGGAATTGAAAGCGCACCAAGCAACCTCGTTTGCAAAGACAACTGCCCGGCATATGTGCTGCCAAACGTATTCACCCCCAACGGCGACAACAAAAATGACCTCTTTCAGCCTTTCGATTGCCCTGCCTTTGTGCAGTCGCTCGAATGCAGGATCTTCAACCGGTGGGGTGCACAGGTATATGATACCAAAGATGTCAACATCAGCTGGAACGGAAAAAACAAAGCAGGTAAAGACCTCGCAGCAGGTCAGTATTACTATGAAGTCTCCATCAGGTTCGAATCCGCCACAAAAGATCCTAAACCTATCATCATTAAAGGTTGGGTGCAACTGCTCAGATAAAGCTTGTTTTTTTCTTTCGCTTACAAGTATTTCCTTTGTAGCTCCGCATTTATAGCGGGGCTTTTTTTATTTCACCATGTACGCTAAAATTTAACTTATGAAAAAAGCATATATATTCCCCGGCCAGGGATCTCAGTTTAAAGGAATGGGTTTAGATCTTTACCAATCTTCTGATTCCGCAAAAGAACTGTTTGCATCTGCCAACAAAATTCTGGGTTTTGACATTACTAAAATAATGTTTGAAGGAACCGACGAAGAACTAAAACAAACCAATGTAACACAGCCGGCGATCTTTATACATTCCGTAGCTCTTGCAAAAAATAGTTCAGACTTCGCACCGGATATGGTTGCAGGGCATTCACTTGGTGAGTTTTCTGCATTGGTAGCAGCAGGTGCACTGTCCTTTGAACAAGGCCTTTCTCTTGTTGCCAAGCGTGCAGACGCTATGCAAAAAGCATGTGAAATCCGCCCTTCAACCATGGCAGCAATCCTGGGACTGGATGACAAAACGATTGAAGAAATTTGTGCAGGTATTACGGACGAAGTGGTTGTTCCGGCTAATTATAACTGTCCCGGACAGGTTGTAATTTCAGGTAGTATTGAAGGTGTTGAAAAAGCATGTGAGCTATTGAAAGCTGCCGGTGCCAAACGTGCGCTTATTTTACAGGTAGGCGGTGCTTTCCACTCTCCTTTGATGGAACCGGCAAGAGAAGAACTGGCAGCGGCTATTCATGCAGCAGAATTTAAGTCACCTGTTTGTCCGGTTTACCAAAACGTCAACGCACAGCCGGCAACCGATGTAACAATTATAAAGGAAAATCTTATTTCCCAGCTAACAGCCCCGGTAAGATGGACACAGTCTGTAGAAGCGATGGTAGCAGACGGCGCAGGTTTGTTTATTGAATGTGGTCCCGGAAAAGTACTTCAGGGTCTGGTTAAAAAAATTGCAAATCAGGCTGAATTAAAAAGTATATAAATTTTTTTTCACAAATACTTGACAAAATCAGATGCACGTATTAGTTTTGCACCACTATTAACAGTTATGGCTGATGGTGTAATGGTAACACAGGACATTTTGGTTGTCTCGTTCAAGGTTCGAGTCCTTGTCGGCCAACAATAGTTAAGAAAAGCTCTTTATACCTATGTATGAAGAGCTTTTTCGATTTTATAAAAACTGAGAAAAACTCCTCCCGCTCACACATTCTTCAAAAATATTTTTCAGTAAAATTCTTATCCTGCCCTAATCTTACCAGTTTTAGAAACTTTTTCATGCAAAAAGGTGACATAGTATTGTGTCAGCTATACATTATTTTCGGACGAAATGTTACATTTACTATGTTTTAACCTAAACAGCACCCATAATGAAAATTGACAAAATCAAAAAGCGTGATCGAGAACGCACGAAAGGAAAAATCCTGAAAGCCGTCGGTGAAGTAATTGAACAGTACGGCACCGACAAGGTAGGTGTAAACCTGATTGCAAGAACTGCAGGAGTAAATAAAGTATTGATTTATCGTTACTTTGAAAGTGTCGATGGCTTGATGGAACAGTACGTTACATCCGGCGAATATGCATCTACAACCAGTGATGATTATTTTGAAAGCATTGAACCTATACCTAAGGAAGATCGTAACAAAGCATTGACAGATCTTATGCACACGTTTATTCGTGACCTGAGAGATCGGAAAGCTACCCGCGACTTGCTCAGATGGGAAATAGGAACTGGTAAATCAATCCTTTCAGATGCAAAGAATGAGGTTGCCAACCGCGTTCTTACCAAAATGGGAGATATGCCTGATTTTGATGACAGCAAGGGTCTGATGGCATTTCTTACAGCCGGCATTTACTATATGGTTATAGCAACCGATTTACGAAGTAAGATGATCGATATTGACCTGCATACAGACGAAGGCTGGAAAAGAGTCGAAAATATAATAGAGCGGATCATTCATGATGTGAAAAACCCGGCCTAGAAAAATGTCCTTCATTGCAAAATGAGGGACATTTTTTTTATCCTGTGAAATTTGATGTTTCGCTTCACCTATATTTGTTTATTAATCATAGAATCCATTAGAATGCACAGCTCTTCTAAAAACTAAGCGCTGACAACCTACCATGAGTGTACTAAAAAAACTGGCTAGTGACACGGCGACCTACGGAATCAGTACCATGCTGGGACGGTTTCTAAACTACATGCTGGTACGGCTACACACTGATTTATTTGAACCTGAACAAATTGCAGCCCAGGGTCAGATATATTCTTATGCAGGTATAGCTTTAGTGTTATATACCTTTGGAATGGAAACTGCTTTTTTTCGATTTGCAAGGCAGGAAACCAATCGGAAAGAATATTATAATTTAATTCTGAGTACTGTCATTATCGTCAGTCTTTTCTTTTCAGGGCTACTTTTCGTTTTTGCGCAACAAACAGCTGTTTTGATAAAATATCCTGAAAGCGTTTCCATCATCAGAATGTTTGCAATGATTATGGCTATTGACGGTATTGTTTCGATACCCTTTGCCCGATTACGCCTGGAAAACAAAGGAAAAAAGTTTGTCACTTTTAAGGTTGCCAATATTCTAATCAACATTTCATTAAACCTGTTTTTCCTAATTGTTTGCAGAGATATTCACGCGGGAAAATATATGTCCGTTTTTAGGCCTGCTATTGAATTGTTTTATAATCCTTTACATGCTCCGGACTATATTGTTTTAGCTAACCTCATTGCAAACCTTTCGTTTTTATGGATGCTGAGGCGTGAACTTGCCGATTTTAAATTTGTTTTTAATAAAAATCTCTTTAAACCTGTTTGGGTTTATGCATTTCCAATTTTAGTGATGAACATAGGCGGCATGCTGAATATGCTTTTTGACCGTGCCGCAATACAGTTTTTACTTCCTAAAAATTTCTATCCCGGACGAACGTCTGACCAGGCAATCGGAATTTATCTTCAGTGCTACAAACTCTCAATCTTCATGAGTCTGGCAACCCAGGCATTTAAGTATGCTGCTGAGCCTTTCTTTTTTTCCAAGGGAGAGGATAAAAATGCACCTCCGGTTTTCGCTAAAATCACCAAATGGTTTGTAATAATCTGTGTTTTGATGTGGGTTGGGATTAGTCTCAATATAGACCTACTGGCAGAATTGTTTTTAGGGAAGAAAATCTACCACGAAGGCTTGTCAGTTGTACCCTGGCTGCTTGCAGGATATATGTTCCTGGGTATTTATTACAATATAGCAACCTGGTTTAAACTTACGGATAAAACTGAATATGGCACCTGGCTGACCTTAACCGGAGCACTCATCACAATTATACTTAATATAATACTGGTTCCGCAAATAGGATATCTGGGATGTGCAATTGCCTTTGCAGTATCCGGTTTTATCATGGTTGCCTTATGTTATATCTTTGGACAAAAGCACTATCCTGTTCCGTATGAAATTCCGTCAGCACTTATTTATGTTGCCTTGGGAATCTTATTTATTTCAGGTTCAATGGCATTTAAAATTGCTGATCTCCGGATTTCTGTTCCGGTTCATCTTGTGGTGTTTCTGATCTTTGCAAGCATCATATTCCTGGCAGAACGAAAGAACATCCCCTTTCTCCGAAAACACAAATAAGCAAAACTATCTTGCCATTTCGCGGAGCAGCTTATTGGAAAACAGAAATTCCTGCAGTTCCGGGACGGTGGTTTTTGTAATAGCTTCTTTCTTACCCTCCCAAAGTTTGTCGCCCTGGTAGAGAAAGATGATATTCTGTCCGATCTCTAAAACTGAGTTCATATCATGGGTGATGATGATGGTAGTGATCTGATATTCCTCAGTGATTTCCTTGATCAGTTCATCGATTTTAACAGATGTCAGCGGATCAAGCCCTGAGTTGGGTTCATCGCAGAAAAGGTACATCGGGTTCATCACAATAGCCCTTGCAATACCAACACGCTTTTTCATACCACCACTGATCTCCGAAGGCATTCTTTTAGCAGCGGCTTCCAACCCAACGCGCTGAAGACAAAATGCAACCCGTTCCTGTTTTTCCGCAACCGACTGATCAGTTAACATATCCAGTGGGAAACGAACATTTTCCTCTACTGTTTTTGAATCAAAAAGTGCACCACCCTGAAACAGAACACCCATTTCACGGCGAATGGACTGCTGTGTATCTTTATCGCTGTTGTAAAAATCTCTTCCGTCGTAAAGTACGTTTCCGGCATCCGGTTTAACCAGACCGATCATACATTTAAGCAACACACTTTTACCGGTTCCGCTTCCGCCAATGATCAGGTTTGTTTCCCCTTTTTTAAAATTGGAAGTAATCCCTTTCAGCACTTCCTTTCCATTAAAGGATTTAGCGATATTGTTTATTTCAATCATAATTCTAAAAATTATAACAACAGCTGGGCAAGTAAATAATCGGCAATGAGAATTGAAATACAGCTGTTTGTAACAGCCTGTGTACTCGATTTACCCACTTCCAGTGCGCCGCCGGTTGTAAAATAGCCCTGATAAGAAGAAATTGTTGCGATCAGAAACCCGAAAACAAAAGGTTTTATACACATGAAAAAGAGATTGTAAGGAACAAATGAATCTCTGATTCCATTCAGGTAGTCTCTTTCCGTGATTACACCTGTAAGAGTTCCTGCAAGGTATCCGCCAAAGATCCCCAGAAATGCTGCAAAAATAACGAGCATCGGAAATGTAAACATAGCTGCCATTACCTTGGGCAAAACCAGATAGGAAGACGAATTGATACCCATCACTTCCAGTGCATCAATCTGCTCGGTGATACGCATCGTGCCTAACTCACTTGCAATGTTTGAACCAACCTTTCCGGCCAGTACAATACAGGTGATGGTCGGGGCAAGTTCTAAAAGCTGCATGTCGCGTACAATCAGCGCAACTGTGGAAACCGGAATAATCGGGCTGACGAGGTTATAAGCCGTTTGGATACACGATACGGCACCTATGAACGTTGAAACAATGGCAACAATAAAAATCGAGCTTACTCCTATTCCTACACACTCTTCAATAAATCGCCGCCAGTAAACAGATAGTTTTTCACCTTTGGCAAATAATGATCCTAAAAAAATGAAGTATTTACCGATTACAGACATAATATCTTAATTCTATTCAATATTTTCGGGAAAATTAGGCAAAAAAAGAAGTAAACAGAAAAATGAATCCATTAGTAATCGTTACGGGAGGTACAAAAGGTATAGGAAGAGCTGTCATTGAACGGTTTTTGGAAGGCAGTTGTGATGTAATTACTTGTGCAAGAAACAATATAGAGCTTTTTTCTTTGCAAAAAGAAATGAAAGAACGCTTTCCTGCCTCACAGTTATATTATAAAACGGTGGATATGTCGGTCCGCGGGGAAGTGACAGATTTTGTGTCTTTTATACTATCCCTAGGCAGACCAGTAGCTGCCCTCATCAACAATACCGGCGTATTTATTCCCGGACAGGTTCACAATGAGCCGGAAGGAACGCTGGAAAAGACCATAGAAACCAATGTTTACAGTGCATATCATCTTACAAGAGGAATTGTAGGCAGCATGATGGCGGAGAAAAGAGGTCATATTTTTAATGTCTGCTCTACGGCCAGTATTACTGCTTATCCGAACGGCGGATCTTACTGTATCTCCAAATTTGCCTTATATGGCATGACCAAAGTACTGCGTGAAGAAATGAAACCGCATCAGATAAAAGTTACAGCCGTAATTCCGGGTGCAACCTATACCGATAGCTGGCAGGGCACTGAACTTCCGGAAGAAAGATTTATTGAATCCAAAGATGTCGCAGATGCGATCTGGTCGGCATATTGCCTGTCGCCAAGGGCTGTTTTAGAGGAAATTCTGATCCGTCCGCAGCTAGGAGATTTAGATTGATTTATGAACAATAGGGCATTTTTACTAAATTGCCGCATTTTTAAAATTACTTATTAAACCCATATTTGATTTCATGGAACAGTACCTCGGTATAGACGTGGGCGGCACCAACGTAAAAATGGGAATCGTTGATGCTTCAGACGGAAGAATATCCAATTTTTATAGCCACGATACCGCAAGCTGGCGTAGCTCAGGCCACTTTATTGAACGACTTGGTGATGCCATCGCGCTTCAGCTGGTGGAATACCCCGCAGTAAAAAAAGTGGGAATCGGAGTACCCGGCCTTACTGACCGTGCCCGTACCAAATTAATAGAAATAACTGCTATTCCTGAAATCGACGGTATCGCTATCGTTCCTGATTTAAAAGAACGCTTTCCTAATCACGATTTTTTTCTGGAAAATGATGCTAATGCAGCAGCATTGGGAGAATATTATTTTGGAGAAGATAAATTGCCTGAGGACTATATTTTTGTAACACTCGGAACCGGCATAGGCGGCGCAGCTATTATTGATAAAAGAGTTTTTAAAGGCGGCGGAGGAAATGCAATGGAACCGGGACATGTTCCATCAAAAAATGGCAAGGTTTTAGAAAGAAATATAGGTAAAAAAGAGCTGCTTGACATGGCCAATACCATGCGGGCAGCATATACCGGTACAACACAACTTCCTTCGGACGGAACAATTTCTACCACAGGACTGGTAGCCGCAGCATCAGAAGGTGATGAACTTGCCAAACAAATATTTTTTGAAATGGGTTATCTGCTTGGTGAAGGACTCGTTTCCATGATCCGTATTCTTGATATAACCACCATTCTTATCGGAGGCGGTATTTCAGCATCATTTGAGTTTATACTCCCTGCAATTAATGATCGCCTACAATATTGGCTGACACCTTATTACCTGAAAACAATAAGTATCAAAAGAGCTACCCTGGCCAATGATGCAGGCCTGTTGGGCGCGGCTTCGTTGTGCTTTGATTAATTTTCTATCAACACCCCGTATCAAAACGGGGTGTTGATGTGTTTCTGGTACTTCAATTAAAATCCGCATTATAGCGAAGCCTATAATACCAGTGCAGTTTTATTAACTGTTCAATACTCGAAAGCAATTGTTCTATACGAATAAATTACCGGAAATTCTCTTCATTCCGGTTCTATAATTATTGAATACTCCCTCAGTTTTTACTGGCTAGTACACAAATCTTTACATACGATATTACTATTCTAAATCCCGACACCTTAGGATGAGCCGCTATCCTAATTTTAAAAATTGGTAGTTAGAATTAATAATCTTTAATTTGTACTGTTTCAACATTTGCAATTCATGAAGCTAAGCGTCGTAATTCCAGCATACAATGAGGAAGAATCTATTACACACTCTGACATCGCTATACCAAACATTAAATAAATACAATATTCCCCATGAGATCTGCGTCACGAACGATAATTCCAAAGACGGAGCCCTTCGTGTGCTTGACCGGCTTTCGCTCGGAATCCCGACATTGATTTACTACACAAATCCTGGCCCTAACTAGATTCGGATATGCAGTAAGGTAGGGCTTAGAGCGATTTACAGGTAATTGTGTTACCATTTTTATAGCTGATATGTCCGACGATCCGGAAGACCTTGTCAAAGATTATTACAAAATAGTTAATAGGGCACTACAATTGCGTCTTTGGTTCTAGATGGTAAAAAGGTGATCGATTATCCTGAATAAAAAAACTGATCAACCACCTGGCTAATTTTATCGTGTATATAGTAATGGGCATTAAATACAATAATACAACCAATGCTTTCAAGCTATATAAAAGGGAGACCACTGAAGGCATTAAGCAGTTCCTATCTCAACATTTTAATCTAACAATTTAGCTTCTTTTGAAAGCAATGTTACGTGACTATAAATTCGAAGTTGTTCCCAACAGTTGGACAAACCACAAATACGGAGAGTCGAAGCTTAAAATCAAAAAAAGGGCAGTCAGTACCTTTTTATATTATTGTATTGCCTTATTGAAGATTATTTCTCCTAAGGTAATTTCATGAAAAAAGCCACAATACCAAAAAGTAAGTGAGCAGCTAATCTGCCTCTTGTTTTATAACAGAATTGATGTCATTTTATACGGTGTGTTAATTCACATTCCCGGATATCTATATTTATAGAGATTTGGAGAAAGTTAAATCCAAAAATTAAGAACGATAATTTGCTTTGAATGAAAACCTTTTTAAATGAAATCCTATCAAAGTTTATTTCTCAAGAAGAACGTAATTCAGAACCGGTTACGACTACAACTCTACTGACAACTTCGTTTTATATAATACTTCTGGCTTTCTTTATCTCCCCCCCACCTATTGAAAGATTAACTACTAATTTTGAGCTTAACAATAGTTTTAAAGCTTTATCTGAACAGATTAATGGAACTTACAACTCCTATAATTATGCTGTGGAAAGTCATGAATCTAAATTGAGTTACCGGATTGTACCTGGATTAATAGGAAAATTGTCTTTTTCTAAAGATCCGAAAGTTCAAATGTTATTTTTATATTTCATTCAGATCATTTTTGGCTTTTTTTTCATATTTACTTTACTAAGCGGAATATATAAACTAACACAAAATTGGTTTTATTCTAAAGTAGTAACAAGCGGATTTATTTTGACACATTTGGGATCTTCCTTTTTTTATGATACTGCCTTTTTCCTGGACGGATATCCCTTTTTTTTAATGATTTTAGCCATGTTTATCCCATCTGGATGGTTATCATTTCTTATGCTCTTTATTGGATTTTGGTGTGATGAACGAACTATACTTGGTGGAATAGGTATAGTAATTTTTAGAAACTATAATCAACTAAGTACAACTAGCTTAAAAGACTATTTATTTTCCAAAAATTCAGTTTTATTTATATGTAGCGTTGGACTTTATATATTTATCCGAGTTTGGCTTACATATCATTATTCTATTACTATTCCTCTTGGAAATAGTGCAAAAGTAGGAATAGGAGCCATATGGGAACAAATAAATAATTTAGCCATTGCACATTTATTTACCTTTGAATTCTATTGGATTTATTTATTACCTTTATTTATTTATTTTTATAAAAAAAATAAAGCTTTATTCTTTTTAATTTTTTTATATTTAACAATATCAATTTTATTGACAGGAATTGTAATTGATGTAATGCGTAGTGCTAGCTATCTGTTTCCAGTTATCATTTTAGGAATACTAATTTATTATAGAGAAGAATCAGAGAAAGAAGTAAATAATTTCGCTGTCTTAAGCACATTTATAAATCTAATTATTCCCAATTATAGATATTTTCATAATTTTTACATTATACTACCTATACCCTTGAAATTAGCATTTTATTTCTTCAAATAGATTAATAAGAAATTAGTTTGAAATTATTAATTGCAGGTTCAAGCTTGAAGTATGATTGTGCATTTAAGAGTGAACTGGTTGAGAAATAAATAACCAAGTATTTCACAAGTTCACTTTGAAATTTTTTGAACGGGCACATTCAATCTACGTAGCCTTTATTAGCAACTGAGTGGCATATTTCCAGTGATTACTTTCCTTTTATAACTC
>Ga0265797_10010555_pt1 | contig 11749 bp, 8 predicted proteins | sample P2T30metagenome_FD_192433 | JGI IMG/M metagenome (GOLD analysis project Ga0265797, IMG submission 192433) | Plant litter microbial communities from East Loma Ridge, Irvine, California - P2 T30 | ecosystem: Environmental > Terrestrial > Plant litter > Unclassified | place: USA: California... | reverse complement strand
TGCCTAGTGGCCGCCAGCTTCAGCGACTACAGGGCCCTTTTCCTGGTATTTTGTATTAACGGCCGTCACGGCTAAGTCGGCCAGGAAGCCGACGGCCAGCAGGCCCGCCATGGTGTAAAACACCGTCTGGTAAGCAGCCGCGCCGGTAAAGCCGGCGGCTTTGCGACCTTCCGACAAGCTGTGCACGATGAGCGGACCTAGGACGCCCGCCGTGCTCCAAGCAGTGAGCAAGCGCCCGTGAATGGCGCCCACTTGGTACTTACCGAAGAGGTCGGACAGGAAAGCCGGCGCGGTCGAGAAGCCACCGCCGTACATACTGATAATCACGCAGGCCACTACCACAAAGAGCGTGAGCTGGCCATTTAGGCCCAGCGTAGGCGCCAGTGCGTAGAGCACTACACCTAGGCCAAAATAGATGAGGTAGATGGGCTTACGACCTAGCTTGTCGGAAGCGGATGACCAGAAAAAGCGGCCTAGCAAATTGAATAAGCTGAGCAGACCCACAAAACCTGCCCCAGCCGCCGCTAGCGCCACCGTATCCATACCCTTGCCTTTGTCAGTACCCGAGATAACGGACTGAATAAGTGGCGACGCCGTTTCGAGCACGCCGATACCGGCGGTTACGTTGCAGAGCAGCACCACCCACAGCAGCCAAAATTGCGGCGTTTTGATGGCATTATCGGCCGACACGTTGCCAGTGGTGATAAGGGCGCTGTGCTCCTCATTTGGCACGTAGCCAGCGGGCTTCCAGTCGTCGGCCGGCACCCGGATGGTCCAAACCCCAAACTGCATAAAGAGCATGTAAATGATACCCATCACGATAAACGTGGGCGCTACACCTTGGGGCGCCGAGCCTTTGAAGTGGTTCATCAAGGCTACGGCCAGCGGCGAGCCAATCATAGCGCCACCGCCAAAGCCCATGATGGCCATACCCGTAGCCACACCCTTGCGGTCGGGAAACCACTTGATGAGCGTGCTCACCGGCGAGATGTACCCGATACCCAGCCCAATGCCGCCCACGAAGCCATAGCCGAAATACAGCAGCGGCAAGCTATGCACATGAATGCCGTACGAACCAATCAAAAAGCCGCCGCCGAAGCACAGCGACGCCGCCAGCATGGCCTTGCGCGGCCCCACACGCTCGAGCCACTTGCCAAAAATGGCGGCCGACAAGCCCAGCAGCACAATGGCGATGGAGAAGGTCCAGCCAATTTGGCCCGGCGTCCAGTCGGTGGGCGCGGGGTGGGCCGGGTCGCCGCTGATGAGCGACCCTAGGGGCTTATTGAACACGCTGAAAGCGTAGGCCTGCCCAATGGCCAGGTGAATGGCCAGCGCGGCGGGCGGTACCAGCCATCGGTTGTAGCCGGGGCCAGCTATAGTGCGGCTGCGGTCGAGCAAGCCGGCAGAAGAATCGGGCATAATGGGAATTTGGAAGGTGAACGAAGAGTGAAGAATGCCGGGTGTAAAACCCTAAGCCTGCGCAAGGTATACGGATAAGTAGCCCCTACGACGCACCTAGGCACGTTATTTTGCTAATTAGCTATAGCTAAGCTTTGAGTAGCTGGTCAGCAGCGCTTTTGACAAATAAAAAGCCCCCGGCAGCTTGGCCAGGGGCTTCCTATAGTTCTGCTTACTTACTTATGCTGGCACGGCTTCAGCGCGGGGTTTTTGCGCCTGCGGAGTCTTTTCGACCTTGGCCGGGGCCACTGTCACAATCACGTATTTCGAGGTAGGCGTGTTACTCACTTTGGCTACGCTGGAGATAGGTACAAGCGGGTTAGCCTCTGGGAAATAAGCTGCTACGTTACCCCTCGGAATGTCGTAAGGAATGACCAGGAACTTCTCGACCGTACGCTGCTGCCCTTCGTAGTGGCTCGTGATATCGACGGGCTGCTTAGACTTCAGGCCGCGCTCGGCGATATCCTCTTTGTTCATGAAAATAACGCGGCGCTCGCCGTGGATGCCGCGGTAGCGGTCGTTATAGTCGTAGATGGTCGTGTTGAACTGGTCGTGGCTGCGCACAGTCATCAGGATGAGCTGATTGGGCTCCAGGCTGTACTTCTCCAGCTCGGTGGTGGTGAAGTTCGCCATGCCATTCTGGGTCGTGAACTTGCGCTCGCGGGGACCATTGGGCAGGTAGAAGCCGCCGGGCTGCCGCAGCTGCTCGTTAAACTTCTCGAAGCCCGGAATGACGCGCGACACGTGGTCGCGAATCACGTCGTAGTTCTCGGTCATGGCCACCCAGTCGGCCACGTTGGTGCGGTCGGGACCTAGGGTAGCTATGGCGACGCCCGCCAAAATGGCGACTTCGCTCATTATCTGGCCTTCCACTGGCACCAGCACGCCCTTGTTCTGGCTTACCACACCCATCGAATTTTCGCAGCTCGTCATCTGGTGTCCAGACTTTTGCATGTCGATATCGGCGTGGGTGAAGCACGGTAGCAGCAGGCTGGTGTTGCCCGTAGTGAGGTGGCCACGATTGAGCTTGGTGCCCACAAATACGGTCAGGTTTTGCTTGCGCATGCCTTCGGCAATTACCTCCGTATCGGGGCCAGCGGCCAGCAAATTGCCACCTAGGCTGAAGTACACCTTGATGTTGCCGTGATACATCTGCTTGATGGTCTCCACGGTGTCGAAACCGTGCTCGTAGGGCGGCTTGAAGTTGAATTCCTTGGCCAGCGAGTCTTGAAACAGCTTGGTCGGCTGCTCCCACACGCCCATCGTGCGGTCGCCCTGCACGTTGGAGTGGCCACGTACCGGGCAAGTGCCCGCGCCGGGCTTGCCGATGGCGCCCTTCATCAGGTGCAGGTTCACAATCTCCTGGATGGTTTGCACGCCCTGACGCTGCTGCGTCACGCCCATGGCCCAGCAGGTGATAATTTTCTGCTTGGTAGCCAGCATATTGGCCGCTTCCAGCAATAGCGCCCGGCTAATGCCGCTCACCTCTTCGATATCCTCCCACTTGGTGTTGCGGATGTTCTGCTCAAACGACTCGAAGCCCGTGGTGAATTCCTCCACAAACGCCCGGTCCACCACTTGGCCTGGGTTACGGTCCTCAGCCTCAAACAGATGCTTCATAATGCCGCGCAGCAGGCCCATATCGCCATCCACCCGCACTTGCAGGTAGAGGTCGGTGATGGGCGTGCCGTCGCCCATCAGCACCCCGAGGGCCTTTATGGGGTTCATGAAGTCCTGCGGGTTCTTGAAGTGGTTCAAGCCGGCTTCAATCAGCGGGTTGATGCTGATGATTTTGGCGCCGTTATTCTTGGCTTTTTGCAAAGCCGTAAGCATCCGCGGGTGGTTGGTACCAGGGTTTTGGCCGATGATGAGGATAACCTCTGCCTCGTAGATGTCATTGAGCGTCACGGAGCCTTTGCCGAGTCCTAGGGTCGGGCTGAGGGCCGCGCCGCTGCTCTCGTGGCACATGTTCGAGCAGTCGGGTAAGTTATTGGTGCCGAACTGCTTAGCAAACAATTGAAACAAGAACGCTGGCTCATTGGGCACCTTGCCCGAGGTATAGAAAGCCGCCTCGTTAGGCGATTTCAGCGCGTTCAACTCGCGGCCGATAATCTCGAACGCTTCGGGCCACTCGATAGCCTCGTAGTGGGTGCCGCCGGGGCGCTTCACCATGGGGTGCGTGAGGCGACCTAGGTTATTCTGGTCGCGGTCGCTCATGCGCGAGAGGTCGGCCAGGCTGTACTTGGCAAACACCGACGGGTCGGCCCGGCGGTGGTCGGAGTCCGAGGCGCTCGCCTTCGCGCCATTCTCGCAAAACTCGGCTACCGAACGGTGGTCGTCGGGGTCGGGCCAAGCGCAGCTCGAGCAGTCGAAGCCGTCCTTCTGGTTCATTTTCAGCAGCACCTGCGTGCCACGTCCTAAGCCGCCCTCACCCCAGCTATACTCCATCGACTTCATCACGGCCTGCACGCCGGCCGCAATTTTCATGCGATTCTCCAGCTTAAGGCCAGTAAATTCTTCGGTGGGTTGGGCTAGCACCGGATAGCGGTACTTGGCCCCAGCCACGTCGGGGGCCGGAATGGGCGTTTCGTCGCGGTCGGCTTGCGGGTCGGGGCGGTAGTGGTCGTTGGTGGGGGCCACGCCCTGGTCGGAGCGCTCGCCGCTTTTGGGGGCATTTTGCTCAGCACCTTGCTGCTCAGTTTTGCCAGCCTTGCTGGGGTCGTTGGTGGGCGACTCTTCCATATTAGTATCGGGTAAGAACGGGGTGGGATAACTACTAAAACTCGGGATAACCTACTGATTACGGTGTTGGCTGCATCGCCCAGCTTAATGGCGGCAGTCCAAGTCTTTTTCAACTAGGATACGTAATTCGCGCCCTTCGGCGACAAGGATTTGGGTTGAAAAGCCGTTTTTTTCGGTACTGGTCCATTCTTGGGCCAGCGCGGCAGGCACTTCTACGGCCAGCGCGCCAGCATCATAGCGTACTTGCACGGCCGCGGCTTCGCTGTCAACGGGTAGTTGCTCAAGGGCGTACACCAGAGTTTGGCTAGGCAGCGGCCCGAAGGCAATGGTATAAGCCACACGGCCAGTCTGGGCAAACTGCTGCACCTCAACCTCCGAAAGGCGCAGGCGCAGCGAATTTTCCTCTAATCTTAACTTCATAGATACAGGTTATCAGTGGCTTACCCGCTGGCTATGGGTATAAATATTGAAGCGTCCATTACGCACAAAACCCAGTAGCGTTAGGCCAAATTCGTCGGCAGCTTCCATGGCCAGGCTGCTCGGCGCGCCCACTGCTGCCAAGATGGCCACGCCCGCCATTGCCGCCTTTTGCACCAGCTCGAAGCTGGCCCGGCCACTCAGTAGCACTACCTGCTGATGCAGCGGCAACTGCCCGGCCAGCAACGACGCGCCTACCACCTTATCAAAGGCGTTGTGGCGGCCCACATCTTCGCGCAGCAGCAATAGCTCGCCCGCCGCCGAAAACAGCGCGGTGGCGTGCAAGCCGCCCGTCTGCTCAAATACCGCCTGGGCAGCGCGCTGCCGCTCGGGCAGCGCGTGGATAAGAGCGGCAGATACTCTGGGGCTTTCTAAATCGGGGGGCAGTGGGCAAGCAGTGTTGCGCACCGCCGCAATGCTGGTTTTGCCGCACACCCCACAGCTAGAGGTCGTGTAGAAATGCCGCTCTAAACGGTCCAGTTCCAGCGCTACTTCGGGGGCCAATTCGGCCTGTATCACGTTGCCACGCTCCTCGGGCCGCCTAGGGTCGGCACGGTGCTCGATACTCAGGATATCAGCTGGTTGCTGAATGATGCCTTCGCTCAGCAGGAAACCCGCCACTAGCTCGGCATCGTGGCCGGGGGTGCGCATGGTCACGGCCAGGGTGCGCGTCTGGCGCTGGGCGGCGGGGCCGTAGCCTAGGCTGATTTCCAGCGGCGCTTCCACGGCCAGCAGGTCGGTGGCGTGCGTAAGGGCGGTACCGACCACGCGCTCGATGGTGGTGCGCACGGCACTGGGGGTGGGTGGGGGCTGGAGAGTGGGCATAAGGCAGGCTGCGTAATGTTATTGACCAATAGGTGCCCCCGATTGTTCAATCGCTACTTGCGCAGCCACACACCGCCTACTCCACGGCTAGGCGCAAGGCCTGTTCGCCTACGCGCACCACGTATACTCCGGCCGCAAGTCCGGCGGGCAGCAGTAGCTGGCTGGTGCCCGCGACGGTAGTGGTAGTAGCCAGCACTACCCGGCCCACGGCGTCGAATACGCGCACGGGCTGGTTAGGGGCCGCGCCAGCCAGCATAGCTTGCCGCCCTGGGTTGGGCACCAGCGTTAGCCACGAGGCAGTTGCGCCAGCCAGCGCAGCCGTCACGGTGCCCGTCGTATTCAGGCATATTTCTATGCCAGGGTTGGGGTAATGAACGGCCGCCAAATCAAGGTCGCCGTCGCCATCCAGGTCTGCCAGCGCTACCGGCAATGTGCTTTGCGCACTGGCGGCGGCCTGAAACCCATAGCTGACGCTAAAAGTCCCTAGCCCATCGTTCAGCCGCACGCTAATTACCCCACTCCCTACGCTGCTCCCACTTAACACGTCCAGGTCGCCATCGCCGTCAATGTCGCCCACCACGAGGTTGCCGCCTGCCAGAGCCTGGGTTGAAGCCAGTACAAACGCGCCTTGCCCGTTATTCGTCAATACAGTAAGCTGCGCGCCCGTATTGGTTAGCATATCCAGGTCACCGTCGGCATCTACATCGGCCATCGCCAGCCCACCACGGGCCGCTGTTGGCAACAGGCTCGCCGTTGCAAATCGGCCATTGCCGTTGTTCAAGTTTAGGCTGACGCCCTGCGCGCTGGAGGCCAGCAGGTCGAGGTCGCCGTCGCCGTCCACATCGGCCAAAGTGGCATCAATGGTGTGCGGCCCCAGCGTTAGCCCACTAATGGCCAGCGCAGTACCCACAATTTCAGTAAAGGTACCGTCACTTTCGGCTATGAATACGCTGACCGTAGTAGCATTACTCAGCACTACCACATCTTGGTCGCCGTCGCCGTCGAGGTCACCCGCGACAATGCCAAACGTGTGCTGCGAACTCACGGCCACGACCGCGCCCGCACCGAAGCTGCCCTGGCCATTATTAGTGAAGACACTAAACTTACCCGGCGAGGAGGTGTAGCCATACCCACTGCTGACGAGCAGGTCGAGGTCGCCGTCGCCATCCATGTCCGTTACTTCCAGGTCGGAGGGGTACTGGCCGATGGTCAGGTACTGCGTGGGGCCAAATGTGCCATTGCCCGTGTTCAGGGCAATATTTACCTGGCCATATTGCCCCGTGCCGAGCGAGCACATATCAAGGTCGCCATCGCCATCGAGGTCAGCCGGGATGGCCGCAGCGGTATACGTGTACGTTCCGGCGGGCAGCGTCGCGCTTCGTGCGAAGATACCCGGCCCGGCCCCGGCAGCAGCTCTAAACTCAAATACCTGAGAGGTTTGCAACAGGGCCGCGCTGCCACTAACGCCCCGTCGCAGGCTAACCAGCACTTTCTCGCCAGGCGCAAACCCGCTTGGCGTCGTCAGGCGCAGTTCGTTGCCGACTACGACTGCGGCAGGGGCAGTAGTGCCGCGCTGGGTGCGGGCTATTCGCAGGGCATTGGTGGTAACCGGCACCGCACTAAGCGTGCGGTCAAATAGGATGCTCACCGGGCTGGCCTGGGCCGCGTGCGTAGCATTGCGGGCCGGGGCTGTCGCGGTCACGAGCAAAGGCGTAGCCGTATTCATATTGAGCCAGACGCGGGCTCGCGGGCTGACGCCACCCGTCGTTACCAAGTCAAGGTCGCCATCACCATCTAGGTCGGCCATCGCCAGATTTTGCAGGGAAACCTCGGTCGCGGCCTCAACCTTATTGGCAAAAAGGCCCGTACCATCGTTGCGGCTCACCCAAACCGTATTGTTGCCTACGCTAATAACGTCCAAATCACCGTCGCCTTCAATATCAGCCAGGCGAACTAAGTTATTGTATCCATTGGTGAGGGCAGAACCGGGAAGCAGCACTTTAGCGCCAAATACCAACGCCCCACTATTACGCATCGTGTACACGCCGTCGCTACCGCTGAACACGATATCGAGGTCGCCGTCGCCATCAATATCACTCAGGTTCAGACGGGTGGCAGCGGCTGAATTGACGCCCATTGGCACGGCAGTAGTCGTGCTGCTGAATGTGCCGCTGCCAGTGCCCCGGCGCACCAGCAGTTGCCAGGTAAAGGAGGCTGGGTCGTTGGTCAGCAGGTCGGGCACACCATCACCGTCGAGGTCGCCTACGGCCAGCGCCCCCCCACCGCTTACTTGCAAGGCGGTGCCAAACTGCCCAGTACCGCTGTTGCGGAAAATGCTCGTGGTGGCGGTGGAGTTGTCGCACAGGAGCAGGTCGAGGTAGCCATCGCCATCCACATCGGCCGTGGTCAGGCTGCCATCGCTGCTGGTTGCCAGATTACTACCGTTTCCAAACGTACCATTTCCGGCATTGAGGCGCACGTTGGGGCCATTAAGCAGGTCGAGGTCGCCATCGTTGTCGACATCAGCCATCAGCACACTGCCGCGAAAATTACCAACTAGCACTTCCGAGCCGCTCCCAAACGTGCCCGTGCCATTGTTCAGCCTGACGCTTACGGTACCTGGGTTGTAAGTAAAGTTTGCCACCAACATATCCTGGTCGCCATCGCCGTCTACATCGGCCAGCGCCACGCCGCTGGGCTGCACGCCCGTAGCCGTGCCGCCTACCAGCACCGAGCTAGTTGCATCAAACGTCCCCGCACTCGGCGTTACGGCCGTCGTAAAGCAGTACACCTGCGATTGGGCTAGCGGCGTACCGGAGGCCCCTTTTATGCTCGTTGGCACCGTCACAGCCAGCGCCTCACCGGGCTGAAAGGCCTGCGCTGGCGTAAAAGTGAGGATTCTGCCGCTACTGGTGTTGGTACCCGCAAGCTTGCCGCCGCGCTGTGCGCTGTGCACATACAAGCTGCTGCCCATGCCTACCGGCTCCGATAATTCAACCTTAACCGGCGCGGTGCGCGCTACCGCATTGCCGTTGCGGGCCGGGGTGTAAGACGTAACCGTAACCGTTTGAGCGCTCGCTACCAGCGTAGTAAACAGCAGCCCAGCGAATGAATAGTGCAAAAGTTGTTTCATTCGGAAGTTATGGAGGTAAGTAGCCAGCCTGATTTCTAGCGGCTGACAAATTACTCTATAATACTCCGAACCTCAACAGCCTACCTAGATTAATTTGGGGCGACTACTTACCTTCTCGCAAGTACTTCACCATCAAGGCCGCCGTTTGGCGAGCGGCGTTGTGCTTGCCTAGCTTGGTACGCAGCTCGGCGTAGCCGGCTTTTTGGCGGGCAATGTAGTCCTGGTCCGTCAGCAGGCGCTTCAACTCATCGAGCAAATTGCGGGCGGTGAACTTGCTCTGGATGAACTCCTGCACTACCTCGCGGCCCATAATCAGGTTGACCAGCGAGATGTACGGCACCTTGATTACGGCCTTACTCACTTGGTAGGTAAGGGCGCTGGTGCGGTAGCACACCACCTGCGGCACCCCAAAAAGCGCCGTTTCGAGCGTGGCCGTGCCGCTCGTCACAAGCGCGGCGCTGGCGCGGCTCAGCAAGTCGAAGGCTTGGTCAAAAACCAGCTTAATACCGTTGCGCTCGAAGTGAGCATAGTACGCACGGTCGAGATTGCTCACCCCGGCCACCACAAATTGATACTCCTGAAACGCCGGCAGCACCGCCAGCATTTCGTGCAGCATTTCTTCGATTTCCTGCTTGCGCGAGCCCGGCAGCACCGCAATTATCGGCTTTTTGGGGTCGATGCCGTGCTGGGCTTCAAAGCCAGGGTTGGGCACAAAATCGGCCACCTGGTCGGCCGTCGGGTTGCCGATATAATCGACCTTGTACTCAAAGCGTTGGTAGAATTCCTCCTCAAACGGCAGAATGACGAACATCCTATCGACGTGAGCTTTGATTTTCTCGACGCGGCTCTGGTTCCAGGCCCAGATTTTGGGCGAAATGTAGTAGTACACCTGCACGCCGTGCGCCTTGGCCCAAGCCGCCATCCGCAGGTTAAACCCACCGTAATCGACCAAAATCAGCACATCAGGCTTATAGCTCAAGATGTCAGCCTGACACTCCTTCAAATACCCCCGAAACTTGAGGATGCTCGTCGCCGTCTCCCAAAACCCCATCACGGCCAGCTCGCGGTAATGATGCACCAAGTGCCCGCCCTCGGCCTGCATCAGGTCGCCGCCCCAATAGCGAAAATCAGCCGCCGCGTCCTGCACCTTCAACTCGTGGAGCAAGTGGGCGGCGTGGGTGTCGCCGGAGCGCTCGCCGGCAATGAGGTAGTATTTCATTTAACAATTATCATTTAACATTTAACACTCTTTCGATTACTTACCACTAGCATTTCTCAGCGCTTTTGGCGAGCTGTTAAATGTTAAATGATACCTGTTAAATGACTCACCCGAAGTATTCCACCGCGTTGCGGGGTGTTTCGTAAATCTTGATGCAGTGCAGCTTGGCCACCGTGATGGTGGTCAATTCGCGCTCCAGAATCTGCCAAAAAGCCACGGCTAGGTTTTCGGTGCTAGCCAATTGGCCTTGCAAAAAAGGCACGTCGAGGTTGAGGTTTTTGTGGTCTACCTGGTCGGTGATGTGCACCCGAATGAGGTCGCTGAGCGCCTTGAGGTCCACCACGAAGCCAGTGTCGGGGTCGGGTTGGCCCTTCACGGTCACAATCATTTCGTAGTTGTGGCCGTGCCAGTTTTCGTTGGCGCAGGGGCCAAAAACCTCTTTGTTGCGCTCGGGCGTCCAGGCGGGGTTGTAGAGCTTGTGGGCGGCGTTGAAGTGCTCGCGGCGACTAACGTATAGCATAGCAGAATCGGAAAGCGGGATAAGGCGGCGGGCGCGCAAAAGCGGCGGCGCATCCGGCGCGGGGCCGTTTTTGAGGCGGCAAAGATACGCCGCCCGTTTCCGGCTGCCTTGCGGCGGCAGTTGGCTGGTGGGCAGCGGCGGGGCGCGTGGGCGGCCCTGCGTTTTGTGTAGCAGAAGCCGGGATTTGTATACCCCCGGCCGTGGCGGGCACCCGGACCTTTGTGCAGGTAAACATTCTGTCTTACCTCCTCCTTAATCCTCTACTTATGAGTACCATCAAGCAAGTAGCCCTGGGCAGCCAGGGCCTGCGCGTATCGGCCGAAGGCCTCGGCTGCATGGGCATGACCGGCGGCGTCAACGGCATGAGCGTGTACGGCGCGGCCGATGAGGCCGAAAGCCTAGCCACCCTGCACCGCGCCCTGGAGCTGGGCGTGAACCTACTCGACACCGCCGACCTCTACGGCCCGCTGCTCAATGAGCGGCTAGTAGGCAAAGTGCTGCCCGGCCGCCGCCAAGACATCATTTTGGCCACCAAATTTGGCTTCGAAGTCGATGACAACGAGCAGTGGACCGGCGGCTACAACGGCCGCCCCGAGTACGTGCGCAAGAGCGTCGAGCGCAGCTTGCGCAACCTGAACACCGACTACATCGACCTCTACTACCTGCACCGCGTCGACCCCAACACGCCCCTCGAAGACACCGTGGGCGCCATGAGTCGCCTCGTCGAAGAAGGCAGAGTGCGCTACCTCGGCCTGAGCGAAGTATCGCCCGAGCTGCTGCGCCGGGGCCACGCCGTGCACCCCATTTCGGCCCTCCAAACCGAGTATTCGCTCTTCGACCGCCGCCCCGAAGAAGAGGGCATTCTGCAAGCTGCCCATGAGCTGGGTATCGGCTTCGTAGCGTACTCGCCACTAGGCCGGGGCTTTTTGTCGGGTGAAATCAAGTCGCCCGACGACTTTGAGGAATCGGACTCGCGCCGCTTTTTCCCGCGCTACCAAGGCGAGAATTTCTACAAGAATCTAGCACTGGTCGAAAAGCTAGAGTCCTTAGCGCAAGCCAAAGGCGTGACCGCCGCGCAGCTAGCGCTGGCCTGGGTACTGGCGCAGGGCGTGGTCGCCATCCCCGGCACCAAGCGCCGCAAGTATCTGGAGCAAAATGTGGCCGCCGCCAACCTCGCGCTCAGCCCACAGGAGCTAGCCGAACTCGATGCCATTATGCCGGTCGGCAGCGCGGCGGGCGCGGCGTACCCGGCTGGTTTTTAAGTTTACGTGATACCCCACCCCCGGCCCCTCCCCTCCGGGAGAGGGGAGCCTAATGTCATATTGCGTTTGATACCGTCTGCTTGCGGTCGGCTCCCCTCTCCCGGAGGGGAGGG
>Ga0265797_10010554_pt1 | contig 11750 bp, 11 predicted proteins | sample P2T30metagenome_FD_192433 | JGI IMG/M metagenome (GOLD analysis project Ga0265797, IMG submission 192433) | Plant litter microbial communities from East Loma Ridge, Irvine, California - P2 T30 | ecosystem: Environmental > Terrestrial > Plant litter > Unclassified | place: USA: California... | reverse complement strand
TACTACATGGGCGAGCAAGTGGGATACCTCCACTGCGCATTCAAGATAACCCTGGAGAACAAGAAGGCTTTTGTGTTCGATCCGACTGGGATCCAGTTTGGCCCTGAATGGGCGGTCCTCACTCCCTTGGATGAATATGTCTTGGATAGACAGACGGAACTTACTATTCAAGACCAAGTCCGCTTGCAGCGACAGACCGGGGACCTGCTGCATCAAGTCGTACGCCCATTGGGCCGAAATGCAGACTGGCAGATCCTGCACGATTGGCAAGGCCAATACTAACTCGCTCCCGGGCAATGTTAGTTCCTCGCAAGCATCTGACAGCGTCGTTCGGTCTCCCAAACTGGGTAGATCGTGTCCTCGTATGGAGATGGGAAGCAGGGCTTGCTTGCCTGGGAGTACGACCGAGAGGAGGGCCCCCGTGGCGTAGGGTCGGTCGCTCACCGGACTTTTCCACCGGTGCTAAGAGCCCTCAACTGCCGCGACGTCCTGTTGACGTTCGTGAGCCGAAGACAAAGGTCAGGCATCACCTCCAGCTTCCACCAAGCCCCACCACGCCAACTCATCTCGACTTGAGCATCATTTGCTCCAAACCTTCGAACCTCGATGCTTACAGCAAACCGCGACAACCTCATTCACATCACTACGCGGCGATTCTACTCCCCTCTGCTCGCGAGCTTCGACAGCAGTCACGACACGACCAGTCCCGACCCATCTCTTCGCGTTGCGCGCGCGCATCTGTCAGCAAACCAATTCTACACAATCTACGAGGCTTCTCGATGAGCTAGCTGTTGCATATACTGGGTGGCTGCATGATTGGGTGTTGGCGAGACGTTGGTGTTGCGGGAAGGCAAAGACATGTCGTCGGAAAGATGATGTTCGGACATGTGCTCAAGCGTGATCGGATGATGCCTTCCGCCCCACCTCCGGCGCAAACTTCAGCACGAACGTCTTCCTCGATGCGGCACGGGCAGCTTGCCATAGATGCTTCGATCGCGAGTTGCGTGATCTGTTTGCGAAATCTCTCATCGAGATCCAGAGTCTTTTGTACTTCAATAGCGCATGATACCTACGGTGACATTTACAGCGCGAAACAAGGCCCTTACCAACCCGACTTTTCTGCAGCGGCGGACTTCTCCACCCTGATGCCCACGGCGCCGCTTCTGTCAACGAGACATCTTCGCCCAACCACATGAACGGAATCACTGTGCCCGTGCCAGACATGGGAGTCACAAGGGCGAGTCCCTTGCAGTCATCAGATGATGAGCCGTATGTGCTTAGATGATTTGGGTCACTTCGTACGGTACAGCATACTTGGTGCGATGCTCATGTAACGCGGTTTACGCGCTGGCGCATGTAGATATTCAATCAATGTTGCTGCTCAATTTGATCTTGCCATGTGTCGCTATCGCGACTTGTTCCACGATGCGCAGTGATGTCAACGGTGATGTACTCAAGTTCTCAGGTAAACAATGACGTCATTGAGAAGCATTATCGTCAGCTGCGACTCGCTTGAAGGCCACCAACAAGCCCAGCATCAAGGCTACGCATGATTCACCGCAAGCTATAAGGTTCAGATGCTTGGCTGTAAGACATGTATCATATGAATACATACTGAAATTTGAACTACATACGAGACCATGAGCACAAAGCTCAAGATTGACTTGGAGAAGTTACAGTGGAAAAATGTAGGCAACTATCGACTGAATCTGACGATAGAAGAAGTCAGATCACGCGCCATTCCAGTTGTCACTTCGATCTAGGCAATCTACCATTGAACCCGAGAATTGAGACCTCAGGCTCATTTGGATATTGCCGTTCTTCGTCCCACCATCGCAATGCCATCCTTGTTCTTCCGCATTTTTCCATGCGCAACCATTTTTCGGACGTTGTTGTTGTCGTTGAAGAAGACCTGTGCTGAGTTAAAAAGGTTCTACTGAGTTGCGAGCGAGTAAATAGCACATTGACACTGTCAGACAAGGCTCGGTTTTTTTCCGCATCGTCAGGAGGAATACCCCAAGACTGAGCGTTGAAAACAACAGTGGTTTGTCATCACAGTGTCGGTCGAAAGCCCTCCAGTGTGCAAGGATTGGGAAGGGGATGGGGAAGACTTAGCTCGTTGAGATCCTTGGAAAGAGACAGTGTCGAAGTCGAGCGCCCAAGGCGAGAGTGCGACAGCAGAGTGTCGCATGGGGAGACTAGAGGCGTTAACCGTGATCATGAGAAGAGGGGGTAGAGGAGTGGAGTGAAGCGCTCTCAGATATCCAAGTGTTGCGTTGATCATTAGGGGTTTCCTTCAGCAACTACAACTGTCATCTTGGGGCGCTTGCGAGTAGCGATGACGCTACAGCGTGTGGATGAAGGGGACAGGAAGGGGAGACTCAGCTTGGTATTGTGTTGCATTGTAGCGCTTGCCGCTGGCCGTCGTGGTCACTTGGGGTGAGAAAAAAGCTCGACGTGACTTGGTGTAGTGGAGGTGACTGGGGAGGAAGGCAGCCTGGTGAGGAGCAAATTTATACGCGCAGGGCACGTGCTGCGCTCGCGGCGTTTGGCCTTGATAACTCCTCCGCGTCGAAGACAGCTCCCCAACCAACACACTCCATACCAAAAGTGAGTATCCTCTTCTTTTTGATCACTTTGAGATCAACTAGCTGACAGAAGTCTTTAGCCACCACTACCACCACCACAAACATCACCACCACTACACACAACATGACCACCACTGCCCCTGCCCCCATCGTCCGTCCCCGCCTCTCCTCCACGCTCTTTGCGGAGCGTGACGAGCTTGAGCGGGACATCCGCAACAACGATGCGAAGATCGCCCGATTGGCCGTCTCGCCCAGGTGGAACTGGCTGGAGCTCCGCACGGCCCGCATCGTGAAGCGGAGCTTTGAGCGCAGCCTCATTCTCCTGGGCATCGAGATCGATCTCGCCTTGGAGCGCGAGGTCCAGAACATGGAGTGGCTCATGTCACTGAGCCAAGTAAGTTCTTCGAGTCTGATTGAGCCTTCAACCGGTGAACTAATGTCTTCTCAGGAGGAAGTCCGTGCCCGCATCGATCTGGCCTGGAGGACGGTCTACTCCCGGTAGGCTCGTACGCTGCGGGAGGAAAGAGGAAGAGGAGGATGACAACGACGATGAAGAAGAACCGCCCCTACCACCCATTCACGTACCTGTAATGGGTCTCCCCCATTGGCTTAGGCTGCCCATACCGTCTTCAATGCCTGTTGCTGGGTACGAGGACGGTATACTTGCTAGGCAACTGGTCTTAATTGACTGCGCGCTAGGCGAGGACAGTGGTATGCCGATGCGGCTATCTGTGTAAGCGGATAGTTGGGACTTTGGCAAAGCTTCTGGCGTTGAGTGCCGCCAAAGATAAGTAACCTTTCGAGGCGAAACCAAATGAAGCTCGTGATACTGGTCGAGCGTCCCCAACATCAACAAGAGGTAAGCACGTATTCTCTTGGCTATATACTGTCGGATAACTGCATGAGCTCTAGGATCTATGTCGCCCTCCCGCGTTGTCGACGTTCCCATTCGCACTCGACCTCGACAACATGTCCCCTCCGCGATCATTCGTTGCCATACCTCGGGTCGGTGTAGTTCAGGGAAACAACGGTTCACGGGTGGGCAAAGTTGCGCAAGGAGATGGCCTGCTACAGTGGGCATCCACACATGGTGTCTTGTGGCGGAGGTTGAATGGCAAGACAGCATCGTGCGGAATATGGGTTACGGTGCCTGCTCCGATGGGCATAGCCGGAGTGCCTTCAGATAGACTATATGCTCCAATGCCCCTCAGTCTCAATAAGCTCGTTGATCCTTGTATACCATGGTGCTTGTGCGACTGCGATAGACCTTTTCTTTAAGAAAAACTGGTTCAGTGCTACCTGTTATCGTGCAAGGCCATAGGCACTCAACGGCTCCAAATTTGGCTCAAACTCGAGAATTTCAATTGCGTTCATCGCTGCTTTATCAGTATCATGAGTGCGGAAGTCCACTGTCAGAGACTGTCAAGACAAACTACGTCATTAGACGAATCCCAACACCATCCGCGCGTCAACCGTGGCAACGACGTCGTGAATAATAGAACTCGCTATGAGCTACATTCTGGCTTTTTTATCTCTGAAATGCGACTTGTGATGATCTTATCGCAAGTCTGGCATGATGGCACCTTAGACAAGACCATGGCCGCGGTAGGGGCCTTAGCGCGGACTGACTGGCGCGAGCGCACTGCCCCAGGGTCTGGTATACTGGGCACATTCGCACAAAGAACACGTTCAAGACTCATACTTCTGGCATGCTCTGACGCAGCTGTACACCAAATTCCATCCTGTCGAAATCGGGGTAGTTACCTTGGTCGCGCAATTCTGGACCAGCCAGGCCATCTGGACGCAAAGCTGGCACATTCGCGCCCACCGTTCCCAAAGTCGTCAAAATGCCCTCCTCTCTGAGATGATCGATCGGTCGCGGGGAGAAATCGTTCAGCCGATCTGTTGGAGGCTCAGTTGGATGCGCAGGCTGCTGCGGGGGACATCGGCAACGGTAACGGCCTGAGTAGATTAAAATAGTACGCGTCAACGCTTGCTCATATCATCAAGTAATTCGAAGTTGACAGTAAGCTCAAAGTTGTTGACACGGCGTGCTGGACACGTCACCGTTGGATGTAAACATAACAACACCAAGGAGTGCTGTCGACACGACACTTGCGAGGCTTCGCGAAGCCGCCTCATCATCCCAGCCAACTTGGACTGTCACAATTCCAATTAATACCTCTTGGATCTTGGTGGTATTGCATACACAAAGCAGCAGTTGACGCCAAAAGATCACAGAATGTCAGTGACTGATATCAGGCAATCGAAGGAAGAACTTCTTCCTCGAGCAACTCGCAAGCGAGAAGACTCAATGAAAAAGGTCGCGTCAGCCAGAAGTAATGTAATACTGGCGACACTGTGCCAGTGGGGCTGAGCAAGCCCAGTGACCCACCGACTGGATGTAAAAATTGAGGAAGAAACGTGCAAAGTGAGCAGCTAACGCGCGCGAGAAGCAAGGACGCAATCGCGCTAGACTCCTCACCTATACGAATATATGCATGTGGGTGCAGGTGTTAAGCTGCTGGTGCGAGAGCAGGAGGGACGGGGGATGATGGGTTTATATACTGGCCTGTCGCTTGGCGTCCCAGGGCTCACGTGATCTGACGCTCGGTTGTTATAGTCTGAAAGGTCTCTGTCATGGCTTATCTTCGGGAGCAATCTGGGACATTGGCCGTGGAAATTTACAGTGACGTATCGAGCCGCCCAGGTTGCCGCACTCAGATCAACGTCCGTGCGCTTCTGGGTCCATCAAGTACTGCCGCCTCCATCTCCCTTCGCCAGAAAACTACTTTTGTCGTCACCAATTTTTGAAACAAACAAGTCGCTGCTTCGGCCTTGCGCGATGTCTAGCTAGTGAGGACTTTTCCGAAGCTTACATCCATCTGTGGTCCGGGACTGCCTTCGGGTTCAGTCCTAGACTTAATTTTTGAATACCCTTTACTTCTTTTCATCGGGTTTTCTGGCTTGCCAGTGACTTGAGGAAGAGACAGGAGGGCTACGTTACTGCTTCACATCATATGGCTCCCCCAGTAACGACCATGTCGTCAGCAAGTGGCTTTTTGGCGGGCTGTTTGTAGTATCAGAGTACTCAGTAGCTCGCAAATTACATCGTGCCAGAAGCTCTGGAACACGTCAATGGATTGAGTCACGCCAGGATGTTACAAGAATTGGATGGAGAAAGTGCAGAATCGTGTCTTATTGTGGTATATCTACACCAACGCCCCAGCGCCCTCGCTATGCTTCGAACCCAGATCTCTCAGAACATGTATGCCGAATTAACGGCGGCGGCCTTGCAGCTTTGCGCGGAGGAAGGCGCGGCGAAAGGCGCGGTCGCGGGCGGCGGGACGAAGACGATTCCAAAACTAGAAGTAGAAAGTCAGCATTGTGACAACTTTGGAATGACGAGCCAAAAACAAACAAAGATGGGAATACTCACGTTTTGGAGACGCCTGGCCTCCTCAGCCTCAGCGCGAGCAACCTGCTCCCTCTATTGCTCCTCCTTCTCCTCCTCGTTCATCCTCCTCAAGTAGATTTGGAGGAATTTGTACGCGAAGTTGGTCACGACCTTTGACAGGCCCATGTTGGCCGGTACTTCCTCTCGCGCACGCGTAGCGACTCCCAAAGTCCAATGCATCCGGGCCAGCGAATAGGAGGCTGATTTGTCGTCCATAGTGATGTGATGATGGTTTGAGTGGTGTGGGGTTGGTCTTGAGGTTGTTGGTGAGGTTTTGTTGAGTCTGTCGCAATTGTCAGCCTTGATTATCATGATACTCATGCGGTGTAGCACGATCTCAATGATAACTGGAATTCAAAACTTACGGTATGAGGAGTTGGTGGATCTGGAGTTCGGTCAAGTCCAGCAACGAGGAGAAGATATAGGACTTGGGCCCGCGCAACACGTCAATAGCAACAAACTCGGACAATAGATAGCAGACCTTCAGCAGAGAGCTACATCGATTGCTATTGTGCTGGAAGCTTTCAATATGGTCTATGTATACAGCATGCAAATTCCAGTCGAGTCACAATAGGTCCAGCCCAGCAACGTAGAGGTCCCTCGACCTAGAATTCTCTAAGTCACCTCGCAATTGCGCGCACTCGCATGCGTAAGCTCGTCATGTACGCAACACGTAATCTCAATTTGCGTTTAAGTCCTTCACGGCTCACCTTCATCAAGCTAGCAGTGCACATGATGCTGTCGATTTTTGCACCGCCAGGGCGTCTCCTCTGGTCCCCTTCACTTTTGGGGACGCGCAATTTGTAATCTCCCTCCAGGCAAACGCGCGTGGCCTTAATGCTGTCGTCGCTACGTCAACAAGCTTGATCAATTTTGTCCTTACCCACCTACTCACCGTTTTATCCCACAACACACTCGCACCCCATGATCTTCTTCTCCCTTGCATTTTATTCTACCCATTTTACATTATCAGCACCTTCGTCACTCTTTTCCACAGCTTCCTGGTCCTTTGAGATGGCAGTGTCAACCTCCGCATGCACGGGAGCGACAACAGTCACTCGACCGCGACGCACACCAGCGGCGCGTCACCTCCATTCAGCAGCTTCTGACATTCAAACTCTGCCTCTCGGCGTTTGGGTACTCACTCTCTGTATGTCCCCTCTTCTTGCTCACCCCCACCGCCCATGATGATCCCTGCCGTTGGCGGAAGCTACACTTTTCGAGACATGTAGAACCGCTACTCTGTGGCTGGTTCACAGTTGATGATAGAACAAGCTTTCTTATGGACAGCATACCCACGCATTGCGCCGGAAATCTTTTTAAGATCGTATGCTGACAGCTATTTAGTAGTCACACACCCTCTCTGCAAGGTCACTCGAGGCGACCTCGAGCTACGCCAGGCTGTCGCGTCGCACTACCGTTCAAAATCCCCTCTCCTTCTCCAAGGCATATCAGAGAAGACAAGTGCCGTTGTGCACGTTCAGATTGGTAAGTCCTCCTCTCTTCCTCGCTCGTCGCGTTGCTATGATGATACCTTGTCTCGGCACTACCCTCCTATATAATCTTCAAGCTAGGCGATGGTTACCCTTGGTAGCCTCCCTCATTACCTAGCTTGCCGGATGGGTAGGATGTCGAAATAAATCTGGAAAGAACAAATGAGCAATTGCATTAGCCATTCCATTCAGCACTGCTTCAATCTACTGAATGTTCGCTAACTGAACCAATACAGCGTCCCCTAGTCCCGGTCTTCCAGCACATTCGAAAGGAGAGAACACCAGTACCTGTGTCGCGGCCGGTCGGATACTCCACTCTCATCCTGCCAGCAGCAGCTCGGCCGCAATCGTCCTAGCCTTTCATTCTTCGACGAGACTCTGCCTTCTCAACACTCATGACCTCAAGTATCGGTCCTGGCAACAGTAAGTCTCATCTCTTCGCTGTCCTTCCCCACCCCTGCAATGATATCAACCCGATTAGTTTCAAAGAACACGCTTCACTTTGATCCGTCGAGGAACGCTGCAAGGAGCTCGGCCTAACAACCTTGAGCTCTCCAGCAGCTGTCTAAAGAGACAGAATTAATCTTCTTTGATACGCCGGCTTCTTTCTCCACACGTTTCGTTCCTACTCCTTGATATCCGCTGACCTTCCGTGGTATCTAGACATGACGCCCGTTACTTACCCGTCCACACGAGATGCAGTGGTCCAGCTCGGCCAACCCTACGTCCTTCGCCTGGGTGCCGGGTCGACCAGAGCAGTGCCCGCACGAATGTTGCGCCTCATGCTAGTAAGTGCCAACCCGCTACCCTTACCCACTGCTACCATGAAAACAAACCGGGCTGTGGTTCAGCTTCTCGAACCACCGCTGTTGAGGAACGTTGCAACGGAATTCGGCGTAAAACCCTTGAGTTCCTTAGCAGCTAGTACGACGATACAGTCATCCATTTATGCTAATCTCTTGATCCGCCAACACCCTTTATTACCATCCTTCATGTCTATTTCCTGGATTTCGCTGACCTTTTCCTGTACCCAGACGTATCAAGACGGCAGCTAGACTCGCCCGTTTTGTTGGCACACGAAACCACAAAGGTAAGTCAATCCCTCCCGAACCTCTGGCCATACCATGATGATACCACCGATATCGTCTGAGTCCGTTGATGACAACATCGTACTCATTCCAGCTGACGTTCCCGATTCTTTCCACACACGCTCCTCCTTTACTCGACGAGCATTCGCTAACCGCTTCACAGAACCGCAGTGAGTTTACGCGGTCCGATCAGCTGACAGCTTCAGCAACATCTGCTTCTTGACCGGTCAGATCAGGTACGTAAGCGCGCGTCCACTCCCTACTTTCTCGCAAGATGATCAACCGCCCAACTCCCGAATCGCTCAAGGTCGCTTCTCAACATGAGGGTGCTAATCGTTGGTTTACGTTTCTGACGAGACATGGCTCCCTCTTTCTGCTTGTCTCCGTTGTCGAACTTCACTGACATTTGCGAGATCTATTAGAGAACGAACGCCACCACCAAAACGCTGATTACATTGAACGTCGCGATTGATCCAACTACGGTACGTCTACATCCTGTCCTCTTCACAATCGGCAGATGATGAGATAGAGGTGACGCCACAATGGTATCTGACAGTCTGAACTCTTCATTGAAGAAACTACGTCACCACTCTGATGCCTCTCTGCTCCCTCCACTCCAAACGAACATTTCCTCGAACCATGCTAATCAGATGTATGTCACGCAGTCTCTCCACGCTTACGACGACACCTCCCCCTAGCAACGCACGCGATTCCTCCGCACTGTCTCCCTCGAACGAACACCCCGCAACACCGACTTACGAACACAAGGAAGAAAGAGAAGGAACAAGGCGCGCATCAGCCACCCAGCAGGCTGTCATGCTTGGCGGTACAGCCTCGCAAGCTGGCACTTGCATATCATCGCGGCACGGGCACGTAGCTTCTGCCTTTCCCATGGCGCTGCTACACACCCACGCGCCGAAGAAATTCTGGTGTCATTCGACAGCCTCCGCCATGTTTTTTCCGTACTTGCTCTGGCAAGTTACATGGCGGTCTTGACAGTGACATCTGCCCTTTATAGTAAGACTTGACTAAGAACTCTACTCGGTCAGGTTTAAACTAGTGGCTAAATATCAATTTTGTCACAGCTAACTCGTCAGGTAAGTCACCTTCCCATTTGACATCGTCATTTCAGTCACTCTTTACTCACATTGAACAGATCCCCTGGCTGCTCATTGTAGTCCAACTTCTCAGCGGCACGTTTACGGTCCATTGTACTTCTTCCATAAGAACGGTGGCAGGGCGTGTCGCAAGATCAAGATACCTCATCCATCCTCGTGCTCTCCTTACACTCACCGAGAGCATAGATGGGCGGCTGAGGCGAGCGCTACAAAGGGTGTCTCGAGCCTCTTTATGGCCCTGGCATAATATCTAGCAGCTTACATTTTCGTTCTACTGGAGGTTTGTTGGGGGTATGGTGGAGCGCGAGGACAACGTCGAGCTAGAAACGAAGCTTCTGATGGGGTTCAATTGGGGTGTATTTTGTAGATGGCTTGTGTGAATGACTTGGTCGCAGCATGAAACTCGCAGTGTACGCCACAGCCTACAGTATCTACTGGTTCCTTTTGCGTAGATATCAAGATTGCATCTTCTTTAAACTCCCTCAATTCTCATGTGCCGCAAAAGTGAAGGCGAGCCTACTAAAGTGGCACTGAACGCACCAAGGACGAAAATCCAAAGGAAGAGAAAACTTGCACCATCACTGTTTCCTCGCCGCGCGACGTGCAATTTTCCGCTTCTCACGGTGAAATGTCCTCCCCCGCTCCTCTTCCCAAAGCGTATGTGTGAGTGTGATGAGGGGGAGCAAGGTAGGTAGGTACAAATCCACGTCTCTGACTGACTTTTGCTCCTTAACCCAAACACCCACCCACATCCGTATGTATCCTTCTGAACCTCCTATTCCAGCTTCAAATCACGCTATTAGAGCACACGTAGCTAACATAGATATACGTAGAAATCATACCAAATCATCACCACCAACATGCCCGTCTCCTCCTCCGAGCTCGCCGAGGGCATCCACCTCGCCCGCCGCGAAGTAAGTTTCTACCTGCTACAATACATCCACAGCTCTATTCTACGATACAATGTCATACCCAGAAGGATACAGTATTAATAGGAGTTCTAGCTCAGGTTCGCCCATGCCGCCCGCCGCCGGCACGTGCAGTGCGGCACGTGGAGCGTCGACGAAGACCTGGCGCTTCGGCGCACCATCCGCCTCTGCCGGCGCGCGCTGGCCGCCTTCCTCCCCGCCTACTGGGTGGCCCTCGAGCGCGAGGCCAATTTCCAACGTAAGTTATATTCCTTTTACTTGTTTTGGTAGTTGGGCATTTGGAGCTGTATCAGCAGAGTGTCTTCACATCTACTCTCCTTCATCAACAACACTCACACTATACCTAATTGGAACACTGCTAACATGTAAACAGAGGCATAGTGCCCCCTGGCCCCCCTCCTCGCGCCCCTCGTCCGCGCCCTCGCCCGCTGCGCCCTCGCCGGCTGGCTGCCCTTCGGGGACAAGAAGATGACCTCGGGCGGAAACTTTGGGCCCTAGGCCATACGATTTGAAAATTCTGAATAGACCGTTTCCTCCTCGCCATATCATGCTGTCTTGATCTCCTCTGTGCCAGTGATGTGTATACCTAAAGACGACCTACGCACCTATCAGCTGCCTATCTCCAAGCCACATGTATGCCTCACGCCGTATTACAAACTTTGTATCACAGCACGACGAGCGGGATGTAGCGTCCTGGCATCCTTGTATTCCTACTTACAGTGGGTATAAAGCGAATGTCTACTCCAGCCTCTACTCCTCCAACCAGTCCGCGGCACTACCAATAGCCCTACTAACAATGCCAACCCACCTCTCAACCCCCTCTTCACTCTCCTCCTCAATCGCCTCAACGATACCAGGAAACGTGGCCCCAGAATAGCCCGTCCACTTCCCAGGTGCGAAGACAACGTGCTTGAACCAGCTTCGGCCGTCAAGACCATCCGGGAACAGGAACTTCCTCTCTAGGTACTTGTACTTTGTGTTGATGCCGCGGATGGCGAGGTATAGTTGCACCTTCTTCCAGGGCTGCCACCAGGGAATGTCGCCGATGTTTTCGTATTGCGCTGCGAGATCAGCGGC
>Ga0265797_10010553_pt1 | contig 11751 bp, 11 predicted proteins | sample P2T30metagenome_FD_192433 | JGI IMG/M metagenome (GOLD analysis project Ga0265797, IMG submission 192433) | Plant litter microbial communities from East Loma Ridge, Irvine, California - P2 T30 | ecosystem: Environmental > Terrestrial > Plant litter > Unclassified | place: USA: California... | reverse complement strand
AATAAATAGTGTTCTAAGATATTCTTTAGTTAGAGACGTATTTTGTATGTTAGGGATATAAAATAGATCTAATGAAGTGTTTGATCGTTGATGATAACCAGATTTTTAGACTTCTTGTTAAAAAATTAATGGCTCTTGATAGTTCCTTAGTACTCGTTGCAGAATGTGAGGATGCCATTAGTGCACATCAGCAAATCATGGATAATGAGGTTGATCTTATTTTTTTAGACATTATGATGCCCGGAATGAGTGGGCTGGAGTTAGCAAAAATTCTTGAAGATAAACCACCACTGATCATTTTTACCACATCTATTGCAGAACATGCTGTTGAGGCTTTTAGTCTAAATGTTGTCGATTTTTTGCTTAAACCAATAGCACCAGCCAGATTCTTAAAGGCCATTGAAAAAGCTAAAACAGCGTTGAATAAAAATCAGCTAAACAGCGATTTACAGTTCCCTGAATTTATATTTATCAGAGATTCCAATATTGTAAGAAGGGTAAGGATTGTTGATATTTTGTTTTTCGAAGCGATTGGAGATTATGTAAAGATTCAGTTAATAGGCAAAATAGATTATTCTATTCACTCATCCCTAAAAAACATTGAATATAAACTGCCTCAAGGGATATTCTTGCGTGTCCATCGATCCTTCATTATTAACTTGAGTAAAATAGACGGCATTGAAGGCAAGACGCTTATTATCGATAAAAACCTGATTCCGGTTTCGGATAGTTTCAGAGGGAGTCTGAATAAATCAATGCGTTTTTTGTAGAAAAATGTTACTACTACTCCTGCATATTCAAATTAAATCATTTTTCAAAAGCGTAGATTATTAATTGATTCATTTTGCTTTGCCTATAGCAATTTTTGGAACGGCGTTATTTATTATATTGATTGCGGGGAAATATAAATCTACCAATATGCTATTGTCATAAATCAAAAAAGCCTCAACTTTTCAAGTTAAGGCTTTTATTGCGGAATGGACGGGACTCGAACCCGCGACCTCCTGCGTGACAGGCAGGCATTCTAACCAGCTGAACTACCACTCCGTTTTTTGCTGTTTTACTTAGAATTTATTCTCTTTCGAGGATGCAAACATAGAAACTAAATCTCGTTTATTTGCATAACTAATCATTTTTTTAATCATTATCTCATAACTCATTGATTGTTATTGCAAATAATTTTGAGAGAACAATCAGCGAGTTATAAAATGAGTTGCTTTAATGCGGAGAAGGCGGGATTCGAACCTAAGGCTAAAATCGCTCTCTAATATAGTTTAAAGCCAGTTTCAAATTTGTGACTCACCGAATCACTCACCGCTTTTTTATTACTGCAAAGTTTATGCGATGAATTTACGCATTTTTGTTGGATAATCAAAATTATTGGTCTCATAACTTAACAACGGATAAAGTGTGCACGATAATAAATAGTAAACGTTTAACCGAGAATAATACCTATTCATGGAGTAATATAGTTCAAGAGTCAACCCCGCGGTAACGTATAGTTTCAATGAAAGTATTATGGGGTTTATGGATTAATTATGCGTAACAAGGCAACACACTGTCCTAAAAGTCTACGGTGTTTTTAAAATTAATGGCTATAGTGAAACAAAGACAAAAATAATTTTAAAAGAAATACATTTTTCTTTCCTCAAAAATTCTGCATCCTGACGCGATTGAGCTCATCTTTACAAGTAAACTCTGTGATTAGTTCTTAATTATGAGCTAGGCCAGAATATTAAAATCCTTTACTTCATTTTCAAAACACCCATCATTTTATTAGCTTCGGAAATATCTCAACCCCTTGAACTCATCCCTCCAAAAATACCTTAAAGCTTTTAGCCGCCTAAAACAAGGCGTAACTAAATATGGCCCAGCGCCGCACAAGCCCATATTGCTGCTCAGCCTGATAGGGCTAATTGAAAAAGGTTTGGTCATCAATAACCAATTTGAAGTAAATGCAGATTTAGTGGCAACTTTTAAAGAAAACTGGCTCTTGCTTGTACCAACTTTGCACCAACCAGATTTTACCCAGCCTTTTTATTACCTGCAAAGCGAAAAAGCAGAAGGGCGGCCTTATTGGATGTTGCAACCCAATTTGGGCATGCAAATCAACGCGCATGTCAAATCAGTAACCCGCTTAAGTGCAACCTGTCATTTCGGTTACTTTGAACCACAGCTATTTCTTTTATTAAGTGATGCAAATAACAGGGCGATGGCCACAGCACTATTACTTGATACCTATTTTGCAGAAGGCAAAGCCGGTTTTATAGCTGCCAAAACGCATGGAGAAGGTTACCTGCATGATCAGGAAGATTTCGTATTGAATGAACCCGAAGCAAAATACAAACGCATCATCATCAATACCGAAGAAGATGTATTCGTGAGAAACGGACTATTTAAAAAACTGGTGCCAAAAATTTATGGCAACCAATGCAGTTTTACAGGCATGCAGTTGAGCAGTACTTTTGGCCATAGCTTTGTTGATGCCTGCCATATCATACCGTTTAGCCAAACACATGATGATAAAGTAACTAATGGAATCGCCTTATGCCCTAATCTACATCGGGCTTTTGATCGGGGATTGGTTAGTATTTCTGCTGACTACACCATTATGGTTTCTGATCATGTAATTGAAAAGGAAGGCCATGCTTATACCTTGAAAGGATTGGCAGGAAGAAAGATTTTATTGCCAAATAAACCAATACATTTTCCAGATGTTGGAGCAGTGACATGGCATCGGGAGAATATTTTTAAGCATTAAACAAGAAATCCATAGCAAAAAACAATCAATGGTAACAGTAGAGATATTTTTAGCATTTGACTAACCAATACCTGTCCTATGTGTGGAAATAGAATTAAATAACAATTTAAAGAATTCTAGTTGGTTTGGCGCTAGATTAAATACAGCATTTTCTTTCCGGACAAAGTTGTAACTTGATGCCATGAAAATAATTTTTTTAACGCTCGCACTCCTTTTTTGTAGTATGGCAGGCATTTCTCATGAAACTATTTGGACGAAACAGCGTAAAATTTCTGAGGTAATTAATTTTGAAAGGAAGCTTGATCCGGAAGCAAAATTTCTTTCTCAGAATGTATGGCTTTCCAAGGAATACTATCCTCTTGCAGACCGTTATAAGACGGTAAACCCTGTTATTGTACAGCGTAAAACGGTTGCTGCGCTCCCGGTTTATGCAGAATATTTTTATACGCCAAATGATTCGCTATTACGGGTGGTTTCTTACGACTGGGAAAAGGGACGTTATGGAAACCTGAATGATATTCTGGAGAGCCGGAAGCAACAGGGTGGGAAATTGGAAATCTATCTTAGTGAATATGAGCGGATCAGAAGGCAACTCGTTAAAACATTCGGCAAGCCTGATCAGGCTGATGAAAAGCCAAAAACAGTTAGTGATGAGGGACAAAAATACCTTAACCAGAATACGCTTTGGGAGACTGATGAGTTGCATGCTGATCTGAACCTGATTTTTTCTGCCGGAACGCAACGGATCAGGTTAACCCTTTACTGGAAAAAATAGTTAATAATGAAATTGAACCATAATCAGTTCATCGATTATTTATAGATTTCCATCTGTCTTTTAGTGACCGACCCAACTCTGGTTTTGGTTTCGGTTGTTTCTTTACTCGCAAGCTTATTTTCACCTATAGCTAACCACTGTCAACAGACAGACCAAAAGACTAAAGATACCGGTTATTATAGCAGGAAGAATAAATTGTTGGAAGGTTAGTGATGTTAAACATGCAGCTAATAGATTCACTGCCAAGTGTCATGATAAGGACCATTCTTCTGTAAAAATCTAATAGCTTAAGAAGATCAAATTGCTACTAATAAAATTACCCAGATAAAAATCTGGGTAGTTAAAATTTAAGGGCATTCTTTTAAACTCAGTAAATTATCAGGAGTATCACTGTCTGCTTATGTTTTCAGGTATTTTATATTAACTCATAGTTTTTCAGTAAGCTATACTCTGAAAATAAGTTCGACCTATATCTAAATTATATGTTAATTTTTGAGGAAATAATGTCGAAACTATCAATCTCTTCGATTATGATGAATTTTCATCAAAAATTTTATCGATTTCGCTTAAATTATTCATCACTTATTAAGATTGGTGAAATATCAGACGTTCTGCGTCTTTCAGGCTCTATTGCTACAAGCTCCTTTTCAAGGTTATTAAACTTTTTAAAGTTTCCTCTTCAATCAAACGATATTCGGAAAGATCCAGTTCGTTATACAAAGTAGTTCTCTTGCTCTATCTAGCTAGAGATTTCGGTGAAACTGGATGTTCCCTGGTGGTGAAATTGTTTCAAATGAAATTCTCTTAAAAAAAAAGATTGTCTATAACGTACAACAGACTGACAAAAATAATCCATTGTTATAAAGCGCTTTGCCCCCCTACCAACATTCGGGAAGAACCTGAAATTGACCAGCCCATTTTGTTTTAAACCGTCTAAATTTGATTTTAAAAAATAAGAAAATATAATACTAATTTAATTAGTAATATATGTATTTTTGGAATCAGGAAACATAAATATTTTTTGTTCTCTATATTTGTTTGTCGAACCATAATCCCATACATATACAATTTAAGCAAGCACCATGTCACAGATAGATATATTCGGGAATCCATTAACATCTAATTTAGGAGGAAAACATAAACCTGATACCCTTCATCGCATTACAGATGGAGAATACATTTACTTTCCTAGTTTTTATACTAAACAAGAGAGTGATAATTTTTTTTGGGTGCTAAGAAATAAAATTGAATGGAAACAGGAAGCAATGAAGTTATATGGAAAGAGTATCAATTTTCCAAGACTTACTGCCTGGTATGGTGAGAGTGACAGACCATATTCATTCTCTGGAATTATGCTTCAGCCGAAGCCATGGTTGCCAGAACTTCTTGAGATTAAAAGTAAGATAGAATCGGCTGCAAAAACAACATTCAATAGTGTTCTTCTAAATCTTTACAGGAACGGCAATGATTCAATTTCCTGGCATACCGATGCGGAACGTGAACTAGGAATAAACCCAATTATAGGTTCTGTTAACTTTGGCGAAACCCGAAAATTCCAGCTTAGGCACAGGGAGAGCAAAGAAAAGATAGAAATTGATCTTCAGAATGGAAGTGCGCTTGTTATGCAGGGAGAATTACAGCACCATTGGCAACACCAAGTGCCAAAGACAAATAAAATAATAAAAGAAAGAATTAACTTAACTTTCCGTAATATAGTGATTTAAATTAATCTCTATATAATGCCTTATCACTTTAACCTCCCAACAATTATTGAACTTACTGTCCCCCAACAGGCTGCGCTGAACGATCCTGGTGCTATCTCTGTTTCCGGAGGTCCCGGAACTGGAAAGAGTGTAGTTTCTCTCTGGCGACATATACGTAATCATGAAATCGGCGAGAAACGTAGTTTACTTTTAACTTATACCGTCACCCTGGCCAAGTATTTATCCTCTGCAGCTGCAGGAATAAACCATGATGCTGGCGTAAACGTAAGGCAGACCTTATGGTGGATTGCACATGAGCAGGAGGACTTCGATGAGATTATAATTGATGAGGCCCAGGATGTTACCCAAGGAAAGTATGATATAATTAAAAGTCATGCAACAGAAGTAACCTATGGTGCGGATGATCAGCAAATTATTTGGCCAGATGAAAGCACAACTCAAGCCCAGCTACGGACAATATTTCCCGACAACGAGCCATACACACTTGATGAAAATTTTCGGAATTCGCTTCAAATCATGCGTTTCGTTCGCTCGGCCCTTCCTGCAAAATTAATTCCTGAAGTAACTTTTGAAATGCTGGAGGCCGATAATAGAACTGGTAACAAGCCTATAATTATGCTAACGGGCGGCGACAATGATAAAGAAAATAAGGCTATATTGGATATCGTTAATCAGTTCAAATCTCCTACCCACAATATTGGTATTTTACATCCATTTGTGAAAAGAGTGACTAGTATATATGAAATGTTGAGAGAAGCAGGAATTCCATGTACGAAATATGTGAACGAAGATACAGAGCTAGATCACATAGAGGGTGTCCATGTTACAACTTTCAAATCCTGCAAAGGCACTGAATTTGACACAATTATTGTTCCTGACTTTCAGCGAATGAGGTACTATATCCGGAAAAATGACATCGTAGAGGAAAATGATTATTACGTAACTTTTACCCGTGCTAAGAGAAATCTTTTTCTGATTAGCGATAATGATTCTACCTTTATAGACGCATCCACATACGAAACAGAGCAGATTACCTAATGGCAGCACAAATATTATACTTACCAATCAATTCAGCTAGTCTTCCACATTATTTTGGGAGGGGCATCATTTTGCCTTCAAAATATTATCATAATAAGCCTGATGATCTACAAAGTTCATTTAACGGGGCGCTTCTACTTAGCTCAAATAAATGGCTGGGTGATGCAGACTGTAGTTTGGGCATTGTAATAACTGAGGTCGAAGAAAAACTTCTTATTCCCGCTGGAATTGATTTTTTGTATTTTGGTGCATTTCCCATATCTAGGATAAATCAGGTTTTTTTTAAGTCCAATGAACAGAAAAAAAACACGGTATATAATATTAATGCTGGAACTGCATTTTTGCCCGAACATCTAGTTCAAGTTTCAGAACAAACATCTAATACCCTGAATCTACCGCAAAATCAAACTGTTGCACAAAATGATATCAGTGAAAAAAATAAGAGATATGATATTCTTTTAGGCGGGGTAGCACTGATGCAGGCTGCCAAAGCTCAAGGAAGTAATTTTCCAAAAGATTATTTCTCAGTTTTAAGCACCTTTAATAAACATATTAAAGAACAGCTCCTTCAAGCTGAGCGGAGGGGCTTAGTTAACTATAATGATTTTCTAACAGGCGTGTTTCTAACCAGCCGCGTGGATACTCCATGGGCAAAGTTGCAATCACATATTTTTGATACCGTCACAACGGAGATAGTGGAGAAATTGGCGTTGAAGGATAAAATAAAATTAGAAAGGAAATACGGAATGATCAATTTAGAAAATCTTGATCAGGATTCCCCGCTTTTTATTCTATCTCTTCTTGCAACTTATGGAAATAAAAAGTCCAGATCTCTGGAGGAGTTAGTAGGTATACTAGGTAGCTTTAGTGACGAAAAAGCAGAAGAAATAGCTTTGATTTTCGGACTAAATGTTCGTTATAGTGGTCTAAGAAATAAATATCATGGCGAAAGTCAATCAATAAAATTTAAACTCGAAAACAGACTGGATTATTACATCATTGAAAGCATTTACCAATATGTTTTTAATAATGTTAAAGACAGTGGCAAGTTTGATTACATCGATTCTTGGGTTCCAAATGCTCAGTTAATCATTAGGGAAGATGTACCACACTACAATATATTGGATGTAGGCGTTTTAGCCAAAAAAAAGTCCGCGACAGAAAATCTTTACTCGGAAAAGTTCGAACCAGTATCAAAAACTCTGCAGCATCATTTAGCGGATTTTGGAAAAAATATCTTTGAACAAACAAAGGACGCATTCCAAGAAGAATACAATCAAAAACTTCGCGAACTGCAGGCTGAAATTGTATCACTGAAGGAGATAAATCTCGGATTAGAGAATAGATTGTCAATTGAAGTCTCACAGGCTTCTATAACAAATGATATTGTTTCTGCTCCTATTGAAGATTCATCAATTAAAATAGAAAATGACCCTTCTGATAACTATGATGATCTGGAATTAAAGGAACTTAAAAAGATTGCGAAGTTGAAGGGGATTGGTGCTTCGAAAATTAGCAAGCTTAAACCGACGAAATCTGGGTTGGCTGAGTTGATTAATTTGATAAGAGAAATTAAAACTTTCTTATAAATGACCCTGCTCGATCGCTTAAGAGATGCTACTGCAAATCAAGCTACCCTAGAAAGATTCATCGCTAACAATGCTGAAGAGTTACATGATTGGTTAAGCCTTGAGCCACATACGTTCATAAAGGCACATCATAAAGAGATTCGAACTTTTACGCTACTTAAATGGAACGTAATAAGAAAGCTTGATTTAGAAAATAGTACCAATTCATCTTTCATTGCTTTGTTACTAGATGTTTGCGAGCGTCTTGGAGATTCGGCCTGTTTTCTTAAATATTATGAGCTGTTAAATACTACTGAATTTGATATTGGAAGTCGATTGAACGCCGCGGCATCATTTATGGTTGGCATATCAAACGACGTGGATTATATTAGCCGATTTAGCTCTATTTATTCTCTTTTAGAAAAAGCTTACCAAGAAGAAGATAGTGTTGAAAGGGTTTTGACTACAGTTGTCAACTACTTTTCACTAGTTGTAAACAATTTTGGCGAATTTAATAGAAATATAGTAAATCAGCTTAAGAATAAAATAGAGCAGGTTATCAAGGAAGATGAATATTCATTTTTGAACCACCCATTAATATTCCAGATGCTCGAAGTCGATTTGGCAGATCATAAAATCGCATACAGTCAAATCCATTTAATGCTAGATGAATATCTTGACAGAGAAATTCATCACCCTGAAGCCGAGACTGGTTTAATAAAAGAGACAGATACCGAATATGCTAGTGAACTGAATGCCGAACCTAGCGAATTTTTACCAATCCGACATATTTCAGTAAGGAAACACCAGGCAAATCCACAAAAAAATGAAGCCTACAATGCATTATTGCACGGTTTAAAAATTGTGGATGACGAAAGTTTGCTCCATGCATATATGCACGCATTTGGAAAAATGCATGCAGAAAAATTAAGTTCATCATTTTCATTTATTCCTTTCGGTGATTTAGATACGCCTATTGGTATGATAGACTGGGGATGTGGCCAAGGAACTGGTTCAATGGTTTTACTAGACCATATTCTTCATCAAGATTTACAGTTGGATATACAAAGCATTACTTTAATTGAACCATCTTTAATTGCGCTAAGACGAGCTAGCCTCCATACTGATAAATATAATAAAACGACCAGACTGACTACATTGAACAAGCTTTTAAATGACCTGCAGCCAAATGATTTTATAATTAAAGAAAAAACATTTGTTCATATTTTCTCTAATATACTCGACATTGATGCTGTCTCACTTAAAGCTTTAACAAACCTGATAAAGGAAACATTTAAAGGGGTAAATTATTTCATCTGTGTAGGGCCTTATCAAAATGACCCCAAAAGAGGTAGGTTCGATAGTTTTATGAATTCTTTTAGAGATTACGAATTTATCAAGTTAGCAGAAAAAAATGACGGAGCCTATCAATGGATCGGCGATAAGCAATGGACGAGATTATTGAGGGTTTTTAAGGCCAAAATATAAATTATGCTTTCAGTTGCACCTTGCTAATTAAGCTAGTTATTGTAAATAAGTTTTTTAGTTACTTTACTAAGCAAAATTTGCAAGTGAAGCAATATGCCTATTTTAGATTTTGGTCAATTGAGATCTAATCTTAATTCCTTAAATAAACCATAATAGGATAAATCCAGTTTTGATTCATTCTTGACAATTTCTACAATAGGACCTAGACTTAAGAAGTAACTCATTCCAGATTTCCATGCCGACCATACCTCATCTGATATTCTCCCTTTTTTAAACCACAGAAATTCTTCTGCGCATAAATTTAGATAATCGATAATCAACTTTGTATCTTTTTCATTGACCCTATATGCACTGTTGTTTTTAAATTCTATATCGATACTGTTTAAGGTATCATTAAATTTTTCATCATACTTTAGGTTAAATGCAGTAAAGAGCTCTTTAAATATTCTGTCATTCTCCATTTCATATTGCCTGATTCCAAAAGCAAAGGTAAATCCCCCAGCAATTAAGGCTATTGCTAGTTCAATTTTACATGTAATATAATAGAGTGTTATCCCTAGAATTAAGCTACAACTATTGATGACAAGTAAATCTAGATTTTTTTTAATTATTTGTTTAGTTGCATGGATTTGAGAGGGTTTAGAAGATTTTGATATCCAATATAGCATACTAAATGGTAAAAAAATAATTAGTGCTTGGAAAAATATTACAGTTTCATAATTAGTGTACTGTCAAAGAATGTTCAGATCAAAACGTTTACGATATTTGGAATGAGTCAGTGAATTTTTGATTTCAAGGTAGTTTTTTCTTCAATTGCTTTGGAATGCTATTTTTGCTATGATTGCATATCATTATTTTAACTGCTCATATAGAATATGGATCAAAACGAATCCGATTTAATCAAAAAATCTTATCTAGACATCCTAAGATACGCCTCAACTGAATCATTTGTTAGCTATGATAGCGTCTTCAGCTATCTTCATAAAAACAATATCACTTTCTTTCCAGGTGAAAAAGTAACGGAAAACAACGCAATGTTACAGACCTTTTTCAAAACTTTCTTTAGAGATGGAGAGGGGAATCGACCCATAAATATTAGAGTCGGGGCATACTACCTAAGCCCCGAAGCGCTCTTTTACATATTAAATTCCGAAAGTTTGGAGCATGCCAAACAAAGCGCTCTGTAAGCCACAAAAGAATCTGCTCACGCTTTAGAATAGTCAAAAAGGGCAAATTTCGTTGCGATCCTAAGTCTTGTAATAACTTCATTCCTTGCCGCAGTTCAAATTTATTTACAGCTTAAATAGTTATCTAAAAGTTTGAAATGTTTTGTATCATCTTAAGAAAATGTAAATCATTAATCTCTCCGTTTAAAGAAAAAAATTCAATCATATCGAGAAAGAGTTATAAAATCTATGCATATTGCGCCTGTTTTACGCTTCAATTATAAATCTAAATTAACCAAATACTAAGCTCTATGTATAAACACTTAAATGTGAAAACTTAAAAAAGCAACATGCTTTGATCAGCTTAAAACGAGTTGACTTTCCAAAATAATTTATTCAAATACTAATCCTTATAGTCGGATTCCTGCCTTTGCTGGAATTCTAGCTGTGTGGGGTAATTTCTATCAATGATAACTTATAACTTGACAGCAAACTTTGCTGTTGGTTTAGATAAATACATCAATGCTCTCAAATAATATCGATAACTTAAATAAATTACAGCAAATCAAAAAGGCGGATGTAGAAGTCTTGCTTAAAAAGTCCTACCGTGGCATATGGGAAACCGCTATTAAGAAATATTCTGACAGCGCCCATTTTGTTTATGAGCTATTACAGAATGCGGATGATTGTAAGGCAACTGAAGTCGAATTCATTTTGGAAGAATCTGGATTATGGTTCAAACACAATGGATCTCTTCGTTTTACAATCTCCAATCCAGATACTGAAGATGAGGACTCTGTAAATGGTTCGTTAGGACACATCAATGCGATTACTTCGATTGGAAATTCTACGAAAATTGATGAGCAGAAAATAGGTAAGTTTGGGATAGGGTTTAAAGCTGTTTTCGCTTACTCTGCCTCTCCTTATATTTATGACGGCGAATTCAATTTTAAACTTGAGCACTACATTGTTCCATCAATTCTCGAACCTGAAAAAAACATTCGAAAGGAGGGTGAAACAGTTTTTTACTTCCCTTTCAACTTAACAGGCAAGTCTAGTGAGGATGCATATTCAGAAATTGAGGAAAAACTTAACAGTCTATTCCAGCCAACCTTATTTTTATCAAATCTATCCCAAATTAATTGGCACTCCAACAATAAAGTCGGCTCTTATAATAGAACTGAACTGGAAAGAAGAATTATTGGAGACATAACGGTGAGAAAAGTAAATG
>Ga0265797_10010552_pt1 | contig 11751 bp, 11 predicted proteins | sample P2T30metagenome_FD_192433 | JGI IMG/M metagenome (GOLD analysis project Ga0265797, IMG submission 192433) | Plant litter microbial communities from East Loma Ridge, Irvine, California - P2 T30 | ecosystem: Environmental > Terrestrial > Plant litter > Unclassified | place: USA: California... | reverse complement strand
CGCACTGTCCGAAGAACTCGCATATCCTGGCAAGCCATCCTTCTCTGCCAGCCCTCACCTCGGCGCTCTTTCCTCTTGTTGTGAGATGCTCCTCGTACAGCGTCTCGGGTATAATGATTTCGTTCAACGCACTTCCCAGTACTTCCAGCCTGAGTCCGGCACTCGCGTCTTCCCGGTTGCAGATATCCTCAGACAGCATCTCCATGACGTAGAGCACAAAGACCTTGTTCGCAAAGCCTTTCTCTTCGACGCTCTTTTCCCAGAGGGTAACGAGCAGCTGGTCCATGTCCATCCACTCGTCGCCCCAGCAGCGCTTCGCGACTTCCACCCAGAGCTGTGCAATCTTGTTGCGAATGTATGTCTCATCTTGCTGCCTGATGCTTCCCGCCAGACACTTCACCCAGAAGCGTAGTTGCTCGGTCTGTTTCGCACCGTACTTTGTCCAGCGATATTTGACTGCGTACTCCAGTAGTTGCAGTCCGTAGTACCGAATAGCGGCATTCTGGTTGTAGTCCTCGGCGAGTGTGAAGCCGTACTGAGGCGCATTGTGCTCGGTCTTCACTTGTTCGAGGAACTGTAATGCCTGTTGGCGAATATCGTTGGAGACGCGGGGATCGAGAGTGGCAGATAATGCCTGCGATATTTGGTCGAGGTATGCGGCCGATGCAGGGCTCTCGCCGTAGCCATCGTGTGCGCCGTCCGTGCCGCCGTTCATGGTAGTCGGCTGCTCAGTGAGAGCTCGTGTGTTCAAATCTACTGGATGGACATGGAGGGTCGGTGGAGAGATCGGAAAGGGTTTATCGCGGCCGTTGGACAGCTGGGGAAATGACCATGTGGCTGTGGATATTTGTGATTATGGATATTACTGCACTGATGGTTGGTAGTGAAGATGGTCCCTTTGGATCAGAGTCGCGCGCAAGAGTCAGTGTTTGCGGGCAACAATTTGCAGGTGCTTGAGTCGTCAGTGTTTGACAATCGATTCGCCGCCTAAATCTTGCATGCAGACTGCACTTTCCCAGACAAAAGCGCGTGGGTGGCTTGAGAGACGCGAGCTCACTTTAGCGCGCACGATTCACTTGCGATGACATCGCCCTCATTTAACTGACATGCGCTCTCACCTGCACATACCAACATGCCATGCGATCTTCACCGTTACGTAGATGTGTCAGACCTGCATGACCAGCATGAAAGCATGTTCACCCTGACATAAGGCCAAAGTATTCATCCCTTTCACATTCCATCTCTTCCTCTCCACGCCCCTCAATCACACCACCCCTGAAGATAGATCAACAAACATGCCGAAAGCACACTCAACCCGCTCCAAGGCTTCGTCTGCCCGCAAGGATCCCATTGCTAAACCAGAAAAAGAAACGAGTGCGAAAACAAAATCAAACCCGCGAACTAAGAAAGCGGCCTCCAACGATGACAGTTCAAAATCGCCACCTCCCAAGGAGAAAGCGACAAGAAAAGACACCGGCAAGAACTCTCACCTCTATACGGACGACAACCCCAGCACAACATTACATGGTACTGGCTTCCGCGATGCAGAGACAGCGAATAACACAATCTCCTTGATCTCCAAGCGTTCTCTCACCTACCAGTTCCAAACCATCAACACCCTCTACCACCGTGCCAGCAACCATCCATCCATCAAGAAAGCAAAAACCTCAGATGATGGCCCGGAAGGTATTAGAGATGCCCTCGCCATTTTCAAGACGTGGCTAGACGAAACATATCCTGCCTCCAAGGCCGCGCTTCGCGTAGGTGGCGGCTTCAAACCCTTGCTGAGCAAAACAGTGGTCACCAAGATCATGCCCGCGCTGGAAGCAAACAAAGCGAAGATCGGCTCTGATGCGCTGGAATTCGCGAAGCTATATACCTCTCTAGCGAAGAACAAGCGTCTCGGGAATGTTCTCCTCGACGATGAGAAGCCAGGCGAAGCGGACTGGGAGGTCAAGCGATACGAGGCATTAGCTTCGCTGGTGCCTGAAGACAAGGAGGATTCCAAGAGTTGGGAGAAAGCTGAATTGTGGGATGGTGAGGGTGGGCTCAGTACAGAGCATCTTAAATTGATCGCATGGGCATGGAGTCCGCTTGGAGACAGAGGCCTGGCGAAAGTTGAGGTGTAAAATTAGCTAGCATGTTCGAGCCTCGTAATCTCGCGATCTATTAGAACAACAAGTTTTCTTCTTGCTGAGTTTATGAGATCTCGCTGGCTTTCATGCCCCGAAATGTATTCTACAGTTCTTGCGCGTGAAGCGGGAATCAACACAGCTTGTCCGAATTCAGAAACGAACAAATTTGGTCGAATTAATGCAACTAAGCCAGCAAAGAGAATACAGTGTTCAATTCATGTTAGTCGCTTGTTTTGTTCATCGCTTTCCAGGTGTTATTGTTGTGGGAGATGATATGGTGGGAAGAAAAAAAGTGCAAAAAGCAAAAGATCCCGACCGGAGTCGAACTCGTGTGTGTTCCAAAGATTGAGAATGCGGCTAGTGCGGTGGGCCAAGGATTCATCTGGTAAAAGGCAAGGTGAATGCTGATTAACCCAACCGCGCCGTCAGAAAATGAACAATTTCTGCAACCATATACTTCCACACAAGTGTCTCCACGAAACTGCTAGTATTTACGAACATCGACCAAGTCCAACATCCATGCTGTCACGACCAACATTTCTTGACACAATATTTCAATACTGATTGATTACAACATGCTCTTGATTCTGTATCAAGAGAAATAAAAAATCATAATTTAGCCATTATGTAATCATACAGATAAATCGTAGCAGGAAGATGAACCTACGAGCTCATCGAGCTATCGTTCTTCCTGGCCTCATCGAGCTCGCTGCCGGTGATCTCACGAAGAGTGCCAGTGACAGCAACACCACCAAGCAAGTTGGCGCCAGCAATTTCCTTCATGAAGCCCAAGCCGCCGACCTCGTGCTTCCAGTATGTGATATCTATTCGGCTTGTCAGTGAATCGTTCACACCATCTCACATTCGATGAATCATTCAACTCACGCTTCGCCCTGATCTCAATCAACTTCATCCTCGGGTCCTCAGGCCCACCCGTGTGCACGCCATCGCCCAAATCGCCGAACCAAGCTTTGGTGCCCTTGCTCCAGACCTCCTTGATGCGCGGGTCGTTGTTGTCGCTCGTGACGCACTCGCCAGTGACGGACACCCAGTCCTGGTTGCTGGAGTTGATGAACGAGACGTTGGCCTCGGGCGGGCCGTTCTCGAGGTCGTTGAACTTCTGGCTGTGCGCGTTGGCGAGGAAGAGGAAGTCGGGGCCGGTGCGCTTGGCGACGGCCATGGAGCGGCCGATGGGCTGGGAAAGAATGTGTTAGTTGGAGGGACTTCGTAGGTTGTGTTATGAAGAAATTGGGGTTGGTGACTTACGCCTACGCCTGGGCGGTAGGTGCCTAGGATGCCGATTTTGAGGCCATCGACAATCTCATAGAGGTCTTTGGTCTTGGTCTCGAGCGAGGACTCAGTGTCGAGCTGCTTGGAGACGGAAGGGTCGGTCTTGGAGGTGACCTCCTCTTTCTTGAGAGACTCAGGCATGTTGATTCTAGTGCTGTTGGCGAAAGATCGGGCTGTGAAAGTGTTGAAAGCTGGTTTGGTGCAAGTTTGGATAGAGATGCGTGATGCGAGAGATGTGAGAGTACGTCTGGTAGAGAACATCGTTCAGAAATGGGAGGAGACTGCTTGGAGCTGTTCTTATGTACTTGAGCTGCAGCTGCTTGCCTTGTGCCAATGTATTATGGCGTTACCATGCATCCTTACACGTACGACGGACTGCGTGAGCCCACTCCGAGCTCAGAGTGACGCGGTTGGTGTGCTAGGCACGCGTTTACGAAAGTCATGATGCAAGAATGCTGCAGGCCAGACTGCGCAGTCCGATGCTTTGAGCGGAGACTGGACCCTTTCGTCGGTCTTCAAATGCGAGAACCTGAGATCGTCTAGATCGTGTTCTCTTTCTCGGCCTGTTTGCCGTCTTGTTGGCAGGCGGATGTTGAAATCGTCCGTTTGCCGGCGGACGGGAGTCCGTTGTGACGTTGCAAGTGGATGTTCATCATTCGGGACGGCTGGGACCAAGAGACCTCGTGGTATTGAGTCTGGGCCGACCTCTCCAGGTTCACAGGGTCATGCCGTGCTAGTTAGTCGCTCTCGTTCTCTGCCCTGTCTTCTTGCAGAAGATGGCGGAAACATTGGAGTCTCTACAGGATCAATGCAGAAGTACAACAACATGCACGTCGCTGGGGCTCACGACCTCGACCTTGATGGTCATTTTGCGGGGGTTGTGTCAACGGCAAACGATCACTCCGTGTTGCGAAGTAGTACATTCTACCGACTTAATTATTACAATGTTCGAATCCATTCGATATACGTACATTACGCACATATACAGGTATGTCATGGTGACAATAGATACATGTAAACTTACAAGTCGATCATTCAAAGGCGTGCATGGAAGCTGCGTTCAAGTTGTGCACTGTGGTGATTCGCTCTGACATTAGGGTTAGTGTTATAACCCCATGTGCTCATTCAGCGATGCGTTTATGTTTCTAAAAGTATACCTATACATATAATGTAAATGTACATAACGTAGGTAGGTACATATGTCCTTCACTAGTTTCTCGATTAGCTCTTGTAGCAGAACCGACCTCATTTCAGTCACGATGAAGAGGTCTTCACAGAGCATGAAAGACTGATCGAAGCAGTCAAGTCAAAAAGAAGTAAGTTAACATAGTGTTTCTTAGGAGATCACTGATTGATCCAATACACGTGCAAGGAGAGAGCCGTTCAGGTTGAACACTGTAACACAGTCCGTTCAGAAAGCACAAAAGTAGTGTGGTATAGAATAGTAATAAAATTCTTTTTTGAATGTTGTCTCACTTGCAAGAAACCGCTCCTCTAGCCATCTAACATCCCGCTGTAAAACTACGGTACAAAATCGCCATTGAAGGCTTGACACACTCCTTCCCAAAAACGCGAAGTGTTGACCATCGAAACCCAACTTTTCCAGGTCCTTGAAACAGCAATCCTCCCAACCGAATCCCCAGCCGCAGAAAATAAAACAACGCCACGGCTTTTCTACGACCCAGGACTCCTGCCCCTCCCCTTCGCAGAGCATTCCCTGCTATGCGTCTTATGCCCATTGACCGCGTAAGGAGACATGAAAGTCTTGCCGCAGTGTTCGCAAGCGAAATTACCGCCCTCGACAGCTGCTGCTGAAACATCCGGAGGGTTCGTCACATGTGGTAAGGCTGCTGCAGGTTCCGGCGCCGGCTGAGGTACAAAGAAACCAAAAGGGTTGGGGGACGGAGCAAAGCTCGTAGCGATGTCCTGCCGCAGGGCCTCGGCCATTTCCTCCTCCTCTTCCAAATATGTTTTCAATCCGGCCTGCAGCGGTGGATACGCCGAGGGGAGCTCTGGAGTTGGCGGCATGGCTGCAGGAGCGGTGAGTCTAGGGATGACATTTTGAAGTCTGGTGGATAGAAAATGTGTTAATTCTAGTCAAACCCAATGGTGTGTAAATGACGTGGAGTCATTCTTTGGTCAAGCGATCTATGATCGTCTTTCTTCAACTCACGCATGACCATTGGTCAGTCCCTGGTTCGATTGTTGTGCGGCTGGTTGCTGTTGGAGCTGAGCAGGGTTGATTGGTTGTGGCGTACCACTCGCAGCTCTTGGAACAGCTGGTGCCTGTGCGCCTCGCATAGCACCGTTTACAGGAGTTGGAGGCTGTGAAGGATAGTTGGGTGTCGCCCGGCCTGATGCGGGCTGTTGACCATACTGTGCAGCTTGAGGCTGAGCCGTAGTGTTTGCATACGCTGGCCTTTGCTGTGTGGCGCCTTGGTACGCTGGTTGCATGGCAGGGGATGCTGTCCGTTTGAAGGGAGTTCCAGCGGCTTGCGTTTGTGAGACTGCGTTGTTCTGGTATGCCACCGCGTTCTGAGCAGAGCGCTGTTGAAATTGTTGGAGCGGCTGGCTGCTTGAGAAGCTAGAGCGTTGTTGCGTCTGAGGTGTGCCTTGAGCATAGTTTTGGCCGTAGCTGCCGTAGTTGGTAGTAGGCTGGGCAGGACGAGCCTGTCCACCATAGTACTGCTGCTGTTGGGCGTTGGCTTGTCCATAGCCGGGCTGTTGTGCCGCACCCGGACGGGCATATTGATTGGGCTGACCGTATGATGCTCTGGGAGCTGCAGAGGGAGTGCCGTAGTTGGTGTTCTGGCCGCTGGCAGAACGTTGGTATGCTGGCGCCGTCGCAGGAGTCCTACTTGCTGTCGCGGCAGTTTGTCCGTATCGCGTGTTCGCCGCCTGTCCAATTGCGGGAGTTCGCGAAGAACTACTGTAGTGCTGGCCTGTGGCCGATGATGTTGGTCTCGTCAAAGAAGCAGTGGCAGCAGCGGTCGCTGCGGCAGTCCTCTTGGCAATCTTAGCCACTTCATCCTCTTCCAAGGCTCCTTGGTAGTCGCGCGACTCGAAAGGAAGCAACTTGGAGACACCTAGCTCGGACAGCTGGTCGCCATCGAGCTTGGCGACGGCATAAGGAGGTAGCTTCATCACAAGATAAGCAATTTCGTGGCGGAGTTTGTTGTACGTGTTAATTTCGTCCTCAGCCGGAGCATCGGGTTTGCCAATCTTCGATGCAAGAGTCGGAGCAGGGCTGATTGGTGTGCGGGAGGCGGACGTTGTTGAAGGGATAACGGCGTTTCGTATTCTCTGGTGTGATGCCAAAGTTTCGAGAAGCTCGGAGATCTGGCGAAGGACTTCGTCTGGATTCGTCTTGTCAGGCTCAGCTTGTGAGAATACTTCATCCGGTAGGCTGTCAAGCTGCTCCACTACCTTGCTGAAGTCTTCGTCCTTCGCGTTCGACTCCGTTAGTGCAGGATCAAGGGCGAACTCAGGTTGACTGCCAGACACCAAAGCATGATCATCGCCAAAGACTTCATTGAATCTGCGGTCGCCAACCTTGTTGTACCACATCATGGCCTTTGTCTGTGCGGGCACTAGAGATTTTGCGTTATCGGTGGAAGGCGCAAAGCTGGAGAATGCACGTCTGAACAGAGCCTCCTCTTGCTTTTGTAGCTCAGATTCAGCCTGTGCCTTGGTCTTCTCAACGGGTGGCAAACTCTCGCTGCTACTCAGTGCCCGGTCCCTTTGCTTGCGCTTCTCTTGAGGAGTGTTAAAACCATATGCGGGATCAACGCCTCCATAGCCTAGCCAGTCCGCAGTTGTTAAGCTTTGAGTTGTGTAGCCTCCCCGCTTGCTGCTCCGAGGGATGGGATCCTTAAACTCCCAATTGAGTGTTGTGTCTTTGGCAGCAGAACGCTTGTGGCCTTTGGGAGGGTGAATTGAGGGCAAAGAGTAAGGCGCTGGGAACGCCTCTTCGAAAGTTGGACCACTCTTTGCATTGGCTGCCTCACTGGGCATGATCTGAGTCGCTGTCAGGCCATTTGGCAGGCCGATTTCCTCAATCGGAAGTTCCAGCTTGATTTTGGGGTCCCTCGTTTCCTCAGCGCGCTGCATACTCGAGAAGAGTTGTCTCGGATTTGGCGCATTGCCAAAGAGGGTGAGCACCGTGCCAAAGTTTCCTCCAGCATTTTGTGACACGGGAGCTGAGATGGTCCCGTTCGCAGTAACGCCAGATTCCTGCTTCACAATGCCATTCGTGCTCGCATGCGTTTGGTCGCGATTTGTCTCCCGATCGGCAAGTTCCTTGATCATATATTCCAGCGCATTGACGCGCTGTATACGCTTCAGGTCATCAACGGACACACGGCCAGCATTTGGGCCCTCCTCTTTCTCAGACGCGCGAATCGCATTTGCCAACTCCTTGCTCACATGCGCGGCGTCACTCTTAAGCTGTGATAAGGAAGAGTATGCGCCGTCCCGCAGTTTAGCAATGATTGTCGTCTTTTTGTCTTCACTAGAAGTTGACTGCCTCTGCTTTTTGTGTGCGGGTTCGGTGGAGTGAGTGTCGCTGAATGGGTGCTGGAGGAGGGATGGCTCAGTGTCGTGTCTGCGGGAAGGTCAGCATATGCAGTTGAAGTGTGTTCTTCCACCGCACGTACTCTTTGACAATGGCCAGAATGTCGCTTTGAGTTTGCGACAGGCGCACGGCATGGTCGGTGGAGGGCTCGCTGGGTTCGCGCTTTCGCTTGTTCGCGGCAGGGTCGGCGACGGGCTCGTGGGCGACGACTGGTGGTGCTGCTGGTGCAGGCTGGCCGTTGGCGGTGTCGGCCATGGTAGCGGGGTGTTGCTTGCGTCGTCGCGACTTTGGTGGGATTGAATTGAATGGGATCGGGGTTGGAGGACGCGCTTTCGTGTCAAGCCCGCGGCGCTGGCTGGCTGCTGGCTGCTGGCTGGAGAGGAAGCAAGCAGCGGAGCAGCAGCGGAGAGTGCAGAGGCAACGCGCGCGGAGGTGCTGCAAGGTCGCGCGACAATAAATTCAGCGGCAATGAATTGAGGCTGACAATAATGGGCCGATTTACTGTCGGCTGCAGTGTTTCTAGAGATGGTATAATAATTGTCAGCGAGCGAGAGTTGATGGCACGGTGAAAAAGCGTCTTCTTCCTGTCTTCCTTTCTCGAAATGCAGACTCCAAATTAGGGTTTAGCGTCTCAGCCAATCAGCATTCCCCAATCTTGAGCTCTCACTTCCCCGAGCCCAAAAGTTGTCCACGGCTGCAGCAGCACAAGTTATGCCATCCATCTGACCCGAACTTCCTCTTGCGGCATTGCAACCAGCTGCAAGCAATTCATGCATGCCACATGGATCGCTGACGCCGCTGGGCAATCGCCTCCGCTCCGTGCTGGCTGCTCTCCGACCTAATGCCATTCATCGAGACAATGCCAGCACGCTACTGAGGCCACTGCAATACCCGGCCCCGTATTCCACCAATGCCTTGACACGCCGACCGAAACTGCCAACAAAGCAGTCTCAGCATCTCTCTGCTACGAGGGCATGTCGACGTGCTCAACATGAAGCAGCTGCGCCTGCTGCCGACACTTTGGGGGAACTATTAGGAGAGACAACACATACGACACCCACAGCCACACCAGGTCCCAATACCACAGAAGCCACGCCTGGAGATACCGCTTCACAAGCGCCTACACGGCTCATTGGACGCCGCCGAGAAAATAGACGCACCAAAGTGGATTACTTGGGCAACGAGCTGAGAGCCATTGGAAAGAGCGAGGTTGCACCTCGGAAGCCGCCAGAGTGGAAAAGAGAGAATCATTTTGCCCACAGGAGCCGGCATGCAAAGCGATTACATGCGGAGAACAAGACAAGACACATTTACGATTACACTCCACCACTGGAAAGCGCCCGCACGCCAAATCTTACACGTATACTTGCAACTTATCTTCGCCATGTCACAAACAGTGCAAGGGAATTGCGAGCAGAGTGGGTGGCCAGGGCCTCTTTCAGGCTGTCACCAAACGACACACGATTCTTGGCTCGCATGAAATATGACACGGCCGATGTCGAGGCCTGGGCTGCTATGGTCACGGAGCCTGATTCTTTCAAGGCATCCAATCTTCTTCAAGCAAGAGTCGTCACTCACGGTACTCGATCAGTGCCGCTTCCGATCGTATCATACATGTTGCGACGGCCTTACATAACCGCAAACGCGCTTCGTATTTTGATGGAGCATGTCTGGGCTCTTACGAACGATCTCAGCAGCTCTACTTTGACGACTCTCTCTCCGGATGCTGTATTCGTGGTCTTTTCTAGACTTGCACGACACGCACGTCATGTTTGGCCAGATGCTCTTCCATCAGTCGCAGATTACCTAGTCCGTTTTCTGCCTGACATTAGGCCGAACAGGAACGGGGACGCTGTCTCAGCCACCCAAACAGTGACATTCATGCTCAACAAAGCTATGTATCTGATATCGGAGCCAACTGCAGTCGCTCCTTTCAAGAACGTCAATCACCAAGAAGCAGCCGTCATTCGCATACTCTCCGCCATGGCTGAACATGACCCACCCTTGCAGATCGCCCGAGAAGGTTATCGCGCAGTCATTCGACTGCAACTTGCGATGGGAAAAACCGAAAATGAGCAGCAGTGGGCATCTCTGAAGGCACTTTCATGGCCACCATGGAAAGAGGATCGCACCCGCATGGACTCTGAATTAGGTCCAGAGCACGGCATTTCCCGAGCGCGAGCCACGCTAAACAGGATGAAAGAAGCAGGGTACGCTCCTCAGTCATGGGAGGAGATTGCAGGCGTCTACACCGGCTGGGATGTTGATGGTACTCCTACTATCCAGACTCGTGTTTTGTTGCCGGTGTGGAACGCGGATATGCGAGTCAAGAATGACGAGATCGTTCAGCGTCACAACGCTTCACTTTGGGCTGCTAGGATCAAGACAACCCGAACGGCACAAGAAGCGTGGGCTTGTTATTTGGCATTTGAAGACACACAACTCCCAGCCGATGAATCCGTACTACTCGCCATTCTTAAAAAGCTCCACAAAGAGGATATACGATTGCGGTGGCTGGCGACGAAGAATCAAGAGGATTCGCTAGAGCAAGACGATCCGCAGCGCAGAGTCTTTCCTGGAGATACTCAAGAAGTGGACCCATTGCCACCATCGACACACTTGTATACATATACAAGGACCAGTCCTCCGAGCGCCCATGAATTTTGTATCCAACTGCAAGATCACGGCATCTATCTGCGAGATCAGTGTTTGGCATTTCTCATCTCGAACGCCGCCTCCTTCAAAGATGGCTGGGAGTGCATGAGGACTGCAGAGTCTCAGTACCCAGCTGTCGGCGATGTTCACACCCTCGACGCACGATTACCTGATGTTCTCTTCTTTGCATATGTCAAATTTCTCTGCAGATACTCCAATGCACGGACTTCCATGAGGCATGCTTCGCTTTCGCTTTCGTTGGACAACCCAAGCACACAACTGGCTGACACCAGATTCAACTTCCGACACAATCTCGTACAGGCGATGTGGCTTTTGAAAGAACGAAAACCTGCTTTCCTGCCCGTGTGGAATGCAATGCTCGACGCCTTAGCCCGCGAAGAATCTTACAAAACGATGCACCTCACTGAAAGGCACGACACTGCTACGGATGCAAGAGGTTCACCAGACCTCAACACGAACACAATGATAGCTTACCGCCTCACACAGCAGGTGTTGCAGCTGCTACGAGACCAAAACTTGATGCTGGATACGTATGGCTTTCTCGCAGTCTGTCGCTCCACTGAGAACGTCGGCATCGCTTGCTGCGCAATCCTTTCCCAGGACTACGGTCCCAATCAGGACAGTCTCGATGCCGTGGAGAATCCCATTTCCAGATCAGCGCTCGAGGCACAGGAGCTTCTAACAGTGGAAAGACCGCAAGGACGAGTAGAGCATTACTTCAAGCTCCTGGTAGGAACAGCATCTTTTATCGGACTCGACGGAAAATCGCGCACTCCAGACAAGACAGACCCATTCACCTCACACGACACACCTTCATTGCCTTCCCTGCCACGCTACCTCACAATCCCCGAACCCGCTCTCCTGCACGCCTACATCCGTGCCCTAGGCTGGCACGGCGCGCACGCCAGCATCCTCACCACGCTGAAGTGGATGGCCAAGCACCAGAACGAGCTCGCAGAGACTTGCGAGCAAGCGCCCAATGGTGCGAAGTTGATGCGCCGCACCATCGTTGCGGCGAGGGCGTTCCTCGAGCGCAGCTGGCTGCCTGCGAACATGGGCGTGGATTACGATTTCGCT
>Ga0265797_10010551_pt1 | contig 11751 bp, 13 predicted proteins | sample P2T30metagenome_FD_192433 | JGI IMG/M metagenome (GOLD analysis project Ga0265797, IMG submission 192433) | Plant litter microbial communities from East Loma Ridge, Irvine, California - P2 T30 | ecosystem: Environmental > Terrestrial > Plant litter > Unclassified | place: USA: California... | reverse complement strand
CGTCGCCGTTTCGCGATCCTTGTTGAAGTACTCCTGGATAATGGCGACTACGAACTCCATCGGCGTGTAGTCATCATTCAGCAGCGCCACCTGGTATAACGGGGGTGGCTTGACGGTCTGCCGCTCCAGCAGCTGTTCGGTATCGTGCTTGGTTGCCATAAGGGTATTCTAAAATGCTTTCGGTGTTCGTGCGTACGTTAACAGTAAGGCGTGTCCATTTACTTTCAATCTTACGCGTTTTCACTTCCCAGCGCAGATGGCGTCCCGTTTGCAAAAATCAAGACCTCCGTTTTTTAAGCGGTATGGATCTTTTTGCAACGCGTGTTCAAAAGCGCTTGACTTGCAGGATTATTGCACCAACAATGCAGTTATTGACATGTACTTATGTACTTGTTGATAAGAAGTGAGCAGGCTGAGGAGGGGGCAAGAAGCTTCTTGCTTTTATGGCTCGTGTGATTTGTTTTTAATCGAAAGTTATTTTATGGCAACAGGTACTGTTAAGTGGTTCAATGATTCCAAAGGCTTTGGCTTCATCACCCCTGATGACGGCGGCGAAGATTTGTTTGCACACTTCTCCGCAATCAACATGAACGGTTTTAAGACCCTCAAAGAAGGTCAAAAAGTCCAATTCGAAGTCACTCAAGGCCCTAAAGGCAAGCAAGCTTCCAACATCCAGGGTACCTGATCGTTCCTCTCGGAAGCAAAAGCCCCGCTACGGCGGGGTTTTTTTATGGCTGCGCCGTCACATACACTATATATATGTGACGCCACCATCCACAGTTACCTTGCCCTGCCGGTTTCCTCGCCCATCTCCTCGATCATCGCTTCGCCGAAGCCCGAGCACGACACCTGGTTCGCCCCTTCCATCAGGCGCGCGAAGTCGTAGGTGACACGCTTGGACAGGATCGCCTTTTCCATCGCTGCGATGATCAGGTCGGCCGCCTCGAGCCAGCCCATGTGGCGCAGCATCATCTCGGCCGACAGGATCAGCGACCCCGGATTCACGTAATCCTTGCCCGCGTACTTGGGCGCGGTGCCGTGGGTGGCTTCGAACATCGCCACCGAATCCGACATGTTGGCGCCCGGCGCGATGCCGATGCCGCCGACCTGCGCCGCCAGCGCGTCCGACACGTAGTCGCCGTTCAGGTTGAGGGTGGCGATCACGCTGTATTCGGCGGGACGCAGCAGGATCTGTTGCAGGAAGGCGTCGGCGATCGAATCCTTGATCATGATGTCGCGGCCGGTCCGCGGATTGCGGACCTTGCACCATGGGCCGCCGTCGATCAGTTCGGCACCGAATTCGGTCTGCGCCAGCGCATAGGCCCAGTCGCGGAAACCGCCTTCGGTGTACTTCATGATATTGCCCTTGTGGACAATCGTGACCGACGGCTTGTCGTTGTCGATCGCGTACTGGATCGCCTTGCGCACCAGGCGTTCGGTGCCTTCGCGCGACACCGGCTTGATGCCGATGGCCGAGGTCTCTGGAAAACGGATCTTCCTGATGCCCATCTCGTTCGTCAGGAAGTCGATGATCTTGCGCGCGCCGTCCGATTCCGCCGCCCATTCGATGCCGGCGTAGATGTCTTCGGAATTCTCGCGGAAGATGACCATGTCGGTCTTTTCCGGCTCGCGCAGCGGCGACGGCACGCCGCGGAAGTAGCGCACCGGGCGCAGGCAGACGTACAGATCGAGTTCCTGGCGCAGCGCCACGTTCAGCGAGCGGATGCCGCCGCCGACCGGCGTGGTCAGCGGGCCCTTGATCGAGACCACGTATTCCTTCACGGCGGCCAGCGTTTCCGGCGCCAGCCACACGTCCGGCCCGTAGAGCCGGGTCGACTTTTCGCCGGCATAGATCTCCATCCAGCGGATCGCGCGCGCGCCGCCATAGGCCCGGGCCACCGCAGCATCGACCACCTTGCGCATCACCGGGGTGATGTCGATGCCGATGCCGTCGCCTTCGATGAAGGGGATGATGGGCTGGTCGGGCACGTTCAGGGTGCCATCGGCGTTGACGGTGATTTTCTGGCCGTTGCCAGGGACTTCGATATGTTGGGCCATCATCTCCTCCGATTACAATAGCGGCTACGTCGACATCTTGTCTTAGACACAAGATGCTGTTTCACATTATGCACCAGCACCGAACATGCCGCTCATCTTATTCAATAAACCCTTCCAGGTGCTCTGCCAGTTCTCGCGCGAGCCGGAACGGGCTCAGTTACATGAAACGCTTGCCGATTATCTCGACATTCCCGGCATCTATCCGGCCGGCCGCCTCGACGCCGACAGCGAAGGCCTGATGCTGCTCACCGACGACGGCCGCCTGCAGCACCAGATCGCCCATCCGGACCACAAGGAAGCCAAGACCTACCTGGTGCAGTTGGACGGTGTGCCCGATGCCGATGCGCTGGCGCGCCTGCAGGCGCCGCTCGACCTGGGCGACTTCGTCACCAAGCCCTGCCGCGCGGTGCAGATCGCCGAGCCGGCGTGGCTATGGCCGCGCAACCCGCCGATCCGGGTGCGCCAGGACAAGCCCACCAGCTGGATCGCAATCACGCTGGAAGAAGGCAAGAACCGTCAGGTGCGGCGCATGACGGCCGCGGTCGGACTGCCGACGCTGCGCCTGGTGCGCGCGAGCATCGGGCCGTTTGCGCTGGCGACGCATCCCCTGATGCCGGGTGAGTGGATGGAAGTGCCGGCGGCGGCCATCGGCGGGCCGAAAAACAGTGTTTGAATTTTCGGTAAATAAACTGTCGCCGCAGGCTGCCGCGCCTGCCGCCGGCGCCGCCCCGACCGCTTCAGCGAGCGCCGACCCGGCCGCCGCGCCTGCCAAGAAAGCCAAGAAGTCGAAGAAAGCCAAGAAGGCTGCTTCGACCGATGCCACCGCCGCCGCACCTGCTGCCGGCAAATAAGCCAACCGGGGTCAAAGCCCGATTTAAGAATAAACAAAAACCCGCTGGACCTGAGGTCGAGCGGGTTTTGCTTTCACCACTTCTACTACTACAAGGTGCGCGGCTGGTGCCGCGCAGTGCCGGGATTTATACCGACAGGGCCTTGATGGCAGCAGCCAGGCGGCTCTTGTGGCGAGCGGCCTTGTTTTTGTGGATGATTTTCTTGTCAGCGATGCTGTCGATGGTCGACACGGATTGCTGGAAGACGGTTGCAGCAGCGGCCTTGTCGCCAGCCTGGATGGCCTTGCGAACTGCCTTGATTGCGGTACGCAGGGTCGAACGCTGCGACGAGTTGTGCGCGTTTTGCTTAACTGCTTGACGAGCGCGTTTGCGCGCTTGTGCGGTATTTGCCATGGAATTTCCTATTCGGGGTCAAGTTGCGTTGCAAACACGTCTCGAACCGGCCCATTCCAGTGCCTGCCAAACGTGTGTCTGCTAACTGAATTCAATACAGCCCTCGATTATAGCGATGGATGCATCGAAAGGCAATTCCCATTTCGAGCATTCGATAGCCCAGCTATAATCGCGGGCTATGAACCTACTCCGAACCCTGGCCGCCATCTCGAGCATGACGATGGTGTCCCGCATCACCGGCCTGTTGCGCGATTCGCTGTTTGCCCGCGCCTTCGGCGCCTCGCCCTACACCGACGCCTTCTACATCGCGTTCCGCCTGCCCAACCTGCTGCGCCGGTTGTTCGGCGAAGGCGCGTTCTCGCAAGCCTTCGTGCCGATCCTGGCCGAGTACAAGAGCAGGCAGGGCGACGCCGCCACCAAGAAGCTGGTCGACCACGTCGCCAACACCCTGGTCTGGGCCACCCTGGTCATCAGCATCATCGGCGTGATCGGCGCGCCCTTCATCCTGATGGCGATTGCCGGCGGCCTCGAAGGCGATGCCTTCGACAAGGGCGTGGTGATGACGCGCCTGATGTTCCCCTACATCCTGTGCATGTCCTTCGTGGTGCTGGCCGGCGCCGTGCTGAATACCTGGCGCGAATTCAAGATCCCCGCCTTCACGCCGGTGCTGTGGAACCTGTCCTCGATCTTCTTTTCGCTGTTCCTGGTGCATTACTTCGACGTGCCGATCTATTCGATGGCGGTGGCGGTGATGGTCGGCGGCGTGCTGCAGGTGGCGATCCAGTTCCCGGCCCTTAAACGCCACGGCATGGTGCCGCGCCTGTCGTTCAACCCGCTGGCCGGCCTCGACGATCCCGGCGTGCGCCGCATCCTCAAGAAGATGGGGCCGGCCGTGTTCGCCGTCTCCGCCGCCCAGATCAGCCTGCTCATCAACACGAACATCGCCTCGCATCTCGGCCACGGCGCGGTCTCGGTGTTGCAATATGCCGACCGCCTGATGGAATTCCCGACCGGCATGCTGGGCGTGGCGCTCGGCACCGTGCTGCTGCCCAGTTTGTCCAAGGCGAACGCCGACGGCGACACCGCCGAATACTCGGCCCTGCTCGACTGGGGCCTGCGCCTGACCTTCCTGCTGGCCCTGCCCGCCGCGGTGGGTCTGGCGACCCTGTCCGAACCCCTGATCGCCACCCTGTTCAACTACGGCGCCTTCGATGCCAAGAGCGTCACCGCCGCCACCGCCCCGCTGATGGCCTATGCCGCCGGCCTGCTCGGCATCATCCTGGTCAAGATCCTGGCGCCGGCCTTCTATGCGCGCCAGGACATCCGCACCCCGGTACGCATCGCCATCGGCGTGCTGATCGCGACCCAGCTGATGAATTCCCTCTTCGTGCCGATGCTGGGCGTGGCCGGGCTGGCGCTGTCGATCGGCCTGGGCGCCTGCATCAACGCGGTATTCCTGTACGCCGGCCTGCGCCGCCGCGGCATCTACGCGCCGCACGCGGGCTGGCTGCCCTTCTTCCTGAAAGTGGTGGTGGCGGTGGCGGTGATGGGCGCCGTGGCCTGGTTCAGCCAGATGCAGCTCGACTGGACCGCGCTGCGTGCGCATCCGTTCCTGCGCCTGGGCGCCCTGCTCCTGATCATCGGGGTCAGCGCAGTTGCGTACTTTGCGGTGCTGCTGGGACTGGGGTTCCGTCCGCGCCAGTTCATGCGGCGCGCCAAGTAAGGCGTCCGGCAATTCAGCCAGCCGGCGGCACCGGCGGCTCGCGCTCGTCGCGCTTGCCGTCCGCGGCGTCATCTTCCTTGTCCTCGTTTGCCGCCTTGTCGTCGCCCGCACCGGCAGCTTCCGGCGGCGGCGGTGCGGCGGCCGGCGCGTCTTCAGCCGGCGGCGCCGGCGTATCGACGGTCGGCTGCGGCAAGCGTTCCGGCACGTCCTGCACCGGCGCCGCCTTTTGCGGAAACAGCGACGGTAATCCGGGCGCCGCTGCCTGCGCGATGCCCGGCTGACCAGGTTGTCCCGGCTGGCCTGGTTGCCCGGGCTGCCCCGGTTGCCCCGGCTGGCCATTCTGCCCCGGCTGCCCTACCCCCTGCCCCAGCGCCGCAAACTTCCAGTCCGAGATCCGCTCGCGGTTCTCCAGATTGGCAAAGCGCGCATCGAAATTCGCCACCTTCAGCGGCTTGGCCGTCGACAAGCTGTACACCGCCAGCACCCCGGTGTCGCTCCCCGCATGGACGATGCCCCACGTTGCCTTGCCCGTGATCGGGTCGACGAAGATCTTGCGCAGGTGGCGCCGGACGGCGGGCGAACGCGGGTCTTTCAACAGTTCCTGCAGCGTCGGCGGATAGGTCGGCTGGCCGCGCGGCGTGGCTTCGGCATAGCTTTTCAGGGCCTGGCTGAAAGCGGCGCCGATTTCCAGCAGCTCCTGTTCGGCGGCGGCGCGGCGCAGCAAGGCATCGACCTTCAGCGTGGCGGCACCGACCAGGCCGATGATCGCCACCAGCACAATGAGGCCGACGTAGGTGAAGCCCGTCTCACGCGGCGCACGCGCAATCACGACCGGAAACCGCATCTACCACTCCGCGAACGGCTTGCCGTTGCGCCCCTTGCCTTCGGCGCTGCTGCGGATGCTGTAGACGGCGCCCGAGTCGGTGTCTTCGGGCGGGACGATGACCCAGCTGCTGTCGCTGTCGGCGATCGGGTCGACCGGCAGCGTGGGCAGGTATTTTTTCTCGACCAGCTGTTCCAGCGAGTCCGGATAACGTCCGGTATCGGCGTGGTACTGGTCGATGATGGCGCGCGTGTTGCGCAGGTTGTCGGCCAGGATGGTCTCCTTGGCCGAGTCGACGCTCGGGAAGTAGCGCGGCACGGCCAGCGTCAGCAACAGGGCGATGATGCCGAGCACCACCAGCAACTCGATGAGGGTAAATCCGCGATGGAAGCGCTTGTGCATGGTCACCACCGGCTGTAGGGAATGCCGTTCAGGCCGGTCTTACCGGAAGTCGAATACACGTCGTAGACGTCGTCGCCTTCTTTCGGTTCGTTGGCCTCGCTGGCGTAGCTGCGCTTGCCCCAGGTCTGGGCGTCAAGCAGCGCGGCATCGCCGTTGAAGGGGTCGCGCGGCAGGCGCCGCATGAAGTAGATCTTGGCCTTTTTGGGGCTGCGCAGATCGACCACGCCGTCCACCAGCAAATCCAGTTTGGCCGGGTAGCCGGTGGCGCCGGCGGCCTTGGCGATGCGGCCCTCGTCGGCGGCGCGTTTATAGGCGTCGATGCCGGCGCGGATCTCGCGCAGCGACGCGCGCAGCGTGCCCTCGTTGCGGCGCTGGACCACGGTCTGGCCGACCGGCACCACCATGGCGCCGAGCAGCGCCAGGATCGCCAGCGTGACCAGCAGCTCGATCAGCGTGAAGCCGCGCGCGCGCCCGGACATCATCTGCTGCCGGCCGATCCTGGCGCAACAGCGGGCACCGGACCCGGCGCAACGGCGCCTGACGTCAACGGCGATACCACGGGCGCCGGCAGCGGATTGACCTGCACGCCCGGCGTCGGCGGCAGCGAGGTCGCCGGCACCGACGGCGCCGCCGACGGCAGCGGACCGCTGGCGGTGACGCTGGTGGCCGGCACCATCGCGCCGGGCTGCTGGATCGCTTGCTGAACCGGCTGACCCTGCTGCAGCGCCGGCACCTGCCCTGCCGGCTGCCGGCCGGACTGCTGACCCGGCTGCTGACCCGGCTGAGTTGCCGCCGGCTGCTGCACCGGCACCACGCCCGTCGCCGGCACGGACACCGCGCCCGGCACCGCACCCGGCGCCGGCAAAGCCACCGCACGCGCCCCCGGCGCCGCAGGCAACACGGCCGCCGCCCGCACCGCCGTATCCGGACGACGCCGGAAACTGGCCTCGGTACCGGCGCTGAATTCGGAGGTCGACGCCGCCGGCCGCTGCACATTGCGGATCAGGTGCGGCGTGATCGACAGCACCACCTCGGTCTTGTCGCGCGAATCCTGCTTGCTGCCGAACAGGCGGCCCAGCAGCGGCACGTCGCCGACGCCCGGCAGGTGGCTGCCGCTGCTGCGGTCTTCGGCCTTGATCAGGCCCGCCAGCACCTGGTTTTCACCATCCTTCAATTGCAGCATGGTGGTGGCCGAGCGCGTGCCGATGCGGTAGGCGGTGGTGCCGCTGCTGGTCTTGATGGTGTCGACCAGGTTGCTGACTTCGAGCGAGATGCGGATCCCGACTTCGCTGTTCAGGTAGATGGTCGGCTCCACGTTCAGGGTCAGGCCGACGTCGACGTAGTTCACGGATTCGGAGGCGAAGCCGCCCACGCCGGACGAGATCGTGGTGGTGATGGTCGGCAGCTTGTCGCCGATGACGACCTTGGCCTTTTCCTTGTTGCGCACGCGGATGCGCGGGTTGGCCAGGGTGTTGGAATCGCTGTCGGTCTTCTTGGCGGTGGCCACCGCCGACACGCCGGTCACGCCGATGTTGTCGCGGTTCAGGTCGCGCAGCTGGTTGATGGTCAGCGCGCCACCCGTCGACGTGGTCAGCGGCGCAAAGGCCAGGCTGGTCGGCCAGTCGATGCCGAGGTCGAGCAGGCGGCTGCGCTGCACTTCGAGCACCTCGACGTCGAGCATGACTTCGGGCTCGGCCACGTCCTGCAGCGCCACCAATTGCGAGGCCAGCTTGATCGCCTCCGGGCTGTCGCGCAGGATCACCAGGTTCAGCTTTTCGTCGACCACGATGTCGCGCGACTTGAGGATGGTCTTGAGGGTGTTCGCCACCGCCTTGGCATCGGCATTCGCCAGGTAGAAGGTCTTGACCGTCATCTCCTGGTATTCCTTCTGCTTGGCCGCCACGTTCGGGTAGATCAGGATGGTGTTGCCGTCCATGACCTGGCGCTCGAGCTGGTTGCTCATCAGGAGGTAATACACCGCCGCTTCCACGGTCGAATTCTTGAGGAAGATCGAGGCGCGCTGGTCGGTGCGGACGTCCTTGTCGAACAGGAAGTTCAGGCCCGAGTGGCGGGCGATGACTTCGAAGATCTGCTTGATCGGAGCGTCGCGGAATTCCAGGCTGATCGGGGCGCGGAAGGCGGCCGACAACGCTGCTTCCGACGGTGCCGGCGACGCCTGTTCATTGACTTCGGCCAGCAGCTGGCGCGCGGCGTCGTGGGTCGGGCGCTCGGTCAGCACCGCACCGAGACGCTGGCGCGCGGTCTCGACATCCTTGCGATCGAGGGCGGCGCGCGCTTCCTCGATCAGCGCGGCCTGGCGGCGGTCGGCGTCGACCGAGCGCAGGCCGGCACGGGCGCGGTCGTTGACCGGGTCGATCGACAACACGCGCTGGAAATCCTGCAGCGCCAGCCCCGGCTTGCCGGCGGCCAGTTCGCGCTCGGCCTGGGTCAGCAGGCGGTTGGTGGCGCCGTCGCGTGCGCGCAGCCAGGCTGCCTTGTAGGTGATGTTGCCGGGGTCGGCCGCGAGCGCTTCCTGGTACTTGACGAGGCCGGCTTCGACCTTGTCCTGCGCCACCAGCTCGTTGCCCTCGCGGTAGGCCTGCTGGGCGGCGCAGCCGGACAGCAGCACAGCCACCGCCATCGCCACGGCGGCTGGAATCAAAGGACGGATCACTCGAACACTCCAATATTAAGCTGCTGAACCTGGTTCAGCGGCAGGTAGGTCAGGGTCAGGACCGGCGGCGCGATCGCATCCACGCGATAGCTGCCGTCGAGGACCTCGTTGGCACGCGCCACATAGGTGCGGTCGCCGCGCGCCAGATACACTTCCCATACGCCGCCGCCCACCGATTTGCCGATGAAGGTGAACGGCAACGGCGGCGCCGTCGGCGGCGGGGGCGGTGGCGGCGCCTGCATGGCGGCTTGCGGCGGCGCCGGCGGAATCCAGGACTGGCTGCCGAACACCCCATTCTGGTCCTGGCCGAAGCGGCTGTCGCTGTCGCCGATCAGCACCTCGCGCGGCACCAGTGCCAGGATCGGCTGTCGCGGGCCGCTGTCCGGACGCGCCGGCTGCGCTGTAAGGGTGCTGTGCTCGGCGACGCCCTGGCCGGCGGCCGGCATGATCGAAGATGGCACCTGCGCAGCGGCACTGGTTGCGGCTGCGGCACCGGCGGCTGCAGCACCGGTGGCGCCAGTGGCACCGGCGACGGCAGGCGCAGCACGGCCAACATCCGCCGTCGGCCGCAGCACCGCTTCGGCCACCTCGCCCTCGGGCGAGCGGTCGCCGAACAGCACCAGCGCCGCCGCGGCCAGCAGCGCGGCGCCCAGCGCCAGGTGGCGCGGCTTGATCTGTTTCATCGGCTTCATCGCGCGCTCCCGGCACTGTCGGCAACGGCGTTGTCCGCCAAATACAGGGTAAAGCGCAGGCGCGCCTCGACGGTCGCGTCGCCGATGTTGTCGCGGCGGAAGCTGATGTCGTCCAGCGAAGCAAACGGGATCGTGCGCAGCGAGGCCAGCGCAAACTGCCAGATCGCCGCATAGCTGCCTTTAACGGGCAGATTGATCTGATAAGTGTTCACACGCGCGTTGCGCTCGCGCGCACTCTTGTATTCGCCCTGGCTCAACGTCAGCCCGCTCTTCGCGGCCAGGCCGAACAGGGTCTTGACCTGCTGCTCGGCGTAGCGGCGCTGGCCCAGCGCGCCATAGAAGGCGTCCAGGTTGTCGAGCGGGACCGCCGATACCGGCAGCACCGCGGGCGCAGCGCCCGGCAGCTGGGCCGCCGCGGCCTGGCGATTGGTCTGGCGCGCACGTTCGCTCAGCGTTTCGTGCTCGCGTTCCAGCTGCGGCAGCGCGAACAAACACCAGATCACTGCGCACGATGACAGCAGCAGCACGGCGATGGCGCCGAGCGTGATGGGACCGGCGCGCAGTGCCGCCAGGCGCAGGCGCAACACCAGGTTGCCGACAGCGAGGCTTTTCATGGCGCGGCCTTCCACTGGGCGTCGATCTGGAAGCGGATCGGCCGGTTCGGGTCCTGCTCGTTGATTTCGTGACGGGTCAGCAGCACGGCGCTGAACCAGTCGACGTCCTGCAGCCGGGCCACATAGCCGATCATGTCGTCGCTGCCCTTGGCTTCGGCGGTGATGCGCACGCTGTTCTTCTTTGCATCCGGTTCCAGCGCCAGCAGCGCGATGTCGGCCGGGGTGGCAGCCTGGATGGCGTCGTGCAGGCCGCGCCACGGCAGGTTCAGCTGCAGCACGGCGGCATTCACCGCATTCGCCTGCGCTTCCGGCACGGCGCGCGCCGGCACCGCCTGCGGGGCCCTGGCCTGGGCCTGCGCCGTCTGCATCTGTGCCTGGGTGCGCAGGCGCTCGATGGCATCCAGCTCGTTGCGGACTTTCATCCCGCCCGACACCACACTCAACACCAGCGCCAGCGCAGCCGGTACCAGTGCCCAAGCGTTACGCGGCATCCGGTGCATGGTACGGCGCAGGCCGGGCGGCGCGAAATCGATGCGTACCTTCCTCATGGCGCCCTCCCGCTCAAGGCCAGGCGCGCGCTGTCCGGCCACAGCGGGTCGGTCTCGTCATCCAGCAGGGTGCAGGCGAACTTCAAACGTCCGGGACTGCTGGCCCAGCCTTTGGGCGCCGGACCGCACACCTGCAGGCGTTCCGGCCGGCCCAGGCCCACGCGCAGCGCTTCGCGCGCCACGTGGCTCTCCAGCCAATCGCGGTCGGCACCAATCGGGATCGGCGTGGTGCGCACCGCGGCCAACTGCTTGCCGTCGAAGGCGGCCACGCTCAACACGCCGCCATGCACCACGCCGAACCAGGCGCCGCTGCGGCGCTGCCTGCGGAACTGGTTGAGGGCCGCCACGAACTGCGGCACCACCTCCACCATGTGGAAGCGGTGGCTGCGCGCCGCGCCCTGCAGCACTTCCAGCAGCGGCAGCGGCAAGGCGGCGGCCAGGAAGGGTTGCGAGGCACTCCAGTCGGCGCTGATCTTCCAGCCGCCGCTGAAGCTGCCGAACAGCGCCTGGTAGCGCAGCGCGGCCGCGCCTTCGAGGTCGGCCATGCGCCCGGCACCCAGCGGCGGCGTCACCTGCCACAGGCGCACCAGGTCGTCGGACAGGACCATCGTCACCGGCCAGCCGGCGGTGGCGTGCTCGCCCAGCAGCATGCTCAGGGCGACGCCGATCGCGGCGGGGTCGGCACCGCCGGCGCGCACGGTGCCGAGCAGCAGCGCACGTTCGTGGTGCCAGCGGCTGGTGCGGACCAGGGCCAGCCCGTCGGGGGCGACGCCGATGCGCAGGCCGCGCCCCAGCCGCGGTGCGAGTTTGCTAAGCATGCAGCGTCACCCGGCGGATTTCCTCGATCGTGGTGGCGCCGCGCTTGACCAGGTCGAGCGCGGCCAGGCGCAGGCTGCGCGTGCCGTTGGCGGCGGCGGCGGCCTTGATGCGGCGGATCGGCTGCTTGTCGACGATCAGTTCGCGGATCTCGTCG
>Ga0265797_10010550_pt1 | contig 11751 bp, 10 predicted proteins | sample P2T30metagenome_FD_192433 | JGI IMG/M metagenome (GOLD analysis project Ga0265797, IMG submission 192433) | Plant litter microbial communities from East Loma Ridge, Irvine, California - P2 T30 | ecosystem: Environmental > Terrestrial > Plant litter > Unclassified | place: USA: California... | reverse complement strand
GCTCGGCGACCGCGTCGAGCGCGTTCTGGAGCAGGTTGACGAGCACCTGTTCGAGCCGGACGCGGCCGGCGATGACGGTCAGCCGCGCCTCGGGCCCGCTCGGCAAATCGAGCGTCACGCCCTTCGCCCGGAACCGGTCGCCGATCAGCAGGCGGACGCCGTCGATCGCCGCGTCGAGCGCGACCGGGCCGATCGAGCCCGCGCCCCGCCGGGCATAGCGCCGCAGCCCCGCGGTGATCGTGCCGATCCGGCTGGTCAGATCGACGATCGCCTGAAGGTTGGTCGCGGCACGCGCGGGTTCGTCGCGCGCGAGGAACGCGGCGGCATTGTCGGCAAAGGTGCGGATCGCGGCGACCGGCTGGTTGATCTCGTGCGCGACGCTCGCGGTGATCGTGCCGATCGAACCGACTCGGTTGGCATGGGCGAGCTCCTCGCGCGCCTGGCGGAAACGCTGGTCGGCGGCCTCGCGCTGTTCGACCTCGATCTGCAACCGGTCGGCGGTGGCGCTGAGCTCGGCGGTGCGGCGTGCGACCTCGGCCTCGAGTTCGGCACGCGCGCCCGCGTTGCGCTTGCGGCGCTGATGCAGCCACCATGCGCCGAGCATCGCCGCGATCGTCGCCAGCGCGGCGATCGTCGTCGCCGAGCGCGTCCGCACGGCCGCGCTGCGCAGCGCCGCGTCGAGCGGCTCCATATGGACCAGATGCCAGCCCGCGATCGGCACGGGCAGCGACACCGTCACCGCGGGCGTCCCGTCGCCGAGCCGCGACCGGTCGTCCGCCAGCGTCAGCGGTGCGCGGAGCAGCGGCAGCGTGCCGAACTGCCGGGTATGCGCGAGTGTCCGCCGCCGCGCAGGGGACAGCGCGCGCGTCGTGTGGAACTCGAGTCGCGGATCGCTGGAGATCAGGATCACGCCGTCGGCATCGACGACGAAGGTCGCCATGTGATCCTGGATCCAGGCCTGTGCGATGCGGTCGAACTCGACCTTGACGACGACGACGCCGAGCGGCTGTCCCGCGCGGTCGATCCGTCGCGAGAGATAGAGGCCGGGGCGTCCGCTGACGCTGCCCAGCGCGAAGAACTCGGTCGCGCCCGAGGCCATCGCCTTGGTGAAATAGTCGCGGTAGCGATAATCATGGCCGAGAAAGCTGTCGGGGCGATCCGCATTCGACGCGGCGATCGTCATCCCCTGCGTATCGAGCGCATAGATGACCGGTGCACCGGTGCGCGCCGCGAGCAGCGCGAGCTTGGCGTTGAGCGCCGGATCGACCGTGCCCGACGCGAGGGCCGCACGGACATCGGTATATTCGCCGAGCATGACCGGGAGCAGGCGATAGGTCTGCAGTTCCGCCTCGAGCAGCCGCAGGTTGCTGCGCGTCTGTTGCATCGCCCGCAGCCGGACCGCGGCGGTCGCATCCGCCACCGTCCGCCGGCCATAGACGGAGGCGACCACCGAGACGATCACACCGAGCGCGGCGAACGCCATCAGCACCGCCAACGCGGTCGTCACCAGCGAGGATCGAGTCCGTCTCATCTGTGCGGATTATCACACACATTCGTGTGACGCCATCGGCAAAAATGTGCATTTTCCGCACATTCGAAGCATCGGTACGGAGCAAACTCACGCGAATCCAAGGGTTTGACGTGCTTGACGTGATCACTTGTAGTCCGGGGTCCGGCCCGGCATTACCGCCCTCACTAACGTCCCGCGTGAGTGGACGAGACTTTCAGGAGGCGATGTTGACCCTACCATCCCAGACATATGCGGTCGCGGAAACGCCGGCACGCAAAGGCTGGACCAGCCAGCTCTATATCCAGGTGCTGATCGCGATCGCGCTGGGTGCAGCGCTCGGGCATTTCTATCCGACGTACGGCGCGGCGCTGAAGCCGCTCGGCGACGCGTTCATCAAGCTGGTGAAGATGATCATCGCCCCGGTGATCTTCCTGACGCTCGTCACGGGTATCGCCGGGATGAAGGAACTGGGCGCGGTCGGTCGCGTCGCGGGCAAGGCGTTCGCCTATTTCCTGTTCTTCTCGACGCTCGCACTGATCGTCGGCCTGATCGTCGCCAATGTCGTCCAGCCGGGCGCGGGGATGAACATCGACGCCGCCTCGCTCGATACCAAGGGCATCGCCGACTATACGGTCAAGGCGCATGAGACGACGATCACCGGGTTCCTGATGAGCATCATCCCGGACACGATGGTCAGCGCGTTCACCGACGGCAACATCCTGCAGATCCTGCTGATCGCGATCCTGTTCGGCATCTCGCTGAGCCTGGTCGGCGAGCCTGCCAAGCCCGTCCTCAACTTCCTCGAGCGTCTCAGCCTGATCGTCTTCAAGCTGGTCGGCATCCTGATGCGCGCCGCCCCGCTCGGCGCGTTCGGCGCGATCGCGTTCACGATCGGCAAATACGGGATCGGCAGCCTCGCCAATCTCGGCGCGCTGGTCGCGACCTTCTACCTGACCGCGGCGCTGTTCGTCGTCGTCATCCTCGGCACCGTCGCGCGTCTGACGGGCTTCTCGATCTTCAAGCTGATCAAGTATCTGAAGGCCGAACTGCTGCTGGTGCTCGGCACCTCGTCGTCGGAAGCCGCATTGCCGAACCTCATCCAGAAGATGGAGGCTGCGGGCTGCGAAAAGTCGGTCGTCGGGCTGGTCGTGCCGACCGGCTATTCGTTCAACCTCGACGGTACCAACATCTACATGACGCTGGCCGCGCTGTTCATCGCACAGGCGACGAACACTGACCTGACGCTGGGCCAGGAACTGCTGCTGCTCGTCGTCGCGATGATCTCGTCCAAGGGCGCCGCGGGCGTCACCGGTGCGGGCTTCATCACGCTGGCGGCCACGCTGTCGATCGTGCCGACCGTGCCGATCGCGGGCATGGCGCTGATCCTTGGCGTCGACCGCTTCATGAGCGAGTGCCGCAGCCTGACCAACTTCATCGGCAACGCGGTCGCGACGATCGTCGTCGCCCGCTGGGAAGGTGCGCTCGACCGCGACAAGCTGAACGCGGCGCTGTCGGGCCAGCTGCCCGAACTCGCACCGGCGCCGATCACGACCGCCGCCGCTCCTGCCGCATGATCCCGACGGGGCCGGCGTTGGCCGGCCCCGCGACCAGTACCGGATAGCTTTTATGACCTCGATGATGATGCGCCGCGTGCGCCATGCGGCCGGCTTTGCCGTCGCGACCCTTCCCGCAATGGCGCTCGCCCAGGCCGCGCCGCAACAGGCTGCTCCCGAAAGCGCACCGCCCAAGGCGCGCGAACGGCTCGGTCCCGTGTCCAAGGACGCCGCCGGCACCAGCGCGGCCTCGCCGATCGCCGAGAGCTATCCCAATGCCGCGGTCGGCGACGGCGTCACCGCGGGCGGCTACAACCAGTCACGCTGGGCGGAGGACTGGTCGAAACTGCGCGACCCGGCCAAGCGCAAGGACATCATCGACCAGCTGAAATTCATCTCGATCGCGGGCGATGGCGACGTCTACCTGACGCTGTCGGGCGAGGCGCGGCTGCGCGTCAACCACACCACCAACCCCAATCTGCGCGACAGCGAGGCGCAGCGGCAGGACATCCTTCGCCTGTTCGGCGGCGCCGACCTGCATGTCGGCGAGCATCTGCGCTTCTATGGCGAAGTCGCGCACGGCACGCTCGAGGGTGAAAATCTCGGCAACGTGCTGCCGAACCTGCGCAACAAGCTCGCGGTGCAGCAGGCGTTCGTCGACCTGACGGGCACCGTCGCCGATGTCGATGTCGGGGTGCGCTATGGTCGCCAGACCTTTGCCGACGGCCCGAACCTGATGGTCGTCCCGCGCGACAACAACACGCTGTACTTCGGGTTCAACGGCTTTCGCGCCTGGGCGCGGACCGCGGGCGTGCGCGCCGACGTGTTCGACTTCAAGCCGACCGCCTACGGCACGCAGGGCACGCGCGACGACGATGCGGAGAGCGCGCGGCGCTTCTCGGGCATCTCGACCGGCGTCGTCCTGCCCGACACGCTGTTCGGCGGGTCGAAGCTCTATCTCGATCCGTTCCTCTGGCGGCTGCGCAACCGCAACGCGGTCTGGGGCACCGACAATGCGCGCGAGGTCCGCAATTTCTACGGCCTGCATTTCTGGGGCGATGCCGGACCGGTCAATCTCGACTGGACCGTCAATTATCAGGGCGGCAGCTATGACAACCGCTCGATCAAGGCGTGGCTGATCCTGCTCGCGCAGACCTACAAGCTCGGCAAGGGGCGCAACGCGCCGCGCGTCGGCTTCCATGCAGACTATGCCAGCGGTGGTGGTGCCTACGGGAACGGCACGCTGCGCACCGCGCTCGCGCCGTTCGGCAACAACATCTATTACAGCTATCAGCTGTTCGCGACGCCGACCAACCTGATCGCGGTCGCGCCGAACGTCAGCTTCACCGTGCTCGACAAGCTGCGTCTGACTGCGGAATATCAGCTGTCGTGGCGCGATTCGCAGAACGACGCCGTGTACCGCGCCAATGGCAGCGCCTTTGCCGGCACGCAGAATGTGTCGGGCAGCAAGATCGCCGACACGATCCGCTTCCAGGCGGTCTATCCGATCTCGTCGCGGCTGTCCTTCACCGGCCGTTACGAGCATCTGATCGCGGGGTCGTCACTGACCCGCGCCGGGTACAAGAACTCGGACTTCCTCGCCGGCTGGCTCAGCTACCGCTTTTGATGACCTAGATCCTCCCCCTGGCGGGGGAGGATCGTGACGGCACGCGATACCGTCAGGATTAACCTGCGTCGCACCCACCCGTATTTTCCGTCCTTCCGACCATACCGGTCCTTCAATTTTGCGATCGACTGTGGCACATGGACTCCATCATCAGGAGTCACATGGTCATGGATCTGAGCTTCACACCCGACGAAGAGGCCTTTCGCGAGGAGGTGCGCGACTTCTTCCGCGAAAAACTCCCCGCGCGTCTCTCGACGCTGGTCCGCGAGGGCCGCCGGCTGCGCAAGGCCGACATGGAGGAATGGCACGCGATCCTCAACGACCGCGGCTGGCTTGCCAATCACTGGCCGCGCGAATGGGGCGGGCCGGGCTGGAGCGTGATCCAGCGGTTCATCTTCGACAATGAATCCGCGCTCGCGCACGCGCCGCGCGTCGTGCCGTTCGGCGTCAACATGCTGGGGCCGGTGCTGATCAAATACGGGTCGGAAGAGCAGAAGCGCCATTGGCTGCCGCGCATCCTCGACGGCTCCGACTGGTGGTGCCAGGGCTATTCGGAACCCGGCGCCGGCTCCGATCTCGCCGGGCTCAAGACCACCGCGGTACGCGAGACGCGGGATGGCCGCGAGGTCTATGTCGTCAACGGGCAGAAGACCTGGACGACGCTCGGCCAGCATGCCGACATGATCTTCTGCCTCGTCCGCACCGATCCCGCCGCCAAGAAGCAGGAGGGGATCAGCTTCCTGCTGATCGACATGAAGACACCCGGCATCGAGGTCCGCCCGATCACGCTGATCGACGGCGAGCAGGAGGTGAACGAGGTGTTCTTCACCGATGTCGAGGTGCCGGTCGAGAATCTGGTCGGTACCGAGAATGACGGCTGGACCTATGCCAAATATCTGCTGACCTATGAGCGGACCAACATCGCCGGGGTCGGCTTCTCGATCGCGTCGTTCGAGCAGCTGAAGACGGTCGCGCGGACGCAGACGAAGAACGGCCGCCCGCTCGCCGACGATCCGCTGTTCGCGGCGCGGATGGCGCGCGTCGAGATCGACCTCGCCAACATGCAGACCACCAATTTGCGCGTCGTCGCGGCGGTGGCGGGCGGCGGTGCGCCGGGCGCGGAAAGCTCGATGCTCAAGATCAAGGGGACCGAGATCCGCCAGGAGATCACCGCGCTGACGCGGCGCGCCTATGGCGCCTATGCCGCGCCCTATATCCCCGAGGCGCTAGAGGCGGGGTGGAATGGCGAGCCGGTCGGGCCCGACGATGCCGCGACCGCATCGCCGAGCTATTTCAACAACCGCAAGCTGTCGATCTTCGGCGGATCCAACGAGATCCAGAAGAACATCATCTCCAAAGCCATATTGGGTCTCTGAGCATATGAACTTCGAGCATAGCGATGACCGCCGGATGCTGGCCGACACGCTCGTCCGGGCACTCCGCGACGGCTATCCGATCGAGACGCGCAACGCCGGCGCCTATGGCGAGGCGGGTTATGATCCCGCGGTCTGGCAGCAACTAACCGAACTCGGCATCGTCTCGGCCCTGTTCGACGAGGCCGCGGGCGGATTCGGCGGCAGCGGGTTCGACATCATGGTGGTGTTCGAGGTGCTCGGCCGCGCGCTGGTGGTCGAGCCGTTCCTCGGCGCGCTGATGGCCGGTCGCGCGCTCGCGGCGGCGGGCGGGCACGACGCGGTGCTGGCGAAGGTCGTCGCGGGCGAGACGATCGCGGCCTTCGCGCACGAGGATGCGCAAGGTCCCGTGACCGCCACGGCTGCCGGAGACGGCTGGACACTGAACGGCACGAAGGCGGTCGTTCATCAGGCGGGGGCCGCGTCGGTCTTCGTCGTCAGCGTCGAACAGGCGGGCGATCCGCTCGTCCTGCTCGTCCCCGCCGACGCCACCGGGGTGTCCGTCCGCCGCTACAGCGTCGTCGAGGGCGGCGGCGCGGGCGAGGTGAGCTTCGACGGCGTTGCGCTTGGCGCGGATGCCCGGATCGGCACGGACGGGCAGGGGCGTGCGATCGTCGATGCGGCGATCGAGGCGGGGCTGCTCGCGCTGTCCGCCGAGGCGCTCGGCGCGATGGCGTTCGTCAAGGAGGCGACGCTCGGCTATCTGCGCGACCGCAAGCAGTTCGGCGTGCCGATCGGCAAGTTCCAGGCGCTCCAGCACCGCATGGCGACCGTGCTGCTCGAGATCGAGCAGGCGCAGTCCGCGGTGATCAACGCGGCGGCGGCGTTCGACGGCGACGATGCGACCGCGCGCGCGCGCGCACTGGCGGCGGCGAAATACACGATCGGCCGGACGGGCGCGCTGGTCGCTGAGGAATCGATCCAGCTCCACGGCGGGATCGGCATGACCTGGGAATATGCGGTGTCGCATTATGCCAAGCGGCTGGTGATGATCGACCACCAGCTCGGCGACGAGGATCATCACCTCCAGCGCTATATCGACCTCGCCAGGGCTGCCTGAGGCCCGCTCTCCCGTTCGTGCTAAGTAGAGAACGAGTAGCCCCGAAGGGGCGTATCGAGGGCTCGTATCGAAGCACAGGTTTCATCCGCCAACCTGTCCTTCGATACGCCGCTTCGACTTCGCTCAGCAGCTACTCGGGACGAACGGGAAGAGGGAGGGACCGCAAGTCGTCCGGCGCTAGCCGCGCCGCGCGATGATGGGCCGCAAGCGGACGCCGAGGCAGATGACCGTCGGCCAGAACATCGTGTTCGCGACATCGACCAGCGTGTCGTCCCAGCGCCACGACCCGTAGTTCAGCCGGTCCATGATCTCGTTGAACGCCTCGCCCGCCGCGACCACCGTCCAGGGGATGAAGGTGCCGAACGAGCGCCGCGTGATGAGCCGTGCGATCATCAGCAGCGCCATGCCCGCATGGATGTGCAGGATGGTGTCGGGAAGGCCGGTGCCGTCGCCGACCCAGTCGATCCACTGATGATAGAGTTTGGGTAACACGTAGAGCCTCCGCCGCGGGCAGGGTGCTGCCCGGGCGGGGGCTTACCGTGATGATCGGCGCAGCGATACCGGCGTGATCACCCGCGCACCGCCTTGCGGCAGGCCTTGACCAGATTGACGATCAGCCCCGACAGCGTCGAGTAATTGGCATGGTGATAGGACGACCCGTCACCAAGCTCGCCCGTCAGGCGGCGATGCGCCTCCGGCAGCGCATGATAGGGCAGCCCCGGCAGCAGATGGTGCAGCGCGTGATAGCGCAGGCCCACCGGCGCCCAGATCTCGGCGAGCAGACCCGGCGGCGGCACGTTGACGCTGTCGAGATACTGGTCGGTGATGCTCATCGCATCGCCCTCATTCTCCCACAGATGCGCGACCAGCGTGCGGACCTGGTTGAGCACCGCGATCGCCGAGACGATGGCGAGGAAGGTGAGCGAGGCGGCAAGCGGGAACACGCCGGTCGCGGTCAGCACGACGAAGCTGATCGCCCAGATGCTCGCCGCGGTCTCCCAGATCCGCCAGCTGCGCAGCGCGGCGCCCTCGGGCGGCTTGCGGCGGAACTGCGGGTTGATCGCGAGCGCGGAATAACGCGTGACGACGATCTCGCGCAGCTTGGGCGACAGCAGCGACAGCGGCGCGAGCACGCCGTAGCGCAGGATCAGGCCGATCGGCAGCAGCGCCGACACCAGCACGAAGATCGCGAGCGTAGCCGCCGGCCCGCGGGCGAGCGGCATATATTCCGGATCGCGGTTCGTGCCGTAACGAGTCTTGGCATGGTGGAGCGTATGGACGCCCTCATACATCAGCGACGGCATCATAACCGGTACGCCGAACAGGACGTTCCACCCCGCGGTAAAGCCCCGCACGGCGTTCGGCTTCATGTGCGACAGTTCGTGGATGAAGCTGAGCGCGCGGTACAAGGCGAGCACGGCGACGACCGCGCCGAGCAGCTTGGCCCAGACCGGCGTCGCGACGATCGCCACTGCCATGCCCGCATAGCCGAGGCCCGCCGACGCGATAAGATCGGTCCAGTAGACGATCGGGCGCGCCGCATGCAGGTCGCGCGTCAGCGACGCCGCGGCCTTGATCATCGCGATATCCTCGCGACCCGCCTGCGCCGCCTTGGGGCGCGCGAGCGCGGCCGAGGCCCGCGACAGGGTCGCAGCACGGGGGTCGGGCGTGACGAATGCGGTTGCCATGATCATACCATTTTCGGGTGACGTATCGTCGTCGATACAGAAGAATTCAGGCTGAAAAATGGTGACGGGACGACCAGAATCAACCACCCGGCCGGGCCGCGGCCGATTGCGCGTCGTCGTCCAGGCAGTCACGCGGGGCCGTGAAGACCCTCCTGCATCGTTGATCTGAATTAGGAACACTTTACTGGCGCAATCGTTAGGGCGGTGGTTCCCAACCGGGCTCATTTTCGAGAAAGCGAATTTTATGAAGACATTGATCCTTGGCGCAGCCGCGCTTGCCATGACCGCCCTCCCCGTCGCGGCGAGCGCAGCACCGGTCACCGGCAACGCCGCACAGTCGCTGTCGGTCGCGTCGTCGGTTCGCACCGGCACCGCCACCAAGCGCTCGAGCAAGGTCGCAGCGGACAGCATCGCACCGCTGGTCATCGGCGCAGGCGTGATCGCCGGTGTCGCGTATCTCGTCATCGACAAGGAAAATGACGACGACAACTCGGACAGCAACTGAGTAGTGCGCGGGGGCGGCGGTTGCGTCGCCCCTGCAACCTCTGTCGCCCGATATCGGGCGATAGACGTTTCAAGGCCGCGACGTGTAGGGCTGGGACATGACCCGTATCGTCCGATGCTGCGCCCTGATCGTCCCGTCGTTCGCACTGCCCCTGGCATTGTCGGCCTGCGATCCGCCACGCTGGGCACGCGGGGGCGCCGATACGGACAGCCGCGACCCGATGGCGCGGCGTGATGCCGATTTCAGGCGCACCGAGACGCAGCGCGTTGCGCAAGATATCGCCCGCACCGAAGAGTCCGTCCGCCTCTCGATTGCCGAAAAGCGCATCGAGGCGCTCGAAAAATCGCTCGCCGAGATGCAGACCACCCCCGAGACGGTCGAGATTGACCTGCTCAAGGGCCGTCTCGCGGCCGTCGAGGCCAAGGCCTATGCTCTACAGGACGCACCGCCGCCCGCGCCGCCCGCCGCCGCTGCGACGCCCACCCCGCGCCGCGCGGCAAGCACCGACGCCGCGACCACCCGCCGCGACCCGTCACGCCCGCCCTTGCGCCTGCCCCAGCTCGAATCCGCCCCGCGTCGCGCCACCGAGGCCGAAAAGGCTGCGTTCAACGCCAACCGCCGCTGACACGATTCCCCTATAATCCGGCCTGATCGATCATTGATGCGATCTCGGCCGGCAACGCGGTTTCCGCCTTCGGCAACAGGCGGTTGAGCGCGGTCTGCACGCGCTTGGTGGCGACCTGATAGGCCTTGTGCCGGATCGCGCGCGTCGCGTTCGTCCGCCAGGAGGAACTCTCGCCAAGCAGCGCCTCCCATTTGGCCTCCTCGGCCGCCAGGATCGAGAGTGCGAGACGAAGCCCGTCCCGCCGTCCGCGTGCATAATCGTCGGACATCGCCGGCATCTCCATCATGCGCCCCCGGTCCCTGACAAGCGAGGTTCGCTTTGTACCCCGACCACCACGAAATCTCCCCGTGATCAAGAGCTTGGTCGCATGCCGACCGCGGCGCGTGGCTTCTTGGTACAATACAGCTTGCCGGCAGGGCCGTCTGGCCTAGTGTGCGGGCATGATTACTCGGCGCACTGTCATCGCTTCTTCTCTCGCCCTGTGCGCAACCTCGGCGATCGCCGCGGCGCCCGCGCGGCGTGGCCGGCTGAAGCAGTCTGTCAGCCGCTGGTGCTATCAGGACATGCCGCTCGACGCCCTGTGCGCCGCCGCGGCGCGCATCGGACTGGACGGCATCGACCTGCTGCAGCCCGCCGAATATGCGGTGCCGCGCCGGCACGGACTGCGGTGCACCATGGGCTATGCCGCCGACATCATGACGATCCCCAATGGTCTGAACCGGCGGGAAAACCACGCGGCAATCGAACGGGCGTTCCGCATCGGTATCCCGCAGGCCGCAAAGGCAGGCGTCCCCAATGTGATCGCCTTTTCGGGCAATCGCCGCGGCCTGTCCGACGCGGAGGGGGCCGACAACGCCGTCGCGGGGCTGAACCGTCTCAAGCGGATCGCCGAGGATCATGATGTGACGATCTGCGTCGAGCTGCTCAACAGCAAGGTCGACCACCCCGACTACATGGCCGACCACACCGCCTGGGGTGTGCGGGTCGCCAAGGAAGTCGCCTCACCCCGCGTGAAGCTGCTCTACGACATCTACCATATGCAGATCATGGAAGGCGATCTGATCGACACGATCCGCAAGAATATCGAGTGGATCGGTCATTTCCATACTGGCGGGGTTCCCGGGCGGCATAATCTCGACGGCACGCAGGAGGTCGATTGGCAGGCGGTGGCGCGCAGCGTCGCCGATCTCAAATTCCAGGGTTATTTCGCGCACGAATTCGTGCCGGTCGGCGATCCCCTGACGGCGCTCGCCCAGGCGGTCCGGACCTGCACGGTGTGACCGGGAGCCGGACGGTCGACGCTTCGTAACTGCCGGGGCCAGCGCGTGGCCCGGGACTCAGCGCATCGCGAGCTGCGTCGTCAGCGCGCGCGGCGTGATCGTCATCACGCCGTCCTCGATCGTGACGCGTCCCAGCCGCGCGATCTCGGGCTGGCCGAGCAGCGTATAGGGCATGCCGCGCTGGCCGATGCGCATCGCCATCCGCCCGAGGCTCTGCCCGCCGATCTCGACCGAGGCGACACGCGCGACGCCGAGCCGGGTATAGCCGCCAATGCCGATCGCCGTCTCCTCGCGCTGCACGGCACGGTCGGCCCCTGTCGCGCGCGCATCGTCCGCCGACAGGATGGTGTAGGCCGCGCCGGTGTCGACGATCGCACGGATGCGGACGCCGTTGACCATCATCGCCGCGACGAAATGCCCGCCCCAGGGATCGCGATTGATCCGCAGGACATGTGGCTGCGCGAAGGTCACGGGCTCGTCGAAATCGGCGG
>Ga0265797_10010549_pt1 | contig 11751 bp, 15 predicted proteins | sample P2T30metagenome_FD_192433 | JGI IMG/M metagenome (GOLD analysis project Ga0265797, IMG submission 192433) | Plant litter microbial communities from East Loma Ridge, Irvine, California - P2 T30 | ecosystem: Environmental > Terrestrial > Plant litter > Unclassified | place: USA: California... | reverse complement strand
GGAATATGTCTCTCCAAGTCCGACCAGCGAAGACTGTTCTCAATCTCAACTCCACAGCGTATCGTTGTTGTTGTCGTCGTCGAAGTGATGATGAGAAAGAAAAAGAACAGAACAATCAACAACGACCTACCTCGACCGACAAGATATACCTCAAACCCCAAGGTTCTAGCCCTCCCACATCCAAACCCACTAGGACCGACTCTCAAACGCGCATGACAGCCACCAGCAAGGACGCCGCCCCTGCCTCCCCCTCGTTGAGCATCATAGCGGAACCGAGGGGAGGGGACGTGGCAGGAAAGTCTCGCGCCGTCTGGGCAGTATTCTCCCTTTTGTGCTGCGCGCCAGTTTGTTGATAGGACGCGTTTTTGGTAAGAGCTTGCGTGACGGGACCAAGCAAGGGGTGTGTGAGTAAGAAAGTTGAGACATTCCATGTGACAGCCAGCATCCCTGGCGGAGCGGAATGTTGGGGGCCCTGCAAGACTTTGGAGATGAGAACGTTTCTGTTTCTTCCCTGGGAAAGGCCTGCATGATAAGAATCTGTCATGTGAATTTCTGTCTAATAGAATGGCAGTACCGAAAAGAGAACTGATGCTAGTTGTAAGATCCGAGCCGGTCTCGGCAGTTGGTCTTGCTCTTTTCTGTCGCCTATGCAAATCAATGAAAAGCCAAAATTTTGTGAATTCTCCGAGCTAGTCGGGCTGGGGGGGGGGGTATCTTCCTCTTGCTCCTTCTCCGTATGTGTGATGTGTGAATCTTGCCGTCGGCGCCTGTCCGTGAATGTATCCCCTGAAAGTTGAAAAGTCGAATGTAGACCGAGACCGCTCACCTGCGAGCCATGCCGTGCCATGCCATGCTTGCGCCAGAACCAAAACAAAAGGAATGATAAAGTAAGAGACTGTGAGTAAGGTGAAGTGCGTGATGCGCACTCATGATGCCCTTCTGATGGTACCGAAACCGCCAAGTTGTCCAAATGGAGCGCCAAAGTTGCAGCTACCCTTTTTCTTGAGCTTAATGCCGCCTTGGTCAAAGTCGCGTTGTACGGCTGCCTCGATTTCTTCGTTCGATGTCACCTGCGATAGTGAAAGACCGGATTGTGGCGACATGAGACTGGCTGGCTGTGTTGGGATCTCGGTAGATAACTCTTGAGTGGGTACGGGAGCTGCAATCCCTCCAGAGTTGCTGCTGTAGAGCTGTTAGTAAGTCTACACAGTACTCATGAGTTCGATTAATCTTACCTGTGAATTTCCGCCGGACTGCCCTCGGCCTCGCCGGCCTCAGGTGTAGCCAAACCAGGCGAGGGTTGGGAGAAGATCAGCGGTCTAGCCTCTTCAGTCCCTGGAGATTGTGCAATTTGTTCCAGCCTCTTGAAAAGCATTTCTTCGGTAAAGTTATGCTCTCCGGGACGGCCAGGTAGCTCAGGCATGCACAAAGGACCTGTCAAAGCCGGATCTTCGTCTTTTCCGTCGCGCTTAGTCAGAATGCTGTTGATGTGTGTGTTGTTCTTGGTTGGCGTGTCCTCGATCTCCGTGAGGGTCATATCCTTGGGTGGCGGTGTGAGTGGCCTGGCCGGTGTTTTGACGGGCGTGTGTCCAGCATGAACTTTGTACTCGTCGGGGATTGGCGACGCAGTCATCATGGACCCTGGAGATGGGCAGGGTATCTCTTCGACTGTCAGGTGTTCGTCTGCAAAGGACACCACAGAGTTGTTGCGCGGCTTCAGGCTGCCAGCGACCGTGTCAATGATGGAAGGTATTTCGATGGCGGATGGTGCTCCCTCTCTCCGTTTGGAAAGGGTAGACCGGGGTTCGACATTCTCATCTTCCGCAATGCTGGTAAGAACATGGTTGGCTAGGCGGGAGGTAGGAGGCGAAGTAATGGTAATATTACCGCCATTGTTTGGCGAAACAATCGGAGACTTTGCAGGGCTGGAGATCGGTCAGCAATGCGCCTGTCTGAAGCAACATCAGCACTGATACGCACCTGTGATTGCTGTTCGTGATCAACAGCTTCTCCAAGCTACTTATGCGCTGGTAGAGGTTGTCGCGTTCCATCGCCCAGGCCTCTCTTTCTGCAGCAAAGGCCGAGTGTATTTGCGCCATAGCGGTTGATTGTTTGTGGACAATGGCCTGTAGATCGGGGCTGCCGCCGCCGTAGATGGAGCCATTGGGAGACATGACGTGGCTAGAGGTGGAAGTGAACGGGTCGATGTTCTGGTAGGCGAGCGGAGGTGAGATGAAGGGAGCGAGAGCGTCGTTTGACGTGCGTTCGAATGCCATTGGCGGCGACTTGCTTCTTTTTGGCACGGGCGGGGTTCCGGCGAGGGGAGGTGAGGCAGTTGTTGCCATGATCGCGCGTGGCGTGGAGTGAGAAGTGATTGATTGATTGAGGTGAAATGAGGCGAGGCGAATCACACGAACATGCCCAAGCAAGGAGATGAGGCGTAAGACGAGGGATCGGTGGAAGGAGTCAAGTGGTTGTTGTTTGTGTAGTCGGAAGTCAACGCAGGGTAACGACTGCGGTGCGGAGATGTTATGGAGCAAGTGGAGAAAGAGTGAATGAGTTGGAGTCTTGAGGGCAAAGCCATTCCTCTTTGCTCGTCACAATCAGGGCTCGCGACAGGGACTGAGGGAGCGTCTGACGCATGTGTTCCAAAGGTCGTGCGCTGGCGCAGGAGAAGCGGTATAGACTTTGCCCGGCCCGACGGCGCCAGAACATCTCCCGGATTCTTGCCGCTGTTCCATTGTGCATGACTAGATTAACTGTGTAATGCTATATACCGAATACTGCCAGTACAGTATTTCAGTATTTATTGTGGCGTTTTCGGGCTGCATGCGCTTCACGCGGGTGCGTGGCAGTCTTTTCGCTGGCATGCCCAAACTGATGGCTCACCGCAAGACCCAAGGCCGTTGATATGAGCTGTCGCACGTGCTGGCTGTCGATACCGCCTGTTCCTGACTGACACCAGTATTATTTCAATCCCCTGCATGATACTGATGTGCCTTTGAGCACGTTCCTATCACCCGCACTTGCATCCGTCTCGTGAAGATTTCACTCCCGTCAGAACTACTTCGTCTTCGACTTGTGTTCATGAGGTACAAGACGACTGTCATGCTTGGTTGGGATGGCATGTATTGCATGTGCTTTCGGCTGCTACCGATCAACCGACATCTGTTCTCCACGTGCGTTGAACTCTGGGCGCGACCCCGCCGTCCGTTAACTGTCGATTGGGTGAACTGAGACCTGTTGACCCTTGTGGAAGGGTTGATGGCGCTGTAGGGTCTGGTATAGAATCTCCATTCATCATCACCTTTCAGCAACAAACCATCAGCGGCATCGGCTGATCCCAAATGCTAAGCCGGAGTTCCTTGGCCGACAACGCGCAATCCCAAGCACTCGCGTCTCCAGAAGTGGTCATGACTCCAGCTGAGGGCTCCGCAATTGGGGATTCCGCCCTGTTTGCCTCGAGGCCTGCACGCTTGCAGCAGCAGCTCGTCTGACTTGAATAATACTTTCACATCACTTCTCTCTTTTGACTCGCTTTTCCCTTCTTCTCACAATACCATTCTGTCGCTACCACAAAGCTCGGCCACACTCATTGAGCCGGTCTTCCACCATGAAGTCCATGCAGCGCCGTTTCGGTGCCTTTCAGAAGAGATCCGATGATCAAGCTGACGTCGGCGCAGTGTTGGCTGAATTCAAGGCCGCCGACGACATGATTGAGCGGGTGAGCCTAGCCACTCCCGCAAACTGCTCGCTGGCTTGCTTTCCCTAAACCATAGGCTAACACAAGATCAGCTCGTCAAAGATCTCAAGTCATGGAAGGAGGGCTGGGAAGACATTCTCAAAGGCCAATACGAAGCAGCAGAGGCTTTCGCCAACCTCTACAAGCCAATGGAACCGATCGACCACGAGCAGCCTCACAGACCCGTCCCGACTCCGACCAAATACATGAACAAATGTCTCGCATTACAAAAGATTTACGCCGAGCTCGCCAAGGACTTGCAACAAGAGATCGACATGGTCCAGAATAGGTTGGTGAATCCTGCAGAGCAAGCGAAGGCACACCTGAAGCCGTTGAAGAAGACATTGAAGCACCGCGAGAACACAAAGCTGGACTATGAACGCTACTTGGGCAGGACGGAGCATGCGCAAAAGAAGCAGACTCGCAGCATGAAGGAGGAGGCAGCATTGGCAAAGCACGAATCCGACTTGGCCCAGGCGCATATTGATTATCAGACCGCCGACGACCAGATCAAGGAGACTTTCCCACCATTGACCGCTGCGGTCATAGGATTGCTTCCACAGCTCATGGCGCTGCAGATTAGGATTCAGACGACCCTCGTCGGGCAATACTACACCATACTGGATCAATTCACAAAGGATCATGGCATGCCCAATCCTGCACCAGGCAATGCTGAAATCATTGCCGTCCACGACCGAGAGTTCACTGGTCTTCGCAAAGAGCTCGAAACTGGACTCATGGTGGTTGCCAAAGGCAGGGCAGTCAATATGCCCATGGCTTTACCTGACAAAGAGGAAGGCACTATCAGTGGCTACGGCATCAGGAACAAATCCAAAGCACTTATCAGTCGGAAGCCCAGCGCTCAAAAACTCGTCCCGGGTCGACCTGCTATCGGTGCGCAACAACAAGATCAGCCTCTCCAATTGAAAGCCACGCCCGAATACCAGGACTACGACGAAGAGCCCGCTCCAGTCAAACCTCCCCGACCATCGCAGACGCCTTCGTACGGAATGCCATCGCCAGCGATCCCAGCATACGGGAAGCCGTCACCAGCAATCCCGTCATACGGAAAGCCATCACCCGCAATCCCATCATACGGCTCACCATCCCCAGCCATCCCCTCAGCAAGCAAACCACGCATCCCCTCCACCTCAACCCAATCCGCCGCCAACCCACCCCCCTACTCCGAAAAACCCTCCCCCATGCTCCCCAACTACTCCAATGCCGGCCATTCCTACAACGGCGGCAGCAACGGCGCCACCCCACCCTCCTACAACGGATCCCCCTCAAACAACCCACCCAGCGGAAGCGACTACTTCTCCGCCGCGCAAGAAAAATCCCGCCTCGCCTCCTCATCCGCACACTCGCCCAGCGCCGCCAGCCTCGCAGCAAAGAAGAAGAAACCCCCGCCCCCGGTCCCCACCAAACGCCTCGGCAGCTCGCAGCAGCAGGCGCAGTACGTCACGGCCGTGTACGATTTCGCAGGCCAGGCCGAGGGCGACTTGTCCTTCCGGGACGGTGATCGCATCCGCATTGTCAAGAAGACGGAGAGTGTGGACGACTGGTGGGATGGGGAGATTGGTGGGGTCACGGGCTGCTTTCCGGCGAATTATGTGAGGATGGGATGAAGAAGTAAGATTGTTCTCTGTTGTTTTTGTAGTAAGAACTGCGGATCCTGAAAGATGTTTGGCTTTTTTCCGGAAGCTATCTCGTGCTGAGGAATTTTTTTCGCTGAATGATCGAGGAACGATCGAGGAGAGAGAGATTCTTGTGTGCCGGAACGCATCAAAGGCTGTGGAAAGAACGAGTTTGTCAGACGTATCAAAGACTTCAAATTGAAAACGCTGGCTTGTTTATTACACAACGTCTGCTGTCATGAACACATGAATCCAGCCCATTTTGTAGTAGGTACTTCCAAAGCTCCAAGCGAACACATAACTGACTACCTACCTCTCTACTTATCCCTCGCTATGAACGCTTCGCTCTGGTCGAGAAACCAGTCCCGACGCATGCCCGTATGCTGGCTCTACAGTTATGTATGCACATTGCCCAATGAACAGAAAACCCCCTGATGCTTCTTCCAACCCGACAGCGTGCGACCAGTGAAAGCTCCCCCCCCCCCTGTTACTTTACTCGCCACCAATCCCTCCATAAGTTCCTTTCCTCCTCGAGCTTGGAAGAAAAAAATTCCACAAGCACCACTCCAACTTAGTCCCTCGAGCTCTTGTAAGCGAGACACCCGATAGCGTCGAGCAACATCAACTGCTGCCCACTGTCGGCCATGGCAGCCCACTTGCGCTCCCTCCCAAGCGTCTCCCTCTTCTGGCCCCACTCGTAAGCCTCGCGCTGCTGGTCAGCGCACAGCAAAGCGCCGCTCGGGAAGAGCACCTGGTTGCTATCCATGGGCGCCTCCACATCGTCCTGCGGCCCGACGGTCCACTTGTCGTTGGAGAGCGCGAGGGCGAGAATGCAGTTGAAGACGTTGAGCGGCAGCTGGCAGGCGAGAGCTGTGTTGCGGTACTCGAAGTGTTCGCACTCCTGCTTCTCCATCTGCCATTCGAGGAATCGCTCAGGACGGTGATCCTCTTCCACTCGCTGCAGGTCGAACTGGGAGAGTTTCTCGCTGAGACTCTGCAAATCGGAACCCTCGCTAAAGGCTCCCTTGCGATGTGGTTTGAAGAGGCGCTTGGGAGTTGTTGGGGTGTTGGTCACGTCTGTGAGAGCGAATTCGGGCTCGCCAGGCGTCCGCGGGTCGGCCAAGGTTGCCGCGTAGGATCTGCCGGCCCTGCGCGTGATGGTCGCAGATGGAGAGGTGGTGTTGAAGCCGTCGGGATCGTTGATGTCGATGCTGGTAGCTGAGTCGAGACGTTCCTCTCGGCCCTTGGATGACTCGTCGGTGGCGTCTTTGCTGGTGAAAAGGCATGGGCCGGCATACACTCGCCGGTAGAGAGCGGGTGGCGCAATGTATGCAATTTTGCGAGACGTGATGACCGCAGTCAGAGCAACTTTCCAGAGATTCACGCTGTTGACGCCGCGGTCTTCGATGATGTGACGCTGCATGCGCTTGAGGAGGCGCTCGAGACGCTCAAGCTCGTCAAGCTCGTGCTCACCGCCGTCATCAGTGTGAATAGAGCGGATACTTGAGCGGCAGCTGCTGATGCTTACTCCGGAGATTTGTCGGACTGGAGGGCTCTTAGTAGTGATTGCAGGCTCGAAGCCTACAGCCAACGATGAGCTGGATTCAAGATGGGTAAGCGCTTTGCGGATGGCGTCCACCTTTGTTAGTAGAGTCAGACCATCCTTTCCGAGAGTGTCCCCGTTACCGCGCCACCCGATGCCGCCTTCCACTGCGTCTTGCTGATAAGCCTCGACAGAACTTGTTGCTGGAGCGGCGTTGAGCTCATTCAAGAGCTGATTGGGAAAGTAGTGCTCTTGGAGAATGTACGAGAGCCATAGAGCGCCAGTGTCGTTAAGACCGACATCATTGAAGGATATGTACGGAATGGAACGCAGCCCGCTTCTCCGATGAAGGACAGCACCAGAGGCCATGCGATCAATGGGACCTTCATCGTTATGAGTGTCGTAGGTGGTGACAGATTTGTTGTCTTCACTCTCCGAGAGCTCATCCAGAGTATAGACCGAGCTGTCACCTCCGAGGGCGATAGGGTCAGTGGGAGGTTCGTTGCAGTGGATACGATTGAAAACCTCGAGTGCTCTCGCGCCGAGCTCGCGGTTACCACTCAGGTCCAAACGGCGCAATGTCTTGCAATCCTTGAGTGCGACCAGAAACGCTTCCCACTCCAGCGCCTCCCGGTCAGAAGTGACGCTGATGGCATTGTCCGACAAAACGATGGTCTTCAATTCATTCTTTGCAAGCTCAATGACAGGCGCGAGTGTGGCAAGAGCGCGTGTAGTCAGCTGATTGTCGCGCAGGTTGAGACCCTCGAGCGCGACCGACGCTTGGCTGTCGCCGCGCTTCATTGCCTCGTAAAGGCCTGCGACCATGGCCGCTACACCGTCGTCGGTGAGTTTTTTGCTTGGCGCGACAAGATCGATGAAGTGCACTCCGTTAATGTCACTGTCGTCTCCGGTAAGGCTGCCAGTGCTGGATTTCCGGGCCTTGGAGGACTGGCGCAAAGTGCCTTTTCGCGTCTTCTCGAGCTCTTTCAGGGCGGCATCTCCGATGGATTTGCCCAGGTGAACGCCTGTGCTCTGTCGATTGGTGCAGTCAAACTTATTGCTCTTCCCCATGTCGCTAGAGGCCGAAAGGTTGGCGTGTTGCGAAAGCTTCGTGGCGCGATTGTGGTCGCTCGTCGAGGTGATGGATGAGGTGGATCGCTTGTCGCGGTGGCTGTGATTCGCGCGTGGCGGTTTTGTGGCTGCTCTGTTGGTGATGGAAGAAACGTAAGGGTGTGGCTTGCTTTTCGTGCGCGAGGTGCCAAACTTGAAGTTAAAGAGGTTGAACATGGCCGTCGCAGCGGTTTGAGGTTCGTGCGGTGTTTGTTGTGGAAGGTCCGTCCCGAATGACAAACGCGAGGAAGGAGCGATTGAAGGGCTGCACATTCCCGCACGTGATCTTTTCAGCATTCACATCCATTACAATGCACGTGGCAAGAGAGAGAGAAACGCTGCCCTCTCACGATGAGGAACTCTTTCTAGTCCGAGACCTGGCTCTCTGAATCTCTTTGTGAGCCTTTCGCGCCTGATTGATACTGCTCGGCAACACCTCGTCGGGCGATAGTTTTCGATCGACAGCCTCTTCATCGACCTTGTCCAGAACGAAGTGGCCCAGCTTCCCATCTCGCCACCGCTGGATCAGCCATAACGCAGACGCCTCCATATCAGGCACGCCTCCCTTCCCCAGTCGGCCGTTCTTCCGGGCGATTGCTTCGAGGAGTTCTGTCACGTTGTTGGTACAAGGATGGAACTCTCTGTACGCCTTCGGGGCATGCAGGTTGATCTGGAAGAGCAAGTAGTCCGCGAGGGTGAAGGGCGGAATCACCGTGTCCTTGACGCTTCCACATAGAGCGAGCTTCAACATGTGGTCTGCGTCTGGCACGTAAGGCATGAAGACTCCGGGTGTGTCCATCAGGTAGACGCTTCCGCCCTCAGCTCCCTCCTCTACTGCGTCGTAGATCTTGACACCTGATCTGGCGATCGTACGTGTCACGCCTGGCTGATCGCCGGTTCTGGCAGCTTTACCTTTACCCACGCCTACACGACGCAGAGCGTTGAGCAGGGATGATTTGCCAACGTTGGGCATGCCGACGACCATCAGGTGTGATCCTGTCAGACTATTGCGTGTCACGTTTGCGGCCTTGATGTGTTCGAGCACTTTGCGGATGTCGCGTGAAGCATGCTGGTCTGAAAACATGACCGTAGAAGGGTGGTGCCATTTGCGAAGCAGCGCTTCTCGCTACAGACTCTACATATCAGCCTCCATCTCGCGACCAGTATCCCGGCTTGTATCGCCATGATTCCTGGCTCTTGGGGACGCACCTTGATGTCCTCTTCGTTTCCGTTCCCCTTTCGTCCTAGATCTTTCTTCGTGTAAACCACCATCCGTTCTCTGCCAGCCAATGCATCCTCGAAGAGTGGGTTGTGCGATGTGAGTGGGACCCTATAGTCCCGGCATTCGACGATGAGGTCGATTTGCGACAGCATGGTTCGCATCTTTGCCAGCCCGGCGGCATGGTGGCCAAGGTAGTAGGAGCGTGGAACGGAGTCCAGTAGTGGGAACACCGCGCGCGGTACGAATGCTGCAGCCATTGTCGATTTGTTGGCTAGTATTGTCCTCTCGATGGTGACATTGTCCTAGACAGTACTGCGGTCCTTGACCCAGAGATGTTTGTACTTCTTTACGGCACGAGGTTGGACATCCCCGAGAGGTGGCCCGTGCTGTTTACGGTCCCCAACTTAGGTTTCCATAGACCGCCTCGGCCTTCACATCAATTCATGTTGCCTAGAAGGTATAAAGTCAATGTTATCTATACATGTGGATCTCTAGGTTGAGTCTAAGGTATTCGTTAAGAATGGATGGAAACTACTATTGACATTCAAAAGGTTGACCGGACGGTACCCGAATCATCACAGCATAATTCACCACGCCACAACAAGCGCCAAAGCCGCTGCCAACAAAGCCGAAGCAGCACTGCCTGACTTACCAGACCAAGCGCCGCCAAATACCAACCCCGCGGGCAAGTTCTCGTGCGGATTATCCGTCAACGACGCAGCATACGTGACATTCGTGAGCTCGACGACCGTCGTGCCGCTCAGCACCCGCGCGCCCTCGATCTTGCCCGCATCGCTGTTCGTCTCCGGGTAGCACACCTGGAGGAACGTCCCATCCTCGATCCCCGTGCCCGCAGGACAGTCCGAGAACTCCCCGGAAATGCACCTGTAGAGGGGCACAAAGGTTGCGTAGGCGGCCGAGGTGGGGTCCAGGTCGCTGCTGCTGTTGTTGCTGGACTTCGGGACGTCGGTGTCGTTGCTGTTCAGATTGTTGCTTGCATCGGGCGAGAACCTGAGGGTGCGGCGCTCTACCGCGCCGAGATTGGTGCCGGTGTAGGGTTTGTAGTCGCCTGTGACGTTGTAGATGGTCCAGTCGATCGTGCGGGCGATGCTGCCGTTGATGCGGGCTGTCGTGAGGTCGCCCGAGATGTTGTAGGCTTTGGAGAGTTCGAGGAAGCCGCCGGAGGGGATCTCGCAGCTATCATCGGTTGCGTTGCTTTGGGAGCAAATGACTCCGGCAGAGACTCGTGCGGCCTCTGGGGGAGTCCCACTACTGTAGAACTCTGGCGGTGCGGCAGTGTAGTTTTGGATGTTGTTTAGGCTGAGGCAGAACGCTGAAGGAGCGTTGCTTGCAGGAATGGGCCCTTCGTCTTCTTGTGCGGACGCGTAGGTAGCGAGGATGGCAGCGCCGAACAGCACGGTGCGAAACATGGTGGACATGGGTCTTCGTTGATTTGGATCGAAGAGAGTATAACAAGAGAGCGGAAGAGCGTAAACAGAGGCGATACTGGATGGAGATATACTTAGCTAAATGGCAGTTACTGGAGTCATGACTACCAGTCTGATCCTTTGGTGCCCGAGGAGACAAGTTTAGTGCCTTGATGCTGGTGCTGCGTGAATCCTTTTAATGCATCCAGCGGAACACAGCCCCGCGCATTGAATCCTTTACGGCACGAAGGATCCAAATGGTATGCTTGGCGTGAAGTGTAAGGTTGCCGATAGCCCTGGGCAGGCTTAGCGTATGTCACTATGCAGGTTCACGTGAGAGGCTCTGCATGATTCGGACAGCCTGCCCTGCCGTCCGGCTTGGCCTTCAGGTGCTGCGATCGATGTTCGTGCCGCTAAGAGTTCTGTCCACCGACTTGCGCCGAGATTCATGGAGCCACGGCGGAAATACTTTTTTTTTTTGGTTCTTTTGCATGTCACAGTTGTTAACATTATATCACGCAGCTAAGCTAGTTGTGTGTTGTCCTTTTGTTGCTCTGTGATGAACCAATGTATTGCGCGAGGCGGCTCTCAATATTCATCTTCGGAGTGACTGGATAAGTCTTTCGAGATAGACTAATCATTAGGAACGGACAGTTGAGCACAACCAACAATTTTAGCAGCTTCGTGGAGCGAGTGAGGTGATAAACAATTAAGACATATCCTGTCCTGATTTTGGTTGGTTTGCTGGGTCTTTAAGAAGACGTCTACACAAGATAGTCATACACACATGCAGCGTTTATATAGTGTTCTACAAATTCTGCTCGGCGAACGCGCTCCATGTCCTCTTCAATACTTGGCCAAACACAAGCTAGCATTCGTACCACCAAACCCGAAACTATTGGTGAGAGCCACCTTCACATCGTGCTCCTGAGCGTGCTTGGGCACGTAGTTGCAGTCAAAGTCCTCCGAAGGATCACCCGGCTGGTCGAGGTTAAGAGTCGGAGGCATCACACCCTGCAGTGAAATTGCGTATTAGCCGATGGATCTCAGGCAACGTCCCGGAAGTAAGA